>Ga0101944_10000087_pt1 | contig 302237 bp, 249 predicted proteins | sample DewCreD2012metaG_FD_75245 | JGI IMG/M metagenome (GOLD analysis project Ga0101944, IMG submission 75245) | Hot spring sediment bacterial and archeal communities from British Columbia, Canada, to study Microbial Dark Matter (Phase II) - Dewar... ... | reverse complement strand
TGGGAGATGTTGGCCAAAGTGCGTTTTTTGACCCTTCCTCCTTCGCGATAGGATTCGCGAATGAGGATGGCTGGGGGCGAGTTACGGTTGGGGACGCGTTCTACATACATGACCACACATGTAGCGCATTAGGAACTTTATGTCAAGCATAAAATGGTGAGCTTACATGGGTACACTTCTTGCTAAGCATCTCTCGCCAAAGAAAGAAAGCAATGCAATATAAATGGGTTATGAGAGAAGGCGCCCTTTTGTCCGGGGGAACTTCGGTTTAGCCAAAGCCCATTCTTGGGACGGGCTTTCCCCCAAAAACCCAGGGCCGGAAGGCACCGTGCGGGTGCCTTCCGGCCCTGGGGGGTGAGACCCACCGTCCACAATCCGGGGGATCTCAAAAATCCGTAAACGCTTCCTTTCCCGTCTTGCGACGCGCCCCGGCATCCTTTCTGGGCACCGCCGGCGGCAGCTCGTTTTCCGGGGAATCAGCCCCGTTCCTGGCGGCCGAAACGGCTTTGCCGTTTCCTTTCCGGGATTTTTTTCCTTGGGACGGTTCAAGCTCTTCCTCCACGTCCCACGCCGACACGCCCACGATGCTTTGCAGTTCGGCCACGTAGCGCTTCATGCGTTCCGCCTGGTGCTGGAGTTCGCTGGAAGCGGAAGCCGTCTCTTCGGCATGGGCGGCGTTTTGCTGCACCACCTGATCCAGCTGGGAGACGGCCTTGTTGATCTGGTCGATCCCTTCGGCCTGTTCACTGCTCGCCGCGGCGATTTCCGCCACCAGCTCCCCGATGCGGCGGCTGCCGCCTTCCATCTTACTGAACGCTCCGTTGGCCCGGGTGACCATGGTGGCACATTCGCGGACCTTCTTCACCGTATCCTCAATGATTTCCGCCGTATTCTTCGCCGCATCCGCCGCCCTCATGGCCAAGTTGCGGACTTCGTCGGCCACGACGGCGAACCCCGCCCCGGCCTCTCCGGCCCGAGCCGCCTCGACGGCGGCGTTCAGCGCCAGCAGGTTGGTCTGAAAGGCGATTTCATCGATGGTTCGGATGATTTTTTGCGTCTCTTCGCTGGCCGCGGAAATGGCGTGGATGGCCTTGGTAAGATCGTTCATGGCCGCCGTCGCTTCGTCGATGTCCCGAGCCGATTCCTTGACAATGGCGTTGGCTTGCCCGGCGTTATCCGCATTCTGCCGGGTCATGGACGCCAGTTCTTCCAAGGCCGACGACGTCTCTTCGATGGACGCCGCCTGCTGGGACGAGCCGTCGGCAAGGCTCTGGCCCGCTTGCGCCACCTGATCCGCGGCGGCCGCCACCTGTTCGGAGCCCCTGTGGAGCCCATGAACGACGTGATAAACCGGCCGGGTCACCGAGCGGACAATCCACCAGGTGACCAAAAGCCCCACAAGCAGCATGCCGCCCGCGATGCCCCCGAAAACGAGCCGGATTCGGTTCGCCTGAGCCTTGACGTCATCGACATAAATGCCGCTGCCGATGATCCATCCCCACGACTGGAAAAGTTTCACGTAGGACACTTTGGGCACGGGCTTGTCAAAGCCGGGCTTGGGCCACAGGTAATCCACAAAGCCGGCGCCTTTGTCCCGACAGACCTTGACAAATTCCACAAAGAGATGTTTGCCGTCGGGATCCTTGAAATCGGTCAAATCTTTTCCGTCCAGTTCGGGCTTGAACGGGTGCATGATCATGACCGGTTTGAGATCGTTGATCCAAAAATAGTCTTTTTCCTGGTAGCGTAGCGCTCGAATATGATCCAAGGCTTCCTTCTTGGCGGCTTCCTCGGTCACTCGGCCCGCCTGGGCTTCCTTGGCGTATTTTTCCAAAAGCGAATAGGCCACATCCACCACGTGTTGGGTCGCGGTCCTCTTTTCTTCCATGAGGCGCGACTCCAGCGAAAAAGAAATCCAGGCGAGCACCCCCGTAAAGGCCAGAACTCCTCCGACCCCGAAAAGAACGAGTTTTGTGGATAATTTTCCTCTTTTAAGCCAGGCTCTTCCCATGATGTTCCCTCCCCCTGAAACGGACCACACCAAACCCTTTCCCTACCCATTCTGGTTATCGGAGAAGGGGGAAAGAAACTTGACAAAAAAATTGGTTTTTCAGCGACACTTTATGGACGGAGATGTTCGGGCAGCTCTTCGAAGCGCACGTTATCCCGAGTGAACTTAGGCGTGTATTGCCTCACTGCATCACGAAACCCGTCGCGCAATCCCCGCCAGAAATTCCTGGGCACCGGCCCTTTCGCCGCCAGCATGTCGCGCTTGACGTCGGCATATCGGCCGGCCGTGACCGACGGATCTTTCGCCTTCCACGAGGCCGCGTCCTGAAAACCCATGACGTAACCTGCGCGATAGAAATTGTTTTCGGCGGCCGAAGCCCTGGAAAAGGACACGGCACAGACGGCCGCACACACCCAGAGGCCGATCACGATCTTTCTAAGCCCTGTTTTCATCACGGCGATCCCTCCGTTTTGCCCATGTTGTCCCGAGCCCTCACCCGGCCCACGCGATGATCGCAGCGCCCGCGACCATCATGGCCGCCCCCGTAAGGCGCCAGGCCAGATGCTTTTCCCTGAAGAGCCATCCACCGTAAAGCACCCCGAAGACGGCGCTCAGCCTTTTCAGGGCGATCATATAGGCCGCCTGCGTCATGGAAATGGCCCACACATGGAGCACCACGTGAAGGTAGTACAGCACACCCACAAGGATCCCTTTGAAGACGGCCGAAGCCCGAAAAAGGCCGCCGCGCCGAACGGCGCCCGTGGCCCATGCCCATCCGACCAGGAAAAAGTTTTGAAGAAGGAAGAAGAACATTCCGAAAAATAGAGGAGAGGAATGCAGGATGGCTTTTTTGCCGAGCACGGCGGAAAAGCTGTAGATGAGCGCCACGCCGATCATCATGGCGGAACCCTTTTCCGTGGCGATGGCGCGCAGGGGGTGCAGAAGGCCGTGTCGAGCGGCGGGGGCGTTGAGCAGGTAGCCGCCGAAGACAATGACCGCGATCCCCAGAACGGCGGCCGGCGATGCCCTTTCTCCGAGGATCGTGTAGCCGGTGATGACCAGGAAGGCCGGGGTGAGGGTCAGAAAGGGCACGGTCAGCGATAAGGGCGACAGACGGATGGCTTCCATGTAAAGCACGAAGCTGAAGCAGTTGATGGGAATGGAAAGAGCGAAACACCACCAAAACACGGCATCCAAGGCCGGGACGGGGACGAACGGCAGGCTCAGGGCGAACAAGGGCAGGCTGTAGGCCAGGGGATAAAAGGCCATGGTTACGGCATCCCCGTCGCCGAAAAACTTCTTGGTCCAGGCATCGGTGGACGCCGCCGCCAAAGCCGTCAGGATGGAAAGGCCGACCCACACGGTTTCATCCCCCCGATGCGGGAACGGAGGTTCGCGAGACGAGGGGCTTGGATCCATTCCCGAAAGGACGCGCATGCAGAACGGGAAGACATTTTCTCACCTTGGGAATCCCCCATGCCGAAAAGACATCACGCCCCTGGACATGATCGTCCCCTCGGGCTCCATGCCGGAAAGCTTTATCGCCAGGCAGCCCATTTTCGACCGCCGCCTTCAGGTTTACGGCTACGAGATTCTCTACCGCGCTGCCAGTCACGACCAACAGTCCGTTTTTCAGGACGGGGACCGGGCGTCCTTGTCGGTCATCCAGAATCTCTTTTTTACCATGGGAACGGACCTCTTCGTCGGGAACCGAAAGGCCTTCGTCAACTTTACGCAGAATCTGCTCCTGGCTGAGGCCCCGTATTTTCTGCCCAAGGAATGGGCCGTCATCGAAATCCTTGAAGATGTGGAACCGACGCCGGAAATTTACGCGGCCTGTCGGCGCCTCAAGGAAAACGGGTACCTTCTGGCCCTGGACGATTTTACCCTGAGCATGGACTCCTGCCGAGACCTCCTCGCCCTGGTCGATATCCTCAAGGTGGACTTTCGAGGCACGACCCCTGACGAGCAGGCGCGCATCGTTCGGCATCTGGGCCCGCGTGTGCCGCATCTTCTCGCCGAAAAGACCGAAACCCGCGAAGAATTCCAAAAAGCTCTCGAAGCCGGCTACACCCTGTTTCAGGGCTATTTTTTCAGCCGGCCCGTCATCGTCAACCGAAAAGACGTCCCCGTTTTCAAGATCAACGCCCTGAAGCTCATCGGCGAACTGAACCGGCCCGACCTGAACATGGACGCCATCCACGCCGTGATCAAGCGCGATCCGGCCCTGGTGTACAAACTGCTGCGCTACATCAATTCCGCCTTTTTCGGCTTGCGCCACAAGGTCCACTCCATTCGGCACGCCCTGGTGCTGCTCGGCGAGCGGGAAATTCGAAAATGGGCCACCCTGACCGTCTATTCGCGCCTGAGCGCCAAGCAACCTTACGAACTCGTCAAGCTGTCCCTGGTGCGGGCCCAATTTCTTGAAGGGCTCGCGGACTGTGTGGGCATGGGGGCGGAAAAAGACCAGCTTTTCTTGATGGGGATCTTTTCCGTGATGGATACGCTGCTGGGCCGGCCCATGGAAGAAGCCGTCCAGGAAGTGCCGCTGGACGACGACGTCAAACAGGCGCTGCTCGGCGCCGCCAACCGCTACCGCGTGCTTTTCGAAATCGCCTTAGGCTACGAACAGGCCAAATGGGACGCCCTGTCCCGCGTCAGCGCGGAGCTGGGCCTGGAGCCTTCCAGGCTCACGGCCCGCTACCTTCAAGCCGTGGAATGGACCGAACGCGTGTTTCGAGTGCAGTGACCGTCCTTCTTGCCTATTCCGGCCGATAGGCGCAGTATTCGATCCAATTGTGCACTTCGGAAAGCAGAGATCGGTACTTTTCCTTTCCCTTGCTGTACATGAGGGCGTTTTCGATGGCGATGCCGCACTGTTCGGCCACCGCCATGGCGTATTCCACTTCGTATTTGTGAAACCGGCGCTTGTTTTCCGTAAAGATGCGCATGCTGCCGATGACCCGATCCCGAATCACGATGGGGACGGCCAGGATGGAGCCGATCCCTTCCATGGCGGCTTCGGCGGGATACTGCACCCTGGGGTCGTTTTGCACGTCGTAGATCTGCACCGGAGTCCCCGACGTGGTTTCGGCAATACTGCGGGCGGCGTCCACCGGTCCCTTTTCCAGGTATTTTTCGCTCAGCCCGTAAGCGGCGGCCTGATCCAGCCGGGATTTTTCCTTGTCCAGAAGGAGCAAGGTGCAGCCTTTCGCCTGGAAGATCTTGGTCACTTCCTCCACGATGATTTGAAGGACCTTACGGTATTCCAGCGTGGACGTGACCGTGCGGCTGATGTTCATAAACCCCTGGAGATAGGGGTTTTTGAACAGGCGCAGCATGGCCACGGAATCCTCGTCGATTTCGCCGGCCACAAAGGCCTGCCGATGAAAGCATTCCAGGGACAGGGCGGTAAAAGGGCAGGCTTCCAGGTCGGAAACATCCTTGATGTTGAGCGGGCAGCATCCGTCCTGCTGCACCTTCTTGGCCAAGCGATCCACCACGAGGTCGGCCACCTGGGGTTCGGAAAGGCTTTCCAGAAGGCCTTGCAGCACCAAGGTGAGCGCCCTTTGAACCTGCGGACTCGTTTTCTTTTCCATGGCGTTTCCTTTCCATGCCGGCTTTGAATGGAACCGTCAAAACAGGACGTGCACGGCCTGTCTCGCCAGATCCCAAAAGACATTGGGCCAGAGCCCCACAATGGCCGTGAGGGCGCCCGCGCCGAGGAGCGCTCCGCGCTCCCCGGCGGTCAGCCGAGCCGCCTCGGTTCCGAGATCTTCCGCGGCGGATTCTTCTCCGGGCCGATACACCATGATGACGACACGAAGATAATAATAGGCGGCGATCACGGAATTGATCACGGCAATGATCACCAGCCATGTATAACCGGATTGGACGGCCGCCGAAAAGACCATGAATTTTCCCACAAAGCCCGCCGTGGGGGGAATGCCCGCCAGAGAGAAGAGGAAAAGGGCCATGAAGGCCGCCAAAAACGGGGAGCGGCCCCCCAGTCCACGGAAGTCCTCAAGCCGTTCCCCGCTTTCCTGCCGGTTCTGCACCGCCACCATAACCCCGAAGGCCCCCACGTTCATCACCGTATAGGCCAAAAGGTAGACCAGCAGCGCCGTCAGGCCTTCCTTGGAATCGGCCACCACGGCCACGAACAGGTACCCGGCGTGGGCGATGCTGGAAAAGGCGAGCATGCGTTTGACACTGTCCTGGGCCAGGGCCATGAGGTTCCCCACGGTCATGGTGAGCACGGCAAGAGCCCAGAAGAACACGGTCCAATGGGAGTGGACCGTAGGCAGGGCGACCCAAAAGGTCCGCACCAACGCCCCGAAAACCGCCGCCTTCACGCCGACGGCCATGTAAGCCGTAATAGGCGTCGGGGCCCCTTCGTACACGTCCGGAGTCCACAGATGAAAAGGCACCAGGGCCAACTTGAAAGCAAAACCCGCCAGAACCAGCGCCGAGCCGAACAGAAGGTAGGGGTTGAAAACCGTCTCGGCTTTGCCCAAATGCGCCGCCATGACACTCATGGAAAGGGAGCCCGTGGCCCCGTAGATGAAGGTCAGACCGTACAGCAGAAAGCCCGAGGCGAAACCGCCGAGCAGAACATATTTCAAGGCCGCTTCGTTGGCGCGCTTCTCGTGGCGCGGCATGCCCACAAGAATGTAGATGGCAATGGAAAAAATTTCCAGGCCCAGGAAAAGCATGATGAAGTGCGCCGCCTGGACCATGAGGATCATTCCCGTGGTGGCGAAAAGGACCAAGGCGTAATATTCGCCGCATTCCAGCCCGGAGCGGCGCAACGGATCGAAGGACAGAAAAAAGACCAGCAAGGCCCCCGCCATGAGGACGGCGCTCAGAAACACGCTGAACCGGTCCCACACCACCATGCCGCCAAAGAACTCGGCGCCGGACGGGGCCATCACCAAAGACCCCAGGGCAAAGACGGTCCCCGTGACGGCCACCGCCCCTAACTGCCCTTTTCGCCCCAAAGGCGAAAAGGCGTCCAAAAGCAGGATAAGGACCCCGGTCGCCGACAGGATCAGGGCGGGCACGATGCCTTGACATTCATAAAGAACCGTTAAAGCCGACATGCACGATGCCTCACTTTCCCTTGAGATGTTCCCATGCCGCGCACGCCATCATCCAGGAAGTGCTTTCCCCCTGCGCCGTCCGCACACTCTCCTGCACCTTCCGCAGGGCATGCGCCACCGCCGGTTCAGACTTTTGCAAAAACGGCGTCGGCGCCACACCGATCCACACCATCATGGCCACCACGGGGACAAGCAGCCCGATTTCCCGAGGGACCAGATCCCGAAGGGTGGCGTTTTCCGCATGCGTTACGGTTCCATAGAAGACGCGCTGCACCATCCACAGCATGTACCACGCGGCCAAAATCACCCCCGTGGCGCCCAAAACCGCCCAGACGGGCTTGACGTGAAAGGTCCCGAGCAGGATCAGAAATTCTCCCACAAAGCCGTTCAGGCCCGGCAACCCGATGGACGCCAAGGTGGCGATCATGAAAAACGTGGTGAAGGCGGGAACGGGCGTGGACAACCCCCCGAAGTCCGCAATCAGGCGCGTGTGCCGCCTTTCGTAGAGCATGCCGACGAGAAGAAAGAGGGCTCCGGTGCTCAACCCGTGATTGATCATCTGAAGGACGCCGCCTTGAACCCCCTGAAGCGTGAAACTGAAAATCCCCAAGATCACGAACCCTAAGTGGCTCACACTGGAAAAGGCGATGAGCCGCTTCAGGTCCTTCTGGACCAGGCACATAAAAGCCCCGTAGATGATCCCCACCAGAGCCAAGGCGATCATGAAGGGCATGAAAAAGACCGACGCGTCGGGAAACAGGGGAAGGTTGAACCGCAGAAAGCCGTAGGTGCCCATCTTCAAGAGAACCGCCGCCAGGACCACGCTGCCCACCGTGGGCGCTTCCGTATGGGCATCGGGAAGCCACGTGTGAAAGGGAAACATGGGCACCTTGATGGCAAAGGCCACACCGAAAGCCAAAAACAGCCACAACTGCAAGGAAAACGGTAAATTTAGCCCGGCCATGGTGGTCCAGTCAAAGCTGGCGGTTCCCGTGGTCCGGGCCTGGTAGAAATAGAGGACCAGAATGCCGACCAGCATGAAGACGGAGCCGGCCATGGTGTAGAGGAAAAACTTTACGGCCGCGTAAATCCGCCGTGCCGGGTGGCCCCAGACCAGGATGAGCAGGGCCATGGGAATGAGCATCACTTCCCAAAAGACGTAAAAGAGGACCAAATCCAGGCTGACGAAAACACCCAGCATGCCGGTCTGCAACAGAAGCAGGCACACGAGGAACTCTTTGAGCCGAACCCGAATGTCCGTCCAGCACGCCAGAACGCAGATGGGTCCAAGAAAGGCGGTGAGCATGACCAGAAGCAGGCTGATGCCGTCGATGCCCAGGTGATAGGAAATGCCTAAGCCGGGAATCCAGGCATGCTTTTCTTCGAACTGAAAGGCCACGTTCCCGGGGTCGAACCCGGCGTAGACGAACAGGGCCAGGACGAAGCCGCCGCTCATCACCGTCAGGGCCGTCCACCGCTGGACCGCATGGTTTTCCCTGTCCACGAAAAGGAGCACCAGCACGCCCACCAAAGGGAGAAAAACAAGGGTGGAAAGCAAGGGAAAGGACAAAGACTCCATCACGCCATCCTTTTATCGAGGCCCGTTTTCTCACAACGCCATGACGAACAGAAGGAGCGCGCACGCCCCGGCCAGCACCGAAAGCGCATAATGATGCATCAGCCCCGTCTGCATTCGGCGAACCGTCCCGCTCAGGGTGCGGAAAACCGACCCTGTACCGTCCACGGCACCGTCGATGAGGCGTCGATCCACCCACTGGTGCGTCGTTTCGGCCGCCTGCTTCAGCGGATCCACAATGGCCGCCTGGTAGAATTCATCCACGTAGTACTTGTGGAACAGCCACCGGTACGCCCGCGAAAACCTTTGGGCCATGCGCACCGGGCGTTGGGGATCCTTGATGTACCAGCGATAGGCCGCAAAAATCCCGGCCAGAGCGACGGCCACGGAGACGCCCATGAGCGCCCCCTCGAGCCACAAGGGCGGGTGGGCGCCGCCGCCGTGATGCCCAAGAATGCGGGTCGCTTCATGAAAGACGGGTTCGAGGAACCGGCCGAAGATCCGCCCGCCTTCGATTCCTGGAATTTGAATCCAGCCGCCCGTCAGGGACAGGGCCGCCAGCACCATCAGGGGAACGGCCATGGTCTTGGGGGCTTCGTGCACATGGTGGGCCGCATGGGCATCCAGACGGCTTTGGCCGAAAAAGGTGAGAAAAACCAAGCGGAACATGTAAAAGGCCGTAAGGGCCGCGCCGCCTAAGGCCAGCGCGTACAGAACCCTGTGGCCGCTCATGAGGGTTTCAAAGAGGATTTCGTCTTTGCTGAAAAAGCCGGCGAACGGAAAGATGCCCGCTATGGCCAAAGCCCCCATCACGAAGGTGGCAAAGGTCACCGGCAGTTTGGCGCGCAACCCGCCCATGCGCTGAATGTCCTGCTCCCCGGAAAGGGCGTGAATGACACTGCCGGCCCCGAGAAACAGCAGCGCCTTAAAGAAGGCATGGGTCATGAGATGAAAGATGCCGGCCACAAAAGCCCCGACCCCGCAGCCCAAGAACATGTAGCCGAGCTGGCTCACCGTGGAATAGGCGAGCACCCTCTTGATGTCGTTTTGCACCAACCCGATGGAGGCCGCAAAGACGGCCGTCGTGCAGCCGATCATGGCCACAAACCCCATGGAAAACGGCGCCAGCGCATAAAGGACGCAGCATCGGGCGACCATGTACACCCCGGCGGTGACCATGGTGGCCGCATGGATGAGGGCCGAAACCGGCGTGGGACCTTCCATGGCGTCGGGAAGCCACACATAGAGGGGGATCTGGGCGGATTTGCCCATGGCCCCGACGAAAAGGAGCAGTGTGATGCCCACGAGCACCGCATCGCCCGCGGGGAACCGCACGACGGCGGCTTCAAAGATTTCCCGGAAATTCAACGACCCGAAGGTCCAAAAGGTGAGAAAGATACCCAAGAGAAACCCGAAATCGCCGATCCGGTTGACGATGAAGGCCTTCTTTCCGGCGTCGCTGGCCGACCGCTTCTCGTACCAAAAGCCGATGAGCAGGTAGGAACACAAACCCACGCCTTCCCAGCCCACAAACATGACGAGCAGGTTGTTGGCCATGACGAGCAGGAGCATGGCCGAGGCAAAAAGGTTCAGGTAGGCGAAGTAGCGCGCGTAACCGGGATCGTCGTGCATATAGCCGACGGAGTACACGTGGATGAGAAACCCCACGCCCGTCACCACCAAGATCATGACCATGCTCAGAGGGTCGATGAGAAAGGACGCATCGGCGCGAAAATCCCCCACCCGGATCCACGTGTAGTAGACGGGCTCCCAGAAACGACGAGACGGCGCTTCCTGAAGCAGAACCCATAGGAGCCTCAAGGCCCAGAGAAACGCCACACCCATGGCCCCGCAGGCGATCCAGCCCACGAATTTTTTGGGCAGCCGCCGTCCCCACAGGCCGTTGATGAGAAACCCGGCGAAGGGCAACGCCGGAATGACCCATGCTGTCTCCATAGCGACCTCTTCTTTTCCCTGCTCAGCCTTTGAGAAGCCGGACCTCGTCCACGAAAATCGTCTTCCAGTTTCGGTAGAGGGTCACGATGATGGCCAGGCCCACGGTCACTTCCGCGGCGGCCACCACCATGACGAAGAACACGAACAGTTGCCCGTCCAACCCTTCCAAGGCCTTGGAAAAGGCGACAAAGCTCAGGTTGCCCGCATTGAGCATGAGTTCGATGGACATGAAAATGACGATGGCGTTGCGTCGAGTGAGAACCCCCAACACCCCGACGGCAAACAGCAAGGCACTCACGATGATGTAGTAATGAACCGGAACCGCCATGCCCTACCCTTTCCTTTTCCGCGCCGCGCCGTCCCCTTTGTCAACCCGCTCCCCCCGCGACCTGGGCCCCCTTCGAGAGCTTGTCCGAGAAGGTCATCATGAGCTCACGGCGTCTCTCTTTAAAAATTCACCACAGAGACGCGGAGGACGCAGAGCCTTCTTTTCTTTTGTGCCGCGCCGCTGAGAGGCCGGCGCGGCACAAGAGGCACCCTTCGGGAATCCTTTTGCCAACGCAACACCTTTTTCCCTTTTCGGACAGGCTCCTAAGGGATCCCCTTTAATTGGTGAACACCTTCATGGGGAGTCCCCTTCCTTGAGGATCCTCTTCTGAGGGACCCGTCGGTTGGGGGGAGCGAAGCGAACCCCAACATCCCCGCGCTCCCGGAACGATTTCCACCCCTTTTCACCGCCGCTCTTTCTTGGCCAAAACGATCACCCCCACCACGGCCACCAAGAGCACAATGGAGGTCACCTCAAACGGCAGAAAAGCATTGGTGAAAAGGGCCCGCCCCACAGCGCGCACATTGCCGCCCTGACTTTCCACCCATTGCACCCCCTGCCCCGCCACAGGGCCCAGCCGGGCCATGGGGCTCATGACCGCCGTCAAGGCCGCCCCAACAAAAACCACGATCAACGGGACCGCCCATCGCAGACGCTTTCGGAAAGCCGTTCGATCTTCGCCTCGAGGCTTGAGGTTGAGCAGCATGATGACAAAGAGAAACAGGACCATGACCGCGCCGGCATAGACCAAAACCTGCATGAGCGCGATGAATTCCGCCTGCAAGAGTAGATACAACCCTCCCATGGCGAAAAAGGACACAATCAAAAACAGCGCGCTCTTCACAGGATGGGGATGCCAGACCACGGCAGCCGCGCTTGCCAGGGTGATCAGGGAAAAGACCACGAACAGAAACAGTTCCATGGAATGGTCCTCACAATGTCCTAATCTTCAAGAAGCTTTTCCTTGTCATAGATCAACGCGCGCTTGTCGTACTGCGCCAGTTCGTATTTTCGGTTCAGCATGATGGCCCCTTTGGGGCAGGCTTCCTGGCAAAAGCCGCAAAAGATGCATCGCGTCAAATCCACCACGAACCGTCGAGGCCGCTTCTCGTGCATGGTCTCTCCGGCTTCCGGTTCGATGGCAATGGCTTTGGACGGGCACACCGTCTCGCACAGATGACAGGCCACACACTTGATTCGGCCGTTCTCATCGCGCAGCAGCCTGGGATGTCCCCGAAACCTATCGGACACTTCCCGTTTCTTTTCCGGATATTGGATGGTGATGGGCTTGCGGAAAAGCTGTTCGAACGTCTTGGCAAGCCCTTTAACGAGCGGTCCCAGCATGTGTTCTCCTCACACCCTTTCAGCCCCACATCATGAGCAGACATCCCGTAGCCACCACGTTCGCCAGGGACAAAGGCAGCAGCACTTTCCATCCGAAGTGCATGAGCTGGTCGAAGCGCACTCGAGGATAGGTGGCGCGAACCCAGATGAAGAAAAAGACAAGCGCGCCCGTCTTTAAAGCGAACCACGCGCCCGACGGCAACCACGGCCCTTGCCAGCCGCCCAGGTAAAGGGTCACCGCGACGGCGCTCACGGTGATGATATGGGCGTATTCGGCCAGCTGAAACAGAGCGAATTTCATGGAGCTGTATTCCGTGTGGTATCCCGCCACGAGCTCGTTTTCGCATTCGATGAGGTCGAACGGCGTGCGGCAGGCTTCGGCAAAGGCGGCCGTCAGAAACAGGACGAAACCCAGCGGCTGATACACGACGAAAGGCACACGGCTCTGGGCTTCCACGATTTCGGTCAGACGCATGGATCCCGCCACCATGAGCACGCCGACCACGGCCATGCCCAAGGACAGTTCATAGCTGATCATCTGCGCCGTCACGCGAATGCCGCCCAGTAGGGAATAGCGATTGTCGGACGCCCAGCCGCCCAAAACCACCCCGTAGGTGGAAAGGGACGAAATGGCCAAAATGAAAAGCACGGCCCCCGGCAGATCGGCGATCACCCCTTTGTGAATGCCGTAGACCGTCAGATCCACCGTGCGTCCGAAGACGGTCACGGTTTCCGGAAAGATGGTGTCCGCAAAGGGGATGGCCGCAAAGGGCGTCAGGGCCGCCACCGCCGTGACCCAGGGGGCGAGAGCGTACAGGCGGGGTTCGGAAACGGGCAGGGCGATGTCTTCCTTGAAGAACAATTTCACCCCGTCGGCCAGAGGCTGCAGCAATCCCCACGGCCCCACGCGGTTGGGCCCGAGGCGCAGCTGCATGAATCCCAGGACCTTGCGTTCCATAAGGGTGGCGTAGGCCACAGCCGTCAGCAGGATGAAAAGAATGAGCGCTGTTTTCGCAAGGGTCAAAACCGCGTAGACGATCCAATCCATGGTGCCCAGCCTTTCACCTCACATACCGGGCGTCGCCCGGCCTTGTCCGTCCCACAGGGACGCCGCCGCCCGCCCGAGCCCGTAGCGCCCGCAGCCCGGTCGTCTTTTTAAGACGCCGCCTTTTCCACGCGCACGGGAACGAGCACACTGCCGTCCGTCACCCGCCCGAGGGGCAGGTTTTCAAAATGGGTCGATGCCTGCACCACCCCCTGGGGCACACGCCGATCGATCCCCACCTGGGTCTCAAGGGTTCCGTGGGCTGTGGACAGCACGACTGTTTCCGCTTCCTTCACTCCCAGCTTTTCCGCATCTTCCGGGCTTATCCACACCCCACCGAGGGGCTCCAAGGTTCGCGCGCCGATCCCGTAACGGCCGTAAGTCCCTGACTGGAACAGGGATCGACTCACAAACAACAGCAGCGGAAAAGCCTCGGACGGTTGGGCCGGCAATTCCAACCAGGGGATCACCGCGCCCAACGTGGGATCCAGCACTCGACGCCACCCGGCCGATCCGTACTTGGCCCGGTACATGCGGTTCCACCAGAACCCTTCGTGGGGAATTTCGGTAAAGGCATACTGATCGTAGTGGGGAAAGAGGGTGCATATTTCCTTGAAAATATCTTCCGCCGAGGCGTATCCCATATCCACGCCGAGCCGCCGGGCCAGTTCCTGGACGATTTTCCAATCATCCCACGGGCCGTCGAGGAAACAGCGCGCCTTTTGCTTCTGCACGCGAAGTTCGCCGCTGGTGAGGGTCCCCTGGCTTTCCACGGCCGTTTTGGCCGGGAAAACCACATGGGCCCGCGCCGCCGTTTCATTGAGAAACACTTCCTGGCACAGGAGAAAATCCACGTTCTGAAGCGCCTTTTCCACCACGGGCCGGGGATAGTGGGTTCCCAAGAGGTCCGTGCCCAGAAGAAGGAGCGCCTTGTGGGCTTGCGGCCCTCCGTCGGCCGCCGCGTGCAGCATCCGGTCCAAGGAAAACCCCGGTTCTTTGGGAAAAGGCCGCCCCCAGAGCTTTTCCACAGCCTCCGCATCGTCAAAGGGAATATAGCCCGGAAGCCAGAAGGGGCTCACCCCCATATCCGAGCACCCCTGGGTGTTGGCCTTTTCCGCGGTCAGATGAAGCCGCAACTTTTTCCCGAGCACCAGCAGAAGATCGGCCACATAGCACATGGCGCCGTACCCGTCGGCAAGGCCCGCCACATCGTAGCCGATGATCAAAGAAGGTCTTTCGGCGGCCAGAAGCTTTTCGGCGGCGTAGACCATGTCCTTTCGGTCCAGCCCGGTCGTCTCTTCCACCAGAGCCCAATCCGTTCCGTCCAGGCGTTTTCTGAGAAGCCCTTCCCGGCGAAAATCCCCCAAATCGCGAAGCTGCTGGCCTCCCGTTTCAAAAAGGGCTTTCAAAAGGCCGAGCACCACAAAGCCCGGGCTTCCCGGCCGGCAATAGGCGTTCCATTGGGCGGCGGAACGAAACCGGGTCCGGCGCGAACTGATGATGAGAACATCCCGAAGCCGCTTGTCTTTTTGGGCTTCGTTGACCCGCCACACCAGGGGCGGCATTTCCTTTTTGACATCCGATCCCAGCACCAAGACGGTGTCGGCCTTGAGCAGATCGTCATAGGTGCCCAAGGCGAGCTGGAATCCGGACACGCCGCGGATGACCCGGGGCAGGCTTTCCTTTTCGTTGCCGTAGGTCACCTTGGGACGGCCCAGAACATCCACCAGGGCTTTGATCATGCGCTGATGATCCAGGCTCGTGGTGGCATCCACATGAGGGGTGCCCAAAACGGTCCGGCAAAATTTCTGAAACACGTAGTTGCTTTCGTTGGTCGTGCGGGCCGATCCCACTCCGGCGACGGCCTTGGGGCCGAATTGGGAAAGAAGGCCTCGAAGCCTCTCGGCGGCGAAATGCAAAGCCTCGTCCCAGGAAACCGGCGTCAGCCGACCGTCTTTACGGATCAGGGGCTCTTTGAGGCGCGTTTCTTCCTGAACGATGTTCAACCCGAAGCGGCCTCGGCTGCAGATGATCCCCCCGTTGACCGGTTCCTGAAAGGACGTGGTGACTCTTTTCAGGCGGCCGTTTTTCAGGTTCAACACCAGATGGCAGCCGCCGCCGCAATAGGGGCATACGGCCGTGTCCTTTTCCAACTGCCAGGCCCGGGCGCTGTACTTGAAGGTTTTGTCGATAATGGCCCCCACCGGACAGACACCGATGCACGACCCGCAAAATTCGCAGTCCATGACTTGTCCGCCGGCCGTCACCGCCGTGCGGTAGCCCCGGTTATCAAAATAAAGGGCCGCCGCCCCCACGCGGTCTCGGCACACGCGCACGCACCGTTCGCAATTGACGCACCGGTCGGGGTAGCGCTCGATGAGCGGCGACTGGGCGTCGTAGCGCGGCGTCAGTCGAGCCGCCTTGTAGGGCTGTTCCTTGATTTTGAGGGCTCGGGTCAGGTTCTGCAGCTCGCATTCCCCCCCCTTGTCGCAGATGGGACAATCCAGCGGGTGGTTGATGAGCAGCAGCTGGAGCAGCTCACGGCGGTAATGGGTGAGGCGCTCCGATTCGGTGGTCACTTCCATCTTGTCGGTGACGGGCGTGGTGCAGGCGGGCACGGGTCGCGGCGGGCCGGGCTTGACTTCCACCACACAAATGCGGCACGCCCCGATGGGGCTGAGCGCCTTGTGGTAGCACAGCCTGGGGATGTAAATCCCGTTCTTGTCCGCCACTTCCATGATGGTCATGCCCGGTTGGGCCTCCAGGGCTCTGCCGTTGATGGTCACTGTGATCATCGCTATCGATCCACGTCCGCAAGCACGATATCAATGGTTCCGATGAGGGCGATGAGATCCGCCAAAAGCCTGCCTTCAGCCATTTTGCTCAACACCTGCAGATTCACGAAACTGGGCGTGCGCACCTTCACGCGAAACGGGTGGGATGACCCGTCGCTGACGATGTAGAAACCCAACTCCCCTTTGGGCGCTTCCGTGTGATGAAAGATCTCCCCCTTGGGCGGCCGAATGCCTTCTTCGACCAGCAAAAAATGCTGAATGAGGGATTCGATCTTCGTAAAGACATCCGTCTTCGGCGGATAGGCGATGGTAGGATCGTCCACAATGATGTCGCCCGAAGGGAGCCGATCCAAGGCCTGCTCGATAATCCGGGCGCTCTGCCGCATCTCTTCCAGCCGCACCAGGTACCGGTCGTAGGTATCGCCGTTTTCCCCCGTGGGAACGAGAAAATCGAACTCGTCGTAACCGCAGTAGGGATCGGCCCGCCGCACGTCCCAGGCGATGCCCGATCCTCGCGCCACCGGGCCGCTCAGCCCGTAGTCCAACACCTCGTCCACCGTGAGCACCCCGACCCCCTTGGTGCGCTTGATCCAAATGGGGTTCTTGGTGAGAAGCGTCTCGTAGTCCTTCATCTTTTCCGGGAAGGTGCGGCAAAATTCGCGCACCGCTGCGGTCCATCCGTCGGGAACATCGCGAGCCACCCCGCCGATGCGGAAATAGCACGGAAAGAGGCGGCCGCCGGCCACGGCTTCAAAGAGGTCCATGAGCTGTTCGCGCTCCCGAAAGGTGTAGAACAGCGGCGTCATGGCCCCCAGATCGTGGGCGTGGGTGGCAAGCCAGAACAGATGGCTGGAAATCCGGGTCATTTCCGCAACGATGACCCTCAGATAGCGGGCTCGAGGCGGCACCTCGATCCCCAACAGTTTTTCCACGGCCAGGACGAAGCCCAGATTGTTGGCCGATCCCGCCAGGTAGTCGATGCGGTCCGTCAAGGGGAGGCACTGGTGGTAGGTTTTGGATTCCATGAGTTTTTCGATACCGCGATGGAGATAGCCGATGTCCGGCGTGCACCGCACAATGACTTCCCCTTCCAGCTCCACCACCACGCGCAGCACCCCGTGCGTGCTGGGGTGCTGCGGCCCCACATTGAGGATCAACCGTTCGGTCAGTTCGCTCATGGCACCGTCCTAATCCACATCCCAGTCGGGACCTTCGGTGGGGTAGTCCTTGCGGAGCGGATGGCCTTCCCAGGATTCAGGAAGCAGAATCCGCCGAAGATCCGGATGCCCGTCGAAAAGGATGCCGAAAAGATCGAAGCATTCCCGTTCATGCCAGTTGGCCGTGGCCCATAACGCCGTCATGGACGGGACCGACGGGGGATCGCCTTCGACCCAGGTTTTCACGCGAAGCAGGGCGCTTCGCGTATGGCACCACAGATGATAAACCACCTGAAAGCGCGGATTTCGGGGATGAAAATCCACGGCCGTCACGTCGATGAGGTACCGAAACCCCCATCGGTTTCGAAGCGCTTCCATGACCTCCGCCAAGGCGTCCTTTCGAACCGTCACGGCCCACTGATCCCGAAAGCTGTCGCGCTCCGTCACAGCGCCCGCCGGAAGCCCCTCCACCACCTCTGTCACATAAGCCCTCTCGGCCGGTTGCACGCTCACGCCCGCACCTCCTGCAGCGCCGGAACTTCGTGGGGATCCACCACAACGGGCCCTTCCTTGCGCGTGAGGAACGGATCCCGAAGGATCTTTTCATGGAGCTTGAGGATCCCGTAGAGCAAAGCTTCGGGGCGCGGCGGGCACCCGGGCACATAGACGTCCACGGGAAGATACCGGTCGATCCCCTGGACGACGGCGTAGCTTCGAAAGATGCCCCCCGACGAAGCGCACGCGCCCATGGCGATGACCCACTTGGGTTCCGGCATCTGTTCGTAGATCCGCACCACCGCCGGGACCATCTTCTTGGTCACGGTGCCCGCCACGATCATGAGATCCGCCTGCCGGGGTGAGGCCCGAAAGGCTTCCATGCCGAACCGGGCGATATCGAACCGGTTGGCCGCCGTGCAGATCATTTCGATGGCGCAGCAGGCGAGCCCAAACGTGGCCGGCCACACGGACGACTTGCGCGCCCAGTTGACAAACTTTTCCAAGGTGGCCGTGAGGATCTGGCTTCGGATCTGTTGTTCTAATCCCATTCCAAAGCCCCCTTTCGGTAGAGATAAACGAGCCCGATAAGCAAGACGGCCGTGAAGATCAGCATTTCCACGAATCCGAACCACCCCAGGTCCCGGAAAATGACGCCCCACGGGTAGAGGAAAACCGTTTCAATGTCGAAGATGATGAAGATCATGGCCAAGACGTAAAACTTCACCGGAAAGTGAATCTCCAGCGTGCCGATGGGGTCCATGCCGCACTCATAAGGGAGCAGCTTCTGGCGCGTCGCCTTGCGCTCGCCGATGAGGCCCGACAGAACGACCAGCACGCCGATCAGCCCCATGGTGATCACGAGATACAAAAGGACCGGGAGATACATCGCCGTCATCGCGCGGCCTCCTCACACACCCCGCCCCGAACCGTCACAGGGCGCAGACGCCCACGGGGCAGGTTTTGTCCACGATGTGGGCCAGATATTCGTCTTTAAGCCGTTCAATGGTGGTGCGGACAAAAAAGATGGGGGACATGGCCAAGGCGCAGTTGGCCGTGGCCGACATGGTCTGGGCCAGGTCGATCATCATGGGAAGGTCGCTTTCCCGGCCTTCGCCCTGGGCGATGCGGGAAAGGGTTTCGTAGAGAACCCGCGTGCCGCGCCGGCATGGCGTGCAAAACCCACAGGATTCGTGCTGGAAAAAGTGCATGATGTTTCGCACCACATCCACCACGCAGGTCCTTTCGTTCATGACCAGCATGGTGCCGGAGCCCAAGGCTCCGCCCTTCTTTTGCATGGACGCGTAGTCCATGACCGTGTCCAGGTGTTCGGCGGTGAAGAAGCCGAAAGAGGCGCCCCCCGTCTGGCACATCTTGAACGGAATGCCGTCTTTCATGCCGCCGCCGTAGACTTCGATGAGTTCCCGCAAAGTGAGCCCCAGGGGCGCTTCCACGATCTGCGGGTCGTTGACATGGCCGCAAATCTGATAAAGCTTGACGCCCGGAGAATCTTCGGTGCCGAAGGAGCGGTACCATGCCGCGCCGTTTTTCACGATGGCCGGCACGTTGGCCAGGGTTTCCACGTTGTTGACCACCGTGGGCATGGCCCACAGCCCACGAACCCCCGGAAAAGGCGGCTTCACCCGAGGGTTGCCCCGAAGCCCTTCGATGGATTCGATGAGCGCCGTTTCCTCGCCGCATACGTACGCGCCGGCTCCGGAACGAATTTCCACGTCAAAGGAAAAGGACGTGCCCAAAATCCGTTCCCCGAGGAAACCCCGCTCACGGGCCTGCTCCACGGCGCGACGCAGCCGGTGCATGGACAGGGCGTACTCGCCCCGCACATAAATAAACCCCTTGCACGCGCCGATGGCGTACCCGGCGATGATCAGCCCTTCCAGGAGCCGGTGGGGATTGCCTTCCATGATGTAGCGGTCTTTGAAGGTGCCCGGTTCCCCCTCGTCCGCATTGCAGATGACGTATTTTTCCGGGGCCTTGAGCGGCAGCGTGAAGGACCACTTCATCCCGGTGGGAAAACCCGCCCCGCCGCGCCCACGCAGCCCCGACGCCTTCACCTCCTCCACCACCTCTTCGGGCGACATGCCCAAGACGACCTTGCGCAAGGCTTCGTAGCCGCCGATGGCGAGATAATCGTCGATGCTTTCCGGATCGATGTCGCCGACGCCGTGCAACAAAAGGGCCCGCCGATGCACCTCCCAATCCGTGCGCACCCGGCCGCCCGATCCGGGAAGCCTTCGATAATCCACCACATCGCCCCGCCGATACCGATCGAGGACCTCTTCGATCTTCTCGCGGGTCAGGTTCCCAAAGACCACTTCGTTGATCTGCATGGCGGGGGCCACTTCGCACACCCCGAGACAAGACGACAGTTCCAGCGTGAACAGCCCGTCCGGTGTGGTTTGGCCTTCGCGAATGCCCAAGAGCGAGCGAAGGGCCTCCAAGACCGTTTCGCTTCCCAGGATGTGGCACGCCGGAGACTCGCACACTCGAATGATGAACCGCCCCCGGGGTTCCAGGGAAAACATGGTGTAAAAGGTGGCGATGCCGTAAAGGTAGCTCAGATGAACATCGACCTCATCGGCGATCCAGGCCAGCACGTTGGCCGGAAGCCAATTGCCGCACGCCTGCTGGGCTTCGGTAAGCAGGGGCAGCAGGGCCCCTTTTTTGCCGCGATGCGCTTCGATGATCTGCCGAAGGTGAGCGACCTCTGAAGGGCTGAGGTCTTTGGAAGGGTTTTGAAAGACCGCTGGACGCCTCATGGAATCCCTACCCGCTTTCTCGGTCTTTGGAACAGCCGCACCAGGCGATTCGCCACATCCGCTTTCACGGGAGCCGTCAGGTTGCACAACTATGGGGCATGCTCGCCCCCGTGTCAATGAAATTCTTCACAAGGTCGATCCGGTCCTTGTGCGTCTTGAAAAAGTGACGGGCCAGGTCCCTTTCCCGCAACAAAAGGCTTTCCCCGAAGCCCTGAGCTGTTTTAATGAAAGGCGAAGCGCCGGGGCGCCCCGCAAAATGGAGCGGACAGCCTTCCCGGTGGCGGCAAGGTCCCTTGGGGAAAGCCCATCGACGAGACGGAGTTTTCATGGAAGAACGCGTACGCACCCTGGCCAGTCTTCACGCGAACCATTTCAGCGCCCATCTGGATGCGGTGCGGCTGCGCACGGGGCGGATCACGGAACGGATCCGCATGGAACACCCCGAGGCGGCCGCCATGTTGGCCTTCACCGATGCGGACCTTACGCAGGTGCTCATGGTGCGCCAGTGGCGCTATGCCATCGGACGGGAAACGTGGGAAATTCCGGCGGGAAAGCTGGATCCCGGGGAATCGGCCGAAGACGGCGCCCGGCGGGAACTTCGGGAGGAAACGGGATACACGGCCTCGGCCCTGGTGCCCATCTTCAGGTATTACCCGGCCATCGGCTATTCCAACGAACTCATCGTCATCTTCGCCGCCTGGGACCTGAAACGGGAAAAGACGCAAAGGGACGAGGAGGAAATTTCCCGGGTGGCAATCTTTCCCGTGGATCGCCTGTGGGAAGACGTCCACCGCGGCGAAATCACCGACGGCAAAACGGTCATCGCCTTGAGCCTCTTTCAGAGCCTTCGGGAACGGGGTGCTTTGGCCCGGGCCTTCTTCTCGGTTTAGCGACTCGGCCCATGGGGACGACCAGGCCGGTTGGGGGCAAGGAGGCTGCCCGAAAACGGAAAGGGATGTCCCGTGCGGGTGTTGGCGGAAAGATTCCCGAAGGGCGCCTCTTGTGCCGCGCCGGCCTCTCAGCGGCGCGGCACAAAAGAAGAAAAAGCTCCGCGGCCTCTGCGTCTCTGTGGTGCATTTTTAAAGAGGAACGCCGTGAACTCATGATGGCCTTCTCGAAGGCGCTCCTCGGACGGCCTTGAGAAAAAAAACGGCGGAAGACGCCCATGGAAAAGGTGCCCATCACACGCCAAGGCTTTCGAAACCTTAACGCCCAGCTTCTGTATCTACGGCGGGTGGTGCGGCCCCGTGTGCTGGAAGAATTGCAGGAAGCGCGCCTTTACGGCGTCAAGGTGGACAACCAGCAGTATTTGCTCGCCCGGGAACAGCACCGGGTGCTGCAGCGAAAAATCGACGACCTTCAGGCCAAGATCGCCCAGTGCGAAATCGTCGTGGGCCGAAAGTTCCTGGTCCGTCAGGTGGCCTTCGGCACCGACATCGTCGTCCTCAACGTGGACACGGGCCAGACCTTCCGCTTTCAGATGGTCGGCCCCTTTGAATCGGATGTTCGAAACGGGAAGCTCTCCGTGGACTCCCCCGTGGGCCGGAGCCTCATGGGCCGATTCCCCGGCGAAGAAATCACCGTGCTCACGCCGGCCGGCGAACGCACCTACCGCATCCTTCAGGTCGATGTCTGAGGACCGTCCGCACGGAAAGAACCCATGCGACCTCCGGCCCGAAATGTTTTCAGCCTTTCATCACGCCGAGGGGGCGCAGGCGGGCGACGGGCCGGCTGATCCCCGCCTGAGCCACCACCTCCACCACATCGCTCACATCCTTGTACGCTTCGGGCATCTCTTCCACCAAGGTGGCCTTGCTGGCGCCGAGAACGAAAATGCCCCGCTCTTCCATTTCCTTGACGACGCTTCGCCCTTTGGCGCTCTTGACGGCCTGGTGGCGGCTGAGCACCCGGCCGGCACCGTGACAGGTGCTGCCGAAGGTTTCTTCCATGGCCCGCGGCGTGCCCACAAGGACATAGCTGTAGCGGCCCATATCTCCGGGAATGAGCACGGGTTGGCCCACGGACCGGTACACGGCCGGGACGGCCTCATGGCCCGCCGCAAAGGCCCGGGTGGCCCCTTTTCGGTGCACGCACAGTTTTCGGCGCTCCCCATGCCAGGAATGTTCTTCGATCTTGGCCATGTTGTGGCACACATCGTAGAGCAGTGCCAGGCCCAGGCGTTCGGACGAGGTACCGAAAAACTGTTCAAAGGTTTCCCGTACCCAGTGGCCGATCATCTGGCGGTTGGCGAAGGCGAAATTGGCCGCCGCCCCCATGGCGCCCAGGTAGCTTCGTCCTTCCGCAGATCCCACGGGCGCGCAGCACAGCTGCTTGTCCGGCAGATCGATGCCGTACTTCTGGCTGCTTTTCAGAAGAATCCGGATGAAATCGTCGCAGACCTGATGGCCCAAGCCCCGGGATCCCGTATGGACGAACACGGTGAGTTGCCCTTGAAAGAGGCCGAAGACCTCGGCCGTGGCCGGGTCGTAGATCTCGTCCACCACGCCGATTTCCACAAAGTGGTTTCCCGACCCCAAGGTGCCCAACTGGGATCGACCTCGATCCCGAGCCTTGGCCGACACTTCCTTGGGATCGGCCCACGGAATGCACCCGCCTTCTTCAATGCGTTCCAGGTCGGCGGCGTCGCCGAAGCCCTTGGAGACGGCCCATTGGGCCCCTTTGAGCAGCACCTTGTCCAATTCGGCCTCGGTGAGCTTGAAATCCTTGCGGGACGAGCCCACCCCGGAGGGAATGTTTCGAAAAAGGGCCGTGACCAGGTCGCGGATCTTTTCCGCGCCCACTTCCCGAGCCCTCAGGTGCGTCGTCATGAGCCGCACGCCGCAGTTGATGTCGTAGCCCACGCCGCCGGGGGAGACGATCCCGTCGTCCATGGAAAACGCCGCCACCCCGCCGATGGGAAAGCCGTAACCCCAATGGATGTCCGGCATGGCCATGGAATAGCCCACAATGCCGGGAAGGCAGGCCACGTTGGCCACCTGGTCCATGGCCTGATCCTGGCGGATGGCGTCCAACATTTTTTCGCCGGCGTAAATCATGCCGTCCGTGCGCATGGCGCCGGTGCGAGGAATCTTCCAGCGCCACCCGTCGATCCTTTCCAACGTCAACCGATCCTTGGCGACCATGGCCTCACCTCCTTGTCTCATGGAGCCCTCACAAGGGCGATGTGTCAGACATCGAAAATGACCTGAGCCGACCACTGCCCGTCCGCGAAATGGACGGCGGCGGTGTGGTACGTGACGGCCTTGTAGACGAGGGCCACGCGGTGCCGCGTGGGATCCAGAGGCTCCCCGTGCACGGTGGCCGTAAGCCGCCACGAAGGATGCACGGCGACCTGCACCGCCTTGCCGAGGAACCCTTCGATTTCGAAAAGATACAAGAGTTCGGACAACCACTGGACAAGGAGTTCGTCCAGGGCCTGCGCTTCCACGCGCACCTCGCGGCTTTGTCGAATCTCCACGGAATCCAGCCCCACCATGAGGTCGTAAAACCCCAGGGCGGCCTTTTCAAAGACCTCCGAAAGATGCCGCCCGTGCACTCGAAGGCCCACATCCGCCGTATGATCCACGATTTCGTAGAGCGCCCGTTCCATTCCGCCTTTCCTCTCCCCTTTCGAAGCACCGCCTTCCATGGCCTTGGCATGCCGGAGGCCCTCGTGGTATAGAGGTAACCGGTCGAGGGCGCAAAGAGAAGGCTTCGCGCGGAGTGAGCGGAGCCATGGGCGCGTGGGCTTGTGGGGATCGCCCCAACAGTGTGGCAGTGTGACATTGGGCTTGACTTCGCGAGGCGGCCTCATTACGATGGCCTCGTTGTGACGCTTGAGCGGGCATAGCTCAGTTGGTAGAGCACGAGCTTCCCAAGCTTGGGGTCGCGGGTTCGAATCCCGTTGCCCGCTCCACACGACGGAAAGCTCACCCTTCCAAAAGCGGAAGGCTTCCCTTTTTGAGGTGGCGTGGGCGCAGCACCTGGCGGACGCCGACTTCGATTAGTGGATGACAATGTTCAACACGGTCTTTTGTGAACGTCGCACCTTACGGCACTGAAGCCGGATTTCCTGTGATCATTGCTCTGCTAATGGAAGTGGGCTAAACGCCCACTTTTTTTTTGCATCTTTTGCGAAAGGCGGCCGACGAGGCCCCGAGACGGCCATGGAAGCCAAGGAAGATCCGACCCGAGCGGTCGTTCGAAAAATCTGGGACCTGACCACACCCGTCATCGCCGCCGAAGGGCTGGAGCTCCTCGAAGTGGAATATCGGCGGGAAAGCCAAGGCTGGGTGCTGCGGCTCTTTGTGGATCGCGACGGCGGCGTGAGTGTGGAAGACTGCGCCGCCGTCAGCCGTGTGGTGGGCGATCTTTTGGATGTAACGGATCCCATCGCCGGCCCCTATCACCTGGAAGTGTCGTCTCCGGGGCTGGACCGGCCGCTCAGGCGCTGGGAACATTTCCACCGGGAGATCGGCAAGGTGGTGGCTGTCCGCACGCGCACGGCTTTGGGCTCTCGAAAGAATTTCAAAGGCATTCTGGTGGCGGCGAGCCCCGAGGCGATCCGCGTGGACTGCGACGGCACGATTTTCGACATTCCTTTGGACGCCGTGGACAAGGCCCGGTTGCGTTATTTCGAATCGGGCGGCGCCGTGCCGACGCCCCACGAGTGAACGTTTCGCCGGATTTCAACCGGTAAGGAAACCGGTTTTTTGCGCACAGGAGGAGAAAAGGCATCATGGCCAGCGAACTGAAGCGGTTGATCGATCAAGTGAGTCGAGAAAAAGGGATCGACCGCGCCGTGTTGATTGAAGCTCTGGTCGAAGCGGTCAAATCGGCCATCAAGAAACGCTACGGCACCAAGATGGACGTGGAGGTCGCCTACAACGACGAATACGGGGAAATGGAAGCCTTCACCTTTAAGGAAGTCGTCGAAGAAGTCCACGACCCCGACAAGCAGATTTCGCTCAACGAGGCTCGAGCCCTGGATCCCGAATCGGAAATCGGCGACGAACTGGGCATCCGCATGGACACGGACACTCTGGGCCGCATCGCCGCGCAGTCGGCCAAGCAGGTCATCATCCAGAAGATGAAGGACGCCGAACGGGAAGCCACCTACGAAGAATACAAAGACCGAAAGCGGGAAATCGTCACGGGCATCGTCCAGAAGGTGGACCGTTCCGGCATCATCGTCAATTTGGGCCGCGCCGAAGCCATCTTGCCGGTCAAGGAACAAATCCCACGGGAAGTCTACCGTCAGGGCGACCGCATTCGGGCCTACATCCTGGACGTGAAGAAGATCAGCAAGGGACCGCAGATCATCCTCAGCCGCACTCACACCGATTTCCTCATTCAGCTGTTCCGCATCGAAGTGCCCGAAGTGTCCGACGGGACGGTGAGCATCCTGGCGGCCGCCCGCGAACCCGGGTCTCGAGCCAAGATCGCCGTGGTGTCCAAGGACCCCGATGTGGATCCCGTCGGCGCGTGCGTCGGCATGAAGGGCTCGCGGGTTCAGGCGGTGGTTCAGGAACTGCGCGGCGAAAAGATCGACATCGTCCCGTGGAACATGGATCCCGCCAAATTCGTCGTCAACGCCCTGGCTCCGGCCATCATCACCAAAGTCATTATCGACCAAACCAACCGAAGCATGGAAGTCATCGTGCCCGACGACCAGCTGTCTTTGGCCATCGGACGACGCGGCCAAAACGTGCGGCTGGCGTCGCGGATCACGGGATGGCACATTGACGTGAAGAGCGAATCCCGGTATGAGCGGCAGAAGCAGGCCGGATACCAGGCGCTTCTCCACATCGATAACCTGTCGGAAGAGATGGCCGATAAGCTCTACGAAGCGGGGATCACGTCCCTTGAAGAATTCTGCGAAGCGGACGTGGAGGAGCTGGAAACGCTGACCGGCCTTTCGGCCACGGCCTTGGAAGCCATGCAGCAGCAGGCACGGACTCTGCTCGAATCGGGCGCCGCCGCCGAGGCCCGGGAGGACGAAGAGATCGAGGAAGAAAACGACACCGAGGATGAGGAGGGTTCAGAGGAGCCCGAGTCCGCGGAGGAAGCCAAACCGGTGGAATGAACGCCACATCTTCGGGGCACGTGCCCTACCGAACATGCATCGTGTGCCGGTCGAAACGGCCGAAAGGAGAGCTCCTGCGGCTTGTGCTGGACCAAGACCGCCGAGTGATTCCGGATCGCCGGCACCGTCTGCCGGGGCGCGGCGCCTACGTGTGCGAACCCTGCCTGGGATCCGTCCTGAAAGGCAAGGCGCTGTCCCGCGCCTTTCGAGGCCGACTGCAGGGGGTCTCGCCGCTCCTGACGGCGTGGGTCCACCGAACGCAAGGGGATGAGACGGGCTGCCAAACCATGGAGGATCAATCATCATGTGTGCGTGATGCCAAAAAACGTCCACGGCTTCACACCGCGGACACGGTCGCTGAAGATTTCTAGGGGGTTTTTTCCATGGCACGAATGAGGGTGCACGAACTAGCCAAAGAGTTGGATATGAACAGCAAGGAGCTCCTCGACAGGATCCTCAAGATGGGGATCTCCGTGAAAAACCATATGAGCACCTTGAGCGAATCGGCGATTGCCCGAATCCGCGAACATCTCCAGGGGGAAGGTGCCAAAAAGGTTGAGGAAAAGCGCATCGGCCGACAGGTCATTCGCCGGCGCAAGAAAACGGAAGCGGAGGAGCTCGCCGAGGCCGAAGCCGCCCAGGCGCTGGAAGAGGCGCCCGAGGCGGAGGAAGAAACCCTCGGTGCCGTGGCCGCTTCTGCGGCGGAAGCCCAGGCGGCCGCCCCCGTGACGGCCGAACCCGCTCCGGCCGTGCCGGAGACCGTTGAGCCTGCGGAGGAGGAAGCCCCTTCGGTCGAACCGGTCACGACACCGCAGCCCGGCCCTGTGGCCGTGGAACCCACCCCGGTGGAACCCACCTTTGGCGAAGCGGCCGTCGTCATCTCCAGGCCCGGCGAGGCCCCCCCTGCCGTCGTCGAAACGCCCCCTGAGGATCGGGAAGCCGCCCTGGGCGCCGTTCCCGAACCGTCGCCGTCTCCCGACGAAACCATCGCCGTGCACGCACCTGCCGGTGAACCCCTGAAAGCCGAAACCCCATCGGTTGTGCCGGTTGAGGCGGCCCCCGAGCTGCCCGGCGAGGTCGGCGAAGAAGAGGCGGAAGCCGCCGGGGAAGAAGGGGAAGAAGAAGACGAGAAGGGCAAGAAGAAAAAGGCCAAGCGACGCCGTCGAAAACGCCGAAAAGACGAACCGGCCCGCATCATCAGCCTGCCCGAGGTCCTTCCCGCCGAACCCGAGGAAGAAGCCGATGTGCCGCCGACGGTGGTGCGTTTCATTCCGCCGGAAGAGCAGGTCAGTCGGGAACCCCTTCGCAAGAAACGGGTTCGACCGGTGGAAGAACCGGCCGCGGCGGAAAAAAAGCTGCGCAAGGGCCGAAAGGAAGTGGTCGGCCGCGAAGACCTCTACACCAAAAAAGAACTGCGGGCCCAGGAAGAACGAGGCAAAGTGGGCTTGAGGCGCGAAGAGATCGGCCCGCAAAAGCCCGTGGCCACGGTGCCCAAAGCCATCAAGCGGCGCATCCGCATCGATGAAGCCATTACGGTGGCCAACCTGGCCAGGCAGATGGGGGTCAAGGCCACGGAAATCATTAAGAAACTGCTGCTTTTGGGACTTCCCGCCAACATCAACCAGGCCATCGACTACGACGCCGCAGCCCTCGTGGCGGCGGAATTCAACTATGAAGTCGAAAAGGCCGGCTTCGAGGAAGAAGATATCTTGCACGCCGCCGAGGACCGCCCGGAAGACCTCACGCCTCGACCGCCCGTGGTGACCGTCATGGGCCATGTGGATCACGGCAAGACGTCCCTTCTGGACGCCATTCGCCACACCAAGGTCATCGACGAAGAAGCCGGGGGCATCACGCAGCACATCGGCGCCTACTTCGTGGAACTGGACGGGCGTCATATCACCTTCCTGGACACCCCGGGCCATGAAGCCTTCACGGCCATGCGCGCCCGCGGCGCCAAGGTCACCGATATCGTCATTCTGGTAGTGGCCGCCGACGACGGCGTCATGCAGCAGACCGTGGAAGCCATCAACCACGCCAAGGCGGCCGGCGTGCCCATCATGGTGGCCATCAACAAGATCGACAAACCCAACGCCAATCCCGACCGGGTCAAGCGGGAACTGTCCGAACACGGCCTGTTGCCGGAAGAATGGGGCGGGGATGTCACCATGGTGGAAATTTCCGCCAAGAAAAAAATCGGGATCGAAGAACTGCTGGAAATGGTTCTCCTGCAGGCTGAACTGCTGGAACTCAAGGCCAATCCCAACAAACCGGCGCGAGGGCGCGTCATCGAAGCCAAGCTGGACAAAGGCCGAGGCCCCGTGGCCACGATCCTCGTGCAGGAGGGCACCCTGCGGGAAGGCGATGCCTACGTCTGCGGCACGTATTCCGGCCGGGTGCGCAGCATGTTCAACGACAAGGGCCAAAAGATTTCGGCCGCCGGCCCGTCGGTTCCCGTGGAAGTTCTGGGCCTTTCGGGCGTGCCCAACGCCGGGGACGATTTCGTTGTGCTGGCCGACGAAAAGCAGGCCAAAATGGTCGCCGAACACCGTCAGCTGCGCGCCCGGGAAAAGGAACTGTCCCGAACCACCAAGGTCACCCTGGAAAAGCTCTACGAACAGATTCGAGACGGCCAGATCAAGGAAATCAACGTCATTTTGAAAACCGACGTTCAGGGTTCCTTGGAAGCCATCCGGGACTCTCTGCTGAAACTGTCCACCGCCGAAGTCAAGGTGTCGCTCATCCATGCGGGCACAGGCGCCATTTCGGAAAGCGACGTCATGCTGGCTTCCGCCTCCAACGCCATCATCATCGGCTTCAACGTCCGGGCCGACGCCAAGGCTCAGGAACTGGCCGAGCAGGAAAAGGTGAGCATCCGTTACTACGACGTGATCTACCAGATCCTGGACGACATCAAGGACGCCATGGTGGGCCTGCTGGAGCCCCAGTACCGCGAGGAGATCCTCGGTCGGGCCGAAGTGCGCCAGACCTTCCACATTTCCCGAATCGGCACCGTGGCCGGCTGCTACGTGACCGAAGGCAAGGTGGAACGCAACGCCAAGGTGCGACTCGTTCGGGACGGCATCCAGGTCTGGGACGGCAAGATTTCGTCGCTCAAGCGGTTCAAGGACGATGCGCGGGAGGTGAAGGCCGGTTTCGAATGCGGCCTCACCCTGGAAAACTTCAACGACATCAAGGTGGGCGACATTTTGGAAGTCTATCACATGGTGGAAGTGGCGCCGGTTTTGGAACCCGCCCAACCCCAGGAAGAACGTCGCCCGTCCAAGGAGCAGCCTTGAGAACGGGGGGATCGGCGGGCGGGACGGCCGTGGTCCCAGGAGGCTTTCCGAAAACGGAAAGGGGTGTCCCGTGCGGACATTGGCGCAAAGATTCCCGAAGGGCGCCTCGTGTGCCGCGCCGGCCTCTCAGCGGCGCGGCACAAAAGAGCCGTGAACGCATGATGACATTCTCGGACAAGCGCCTAGGGAGGGTTTCGGAAAAGCAGCGATGAAGGACGTAACTGTCAGCGTGGGTGTGGCCCGGGTGACCTTTCGCCTCCACGGCAACGACTCGCTTAAGGGAAAGCGCAAGATCGTGAAAAGCCTCATTGAAAAGAGCCGCAACCGCTTTCCCGTCTCCATCGCCGAAGTGGACGATCTGGACCGTTACCAGCGCGCCACCCTGGGCATCGCCGTCATCGGCAACGATTCCCGCCTGCTCAACGCCATCCTGGACAAGGTGGTGGACTACATGGCGGGCATGGGCCTTGCCGATTTGGAAAGTCACCGTATCGAGCTGATCCCCCTTTAGGGGGTTGTCCGACAATGAAACCTGTAGGCGCGGAGGTGGTCGTGGGGCAAGCTTCCCGAAGGGTGCTTCTTGTGCCGCGCCGGCCTCTCAGCGGCGCGGCACAAAAAAGAAAGCTCTGCGTCCTCTGCATCTCTGTGGTGCATCTTAAGAGGAAAGGCCGTGAAGTCATGACGGCATTTTCGGACAAGCTCTTGGGAGCTCAAGCGCGGCATCCGTTCGCCGTGGGGCGTATGCGGCACAATTGCCGAAAGCGGGGAAAGACGGAAGAACCATGGACTACAAAAGAGCCGACCGTGTGGCGGATCTTCTGCAACGGACCGTGGCCGAAATCCTTCTGAGGCGTGTTCGGGATCCGCGGCTGGGCAAACTGACCGTCACCGGCGTGGAAGTGAGCGCCGATCTTCGGTACGCAAAGATTTTCTATTGCTTCGTAGGAACGCCCGAAGAAAGGCCTCAGGTGGCCAAAGCCCTGGAAAAGGCTCGTGCCTTCATTCGCCGGGAAATCGGGCAGCGCGTGGAACTGCGCTACGTGCCGGATATCCAATTCTTTTACGACGCTTCCTTTGACTATGGGGAAAAAATTGAGCGCCTGCTTCACCGAATCCATGAAGAATCCTGAAGGGCTTTCCACGGCCCCTTGTGCGGTTTCCGGTCTTTCGGACCGCGCCCCGACGGAGCGCACCCGGGTTCCGAAGGCCTTGAAACAGGTCATCGACGCGGGACGGCGCTTCGCCGTGGCGACCCATGTGCGGCCGGACGGCGATGCGGTGGGTTCCGTTTTGGCCTTGACCACCATGCTGCGCCTCTTGGGCAAAACCGCCGACCCGTACTGCGAAGACCCGCCGCCTCCAGGGCACGACTTTCTGGCGGGGATCGAAGAAATCCGCCACACCTGGGACGCCTTTGGCACCTACGATACGGCCGTCCTGGTGGATTGCGGCGAATTCAGCCGGGTCGGCTCGATCCTTGCCGAACCCCTGTCCCGCATTCCGGTTCTGGTGAATATCGATCACCATGTGAACCTGGATCCTTTCGGGACGGTCTCCTGGGTGGATCCATCAGCAAGCAGCACCTGCGAGCTCCTCTACGATCTGGCCGTGTCCCTGAACGTCCCTTTGACGCCCGAGCTGGCCGCGCAGCTCTACACGGGGATCCTCACCGATACCGGGTCCTTTCGTTTTTCCAACACCACCCGCAAGGTCCTGGCCATCGCCACCGACCTGGTGGGCCATGGGGCGCAGCCCGCCTTCATCGCGGGCCGCATTTACGATTCGGGGTCTCCGCAGCGCCTTCGCCTGCTCGCCCGAGTCCTGGCGACGGTCGCCTTTGAAGCCGACGATCGTTTGGCCACGGCGGAATTGAGCCAGGCCATGTTCCTGGAAACGGGAACGAGCCGATCCGATGCGGAAAGTTTTATCAATCACCTGAGAAGCGTCCGCACCGTGCTCATGGCCGCCCTGTTTCGCGAGGAAGGCGACGGCACGGTCCATGTGAGCCTGCGGAGTAAGGACCCGGTGGATGTGGCGGCTTTCGCCCGCCGCTACGGCGGCGGCGGTCATCGCCAGGCGGCGGCGTTTCGAACCCGAGGATCTTTGGCGGACGTGCGCGCCGCCGTCACGCGCGCCGCACGGCAGTACATCGACGGCCATGCATGAGACAACCCAACGGATATCGGCGGCATCCATGATCCCGTCGAGCGGAAAACAGCCGGAGGCCACGACCGGCGTCCTCTTGGTGGACAAACCCGAAGGGTGGACATCCCACCAGGTGGTGGACTGGGTGCGCCGCCGGCTGGGCGTGCCCAAAGCGGGACACACCGGCACCCTGGACCCGTTCGCCACGGGACTGCTCGTGCTGTGTCTCGGCGAAGCCACCCGCATCGCCGAGCTTCTCACGCACGCGGACAAGCGCTACGTCTTCCGCATGCGCCTCGGCGTGGAAACAGACACGTTGGATCCCACAGGCCGGGTGACACGCATCTACGACGGCCCGCCCGTGGACGAGGCTCGGCTTCGCCAGGTCATCGCCGACATGGTCGGGGCGCAGCACCAAGAAGTGCCGCGGTATGCGGCCGTGAAAGTTCAAGGACGCCGCCTCTACGAATGGACGCGTTCCGGCCGCGACGTGGAAGCGCCGGCTCGGCTTGTGGACATTTACGCCTTTGACGTCCTGGACCATACCTGGCCGGACGTCACGTGCCGTGTGCACTGTTCCAAGGGAACCTACGTGCGGCAGTTGGCCGCCGATGTGGGGCGCCGCCTGGGCTGCGGCGCCCATGTGTCGGCCCTGCGTCGAACGGACAGCGGGCCCTTTTCGGTTCTTCACGCTCTGCCTTTAGACACGCTCGAAGGGATGCGCCGCGATGGGGAGTGGAAACGGCACGTCATTCCGCTCCATGCGGCCCTTTCCCATCTGCCTGCTTTGGTGGTGGACGACCCTTCGATCCGGAATCGGGTGCGCCACGGACAGGTGCCCGATTCCTGGCTGGATCGATATGCGGCGGTTGTGGAAGGACATCCCGGACCCGTGCGGCTCATGGGTCCCGACAACGTGCTGCTGGCCCTGTGGTGGCCCGCGGCGCCTCCCGGCGGACGTCGTCTGAAGGTTTTTCAATCCCCGGAACATCTCACTTAGAAAAGGAGGACAACCGTGGTTCTCACCCCTGAAAGGAAAAAGGAAATCATCGACACCTTCAAAATCCACCCCAGCGATACAGGCTCGCCCGAAGTCCAAATCGCTTTGCTCAGCGAACGGATCAACTATCTCACCGAGCACTTCAAAATCCACAAGAAGGACCACCATTCCCGACGCGGCCTTCTAAAGCTGGTCGGGCAAAGGCGGCAGCTTCTCAATTACTTGAAACGCAAAAACATCGATCGATACCATACGCTCATCGAGCGCTTGGGACTGCGCCGGTAAACGGCGCGGGCCGATCGACCCCGCAAAGACGAGGAACGCATCTATGAAGAAAACGGTTCAGGTTGACGTGGGCGGACGACCGCTCATTTTCGAAACGGGCCATGCGGCCCGACAAGCCAGCGGCTCGGTTTTCATGCGCTACGGCGATACCGTCGTCATGGTGGCCGCCGTGAAAGAAGACCGCCTCCGCGAAGGGATCGATTTCGTCCCCTTGATGGTGGAATACCAGGAGATGAGCTACGCCGCCGGCCGAATCCCCGGCGGTTTCTTCCGCCGGGAAATCGGCAGGCCCAGCGAAAAGGAAACCCTCACCTCCCGGCTCATCGACCGGCCCATTCGGCCTCTTTTTCCCAAAGGGTTCGCCTACGAAACCCAGGTGATCGCCACAGTCCTGTCCGTCGATCAGGAAAACGAGCCCGACGTGGTGGCCCTGACCGGAGCCTCCGCGGCCCTGCACCTGTCCGCCGTGCCTTTCGCCGGCCCCGTGGCGGCCGTTCGCGTCGGGCGCGTGGACGGCACCTTCGTCATTAACCCCAGCGCCGCTCAGCTGGAACAAAGCGACATGAACATCGTGGTGGCCGGAAGTCGGGACGCCGTGGTCATGGTGGAAGGGGGCGCCCGATTTGTTCCCGAAGCCGACATTCTGGAAGCCATCGATACCGCGCACCGCGCCATCGTGCCCATTCTGGACGCCCAGGAAGAGCTGCGCCGTCTTGCAGGGCTGCCCAAGGAAGGGATTCCGGAACCGGTGGTGGATCCCGCCGTGGAAGAACTGGTCCGAAACCTGGCGGCGGACGGCATGCGGGAGGCCATGACCACGGCCGACAAGATGCTGCGCCGGGATAAAAAGAAAGCCCTGCACCACAACGTGCTGGCCGCCGTTGTGGAAAAATTCCCCGGCTCGGAAAAGGACGTGGAGCGCGTCCTGGAAAAGCTGGAAAAGGAAACCGTGCGGCGCATGATGGTTCAGGAAAAGCGCCGCATCGACGGTCGCTCCTTTGAGGAAATCCGACCCATCAGCATCGAGGTGGGGCTTCTGCCCCGCACCCATGGATCGGCCCTTTTCCGCCGAGGGGAAACCCAGGTGCTGGCCGTCACCACCCTGGGCTCTTCCAGTGACGAACAAAAGATCGAAGCCCTCACGGGAGAATCCTTCAAATCCTTCATGCTCCACTACAACTTCCCCCCCTACTCCGTCGGGGAAGTGCGCCCCTTGCGCGGGCCGGGCCGTCGGGAAATCGGCCACGGCGCTCTGGCCGAACGGGCCGTCAAACCCATCCTGCCGTCCAACGGCACCTTTCCGTACACCATCCGCGTCGTGTGCGAAGTGCTGGAATCCAACGGCAGCAGTTCCATGGCAAGCGTATGCGGCGCCTGCCTTTCGCTCATGGATGCCGGGGTTCCCGTCCAGGACATGGTGGCGGGCATCGCCATGGGCTTGGTCAAGGAAGGCGACGAGTTTCTCGTTCTGTCCGACATTCTGGGCGATGAAGACCATCTGGGGGACATGGACTTCAAGGTGACCGGAAACGAAAAAGGGGTCACGGCCATCCAGATGGACGTGAAAATCGCCGGCATCAGCCGCGAGATCATGACCCGGGCTCTGGATCAGGCCCGCCAAGGCCGGTTGCACATCCTGTCCACGATGCGCCAAGTGATCGACAAACCACGGCCGGAACTGTCCCCGTACGCTCCGCGCATGGAAGTGATCCAGATCAACCCGGACAAGATTCGGGACGTCATCGGCCCGGGAGGCAAAATCATCCGCGGGATCGTGGCGGAAACCGGGGCCAAGATCGACATCGAGGACTCGGGCCGGGTGGTCATCATGAGCCCCGACAAGGACGCGTGCCAGAGGGCCATCGACAAGATTCGGGGGCTGACCATGGAGCCCGAAGTGGGCCAGGTCTATATGGCTCGGGTCACCAAGGTGACGGACTTCGGCGCCTTCGCTGAAATCCTTCCCAACACGGAAGGGCTCATCCACATCTCCCAACTGGACCACAAACGCGTGCAGAAAGTCACGGACGTGGTCAAGGAAGGGGATGAAGTCCTGGTGAAAGTCATCGACATCGACCGGGAAGGCCGCATTCGGCTCAGCCGCAAGGCCGTGCTCGGCAATCCGGAACACCGCAAGTAGCGAGGGCGTGTTGGTTCGCAAGACGATTCTTCCCAACGGCATTCGGGTCGTGACCGAAAAGATGCCCGGGTTCCATTCGGTGTCCACAGGCATCTGGGTCAATGTGGGATCCCGGGACGAGGAGTCCCACGAAAGGGGCGTCACCCATTTCGTGGAACACATGCTCTTCAAGGGCACCGCCACACGGTCTGCCTTGGACATCGCCAAGGCGCTGGATGCCGTGGGCGGTTTCGCCAACGCCTTCACGTCCAAAGAAAATCTGTGCATCCACGCCAAGGTCATGGAAACCCATTTGAACCTGGTGGTGGATGTGCTCACCGACATCTTCCTGAATTCGTTGTTCGCCGATGAAGAGATCGAGCGGGAACGCCAGGTCGTGGTGCAGGAAATCAACATGATCGAGGATTCGCCCGAAGACCTGGTCCATATTCTGTTCCAGCAAGACTTCTGGAAGGATCACCCGCTGGGCGTGCCCATCTACGGCACCGAGGAATCCGTGCGGGCCTTGAGTCGAAGCAAGATTCTCGATTTCCTCGGCCGGCGCTTCGCTCCGGAGGTGGTGCTGGTCGCCGCGGCGGGCAACGTGGACCACGACGCCTTTGTGGACCTGGTGGCACCCCATCTGGAGACGCTGAACCATAACCGACGCCCGCCGAAACGTTCGGCCCCGCAGGTCGTCTCCCATCGCACCGTGGTCCCCAAGGATTTGGAACAGGTTCACATCTGCTTGGGTTTTCCCGCCTGTTCCCAATCCGATCCCCGACGTTTCGCCTGCCATGTGCTCAACGTCGTCCTGGGCAACAGCATGAGCAGCCGCCTGTTTCAGGAAGTTCGCGAAAACCGTGGCCTCGCCTATGCCATCTATTCCTTCGTGAACAGCCACGAAGACACGGGCCTCATGGGCGTCTACGCCGCTGTGGCGCCGGAGGACGTGGATGAAACCCTTGCGGTCATCACGGCCGAAATGGATTCCGTCCGCCGCGACGCCATCACCGACGCCGAATTGGCCGCCGCCAAGGACTATCTCAAGGGCAGCATGTACCTCAATGCGGAAAGCACCGATTCGCGCATGAACCGGCTGGCCAAAAACGAATTCGTTTTCGGCCGTCACGTGCCCCTGGAAGAGGTGGAAGAAGCCATCGACCGGGTGACGGCCGACGAGGTGCAGGCATGGTTCGATGAACAATACCGCCCCGAAAACACGGCCCTGACCCTTCTCGGGCCCGTTTCGAAAAACGGGGCGGCCGACGTCGCCCTCGCCTAGGGTTTTCGGCCATGGCTCTTGTGTTCCAAGTGCTCGCCAGTGGCTCCAAAGGCAACGCCATCTATGTGGCCGGAGGCTCCACGGCGCTCCTTGTGGACGCCGGGTTGAGCGCCAAGGAAATCGGGCGGCGTCTTCAAGCTGCCGGCCTCAGCCCGAAAAGCCTTGCCGCCGTCCTTCTCAGCCACGAACACAGCGACCATATCCGCGGGGTGGGGGTTTTCAGCCGCCGCCACGACCTTCCCGTCTATCTGACCCAAGGCTGCCTGGAAGCCCTTCCGCCTCAACTGGGGGAACTGGCCGCCGTGCACCTCATCCAATCGGGTCGGCCGTTTCGAGTGGGGGATCTTTCCGTGCTTCCCTTTTCCTTGTCCCATGACGCGGCGGATCCCGTGGGTTTTATCGTGGAACACGACGGGTGCCGCCTGGCGGTCTGCACCGATTGCGGCACGGCCACCCAGCTGGTGCGCACGCGCCTTCGCCACTGCCACGGCCTGATCGTGGAAGCCAACCACGACGTGGAACGGCTCCTGAACGGCCCCTACACCTGGCCCCTGAAGCAACGCATCCGCGGCCGACACGGCCACCTCAGTAACGACGAATGCTGCGATCTGCTCCAGGATGTGCACCACCAGGACCTGCAGGTGGTGGTCATGGCCCACTTAAGCGAAATCAACAATCACCCGCAGCTTGTGCGGGACACCCTGGGCCATCGGCTGGAACGGGACCGGTGGGCCCACGTGCGCTTCCTCATCGCCGCGCAAGACCACGCCGGCCCACCCTGCGAACTGACACCCTGACGGCCATGGCCATCCGTGCGCCAAGGAGGACGCCCATGACAGCCACGCCGAAAGCGTTTCTGCTGCCCATCGACGATACGGAAGCATCCCTTCGACCGATCCGTTTTCTCACCCGGCTCTATCCCGATCGGTCCCGCATCAGCCTGACCATCCACTACCTGGTCCCTCCCCTGCCCCCGGTTTACGCCGAAGGGCGGCTGAGCCCCGCCCAGGTGGCCAAGAAAAAAGCCTTCCTCAAGGAACGGGACGAAGCCGCCCAAAAAGCCTGCGCCCGAGCCAAACAGGTCCTCTTGGACGTGGGCTTCAGCGAAGAGGTGATCCACGACCTGGTTCAGGAAAAGGAGCTGAGCGTCGCCCATCACGCCTGCCGCCTGGCGGATATCAAAAGGGTCGACGCCGTGCTCTTCCCGAAGCAATCGGGCAGCGCTCTGGAAGGCTTTCTTAAGGGCGACCACACCTCGGCCCTGCTCCACCATTGCCTGGTGAGTCCCATCTGGTTCGTGGACGACCCGGCGGACACGTCCCGGGCGGTGGTGTGCGTCTCGGAACACCGAGCGTCCGTGCGGGCGCTGGACCATGCGCTGTTCATGCTGGAAGAGACCGCCACAGCCATCGACGTGGTCCATTTTTCCAAGAAATTGTCAAAGAAAATCATCTCCCACGGGATCGAACCTGACGGGGACATAACCCGCTGGGTCGCCGATCAGTCGGCGGATGTCCGGGCCAACTACGCCCAAGCCTTGGACCTCATTCGGGAAAGCGCCGTGGATTCAGCGCGGGTGCGGCTGGTGGCGGCCCCGAGTTCGGGGAAAATCGCCGCCGATATTCTTTCCTATAGCGCCGAAAACAAGGCCGGCATTCTGGTTCTCGGCCACGGAGGCTCCAGCGGCACCTGGGGCTTTCTCAAAAGCTCCGTCACCAAGAAGATCCTCGCCGACTTTCGCCATCAGGCCGTCTGGGTCAACCAATAAAGTCGTTGGGGGTCAGATCTTGATTTATGCCGCAGTGACAGATCCTCGATTTTCGGACAGTCTGCCAGCCTCAAGGGCACGGGCGCTTCGCCAAGCGCCCGTGCCCTCATGAGGTCAGGCCTGAGCTTTCCCCGTCAAATGGCCGTCTCGCCGCGCTCGCCCGTACGGATGCGAATAACCTGCGTCAAGGGATAGACGAAGATCTTGCCGTCTCCGATCTTTCCCGTGCGGGCGGCTTTCAGAATGGTTTCCACCACGACGTCCGTGCGCTCTTCGGGGACCACCGTCTCCACCTTGATCTTCGGCTGAAATTCCACCAGGTACTCCGCCCCGCGGTAGATTTCCCGGTGCCCTTTTTGCCTGCCGAAACCGCGCACTTCCGTGACCGTCAGGCCGGTCACGCCGATGGAATTCAACGCTTCCTTGACCTGTTCCAAAACAAAGGGCTTGATGATCGCCTCGATTTTCACCATGAGGGTATCCTTTCGTGAGCGTGGTCCGTTCCAGACGGTTCCGCGTTTCCTCCAAGCCGTCCTCGACGAGCCGTTTCGAACCCGTTACAGAACGTAGCCGGTTTCGCTGTGCTGCGTCTGATCCAATCCCTGGACTTCGTCCTCTTCCGGCACCCGCAACCCGGTCACGGCGCCCGTCACTTTGAGCAGCACCCAGGACAGCACAAAGGAATAGACGATGGCGGCCAGGGCTCCCACAGCCTGAATGAGCAGCTGCTTCGGGTTGCCGTAAAACAAGCCGTCCGCTCCGGCCGCGTTATAAACCGTGGAGGCAAAAAGTCCCGTGGCCAAAGCGCCCCAGAGGCCGCCCACGCCGTGAATGCCCACCACGTCCAGGGCGTCGTCGTAGCCCAGCTTTTCCTTGGCCAACACGGCCCCGTAACAGAAAAATCCCGCCAGAAGGCCGATGACGAGCGCCGGCACGGGGCCCACGAACCCGGCGGCCGGGGTCACGGCCACAAGGCCCGCCACGGCGCCCGAAGCCGCTCCGAGGGTTGTGGGTTTTCCGATTTTGATCCATTCCGCCGTGATCCAGGCCACCGCCGCCGCCCCCGTCGCCACCTGGGTGTTGAAGAAGGCCACACCGGCCACCGCCCCCGCCGTCAGCGCGCTTCCCGCGTTGAAACCGAACCAGCCGAACCACAAGAGCCCCGCGCCGAGCACGGTGAGCGGCAAACTATGGGGTTGAAAAGGTTCCTTGCGATACCCGCGCCGTTTTCCCACCACCAGAGCCGACGCCAGAGCCGCCACGCCCGAATTGATGTGAATGACGGTGCCGCCGGCGAAATCCAGCGCGCCCAGCTTGCCCAGCCAGCCGCCGCCCCAGACCCAATGGCACACGGGAAAATACACAAGTGTCGTCCACAGGACCGTAAAAAGGAGAAAGCCGGAAAATTTCATGCGTTCCGCAAAGGCTCCCGTGATCAGGGCCGGCGTGATGATGGCGAACATGAGCTGAAAGGCTGAAAAGACCAAATGAGGAATGGTGGCCGCATAGGGACCGGGTTCCGTCCCCACGGATCGAAGGAAAGCCCAATCGAGGCCGCCGATGACGCCCCCTTTGTCCGGTCCGAAAGCCAGGCTGTAGCCGAACACAACCCACAGGATGGAAACCACCCCGAGACAGATGAAACTCTGCATCATGGTGGCCAGCACGTTTTTGGAGCGCACCAGGCCTCCGTAAAAAAGGGCCAGCCCCGGCGTCATGAGCATCACGAGAGCCGTCGCTATGAGCATGAATGCCGTATCACCGCTGTCCATCGTCTTTTTCTCCTTTCCCGTTCATCGTTGGTTTTTTCCTTCCGTCCCCCGCCATGCGAACGACGGAAGAGAGGGCAAGGTCCGTGCCGAACACCCCATAAAGTCCCCATCGCAGGAAAAATTCGTCGAATCCATGGGGAAAATCGGGCCGTCTTAAAGGACAAAGACCCGGCCTGTGCCGCCGGAAGGAGACCGATTGGAAACAATTTTGTGCCGACGTCACGGGCGGAGGCGCTTCCGACCAAAGACGGCGGCGGCGCGCCGTCGGGGCGCCCCGTTTTGTGGAAGGACGAAATTGTGCATCGGGTGAAAGAAAATTGTGCACGGGGCGAAAGAAAGCTATGATCCATGAAAAGTCAGGCGGGCGGTGGAAGGCCATGGGTCGAGGGCCGGCACGGGTCGGCGGGGAGCGCGGCATGAAACGACTGATCGGGGTTATCCTTGTGGTGATGGGGCTCTGTGGGGCGCCGGCACAGGCGGGGGGGCAGGATACCCTTTCGTCGCTGCGATGCGGCACGCGCCTTGTCCTTGTGGGGGAAACCAAAACCGACGTGGCCGTCAAATGCGGCCCGCCCCTTTATCAGCAGTTTGTGGGCGAAAAGATTGTCCGAACGCGCTACGGCTACGACAAGATTGTCGTGGAAGAATGGGTCTACAATTTCGGCCCCACGGACTTTCTGCACACCCTGCGTTTTGAAGGCGGGCGTCTTGCGGTCATCTTCCGCGGTGAGCGCGGCTATTAGCGAATGAGGCGCCGTTTCATGGCGCGGACGGCACAGATCGTAAAGAGTGCGGCAAAACCGATGAGATAGGCCGCACTCCCCCACGCGGGGTATTCCCCGGCGCCGATCTGCATGCGGCGGCACAGTTCCACCAGATGGTAGAGCGGGAAAGCCCGCGCCGCCGCGCCGGCCCAGGCGGGCAGTGTGGAGACGGGAAAAAACGTTCCGGAAAAGAGAAACATGGGGGTGACGACAAGAAAAATCGGCAGGTTGAACATTTCGATGTGGGGCGTCAGGCCCGTGATCCACAGCCCCACGGCGCCGAAGGCCACGCCGCCGAGGAACGCCGTCGGCACGATGGCGACGATGGACCAGGGCGTGACAAAGCCCAACACGGCCAACACGCCGCTCATGAGGCATGCGGCCGCCATGGATTTGGTGGCGGCCCAGACGATTTCGCCGATCATGATTTCTTCCAGGCTGAGCGGCGTGGCCAGCATGCCGTCAAAGGTCTTTTGGTAATACATGCGCACGAAGGAGGCGTAGGTCGTCTCGAAGAAGGCGTTGTTCATCATGGCCGTCGCCACCAAGCCGGGCGCGATGAACGTCGGGTAATCGAAATGCCTGCCGCCGTAGGGCACCTCGCCGATAAAGCCGCTGAGCCCCAGCCCGAAGGCGGCGACGAAAAAGAGCGGCTCCAGCAGCGGGGTAAGAAAACTCACCTTCCAAATCCGCCGATAGGTCCACAGATTGCGCCGCCAGACCTTCACGAACCGCCACGACACGGCCCCGCCCGTCATTCTCGAAGCTCCCTTCCCGTAAGCCGCAGGAACACGTCTTCCAGAGTGCTGCGCCGCCACGTGCACCGCTCCATGCAAAAGCGCGTGCGCAGGGTTTCCGTCAGAGGGGATCCTTCCGGCACGTAGAGGATCAGGCGATCCCCCAGGTCGTCATGACTCAGGCCCGACGTGCGGACATATGCCAAAAGGTCCGGACTCGGCCCGCCGATTTCCAGAACATGGGCCCCGGCATGACGCGCGATGAGCGCCTCCGGCGCCCCTTCCACAAGGATTTTGCCGTGGTCGATGATCAGGAGCCGATCGCACAATCGGGCCGCTTCTTCCATGTAGTGGGTGGTCAGGAGCACCGTGATGCCGTCGGCGCGCAGGGATTGCAGCTTGTCCCAGAGCAGGTGGCGGCTTTGGGGGTCCAGGCCCGTGGTGGGCTCGTCCAGGATGAGGAGTTCCGGGCGGTTGATGAGGGCTCGGGCCAGAATGAGTCGGCGGGCCATGCCGCCCGAAAGATCCGCCACCTTGGCGGCCCTCTTGTGGGACAGGGCGAAAAAGTCCAGCAGCTCGGAAGCCCGTTCCTTGGCCACGGCCCGGGAAAGGCCGAAATAGCCCGCAAACACCCACAGATTTTCTTCCACGGTGAGGTCCGGATCCAGAGTGTTTTCCTGGTGGCAGACTCCGATCCGGGCCTTGATGGTGCGCCAGTGGGTGCGGATATCCAGCCCGAAGATGCGGACGGTGCCGGCGCTGGGCGGAGAAAACCCGTAAAGGACGCGGATCGTCGTGCTTTTTCCGGCGCCGTTGGGCCCGAGCAGCCCGAAGAACTCGCCGCGTTGCACGGCAAAGGAAATGTCGTCCACCGCCGTCACGTCCCGAAACCGCTTGACCAACTTTGTCACATGCACCACAGGATCCACAAACTGCCGTCCTTCCTTTCGACCCGGCCCAAGAGCCTCGGCCGCAGGGGAAAACGAGATGAAAAACGCCAAACAGCTTGGCAAAGGCGCCAGAAACGCGAATTATAAAAGATCTGCATCGGCCAAGGTGTAGAAAAAATTCCGCGTCGCCCAGGAGATGTCCAGATCCGGATGAAAGGATCGGTTCACGCACGCCGGCACAAAGCCAAACGGCTCGGGGGCTTCCTCAAAACCGATAGTCCTTAGGTGGTTCGAGAGAAAGTGCCCCGAGGGCAGCCAGCATTCCAGAAATTCCCCCCCTGTACGTGCAAGATCCGAGGCGATTTCCGCCAACAGGCGCCTCGTGTCCCTTTCGACTTCCACGGCCCAAAGGTCCACAAGCCGAGCCCGACCTTCTTCGCGGTGCACCGCGGCAAAGGCCGTGATCCGCCGTGTTCCAAAGGACCGGCAGACCCATAGGTGGTATTTTTGCAGAGGATGTTCTAGAAAACGCCAGCGGATAAAGGCGGCATCACGGCGCACGGCAAAAGGGTACTCTCGGGCTGTGGTTCGACAGAAGTGATCGAAATCCTCCGAAGCCGTCTTGACCACCTCAACGATCCCGAAAGATAAGCCTCTTTTTTTCCTGATGTTTTTTGCCTTGCCACGAAGAAAACTTATTCCCCGAGGCAGTGCCATGTATCCCAGGAGGTATTGGCCGAGGCGAAAATGACGTATGCCGGGATAGCCATAGACGAAAACCGATTTGTCCGGTCCCGTGTGGCATCGAAAAAAGAAGTCGGCCGTTCGCGCAAAAAGGCCCTTTCGACCGCTGAGCACCCCTCGGTACGCCGGATGGGACATATTGTCCACGGCGTGGAGCATGAAGGTCTGACGGCCTTTCCAGAAAGCAGGATAGCGAATGGCAGCAAAAAAAGCGACGATCTCCTCCGCGTCGGAAACACACACCGTCATGGGCGCTCCGAAGGGGTTGGCCACGTATTTCCAATGCCACAGGGGCAACGGCATATCTTTATGGAAAGCGGCAGCCCATAAACGCAGGACTTTGTCCTCATCCTCTGAGGCGAACGGTCTCAAGAAAAACTTTCCCTGGGTCGTCTCGATCCTCTCTTCCATCATCCCCTCTCCGCGTGGCGGCATATGAGCGATCGGCGCCGACTGCCGTTGGGAACGTGCCAAGCATGAAGCCTCATGGCAAGAGATTTCCGGGCCACGGCCTCTTGTGGCTTCATTCAAGTGTTGATCGGAATACGACGTTCGACACATAAGACTAGTAAAATAATATTAGATATCTTAAGGACTTAGAAACCAAAAAGCCTTGACATTTTCCCAGAGCTTACGCGAAAAAGATCACATTGTCGGAAGGGGTTGAAAATTTCACGGCGGGTGCCGTTGCAAGAAAAAGGAAGCGGGCACGTTGCGAAGGCCATTCCGCGCGGCCCCATCATGGCCGTGCCTATTTCGGAACGGAAGGGAGAAGGAAGCCATGAGATGCCATCGACGTCAACGAATTTACCAAGTGCATTTTGCCACGCCGGCGTTCCTGGGCGGAGCCGACCAGTCGGCCCAGTGGCGCATCCCCCCGTTCAAGGCCCTCATCAGGCAATGGTGGCGCATTGTCTGGTGGAATTCCCAGCAAGCGCCGTCCGTTGCGGCGCTTCGTGACCAGGAAAGCCATTGGTTCGGCAGTTCGGCCGAAAACGAGACGGGGGCCAGTCGCTTTCGGCTTCGATTTGATGACTGGCGGGGAAAAACACTGAATCGAATGGAATTTCAAAAAATTGGATTCGGCAAGGTGGACCACGAAGAGGTGGGGAAAAAAGTCAGCGCGTCTCTCTACCTCGGCTACGGGCCCGTCACCTGGCAATCAGGAAAGGCGCAGCTTCAAAGGGCCTCAGCCCTTCCGGTGAACGATTCCCGCAAACTCACCCTAGCCTATCCACACGGGCTGCATGAAGCTGTCGACGCAACCATGCGGCTCATGGGCCTTTTCGGTTCTCTGGGCGGAAGGAGCCGAAACGGATGGGGATCGCTCATGATCCAGGAGGTCGACCAACAAGGAGACATCCGGCCTTTGTTTGATGAGGCGGTCCTGAATGAAAGCGACCAAAGGGCCAGGGATTGGCTGCGCCCATGGGCCGTTCCGTGGAAGGACGCCCTGGATCAAGACTGGTGCCACGCTTTGGGCCGCGATGAACAGGGCTTGCTCTTATGGCGCACCGAACTCAAAAACCGATGGGAAGACGTTTTGGAACAATTTGCCAAAGTCAAAATCGGTATGCGCACGCAGTTTCATTTCAAAGGAGCGGGGCCCCATGCCAGTTTGTGTGACCGCCAGATTCTGGCCTACCCGGTGACCAATCATTCGCTGCACGCATGGGGCAACAAAGCGCGGTCGGCCAACCAACTGTTGTTCAAGGTCCTCGCCGTCTCCGACGGTTTTCTGGGAATCATTGTGCATCTTCCGCACTCCATCCCCGAGCCTTTGAGAAGACCCCTCGAGGAAAAACTCACCCCAAAAGCCCTGCGAGGCAAAGAAGAAACAGTGTGGTTCACCGTGCATCAGTACCTGGACAACGCATCGCACAGCGGGCTCGTGCGTTTGCCGTGAAAAGGCCTTGTCTTCGGATTCAGAGGTATGGCGACAGTGATCATGATCCTTGATATGAGGTCAGGCGCATGAACACCATCACGCAATGGCAGGCCAAAGTCTTCGCCTACATTCATGATCCCGGCGAAAAGGCGTGGATTCTTTTCCGTGGGCGGGGGCACGAAGCCGGGACCGTCGCGCGGCTCAAAGAGCGACTGGAAAAGGCGTTAAACTTATCGCGCCAGGATCTGGAAATTCTGGAAAATGTGGTCAGGAAGGGCGACTGGTGGGCTTCCGCCGCCGATCGTCCTTCCCTTCCCAAGGGGCGAGGCGGACGCGTGGATTTCACAAAGAACCCCCAACTGATCCACCCGCTGTCCGGAGAAAAGATCCAACTGCAAGCCCTGGAAGTGGATTTACCGCCGGATGACGTGGCATTGGATAGCCTGGCCCACTACGAAAAATTGATCGTGGAAGAAAATGGGCAGGTGGACTGGAAAAAGACGTTTCTTTGCTTGTGGCGATTCGGCCCCTGCGCGCCGACCAAAGCCTTGGGAGCGCTCTGGAAGCAGTCACCGGCCGACACCCGCAGCCCGGATCACTCCATCTGGGAGCACGTCTCCCTCACGTCCGCCTTTGCGGGTGTTCTGGCGGCGGGAGGAACCGAGGGGCCGGCCTTGCTGCTCATGAGCTTCGGCCCCGTTCAGGGATTCATCGCCCAAGCCCGAAGCGTCTCCGACCTGTGGGCGGGATCCCATCTTTTGTCGCGCCTGGCGTGGGTGGCCATGGAAGACGTGTGCGATCGATACGGTCCCGATGCCGTCTTGTTTCCCAACCTGCACGGCGTCCCGCAGGTGGATCTCTGGCTCCATCGAGTTTTGGGTGACGGCACCTGGCCAGAACCTGATCCTTCGGGCGGGAAAGCTCGGAATCCCGAGTGGATGGTGGGGGAAACCGATGCCAACCCGCTCTTTGTGGCCGCCCTTCCCAACCGCTTCGTAGCCCTGGTGCCGGCCAACGAGGCCGAGAAACTGGCACAGGACATCCAGGATAAAGTGCGCGCATGGGTCCGAGAAAAGGCCTCTGATAGTCTTCAAGAGCTACTTCGAGTGGCTGACATCGAAGATGAGCGCCATGCGAAGGCGCAGCTGGCCAGGCAATTTCAAAATTTTCCAGAAATCCACTGGGCCGTGGTTCCCTGGCGTCTTGCCGGGGACGATGATTTGGCCGACGAGCCACTGCAAGAAACGCTGCGTGTGCTGGGAGCGGACGGGTCCTACCTCGATCACGCTTTGGATGGGGTGCTTCGCCATGCTCTGGCACTGGATGGCGTGACCTTTTATCGGCCCAATCCTGGCGTGGCCTATCCCGGACTTTTCGAAGTCCTGGAAAGGCTCCATGCAGCGGCCAAAGGGGCACGAGTCACCTCGGGCGATGAGGAAGAAGGTTACCGGTGCAGCCTGTGCGGTGAAAGGGAATGGCTCGCGCACCAACGCGGAGACGCGAGCCAACGCTCTGGCATCTTCAGTCCTCCAGGACAGCGCCAAGACAGCCTGTGGAGCAAGGTTTCGTCCAAAAGCCGTGCGCTGGCCAAAGAGGGAGAACACCTGTGCGGCTGGTGTGCCCTCAAACGCACATGGCCCAGACTCTTTGTCAGGGAAGTCAAGACGGCGCTCAAAAAGGACCAACAAATCGACCGATTCGTTCTTTCAACGCATGCCATGGCGGTGGCCACATCGCTGTGGCGCTGGGTCGAGCGCCAACCTCAAGGGGCCGTCTTGAGGCCGGAGGCCACCCAAGCCCTCAAGAGCTTGACCGACTTTTTAACGCGCTCAGTCAAAAAAGCCGAAGAGGTTCGGCCGGTACTCTTGCCTGCCAAGCTTCACGGGAAGCTTCGAGACAAGGGCTGGCCTCGTGAGGCCATGGACGCCTTGAAGAAAATCCCTGCTTTTCTGGACGCGATGGAAAGCGAGGAGGACCGTCAAAGGGCCGTAAAAGCTTTCAAGGACTGCTTTGGCGTGATGCCCGAAACCTATTATGCCCTGGTGCTCATGGACGGGGACCACATGGGCAAGTGGCTCTCGGCAACGGGGCATCGGCCCACCCTGGGGCAGAGGTTCCATTCGGAAGCTTTAGCTGACGTGGAACCCCTAACGTCTCTTAAGGCCTACCTGGCAGCGCTTCGTCCCGCATCGCCCGCGTGGCATCAGGCCATTTCCTCGGCCCTCAACGCTTTTGCCATTCATCTGAGCCGCACGGTGGTGGAAGATTTCTTCATGGGAAAACTCATCTACGCCGGCGGCGACGATCTTATGGCCATGGTGTCCGTGCACGATCTGCCCGCCTTGATGTTCGCGCTGCGATGTGCCTTTTCCGGACAACTGCCCAAAGGAGAGGACAACCCAAGCTTCTGGACAAAGTTGGGGGTAGACAACACCACGCTCAAACTCCATTCCGGATACGGGCTCATGAATGGGTTTCGGGGCCGGGAACTTTATCGGCTCATGGGAGAGACGGCCACGGCTTCTCTGGGTGCCGTCATCGCCCACCACCAAGCCCCGCTACCCAGGGTTTTGGGCGAACTTCGGGCGGCGGAACGGCGGGCCAAGAACGAAGGCGGACGGGACGCTTTTTGTATCACGGTCTGTAAGCGTTCCGGGGGCACCGAGCACCTGGTGGGACAATGGAACCTCAAGGGGACCTGGCGCGAGGGCGACATGGGGCTTCTTGTGGATCTTCGAAACCTCTTGGCCCATGACGTGTCGCGGCGGGCTGCCTACGAACTGAGCGAAGTCTTTCGGGATGTCCCCCCGGAAGAAAAGGCTCTGGCGGCCGTGATGGACTACCAGTTCCGTCGCAAGGCGCGACTGGAAGGGGCCCATGCCGCGGACCTGGCCCAAAATCTAGCCACCCGCGCGGTTTCTCGGAGCCCCAAGACGACTTCCAAATCGGCCGAGTGGGCTCCTGCTAACCGGTGGCTCAGAGACATGGTGTTGACGGCCGAATTCCTGGCTCGGGAAGGCCGGGTGGGCGAAAAGCTTCAATAAGTGGAGGAAGTCCGATGACGGTCTTGACGATCACTCCGGTGGACGTGCTCATGCTTCGAGGCAACCGCCTTTTCGGAGGTGCCGTTCATGGAGGCGCCCACATGCCTCCCTGGCCGTCGGTGGTCACCGGCGCGGTGATTTCCAGGGCTTTGGCGGATCAAAACCGGGTCGGCCACGTGACCATGGCTCCGGACCAGGCCGATCGCCTCGTCCGAGAGGCCTTGGGAGAAGACTTTTGCTTGCGAAGCCTATGGATCCTGAGCCGCGGCACGCTTTGGTTTCCGGCTCCCGCAGACCTGGTGGTGCTGGGCGAAGGAAAAGACGCTCTGACCGTGCGCCGGATGGTCCCTCGAAAGCTTCCCTCCGGATTAGCCACGAGTTGTCCCTTGGAAATGCTCCCCGTCTTGGATGTAAAGGAACGCCGAAAGCCTGCCGAATCGGTATGGCTCTCCATGGAAGGGTGGCAAAGCCATCTGCAAGGCGCACTGCCTCAGGCGTCCCAGGTCACCACGGCGGACCAACTCTGGGCCGTGGACCCTCGGCTGGGCATCGCTTTGGATGCCGGGTCGCGAACGGTGAAGACAGGCGCCATTTATACGACCGATGCGGTGGCCGTGAAGGCGGACACACATCTCATCGCAGCCTTCTGCGGCACCAACATTCCGACCGAAGGCTTGCTGCGCCTGGGCGGCGACGGGCGTGCGGCGGAAATCCGTCAAGCCGATCCTTCCATCCGGGAACAGTTGGAAGGTTTTGGCCGCCCAAAGGCGGGCTGGAAAGGTTTTCGCATGATCCTGGCCACGCCGGGTCTGTTTCCTTCGGGTTGGCTTCCACCAGGCGCGGACCAGCAGGCAGGATACATGCTTCAGGTGGATGGTCTGAAGGCTAGGCTCGTGGCGGCGGCCATTCCACGGCACCAGGTCATTTCGGGCTGGGATCTGGCCGAACAGGTGCCCAAGCCGGCCCAAAAGGTCATCCCTGCGGGGGCCTGCTACTGGTTTACAGTGGACGAGGGGGATTCGGCTGCCCTTCAACGGCTCCACGAGGAAGGCCTGTGGCCTCTCATGGAAAAGCAGCATCCCGTCTATCGACGAAAGCGGGAAGGCTGGAATCACGTGTGGTTTGGCCCATGGACATGAAGAAGGAGTGACAGCCATGTTTACCTGTAAATGTCTCACTTTCTTTTACGCGATCACACCGGTCCACATGGGGGCCGGACAGGCTCTGGGCGTCATCGACAATCCGATTCAGCGGGAACGTCATACGGATCACCCGTGCTTTGCCGGATCGGGAATCAAGGGCGCCTTTCGGCATGCGGCCAGAAGTCTTTGGGCCCAAGAAAACGGACTCCTCGATCGGGTTTTCGGTCCCGAACAGGACGCCTCCGACCACGCCGGCGCCATCAGTTTTGCCGATGCGCAGTTGGTAGCCTTTCCGGTCCGAAGCCTCAAAGGGGTCTACGTCTACGCCACGTCCCCCCTGGCCCTGCAGCGACTGGCGCGCCTGGCGGCGGTGGCAGGGGTTGGCCTGCCGTCCTTTTCGTGCGGGCCCCTGCAGGACGATGAGGCAGTGGTCCTGAACAAAGAATTGCTTGCTAATGAAGGAGAACGGTCCCGCCTCATTCTCGAATCCTATGCCTTCAAACCCGTGGCCAAGGAACCCGAGGGCTTCAAGGCTCTGGCGCAATGGCTGTCGGAAAACGCCTTGCCTGAGGGCCCCGCTTATGCCTTTTTCCGGAACAAACTGGCCAACGATTTGGTCCTGTTGTCCGATACGCAGCTCACGTTCTTTGCGAAAAACGCCACGGTGGTGGAACCCCATGTACGCATCAACGACGAATCGGGAACGGCCGACGACGGTGGGCTTTTCTTTACGGAAAACCTGCCTCCCGAAGCGGTCATGGTGAGCCTGACCATGGCGTCTGAAGAACGGCTGAAAAAGGGCGACAAGAGGGACGATCGGCTGCGTGCCGAGCAGGTCATGGAAAGGGTGCGCCGGACTTTTGATGCGCGTTGTCTTCAAATCGGCGGCGATGCCACCACGGGCCGAGGGCAGGTGCTGGTGCGCTTTCACGGAGGTTCGGCATGAAAACACTGGATCAGATTCGAGCCGCGTACGCATGGGAATGCGTCCAGGGCGTGGACGACAAATACACGAACTTGGCCAAGGGCCTTCCCGCCCTGGTGATGAGCAACGGTCTTATGCAGACCCTGGCCTTTCTGCAGAGCAAAGCCAAGGAGAACAATGAACACGCGAAGATCGTGAGGCACGTTTTAGGGTGGCTCGGCCGCCCGGAAGCCCAGGTGCTGAGGGAAGAACAGAGTCGTGACTTTGCGCGGGCCATGGCGGCCTTGGCGGGCTGCGACAGCCTGCACTACCAGCGTGCCACGGCAGAGGCTTTGGGCATTTTGAAATGGATTCGTTACCTGGCCAGTGCGGTGGCTTAACGGTCTAAGGAAAGTCTCCTTTAGACCCATGAAAAGTTTTTGACATGAGAAGCACCAGGTGGAGGTCTCCATGGCTCATTCCTCTGAAATAAGCACAATAGATTTTGAGATCCCCCGTCGTGCAGCGCCGACGTACCTGACAGACGTTCTGGGGGACAGGTACGTGCCGAATGCGCTTCAAGAGCTTTCAGAGACGGTCCCTCCGGGACATCGATTCCTCCTGTACTTCCACGCCATGAGCGACTTGGGATCGGCTGAATGCGAGAAAGAGGAAAAGAAACGTCTTGCCATGCTGCAGGAAGCGTCGAAGCGCGGGAACTGGCGTGTTTTCGCCGACGAGATAAAGAAAGGGCGTGCCAAGATACGCCAAGAATGGGTACCCCTTAAAAATAGCAAGCGACTGGCTCTGGAGGCCGTCTCCACGGTGGGAAAAACCGCCGGCCAAATGCTTGAAGCCCTCACGAACCGTCAGGCTCAGGTCTTTAACGGTTACGGCTGGGAGCGGGCTACTGAGCTTTACGCCCCATTGCTCACCGGCTCAGGCAATCCGCATCCTGTGGAAAACGGCTTCGCTTTCCTTTCTCCCTATGGCGTCCCGTACCTCGCCGGTTCCGGGATCAAAGGGGTGCTTCGCCGTGCCGCCGAGGAACTGGCCCTTCTTTGTGAGGACCCCCAGGGCTGGACCGTGCCTCTTGTGTGGGCTCTTTTCGGCTTCGACGAAAAAAGCGCTTATTTGAATCAAAACGGCACGGAAGAATCCGAGAGCGAGTGGTTGGAAGGCTATGAACGGTTTGTTCAAACCGTGCAAACAAAGCCGGATCCTCTGCTGCAGAAATTGCTCGAAATCTGGCTTGTACCGGAAGAGCTGCCGGAAAACCAAGCCGCCTTTCTCATGGACCTTCAGCAGCGCAAAGACGTGCGCCGTGGCATCCATTTCCAGGGCCTCCTCACCTTTCTCGACGCCTTTCCTCTGCCAGGCTGTCAGATGGCGGTGGATATCCTGAACCCGCACCACAAGGACTACTACCAGGGAAGCGGAGAGGAATCGCCGCACGACGCCGAATCACCCGTGCCGGTCTTCTTCCTGGTTTTGGAGCCCGGGGCAAAGTTCGTGCTTCGGGCCATTCCGACGCTGGGAAGACCCAGCCTGTGGAACGCCGTGGGAGACTGGCGCAGGCTTCTGGATGCGGCTTTCGACTATACGTCGCAGTGGCTTGGTTTCGGTGCCAAGACATCTGTCGGCTATGGCGTGTTGGGGCCTGACCGGGAGCTTGAGGCCCAGAGGCGCCGCCAGGAACAGGAGGAAGCGGAGCGCCGGCAAAAAGAGGCGGAAGAGGAAGCCCGCCGGGCTGCCGAAGAGAAACAAAGACTGGCCTTAGAAGAGGAAGAGCGACGACGCCGAGAGGCGGAGGAAGCGCAACGGGCGCAGCTCCAGGCTCAATGGGACGCTTTGCCCGAAGACGAAAAGATCAAGCGGGCGCTCCAAGACGCCGCCGACCGCTATCGCCGTCTCAGCGAGCCGGAGAGGAAAAAGGGCCGTGAGGACCTAAATCGGGCTCTCAATCACGCCATTGACGCCGCACGCCGACTGCAGGATCCGACCCTTCGAACGTCGGTGGCTGCCTTTATCGAATCGGTTTACGACCAGGTGGGCTGGGCCGACCCTGGGGCAGACAAGAAAAAGAGGGAAAAACAGGCCCAAAAACGCCGCGAAAGAGTGCAGACCCTGAAAGGCTAGCCTGGAACTTTTCCAAAAGGAGTGGAACGTATCAAGACTTTCTTGCCCGATCTCATCAAATATCGAAACGACATGGACCATGCCTGGACCAGTCGGAAAGACGCACCGAAGGATGTGGCCGCGAAAGCGGCGTAGTTTCTTCGGGCCTTGGAGGAGGTTGTCGAGCTCCTTGCGGAGTAGAGGATCCTGATCAAGAGGACGTACCTCCCACTCGAAACCTGTGGGATGTGGGCCTGTTTCGAAGGCTTTATGGATAGCCTCCAGCAGGGCCTGGGGCAGGGGCTTCGGAACACCCTGGTGCAGGACAGCTCAAAAGGGATTGACCGGGAACACGAATCTTCACCCGAAAAGCAAGCGCTCTTAACGCTCGCGGTTTCGCGATTCAAGGGGTGTGCGCGCACAGGGGCGTGTCCGACTACCACCCGGCAAACATCTCTCGAATGCGCTCATCCAGGGCCGCGGCATCAATGGACCCGTCCGGACCGTCTTCCGAGGTGACCAGGATCCCCGCAGGCCCACCCCCATCTTCCAATGGGAGAACGCCCATGCGTCGGTACCACTCTTTTTTGCGCTCCCATCGGGTTCGGTAGGCCCCATCCCCCATCATCCCCAGGTGCTCCCAATAGATTACCCGACCCGTGTCCGCATCTTCTATGGTGAAGTCCGGAAACCGAACCGTGCCGTCGTGGCCCAAGAGCGGTTTTTCGTAGTGATAAGGAATGCTGTGGGACCATAGAAGATCGGCCAGGATAACCTCTGACTTGGAACGAACCAGGTCCCCACGCCGTGTGCGGTGAATGAGCCCGTCCTGCAGCGGCCGCACAGGGTTCTGTTCCATTTCGGGATCGGCGGCTACCGGCTGCAGGTCCACCACCAAAGGCGGCTCAAAGAGATTGGTGAGCCGCCGGGCTCCCTCCGAATGGTAGGGGGACGAATAACGCATGAGATCCACAAAGTCCCCTTGAACGAGAAGAACCAGCTTGCGCCTGTGGCGCGTGAGGGCCGTGTAGAGAAGTTCCCGGGAAAGGATCGGGCATCGACGGGGCAAAACCAGAAAGGTTGTCTCGAATTCGCTTCCCTGAACCTTGTGCACCGTAAGCGCGTAGGCCAGGGCCAGCAGATCGTCGCTTTCACTGGAGAATTCTGTCCTTTCGAAGGTGTATTTGTAGCCGACTTGGGAGGAAAACTCCACTTCCAGTTCTCTGGGCCGGCACCCAGGGCGTGCGTTCCGGCCGCAGTATTGCCCCACCACGACACCCACTTCCCCATTGGCCACGTAGCGTAAGGCCCCGTCGGGAGGATATACTTTTCCGCGCACCTCGTTTCGCGTGGCGATCACCTTGTCCCCATAGATGATACCCTGCCGGCCTAAAGGAGGGGGCACGACCCGACGGCGCCTTTCGGGCGCTTCCGCCAGCCTTCGGGCGCTCCGGCGAAAACTTTCCTGAATCCATCGGTTGAGAGCGTCCACCCCATGGGGCGCAGCCCGTACGGGCGAAAGGATTTGCCACGATTCCACACAAGAGGCCGCTCCATTTCGACCATTCCGACTGGGATGGAAATAGATTCGGCCTTTGAATTCCTGGCCTCCGAGGGATTTTTCAAATCCCTGCTCATCGTGAGGATCTTTAAGCTTCAGCTCCTCTGCCAGGCAGATTCGAAGCCTTTCGAGTAATTGGTCTTCGGTTTCCCAAACTTCGATGCGCACGCGGTCCGATCGGTATCCGGTTCCCATTCGTTCCCAGACCTCATCAGCCCCGGGATCCAACGGCCGGCCGCTGAACCATTGCGCGAGAAGCAGATCGTCCAAACCACCTTCCCGCTGCCGCTGGGGAACGGTCAGTTCTGCATATCCGGGGCCCACCTTGGGAAACGCGACGGCCGCATCATCCGGGCGAAGACGCCGAACGATATCCAGAAAAGGCCTGCCCACGCCGATGGGAGGCAGTTGGTACGGGTCTCCCACAAGGATAATACGTTCCGGGCTTTCCACGGCGTCGAGGACGGAGGCCAGTTGTTCTTCCGTGAGCATAGAGGCTTCGTCGATGATGAGGGTGCGCACGCCTTGAACTTTACGTTCCCCCAGCATGCGATAGCGACCGGTTTCAGGGTCGTATCGGTCGACGCTCAAAAGAAACTGCGCCAAGGTCTGCGCCCCTCGAAGGCCCGTCAGGGTTTCCAACCGAACGCGGGCCTTGCCTGTGGGGGCCAAAAGCTTGACCCCTTCCGAGAGGACTTGGCAGAGCAGTTTCAAGACGGTAGTCTTTCCCGTTCCTGCCGGGCCCACCAGAACCGACAGGCGCGAGGCATACAGTTCTTCCAGCGCCGCGGTCTTCTCGTGCCTGGCCCGTTCCTCACGGCTGCGCTCCCTTGGATCCAATGGCATCTCCCCGAATTCCCTGTCTAACGCCTTTCGCCAGTCGATTGTTCCCTGGTGGCGTCGGCCTGTAAGGCGTCTTTCCACGGTATTTCGAATCAAGGTCGCGCCTTTGGCCAGCCGGGCCAACTGATAGGCCGGTTCCTGATCGGCCATGGCAGTGCGGTCCAACACGCCGTCAAAGGAGTTTTCCACCATGTTCAAGAGGTCCTCATCCAGGGGACATGGGGGTGACAAGTCCAGGTTTCGCACGACTTCGACGATTCGACGGCGGGGCAGCAAGCTGTGGCCGTCCAAAGCGGCCTGTTCCAGGACGGAAGCTATGAGCGCCCGAACCCTTCGGGGGTCCGAAGGTCCGGCCGACGCCGACGGTGAAGGGATGGGATGTTGTTCCCGAATGAGCGGGTCGGGAAACATCCCGCGGTCTACCGTCCGCACAGACACGGGATCCGGGCTGAAGCGGTCCTCTTCGTACAGAACATATGGATTTTCCAAAATGTCGCGATCCGTCGCCCTAATTCCCGCTTTGTTTCGTTCCGTGGGCTGGTAGAAACGCGCCGCCTGATCGGCGCGCAACATAAAGCGACTGAGCAATTTCAGGAGTGCTCGCCGCTCGTCGGGCAACTGCTTCCATTTGGAAACCATAACGGAGTCCGGGGCGAATTCTTGGCCGAGCACATCGGGATGATCCATGAGATGGTCCAGGAATCGCCAGAAATCGGCTTTCCAACCATGGGGATCGACCGCAAGGGATTCCTGTATTCTGTAGGTCAGCAGGGTGGCTTTGGGAAGGCCAAACGCCGCGAGCGCCGAGGCCATGCCGGGGTAAGGGCCGCGCATGGACCAGATTCGGTTCAATTGCCCGTCGATCCACTGGATCGCCCGATCCCAAGGACCTGGGAGGACCTGGGCCACACGGTGCAAGGCTTTTTGGCAGCCCAGCAGGACGGATATGGCCGTGTCGTGAGTCACGTGCTCACAGGCATAGGAAAATTCGCTTCGCGCCTCTTCGGGCACCGAAACGAGGAAATCTTCAGCATTGAGGTGCGGATCCTTCTGCGCCGCTTCCAGGATATCATGGTAAGGCAGCACGAAGCCATCATCGACCTGAGGACGGATGGAATGGCCGATAGGTCTTTCCCACACCATGGCCCGATGGGAACCCGGTCCACGGTAAGAATACTCCTGGGCGTGACCAACCCATGTCACCCGGCCCACGGCCACCACCACGACCCTGGGGGCGTCTGTGAGGGGTGTCTGCTTGGCATAGAAAAAGCAGAGGGATTCTTGAGGTCGAAGAGAGCTGAAGAAGGTATCCAGGAGGACGGATTGATGGATGCGGTCCTGCACCCACCCCGACTGAAACCCCTGGTGTTGGTGAATGCGCTCTTCGGCCTCGGCGGAAAAGACCAGGCCCAAGGAGTCCGCGATGTCCACCGCTTGGTCGGCTCGCATCCACCGAAAGGGAATGCAGGCGGCAGAAAAAGCGGGATGGAGCAAGCGAGTCGGTGCGAAGTGGCTGTAGAGAGGGTTATGGGGGGCGTAGGGGTGTTCCACCCAACGCTCCAGGTCGTAGGGAGCCAAAAAGGCCCCCCGCTCCGCCACGCAGGCCGGAAGTTTGTCGGCTGCCAGCTCGTTCCAAGGTCGCGAGCGATAAGCCTCCTCCTGAATGTCGTTTCTCTTTTCGTGAATGCGCGGCAGAATCAGACACGATGCATTGGATCGGGGATTGGCACAGACCGTTCCGTTCCACCGATTATCGTGCCAGGGCACGCGCAGGGAAATGTGGCTGACTGGCAGCTTTCGGGCTTTTGAAGAAGAAAGTGATCTCATGGCGCACCGCGCTTGCTTGTTTTCCGAGGAATTTGGGTTGGCATTTTTAATTCTTTTCAGGTCGAACCCAGTGGGCCAAAGGCTCCAGGGCTTTATACCAGAAGTCCGATCCGTCCCAAGGTGGCAAGTGGTCCAGGCGCTCGCGCCCCACAGCGCATCCAACCCAGAGGTTAACCCAGATCATGTCGCCCTGGGGACTCGCCAATCGCTCCAGGCGGTCTCGAAGATCCGCCAGGTTCATGGCGTTTTCCACAAACGGGATGCCTCGCTCTCCCACGTGGTGGCTTTGCAAAACAATGCGATCGCCTTCAGGGCTTCGAAAATAGTACCGAGACCGGACAGGATGGAACCGGTTCTCGTCCCCTGCAGGACCGGCGTCTAGAAGGATCCAGGGGGGCATATGGGAGCGCTTCCGAATCGTTTCCAGGGCCGCTTCCACAGAGCCGTCGGTGAGATTGGTCAGAAAGCGGTGCCAGATCCAGTTGGGGCCCAAGGTCAGAGTGGCGGCTCGCCGGGTTCCAAAAGCTTGCGCCAGCTGTGCGCCGATACCCTTTTCCACGTGTAGGCCGGCAAAGAGGGTGTTGAAGCCGGGGAGCACACGGAATATGAACTTCCCCATGTGGTAAGCGGGCCAGTTGCCTGTGCGTCGAACGGGAGGGAAAAGCCACCAAGTGCTCTCCTGAGGGAGTTCAGGGTTGTAAGGGTGACAGGCCAGGTGCCCGCACCTTTTCTTATAATCGGCAACGGCTCTAACGGCGCTGAGGCATGCTTCGGGGGTAGCCAAGCGGGTCCAGGCACGATGGACGACAGCTTTCATGGAAGGGCTCCTCTTGTTCGCGGTTTCCGTCCCGGGCGGAAGAGACGCCGGGGACGCAAGAGTTGGGATCAAAAAAAGGCGCAGCGCATGAATTCTGCGCAGCCCGTCTGTTCCCGAACGACCTCAAAGAGCACATCGCCGATTTGCACGGATTTGTAGTGGGCTTCCATTCCGTGAAGGAAGGGATCGTCCTCATCCCAATAAAAAACTTCCACTTCTCTTTCCGGGACGGGAAGCTTTTCCGACACACATTCCTTGGACGCCGGCCGGAGCAGAGCAGGTTCGTCGAAGTCGCACAGGATGAAGAGATTGCCGACCCGCACGGCGATGATGGGCAACTCCAGCTGCTCCATTCTTTCCCCGTCACCCGATTCAACCCACACAGAGATGTCCCCTAAGGCGCATCGCAGCTTTTTGATCGAAGGATCCAGAATGATGTGCTTCATTCGCGTCTTGCCGTCGCACCAGAGCCTCATGTTTGCGTTCCCTCCTTTCCATCCCCAACCTTCTCTTTGTCCTGAGCCCCTTTCCTGGGAACAGATACGGCCGTGAACCGGCGCTTTTCAAAAGGGTGGGGCGGAAAAGGGAAAATGTTCCCGCTGCTGTGGATAACTCAGAGAAATATTTTGGAAGGATCTCGTGCATGAAATCGAAAGCGGCGCGTGCCGCGAACCCGTATGGTGCCTTGTGCCGCTCCTACGTATGGGAGCCACCCAGGGATTTTCGAGCAAGCTCCTAAGCGGGCTCGGCGGAGCGCGCCTTTCGGTAATCTTCCCAAGCCCGTTCCAGATCTCTTAGGGCGTTCGGCAGAAAATCCACGAGGCTTTGGGCGCTCCTCGCCTGCTTCTTATACCCTCCGTGCATAAAGTCGTTGCGCCTGGGGCGTAGGCTTTCGTAGACGTTGGCCAGGGCCTTCAACTGCGGCTGATAATGACGAATCAGCACCTGAGCCTCCGTGCGGCGATCGGCCAAGGTGCCTCGCCAGGCTTCTTCGCCTTGTCCCTGCGCAATCACCTTCAAAAGGCCGTTCCAAAACCCCTCTCGCAGATCCTCATCCAGGGGATCGTGGCCCTCCAAGCGGCAGAGGCCGGTCAAAACCGTTTCCCGCATGAGGATGTAGGCTTGCGGAATCAGGTCATGCTGCAGGCACCAGCGGGCGGCGGCAAAACCTTTGGCCACAGGGTCGTCCACATCAAAGGGGTGTGTCTTTTCCCGAATCCGTGCAAGGAGCGGCGTGAGCGGCGGCAGAATATCCTGTCGCTCCACGGCGCTGACCAAGTCGCTTAAACCGCTGATTTTCTCAATCTCCCGACCACGCGCGGCGCTCAAGTTGAGGCACAGGGAATGCAAGGATTGGCTCAGCCTGGACAAATCCATGGCTGGCCGGTGGCGGTTTTTCTTGTCGGCCAAAAGCGGCCCCACGCCACGGTTCACCAAGCGGGAAAGCGCGTGCGCCCGCCCGGCCGTCTCGAAAATATCCACGGCTCGTGCCCAGTCCAACAGCGTGTCGTAAGGAGAAAGGTCAAAGACGGGGGCGACGCGCTCTTCTTCCGGAAGGCTTTCCACTTCCTTGATCGGTCCCAGAGTCTCAAAGGCGCCGTAATAGATGCCAAGGACGGTGATTTTCTTAAGAACCTTTGCATAGTTGAGAACCACGGCGTTGAGAAGCGGCAGCGAGCGCAGCGAGTGGGTGATGTCCATCATGACCTGGTCTTCAGGGCGGAGCGCGTCCATGAGTTTCATGAAAATGGCCATCATTTCTTCCTCATTTCGCCCCTCCGGAATCGGCACCCGCTCCCATGCGGCGGCAAGGCCCATGTTTCGAAGGCGATGGCCCAGGCCCACTTCAAAGTTTTTCCCGTCCTCCCAGTTACACTGCCGTGCCATGTCTGTGCAAAAAACAAGAATACGGTCGTCGGCAGTCCACCCCCGGCAGAAATGCTCGATCAGGGCTTCCTGGACAAAAGGGGTGGGCGGCGACGTCCACCCGTTCAGTTGATAACGACAGGGAAGATACCGGTTCGTCCCCAAAGTGGTGAGAAATACCCTGGCCATGGACCCTCTCCTCCTTGCAAACCGCGTCTTTCAAACCGTTGCGATCGTTTCGGCGCAGCACCCCTCGACAAGCTTGATGGCCAGGCGGGACCAGAGCTCCAGTGGGCGCCGCATCGCCTGGGCGAGAGTGAGCCACTGGAAGTCGTGCAGTTCCGCACCGACCCGCACAGCTTCCGGCCGGGAAACCTCCAGGCGAAAGACCAGGCCCAGGTGGACTTCGCCCACCTCTGTTTCCTCTTCGTTGATGATCCCCTGAAAGCGCAACGCAAGGGGTTCGGGCAACGCCAGGAATTCCTCCGTGAGTTCCCGCTGTATGCCTCGGGCCAGCACGGAAGCCAAGCCGTCGTGGGCGTCGGCGGCGTCGTCGCGGGTCACATGCCCGCCCATTCCCACCGATTCCAGGCCATGAAGGCGCGTTTCCGAACCTTTTCGGCGGTAGCAGCCCACCCGCGGCCCCCGGGGGTCCACGGCCACCACATAAGGGATCAGCTGCTTGAAGCGCGGGTCCCGCTCCGCCTGGCGGCGCGGCTTATAGCAATACGCAGCGGCCGTGAGGATCTCAAGGCAGTGCTGGTAGGACAGAGGAATCGCCGTGCGCTGCCCCAGCCAAGCCGCCGGCAAAGCCCGCCGAGAAACGCACAAAACCTGTTCATCCAACCCCATGACTAGAATCCTTCTTCCAGCACCTGAAGAATCACGGTTTCCGCCTTTCGAAGAAGGTGGTGCCGCGTGGGGGCTTCCGTAAAGGCGGCTTTGAAGCCGTTGCGAATGAGAAGCAGCACATCCCAGAGGCTCAGGCCCGTCGGCGTGAGGCGACCGGCCCGATGGTATTCGTTGGAAAAATCGGTCCTGGAAATGCCCGGATTGTCCGTGTTCACGGTCACTCGAAGCCCTTTTTTCAGGTAATCGGCAAGGGGGTAGACCGAAAGAGGCGCCGAGCCGGGCAGGTGGGCGTCCCGAAAGCCAACGATTTGACAGTTGCTGGATGGGCACATCTCCACGGCGATGCGCCGATCCCGAAACCGCTCCAAGAGATGGGGATGCTCTTGCAGCGTGAGGCCGTGGCCGATGCGTTCCGCGTTGAGCTCATAGACCGCCTGCCAGATGCTGGTCGCGTCGGCGATTTCACCCGCGTGGATGGTGGCGTGCAGACACCGTTCCATGAGCGGCAGGAAGACCTCACGCACTTCCATGGCCTCTTGGGCCTTTTCGTTACCGGCCAGATCGAAGCCCACCAGCATGCGGCTGGCGGTGCCTTTTTCCCCCAAGACCTGTTCCGCAAGGGCCACGCTTTCGCGAAGCTCACTCAATTTCCGATGGCGGCTGCCAATGAGCAGCAACACAGTGGATTCGGGTCCGTGGGCGGCCAGCTGGTCCGCGATGATTTCCAAAACGCGCCGGGCACTGAGGCCCCCTCGGGTGTAGTTCTGAGGTGAACAGCGCACTTCCAGGTGCAGCACGCGATGGTTCCGTGCCTTGCGGCCCAGGATACGACAGGCGGCCCGAAGAGTTTCTTCGCCCTGGAGCAGGGTGGATCCCTGAAGATCCCCCAGGCGTTCGTAGGCATCGAAGCCCACGCCCACGAAGTTCTCGGGTTTGCAGTACGGGCCGTAGATCATTTCTTCCAAGAGGTGCGGGCGGGACTGGAAAAGCAGGATGAAGGCGGCTGCGGGAATCGGTTCCGGCACGTTCTTGACGGGGCGGCGCAGCTCTTTCCAGTCCATCGCAGAACCTAATCGGACGGGATCTTCGGTGTCCAATCGAGATTTCCATCGATCAAGCCAAGGCTGCAGGGCGTCTTGGTGTTGTTCGATTTTGTCTCCAAGGGTTTCGGCCACCTCGATCATTTCCTCGACCGTCAGGACGCCGCCCAAGTGGCAGTGAAGTTCGGCCTTGGGAAGTCGGCGAAGGAGGTCCAGTTCCCATTTTTTCCGTTGAGGGTCGTGGCTGGTGCCCAGCGTGGTCTGCTTGAGTCTTTCGATTGTGCGGGGCGGCAGGCTGTAGAGGGCCAGGAAGTTGGCCGAGGTTTCGTTTTGGATGATGCGAGAGGCGTGGTTGGCGGCCAGGTTGGAGGCTGCCTCGAGCCACTCTTCCAGGGTATCCAGCAGCGGTGTGTGGTCCACGGGAAGCTTGCAATAAAACCACGAAGCCACGGGCGGCCATTCAACTTGAAGCCTTTCATGGATGCATTGGCCCAACGGCCGTGGTTGGCTTTCCGGGTAGTCCATGAGCGGACTGGGAGCGTGCCTGCCCACGACCACGGGGGTAATGGCGTCCGCCAAATCCGGGGGCAGAGGTCGGCAGAAGTCTTGAATATCCAGGCTCTTGAATGGACCTAATTTGTGGTCTCGGCCCACGACATGGATCAGAGCGCGACACCCGAAAAAGGCGGCCGCCGCCTGCATATCGCTGCTCATGGTCTTTCGGCCGCCGGTGAGGGACAGCACCAGCGACCCTTCCGGCTCTGCCTCGTTATATGCCCGAAAAACCACCTGGTGGATGGCTTCCCGCATTCGGCGGCATTCGGCAAGGGAAGACAGATCCTGAATGCCGCTTACTTGAACCACATGGAATCGAATGTGGTCCGCGCCAACCTTAACCCGCCAGTCCTGAAGCTTTTCAAGGGCGTTGGCGATTTGCGGATCGTCGGTGGTGATGATCCAAAGGCTTTGGATGGGCTCGATGCCGTACTCGACTCGAAGGCTCTGTAATTCCGCTTGGTTCGGGTGGTTTGCGTAAAGATCGACCAGGTCCGGGTTGGTCCAGCCCAGAATTTCCGGCACGATCTCCCAGTTTCTCCCCAGTGTGGTGATGAGCACGCGGGCCATGGAGGCTTTCCCGTTTTCAGGGGGTACGTGGCGACGCGCAGCCGGCGGTACCAAGGATCGACATAAAAATACTGCGAAACCGCGTGCCCGTCATCACCTTTCTACCAAAGCAGTTTATAGCCTCGGTTCTCCATGCAGTTTTTGAAAACCGTGTCCGCATGGTTCTCCACCGAGCCTAAGGCGCCGGCTGCCCCTGCGGCAGCTCCGGTGGCGGTCCACCCTGCATTGTTGTGTCCACCCCATGCCCGGCCCAAGCCGTAGCCCAGCCCGGCTCCCAGAAGAGCTCCCGTAAGGCCGTTGGCCACGGCTTGGTTTTACGCTCTTTGGTACCATTCGGCGGCCACGTCGGCACACGTGGACAGGTCTCTTTGGAATTTTTCGTAATCACCCACCGAGCCCATATCGATTCGAGCTGCCATGTTTTGAATGTAGGTTTGCTTGATCCGCTGTTTGTCGGCACAGCCGATGGCAATGATCGTGCATAACGCGAGAACGACGTGAATCTTTTTCATTGTGAGCCTGCTTTTTCATGTCCAACCTGTATCGCCCCAAGTTGCCCAGGAGATCGAAAGCTCCTGTCACACAAAAGTTACGGCCCAGGGCGGAGATTTTTCAAAAAAGGAGGCTTGCGGAAAGGCTGGGTGGGCTTTGGCAAGGGTGAAAGTTTTTTGGGCTCGCCGATTCTTTGCTTGAGAGCTCCTCGTTTTTGAACCTGGGAGTCCGACTTTTCATTGGGGCCAGAGACCCCGCCCTTCACACAGCGGATCGAGGCGCGAAGGGCCGCCGAAAATGGGCCTACCAGAGCTCGCTGAAGGCAGCCCGAAGCGACGGCTCGGAAGGTTTGGAGGACGTCCCCCGCCTATGGGCCCATCGCATCTTCCCCCGATGGGCCGTCTTGTGCGCTTTGGTTCATGGGCGTCGAAGTGACAACCGAAAATTGACCACCTGTGATAACCGAATTTTGACCACCCCGGGACATGCGTGATGAGGATGCCGGGGGGTGGCGCATTCTCCGTTCTCAAACGATGGCAAGGGTGAAAGTTTCTTGTGTTCGCCGATCTTTTCCCCTCAAATCGGGGCCTGCTTTCGGACCATCGAATCGCTGTTCGGGCCAGGTGTGCGCTCGGCGTTTCAATCCCCTCAAATCGGGGCCTGCCTTCGGCCCCTCGCCCAAGCCGACCTGTTTTCCGACGCGCTCCATGTCTCAATCCCCTTAAATCGGGGCCTGCCTTCGGACCCACTACTGGCCAAGGCGTCGGCAAAGCCCTCCAAGACTGTCTCAATCCCCTCAAATCGGGGCCTGCCTTCGGACCTACACTTGAGCAGCGTGCCCACAGGGCATCGCGGTGGTCTCAATCCCCTCAAATCGGGGCCTGCCTTCGGACACAAATGGCCCAGCCACACGCGGGATGTGCTGCACGCGTCTCAATCCCCTCAAATCGGGGCCTGCCTTCGGGCTGGTCTTCCCCGACAGCGACAGCGTGACAATCCGCAAGTCTCAATCCCCTCAAATCGGGGCCTGCCTTCGGACCGGAAAGAGGTCTTCAGTGAGGGGGATTGGGACTCCTGTCTCAATCCCCTCAAATCGGGGCCTGCCTTCGGACCACCACAATGCAGCTAACCTTTCCGGATGGTGACTGTCTCAATCCCCTCAAATCGGGGCCTGCCTTCGGACAGATGGCCAAGGCAGGGAAACCTGCCAAGGCCAAGTGTCTCAATCCCCTCAAATCGGGGCCTGCCTTCGGACCGCAGTTACCCTTCCTCTCACGACGCTGCAAGGCGTGTCTCAATCCCCTCAAATCGGGGCCTGCCTTCGGACTAAAGATGAGACGGTCCCTCCCTGAACCCCTCTGGTGTCTCAATCCCCTCAAATCGGGGCCTGCCTTCGGACGCCACGCATAGTCCGCTCTGGTGGTCCTCCTATTGGGGTCTCAATCCCCTCAAATCGGGGCCTGCCTTCGGACCCTATTGGGAGGACACCGAGAACGTTCCCCTCTTCATGTCTCAATCCCCTCAAATCGGGGCCTGCCTTCGGACGCACCAGGTCCCTGCTGGCCGCAAAAAAGGAGGATAGTCTCAATCCCCTCAAATCGGGGCCTGCCTTCGGACAAGGCGTTGGAGTTAAAGAAAAGGAAGGCGCGCGAGGTCTCAATCCCCTCAAATCGGGGCCTGCCTTCGGACATGCGGAGGAGGTGCACCTATTTAGGCCGGTAGGCCGTCTCAATCCCCTCAAATCGGGGCCTGCCTTCGGACTCAATCCCTCACAATGGCACCACACGGGGCGCTCCGGTCTCAATCCCCTCAAATCGGGGCCTGCCTTCGGACTGATGTTGCGGCCTTTGAGAAGGCCGCGGCCCTCAAGTCTCAATCCCCTCAAATCGGGGCCTGCCTTCGGACTAAAGGAAGAATACTATCAGGACGCGGTGATTGTCGGGTCTCAATCCCCTCAAATCGGGGCCTGCCTTCGGACTGTTGGTCCTCCTACTGGGAGGACACCGAGGATGTTGTCTCAATCCCCTCAAATCGGGGCCTGCCTTCGGACACCTGGGGGCCCCCCACACAACGGCCGGCACCAGGTCTCAATCCCCTCAAATCGGGGCCTGCCTTCGGACCGTGGCAAGGGGTCCTGATCAAGATCCAGCGCACTGGGTCTCAATCCCCTCAAATCGGGGCCTGCCTTCGGACCCGACGATGGGAAAGGCCAATAGTGTTGACGTTAAGGTCTCAATCCCCTCAAATCGGGGCCTGCCTTCGGACCCAGGTGCACGAGCGCAGGCCACAGGACGAGGTGGTGGTCTCAATCCCCTCAAATCGGGGCCTGCCTTCGGACTCAACGTGACAAATCACGCGCTGACAGAGGGACAGGTGTCTCAATCCCCTCAAATCGGGGCCTGCCTTCGGACAAATCCTGTTCTTCTTTGAAAATGCCCAGTCGTCGGTGTCTCAATCCCCTCAAATCGGGGCCTGCCTTCGGACGGATGCCCTTGCATGGCAAGGCATCACAATCAAGATGTCTCAATCCCCTCAAATCGGGGCCTGCCTTCGGACCGACCCTCACAAAGACTGATATTGACCAGATGGTCAAGTCTCAATCCCCTCAAATCGGGGCCTGCCTTCGGACTGCCCCATGGCGGATGGGGCATGGGTTCTTTGACAAAGTCTCAATCCCCTCAAATCGGGGCCTGCCTTCGGACTGCGGCCGCAATGGCCGCAGCCGGCCTGGGAGCTGAGTCTCAATCCCCTCAAATCGGGGCCTGCCTTCGGACGAGGGCAAGCTCACGGGCATGGCCCAGCGTGTAGACGTCTCAATCCCCTCAAATCGGGGCCTGCCTTCGGACACGACAAAATTGCCAAGGCCACGGACGCGGCGAGCGGTCTCAATCCCCTCAAATCGGGGCCTGCCTTCGGACATACATCCTGAACTCCGCAGTTATTACAGGCCCTGGGCGTCTCAATCCCCTCAAATCGGGGCCTGCCTTCGGACCCAAATGGAAGGAGGCGGACTGATGGATACCTACGTGTCTCAATCCCCTCAAATCGGGGCCTGCCTTCGGACACGAGGCGGAGTCAGTAGAGCAACTGGACGCGCTGATGTCTCAATCCCCTCAAATCGGGGCCTGCCTTCGGACATGGAAGTGGCTCCGCAGATCGGTATCGAGGTCTGTCTCAATCCCCTCAAATCGGGGCCTGCCTTCGGACGCACGACCGGTGCGAACCCGAAGTCTTCACCGAGGAGTCTCAATCCCCTCAAATCGGGGCCTGCCTTCGGACATTGACTAGGCAATCCGCGCACCTAGGCAATGCCTAGTCTCAATCCCCTCAAATCGGGGCCTGCCTTCGGACAGCGGAGGGTGTCGCAAAAAACAACGACTCGGCAAGTCTCAATCCCCTCAAATCGGGGCCTGCCTTCGGACGCGGGCGCGCCGGGCAACGCGGCCAAGGCGTTGGAGTCTCAATCCCCTCAAATCGGGGCCTGCCTTCGGACAGATAAGTTGATGGAAAAAGGTCTGAGGGCGGTTGAGTCTCAATCCCCTCAAATCGGGGCCTGCCTTCGGACTATTCAAGGGATTATGGACAAGCTCTATCGGATTTAGTCTCAATCCCCTCAAATCGGGGCCTGCCTTCGGACGACATGGGCCGGCTCCTGGAAGAGCTAGTCGCCCAGGGTCTCAATCCCCTCAAATCGGGGCCTGCCTTCGGACCTCAGCGGCGCTGCCCGAGGCTGCTACGGCCGCCTCGGTGTCTCAATCCCCTCAAATCGGGGCCTGCCTTCGGACGGAGATGAAGAAGGATAGCGTGGAAGTTAAGAGCACGTCTCAATCCCCTCAAATCGGGGCCTGCCTTCGGACCTAGCTTTCTATATAGCCAACATAGTCCAGCCAAAGTCTCAATCCCCTCAAATCGGGGCCTGCCTTCGGACTCTTCAGGAGTTCATCACAAGAGAGTCCGAAGGAAAGTCTCAATCCCCTCAAATCGGGGCCTGCCTTCGGACAGCAGGGGATTATTCGAGACAGTTCGCCCCTTCTTCAGTCTCAATCCCCTCAAATCGGGGCCTGCCTTCGGACAATAAGACCAAAAGCCCCTGGGTGCCCAGCACCTGGGGTCTCAATCCCCTCAAATCGGGGCCTGCCTTCGGACAAAACATCCTTTTCGCCACGGATTGGACGCATGAATAGTCTCAATCCCCTCAAATCGGGGCCTGCCTTCGGACAGATGAAAGAGGTAAAGATGCGACGGTCAGCGCCCGGTCTCAATCCCCTCAAATCGGGGCCTGCCTTCGGACGGTCTGGGCTTGCCCCAGGATGGCGACCATAACCTTGTCTCAATCCCCTCAAATCGGGGCCTGCCTTCGGACCAGGCGGCCCGCCTCGTGCGGGGGGACCAGCACTTGTCTCAATCCCCTCAAATCGGGGCCTGCCTTCGGACCGTGGTCGAGCGCCTCATCAACGAGGGGGTGCTCCGGTCTCAATCCCCTCAAATCGGGGCCTGCCTTCGGACGGACATACCAACATCTCCTCAAGTGCCTTCCTTGATGTCTCAATCCCCTCAAATCGGGGCCTGCCTTCGGACTCGCTGCCTACAATTACCCCCACTTTGTGGGGGAAACGTCTCAATCCCCTCAAATCGGGGCCTGCCTTCGGACAGCCCCTACACAAGGCTCAAGGGCTTGAGCTTCTTGGTCTCAATCCCCTCAAATCGGGGCCTGCCTTCGGACAGCCCCTACACAAGGCTCAAGGGCTTGAGCTTCTTGGTCTCAATCCCCTCAAATCGGGGCCTGCCTTCGGACTAGCAATCCTCAAAGAGTGGACGTCCAGGCTATTGAGAGTCTCAATCCCCTCAAATCGGGGCCTGCCTTCGGACTCAAGTCATTCCTACTATTGAGCAGGCCATTGAATTGGTCTCAATCCCCTCAAATCGGGGCCTGCCTTCGGACTTCACTCGCCCTATACAAGGATAGAGGGATTGAGTTTGTCTCAATCCCCTCAAATCGGGGCCTGCCTTCGGACTCGATGAGGAGACATTGAAATCTAACCGGCGTCTAGTCTCAATCCCCTCAAATCGGGGCCTGCCTTCGGACAAGATCTTCTCAGAGAGGGCGTCGAGAGACGCCGAAGTCTCAATCCCCTCAAATCGGGGCCTGCCTTCGGACGAAATCAGGAAGGAGTGAGGAAATGCGAAGAAAAGTCTCAATCCCCTCAAATCGGGGCCTGCCTTCGGACTGGAATACTGCAACGGCAAGGGGCACAACGTGGAGATGTCTCAATCCCCTCAAATCGGGGCCTGCCTTCGGACCGAGTTCGAATTGTTCCAAGATGCCCGCCTCGTGCGGGTCTCAATCCCCTCAAATCGGGGCCTGCCTTCGGACACAAATAACCGAGAGCCCCTGGGTGCCCAGCACCCAGTCTCAATCCCCTCAAATCGGGGCCTGCCTTCGGACCCTCACGCTGGAGGATGGCTCCTTCATAGGCTGCCTCTGTCTCAATCCCCTCAAATCGGGGCCTGCCTTCGGACGCTAGATGACTTCGTCGGCCGGCCCACGAAGACCCTTGTCTCAATCCCCTCAAATCGGGGCCTGCCTTCGGACAATGTCAAAGCCATTGAGAAGGCGGCCTCTCTTAAGTCTCAATCCCCTCAAATCGGGGCCTGCCTTCGGACAATAAAGTGGAAGTCAAGGCTACCATGATCGACACGGTCTCAATCCCCTCAAATCGGGGCCTGCCTTCGGACTCACAATCAGGAAAGACGTGTTTACCCCAAGTGATTGTCTCAATCCCCTCAAATCGGGGCCTGCCTTCGGACCAAGGCAGTGGCTCAGCCAAAGAAGGCCAAGTAGCAGTCTCAATCCCCTCAAATCGGGGCCTGCCTTCGGACCAATGGGTTCTTTGAAAACCGAATACGGGCATGGTGCGGTCTCAATCCCCTCAAATCGGGGCCTGCCTTCGGACCTCAAGAAGAGGAAGGCGCGGGAGCTGGCCGTTGGGTCTCAATCCCCTCAAATCGGGGCCTGCCTTCGGACCAATGGGTTCTTTGAAAACCGAATACGGGCATGGTGCGGTCTCAATCCCCTCAAATCGGGGCCTGCCTTCGGACCCGAAGCCCCTAGGTGCCCAGCACCTAGGGGCTTTCTGTCTCAATCCCCTCAAATCGGGGCCTGCCTTCGGACTTTGACAAATGAATATGGAAAGGTGCCGGGCGCACAGTCTCAATCCCCTCAAATCGGGGCCTGCCTTCGGACCAGTGAAACTACCAAGCGCGCAATACGCGCAATGAAGTCTCAATCCCCTCAAATCGGGGCCTGCCTTCGGACCGAGCACTGCGCAAAGGGTCGATGTGCAAGCCATTGAGTCTCAATCCCCTCAAATCGGGGCCTGCCTTCGGACCGATGTGCAAGCCATTGAGCGCACTGCGGCACTTAAGTCTCAATCCCCTCAAATCGGGGCCTGCCTTCGGACTGTCGGAACTGGTCTCCAGAGGGTACGAAGTCGCCCAGTCTCAATCCCCTCAAATCGGGGCCTGCCTTCGGACAGGGGCTTTCTTTTTGCTGCAAGCAGCAGGCTGCCCGTCTCAATCCCCTCAAATCGGGGCCTGCCTTCGGACATCGCAGGCCACACCATCGAGATCAGGAAGGATGCGTCTCAATCCCCTCAAATCGGGGCCTGCCTTCGGACTCGTAACACCACACAGAAAGACGCCTATCAAGCTGTCTCAATCCCCTCAAATCGGGGCCTGCCTTCGGACAAGAACCGTGGGGGCAGGGTTTCACTCCCCGTTCACGAGTCTCAATCCCCTCAAATCGGGGCCTGCCTTCGGACCCACAAGGGAGACTCGGTATGAAGGATAGGAAGATTGTCTCAATCCCCTCAAATCGGGGCCTGCCTTCGGACTGTCATCCGGGATAACGCTATCGCCGTCACTATCGCGTCTCAATCCCCTCAAATCGGGGCCTGCCTTCGGACTCAAGAGGGCCGCGGCCATCAACAGTGATGGCCTCGGTCTCAATCCCCTCAAATCGGGGCCTGCCTTCGGACCATGTAGCAATGCATGAGTACTATTTCCCCGAACTGTCTCAATCCCCTCAAATCGGGGCCTGCCTTCGGACGTATGGCTACCCCTCAATGGTGGAACATCTCATGGGAGTCTCAATCCCCTCAAATCGGGGCCTGCCTTCGGACCAAAGTGCACTATCGTGGCAAGGTGCGTGCAGGCCTGGTCTCAATCCCCTCAAATCGGGGCCTGCCTTCGGACAAGAGGAAGCCCGTCTGGCAGAGGATATCCTCTGGTGGTCTCAATCCCCTCAAATCGGGGCCTGCCTTCGGACTCCAGGCTGCCAAGCTTGTGCGGGGAGACCAACACTTGTCTCAATCCCCTCAAATCGGGGCCTGCCTTCGGACTTGTGCTCTCCCCCAACGACAAGTGGCCGCACTACGTGTCTCAATCCCCTCAAATCGGGGCCTGCCTTCGGACTTTTGTCCCGCTGGTTCTTGCGTGCCGGCGGGCACACGTCTCAATCCCCTCAAATCGGGGCCTGCCTTCGGACGCCAGCCTATTACAGGGACCCTCAAAGCAAGCGCATCTGTCTCAATCCCCTCAAATCGGGGCCTGCCTTCGGACCCGTTCAACCAGCCACGCTGGGCTACTGGCGGCACCAGTCTCAATCCCCTCAAATCGGGGCCTGCCTTCGGACCCCAAGTCCCTGCCGGCCAAGATGAAAGGAGCCAAAGGTGTCTCAATCCCCTCAAATCGGGGCCTGCCTTCGGACCCCGGCACCAAGGTGCATACGCGCTTCCGCCTTCAAAGGTCTCAATCCCCTCAAATCGGGGCCTGCCTTCGGACATAAAGTGGAAGTCAAGGCTACCATGCTTGATGCTGAGTCTCAATCCCCTCAAATCGGGGCCTGCCTTCGGACGTCCATCGCGCCTTCGATGCATCGTAGATGCTGCTGCAGTCTCAATCCCCTCAAATCGGGGCCTGCCTTCGGACGCTAGCATCACAGACGTATTCTTCGATTGCACCTCTGGTCTCAATCCCCTCAAATCGGGGCCTGCCTTCGGACCGCTCCCGAGCGCAATCAGCCTTCGCCTTGAGGATGGCGTCTCAATCCCCTCAAATCGGGGCCTGCCTTCGGACTGAAAGAAGTGAGAATGTACAGCACACAACCCCCTCAGTCTCAATCCCCTCAAATCGGGGCCTGCCTTCGGACGGTGATGTGGGGCGGTGGGTGGATGGTGAAGTGCATGTGTCTCAATCCCCTCAAATCGGGGCCTGCCTTCGGACAGTATCGGCGTCATGTGTCCGTGGATGTGGCGCGTGTCTCAATCCCCTCAAATCGGGGCCTGCCTTCGGACACAGGGGGCGGTGTGCGGCTGGAGTACCTTGATGATTGTCTCAATCCCCTCAAATCGGGGCCTGCCTTCGGACCTCGTGAGTGGGGGGCTTTGACTTGATAATGATAAGTCTCAATCCCCTCAAATCGGGGCCTGCCTTCGGACATGAAGGCGCACAGCAAGCCAAACGGCTGGTCTTCCGTCTCAATCCCCTCAAATCGGGGCCTGCCTTCGGACGCTTCCCAAGGAGGTCCGCTTCAATGAGCACCTCCTTGTCTCAATCCCCTCAAATCGGGGCCTGCCTTCGGACTCTCGTGGGAGCACGAGGAGGACGTGCGCCTCCTCTCGTCTCAATCCCCTCAAATCGGGGCCTGCCTTCGGACGCACGCCTCCGGCGGCGGTGTGGGCCTGCCCGAGGACGTCTCAATCCCCTCAAATCGGGGCCTGCCTTCGGACGTGTGCCGGCATCACTGAGGAAGAGGCCAAGTACTTGTCTCAATCCCCTCAAATCGGGGCCTGCCTTCGGACCCATTCAAGGAGTGCACAATGGGAAAGAAACGCGAAGTCTCAATCCCCTCAAATCGGGGCCTGCCTTCGGACCTAGAATGTTGTCGGCCAGCGAAATGGAACTCGCATTTGTCTCAATCCCCTCAAATCGGGGCCTGCCTTCGGACCACAATGGGAAAGAAACGCGAAAGTATCGAAGTGAAGTCTCAATCCCCTCAAATCGGGGCCTGCCTTCGGACTCTGAACTCGTCTCCCAAGGGTACGAAGTGGCCCATGTCTCAATCCCCTCAAATCGGGGCCTGCCTTCGGACAGATACATGCACCATGATTCGCTGGATAAAGCTCATTGGTCTCAATCCCCTCAAATCGGGGCCTGCCTTCGGACAGTGGCCTCATTTCATCCGGGAAGCCCTGCACGAGGGTCTCAATCCCCTCAAATCGGGGCCTGCCTTCGGACCTACTGGTGGGAGTCCCGCTGGGAGGGCGAGGAGGACGTCTCAATCCCCTCAAATCGGGGCCTGCCTTCGGACCTATCCCTGGGGGAGTAAACGTGTTCCTCCAGGATGGGTCTCAATCCCCTCAAATCGGGGCCTGCCTTCGGACCCTGATCAATGAGCTGTGGAGGAAGGGCAAGCACACACAGTCTCAATCCCCTCAAATCGGGGCCTGCCTTCGGACGGATGCAGGGCAGTATGTCCCCCCAGAGGAGCCCATGTCTCAATCCCCTCAAATCGGGGCCTGCCTTCGGACAGGACATCCTCTGGTGGCTGGAGGATCACGGGTATATGTCTCAATCCCCTCAAATCGGGGCCTGCCTTCGGACTATTTTGAGGTTTATGCTAAGACCGGAGCTTACTATGTCTCAATCCCCTCAAATCGGGGCCTGCCTTCGGACGCATGTATCTCCTTTCAACGCCTTTGTAGCCGGCATGTCTCAATCCCCTCAAATCGGGGCCTGCCTTCGGACATCTACGATGCGCCGAAGGCGCAATGGACCACATCACGTCTCAATCCCCTCAAATCGGGGCCTGCCTTCGGACCTTCTGGGAAGACCATGAAGACGTGCCCCACTACCTGTCTCAATCCCCTCAAATCGGGGCCTGCCTTCGGACGGAAACTATCCTTGCAGCATTTCCCACGCTCTCCCGCGGTCTCAATCCCCTCAAATCGGGGCCTGCCTTCGGACACCAAAATGATTTCCTCGACAGAGATGGAGCTCATCTGTCTCAATCCCCTCAAATCGGGGCCTGCCTTCGGACCTCATCTTCCCTGATGGCGACCGTGTCGCCATCAGGGTCTCAATCCCCTCAAATCGGGGCCTGCCTTCGGACTCAATGTGTCCGCCACAAGGGAGATGGAAATGAAGGAGTCTCAATCCCCTCAAATCGGGGCCTGCCTTCGGACCCTTGGCCGGTATAAGCACCGATACCATTCTAGCAAGTCTCAATCCCCTCAAATCGGGGCCTGCCTTCGGACTTACGAGGCAGTTATTTCCTCAATTAGGAGAGCCTAGTCTCAATCCCCTCAAATCGGGGCCTGCCTTCGGACTTTATAGTCGTTGAAAACAGCAAGGGCGATATAGTCGGTCTCAATCCCCTCAAATCGGGGCCTGCCTTCGGACCCAAACCAAACCAAAAACTGAAGGGGAGAACACCATGTCTCAATCCCCTCAAATCGGGGCCTGCCTTCGGACAAGGGGGAGCATCACGCCCTTTGAGGCGGAAACACGTCTCAATCCCCTCAAATCGGGGCCTGCCTTCGGACCTGGAGTACTGCGAAGGAAGGGGAGAGCGCGTGGAGGTCTCAATCCCCTCAAATCGGGGCCTGCCTTCGGACCCACGCGCCGTGTGCCGTGCTGGCGCACGGTGCGAACGGTCTCAATCCCCTCAAATCGGGGCCTGCCTTCGGACTCGGCAGGGTGTGAGGACTCTGCCAAGGCGCTTTACAGTCTCAATCCCCTCAAATCGGGGCCTGCCTTCGGACCAAGATGTTGTCCCCTGTGGAGATGGAGCTCATCTTGTCTCAATCCCCTCAAATCGGGGCCTGCCTTCGGACTGACGGAGCGCCTCCTCAATGAAGGGGTGCTCCGTTACAGTCTCAATCCCCTCAAATCGGGGCCTGCCTTCGGACCCTCGGGAAGAAGATTACACAGCATGTGCCGGCATTTGTCTCAATCCCCTCAAATCGGGGCCTGCCTTCGGACTAATAGGCCGAGCCTGCGCGGAACATTCGCAGCATATGTCTCAATCCCCTCAAATCGGGGCCTGCCTTCGGACCCCAGAGGAGCCCCTTGTGGTGTCCGTTGGGGGAGACCGTCTCAATCCCCTCAAATCGGGGCCTGCCTTCGGACCCTCTCCCGTTGGTTCATTAGAGCCGGCGGGCACACGTCTCAATCCCCTCAAATCGGGGCCTGCCTTCGGACCCATCACTCTCTCCGGGGCGGTTAGCCTCACGCTGGAGTCTCAATCCCCTCAAATCGGGGCCTGCCTTCGGACACCACTCCATCACGCTCCCTGGTACCAGGGAGAGGAGAGTCTCAATCCCCTCAAATCGGGGCCTGCCTTCGGACAGACGACGATGTTAGACCACACGTCAATGGCAATGACGTCTCAATCCCCTCAAATCGGGGCCTGCCTTCGGACCCTTACCACAGCACAAGCGGCCCGCTTCCTTGAGCAGTCTCAATCCCCTCAAATCGGGGCCTGCCTTCGGACCCAACACTTCGGGTCCCTCAGCGAGGGCCTGGGCACGGTCTCAATCCCCTCAAATCGGGGCCTGCCTTCGGACTCGGAGACGTGAGGGAACAGCCTCACGGCTTCGAGTATGTCTCAATCCCCTCAAATCGGGGCCTGCCTTCGGACCCCTGCTGGCCAAGGTGAAAGGAGAGGAAGATGAAAGGTCTCAATCCCCTCAAATCGGGGCCTGCCTTCGGACCGAGTTTGAGTTGTTTCATCGGGGTCATCTCGTGAGGTCTCAATCCCCTCAAATCGGGGCCTGCCTTCGGACCCCTGCTGGCCAAGGTGAAAGGAGAGGAAGATGAAAGGTCTCAATCCCCTCAAATCGGGGCCTGCCTTCGGACACAAACATCTCACCAAGCACCTTTCACGACCATCACGTCTCAATCCCCTCAAATCGGGGCCTGCCTTCGGACTTGCTGGGGCAATCAGCCTCTACTTGGAGGACGGCTCGTCTCAATCCCCTCAAATCGGGGCCTGCCTTCGGACTGATAACACACTCTTCGCCACCGACTGGACCCACATGTCTCAATCCCCTCAAATCGGGGCCTGCCTTCGGACGGATGTTATCGCTGGGGCGGAGGCAGCCCACAAAGGGTCTCAATCCCCTCAAATCGGGGCCTGCCTTCGGACTCATGGCAGCGGTGTACAAAAGCGTCCCCGTGGAGCGGTCTCAATCCCCTCAAATCGGGGCCTGCCTTCGGACTGATGGCTGCCTGGCAGCTGCCGGCCAAGCGGTGGGGTCTCAATCCCCTCAAATCGGGGCCTGCCTTCGGACGCCATGGCCGCAGCTGGCCTCAGCACTGACGTCATCTGTCTCAATCCCCTCAAATCGGGGCCTGCCTTCGGACCTCCAGTGGGGAACTCGAGCTCGAGTTCCCAGATGGAGTCTCAATCCCCTCAAATCGGGGCCTGCCTTCGGACTTATTAAGGTCCAGCGCGCCGTGGCCGGCGCGCCGGGGTCTCAATCCCCTCAAATCGGGGCCTGCCTTCGGACTGGGGAAGGCATCTGCTCCAAAGAAGGCTAGCAAATAGTCTCAATCCCCTCAAATCGGGGCCTGCCTTCGGACCCAGCGCACACTACGCGCAATGAAGGAGGAAAGCACGTCTCAATCCCCTCAAATCGGGGCCTGCCTTCGGACAGCACGAGAGATTTATCTCCGCGACTGGTGGACGCGTCTCAATCCCCTCAAATCGGGGCCTGCCTTCGGACTTACATGATTAAGCATTTTGTGCTGACGGTTCCAGGTGTCTCAATCCCCTCAAATCGGGGCCTGCCTTCGGACGTACAAGGTGAAGAGCCCAGTCCGGTGTGGGATTTGGAGTCTCAATCCCCTCAAATCGGGGCCTGCCTTCGGACCGCGTGGTGCTTTGGCTAAGGTGTCGAAGTGCGTGTGGTCTCAATCCCCTCAAATCGGGGCCTGCCTTCGGACAAAGCAACCAGTTGAGGTCAAAGGCCGAATGTTGTCTGCTGTCTCAATCCCCTCAAATCGGGGCCTGCCTTCGGACGGCGCAATGATTGCGTCTGGGCTTGGTGTCGACGCGGGTCTCAATCCCCTCAAATCGGGGCCTGCCTTCGGACTGGTGGAGTCCTGTGTGGGAACGCGAGGAGGACGTGAGTCTCAATCCCCTCAAATCGGGGCCTGCCTTCGGACGCAAAAGGAGAAAAAGATGAAAGAGGTCAGACTTAGGTCTCAATCCCCTCAAATCGGGGCCTGCCTTCGGACCAACAAAGCACCCCCTGGTGGAGTCCTGTGTGGGAACGGTCTCAATCCCCTCAAATCGGGGCCTGCCTTCGGACCCATAGCTTTAAGAGCAGCCGCGACCATGGTCGCGGCGTCTCAATCCCCTCAAATCGGGGCCTGCCTTCGGACACATTGGTCTCGCCTTCCGAAAAACGTGGCACGACACGTCTCAATCCCCTCAAATCGGGGCCTGCCTTCGGACCTCACCTCAAGGAGATCCTCAACACCTTCAGAACGTCGCCGTCTCAATCCCCTCAAATCGGGGCCTGCCTTCGGACCTTGATGCTAAAAAAGCGCAAGGCGAGGGAGCTATCAGTCTCAATCCCCTCAAATCGGGGCCTGCCTTCGGACTGAAGGCAGCAAGCGCCATGCTTGCTGCTGGAGTCAGGTCTCAATCCCCTCAAATCGGGGCCTGCCTTCGGACACCAAGTCAGTGGTGCCAGCGAAGAAGTCCAAGTAACGTCTCAATCCCCTCAAATCGGGGCCTGCCTTCGGACGAGTCAGCGCCGACATTGTCCTGGCAACATTCCCATCGTCTCAATCCCCTCAAATCGGGGCCTGCCTTCGGACACCGAATATGGTGCGCGCTGGGCGCACATTGCCGTGGTCTCAATCCCCTCAAATCGGGGCCTGCCTTCGGACTCCCCACATTGTCACGCACGGAGATCGAGCAATTGGTCTCAATCCCCTCAAATCGGGGCCTGCCTTCGGACGCATCCACGCCAAAGAAAGCCAAGTAGAGCCACAAGGGTCTCAATCCCCTCAAATCGGGGCCTGCCTTCGGACCCAAAGTTGATCTCGCCAGTCTCGAAAAGGCTATTGGTCTCAATCCCCTCAAATCGGGGCCTGCCTTCGGACGCATTCCAAGGCGCCTTGGTAAAGGTTCAACGCGCTTGTCTCAATCCCCTCAAATCGGGGCCTGCCTTCGGACAGCGATAAGAAGAAGGAAAAGGCTGTCGAGGTTAAGTCTCAATCCCCTCAAATCGGGGCCTGCCTTCGGACTCAGTGGTCTTACAGGCCAGAGCTTGTGGTAGAAAGGTCTCAATCCCCTCAAATCGGGGCCTGCCTTCGGACGACGTGAGCTTTCTCGCTCCCTTCTTGTCCCGCTGGTCTCAATCCCCTCAAATCGGGGCCTGCCTTCGGACCGGATTGGACCCACTCCGTTGGCGAAGAGGAGGCTGCGTCTCAATCCCCTCAAATCGGGGCCTGCCTTCGGACCACCAGGTCCCTGCCGGACAAGGAAAAAAGGAGTGGTCTCAATCCCCTCAAATCGGGGCCTGCCTTCGGACCCACTCCGTGGTGGAATTCTATGTGGGAGTCCGAGGGTCTCAATCCCCTCAAATCGGGGCCTGCCTTCGGACGCAAGGGAATATTTACCCTCTGGGTGGCCACATCCACGTCTCAATCCCCTCAAATCGGGGCCTGCCTTCGGACGCAAAGGATGAAAGAGGTAAGATTAAGCAACGTACAAGTCTCAATCCCCTCAAATCGGGGCCTGCCTTCGGACCCACTTGGGGGCGCCCAGCAACGGCCAGCACCAAGGTCTCAATCCCCTCAAATCGGGGCCTGCCTTCGGACCAGATTAAGCAGGACACAGCAGATCACCCCTTGCTGGGTCTCAATCCCCTCAAATCGGGGCCTGCCTTCGGACAGAGATAAGGCTCGAAAGCACGTCCCAACCGTACTGGGTCTCAATCCCCTCAAATCGGGGCCTGCCTTCGGACAAAATGACCAGTGCAGTTAGCCCTCAATGGTGGGATCTCAATCCCCTCAAATCGGGGCCTGCCTTCGGACTCCTGCTCTTCGGATTCGCAGGGCGCAGGGGCATGGTATCTCAATCCCCTCAAATCGGGGCCTGCCTTCGGACACAGACGTGTTCTTTGACTACACATCACAAACCGTATCTCAATCCCCTCAAATCGGGGCCTGCCTTCGGACGGCATACCAGCATTAGCCTTGGCCTGTTCGAGGCTAAATCTCAATCCCCTCAAATCGGGGCCTGCCTTCGGACAAGAACGCCGTTGAAGTGAAAAGCATCATCGTCGGGATCTCAATCCCCTCAAATCGGGGCCTGCCTTCGGACCATTGAAACTATTCATGCAGCGTTTCCAGCACTTTCATCTCAATCCCCTCAAATCGGGGCCTGCCTTCGGACGTGACTGGGACGAGCTAGCATGGCAAGGGATTGTCATATCTCAATCCCCTCAAATCGGGGCCTGCCTTCGGACGATGAGCAAGGAAAAAGTCGAAGTGAAAAGCGTCAATCTCAATCCCCTCAAATCGGGGCCTGCCTTCGGACGTTCAAGGGATCCTAGTCAAGGTTCAGCGTGCCGCCATCTCAATCCCCTCAAATCGGGGCCTGCCTTCGGACAACAAAAGAAGCGGAAGGCCAAGGAGCTGGCCTGTGATCTCAATCCCCTCAAATCGGGGCCTGCCTTCGGACAATCGCTGCAACATTTCCCACGCTGACACGTACGGAATCTCAATCCCCTCAAATCGGGGCCTGCCTTCGGACGCCAGCTAACCTCTGTGCCTTCCAAAGTGGACATCATCTCAATCCCCTCAAATCGGGGCCTGCCTTCGGACGCAATGAAAAAGAGGGAAAACGTCGAGGTCAAGGCAAATCTCAATCCCCTCAAATCGGGGCCTGCCTTCGGACTGCATTCCCTGATGGCAGCAGTGTTGTCATCAGGAAAATCTCAATCCCCTCAAATCGGGGCCTGCCTTCGGACGCAGGCACTGGGTGCACATTGCCGTGATTACGGCAAATCTCAATCCCCTCAAATCGGGGCCTGCCTTCGGACGGATACATTAGCCTTCCAAGGCGCCTTGGTAAAGGTATCTCAATCCCCTCAAATCGGGGCCTGCCTTCGGACGCAATCGAGAAAGCCGCCATGCTAAAGGCAGCTGGAGATCTCAATCCCCTCAAATCGGGGCCTGCCTTCGGACTTCCCTGGCCTTCCAGGGAATCCTTATCAAGGTGCAGATCTCAATCCCCTCAAATCGGGGCCTGCCTTCGGACGCCTTGGCGTACCAAGGGATCCTAATCAAAATTCAAATCTCAATCCCCTCAAATCGGGGCCTGCCTTCGGACATGAAGAGTATATTCCCCCCAAGGAGCCTATCCAAGTCATCTCAATCCCCTCAAATCGGGGCCTGCCTTCGGACCTGGGAAGATGGTTCCGGCACATCGGAGGCCACACATCTCAATCCCCTCAAATCGGGGCCTGCCTTCGGACCCCAGTGCCGTGGCGCACGCGCACGATCCGCCATCCACATCTCAATCCCCTCAAATCGGGGCCTGCCTTCGGACAAAAGAAGTCTTTACCGCGGAAGATTGGGACAGCCTATCTCAATCCCCTCAAATCGGGGCCTGCCTTCGGACTCATGGCTGCCTTCCCTGGTCTGTCCCGCACGGAGGTATCTCAATCCCCTCAAATCGGGGCCTGCCTTCGGACGCCATCCAAAGGAGCAGGCCATGCCCAAGAAAGAATCTCAATCCCCTCAAATCGGGGCCTGCCTTCGGACCGAAGGCGTTGTCCCTCAAGAAGCGTAAGGCACGGGAATCTCAATCCCCTCAAATCGGGGCCTGCCTTCGGACGATGGCGATTCCGTTGTCATCAAAAAAGAAGTCTTATCTCAATCCCCTCAAATCGGGGCCTGCCTTCGGACCAGATTGGGATTCCCTTGCACTGCAAGGGATCCTAGTATCTCAATCCCCTCAAATCGGGGCCTGCCTTCGGACATCATCGGATCCGATCTGGAGCTTTCCTTTCCTGATATCTCAATCCCCTCAAATCGGGGCCTGCCTTCGGACCCAAGACCAAGTAACCCCAAAAGCCTCTGGGTGCCAAATCTCAATCCCCTCAAATCGGGGCCTGCCTTCGGACCTTTCCAGAACGGATATTGAGCAACTCGCCAGGACATCTCAATCCCCTCAAATCGGGGCCTGCCTTCGGACCGTCGGCGCCGAACCGCATCGACGTTGCCGCGGTCGAATCTCAATCCCCTCAAATCGGGGCCTGCCTTCGGACGCAGCAGCCTTGAAGGCTGCTGCAGCGATGGCCACTATCTCAATCCCCTCAAATCGGGGCCTGCCTTCGGACCCATGTTGACGCGTGCTGAAATCGAACAGCTGACCAATCTCAATCCCCTCAAATCGGGGCCTGCCTTCGGACCTTGCGGCTGGTCTTGGCATCGACACGGTCTTGGCGGCATATCTCAATCCCCTCAAATCGGGGCCTGCCTTCGGACGAAGTCTTCTCCAGTGAGGATTGGGACAGCCTCGCCATCTCAATCCCCTCAAATCGGGGCCTGCCTTCGGACTGAAGAAAAGAAAGGCTAAGGAGCTTGCCGAAGGCAAGTCTCAATCCCCTCAAATCGGGGCCTGCCTTCGGACTGCCGTGGTGCGTGCGCAAGTCCGCCAACATGGAGGTCTCAATCCCCTCAAATCGGGGCCTGCCTTCGGACAAAAGAAAGGCTAAGGAGCTTGCCGAAGGCAAGCTCACGTCTCAATCCCCTCAAATCGGGGCCTGCCTTCGGACCCGCGGTCGAAAAGACCGCATTTCTCAAAGCCGCAAGTCTCAATCCCCTCAAATCGGGGCCTGCCTTCGGACGCAGAGGAGATGGAGCTTCTCTTCCCTGACGGCGATGTCTCAATCCCCTCAAATCGGGGCCTGCCTTCGGACCGCAGAGGAGATGGAGCTTCTCTTCCCTGACGGCGAGTCTCAATCCCCTCAAATCGGGGCCTGCCTTCGGACCCATGTTGACGCGTGCTGAAATCGAACAGATGACCAGTCTCAATCCCCTCAAATCGGGGCCTGCCTTCGGACCGCAGAGGAGATGGAGCTTCTCTTCCCTGACGGCGATGTCTCAATCCCCTCAAATCGGGGCCTGCCTTCGGACATTGGCCGCAGGCCAACTGACATCTACGCCTTCCAGTCTCAATCCCCTCAAATCGGGGCCTGCCTTCGGACAATAGCGTGCCCAAGGTCGATGTTGCGGCTATCGAAGTCTCAATCCCCTCAAATCGGGGCCTGCCTTCGGACCCCATGGGTGCCCAGCACCCATGGGCTTTCTTTTTGTGTCTCAATCCCCTCAAATCGGGGCCTGCCTTCGGACTCGAGGTCAGGACAAAAATGCTTGGCCAAGATGCTATGTCTCAATCCCCTCAAATCGGGGCCTGCCTTCGGACGGCGTGAACACGCCAACACCAACACCACACACAAGGAGTCTCAATCCCCTCAAATCGGGGCCTGCCTTCGGACGATGCTATGGAGATGATCTTTCCGGATGGTGACCGTGTCTCAATCCCCTCAAATCGGGGCCTGCCTTCGGACGCAAGGCACGCGAGCTGGCAAACGGCCAGCTCAATAGTCTCAATCCCCTCAAATCGGGGCCTGCCTTCGGACTGGTCTTGGGATCGACACGGTCTTGGCGGCGTTTCCGTCTCAATCCCCTCAAATCGGGGCCTGCCTTCGGACGGCGGAGCCGGTCCCAATGATCTTTGACAACCGAATGTCTCAATCCCCTCAAATCGGGGCCTGCCTTCGGACCCTGGAAAGCCAGAAAGAGTTCTGGAACTGAAGAAAAGTCTCAATCCCCTCAAATCGGGGCCTGCCTTCGGACTGTGGGTGTTCTGATTGTGGTGGGGGTGATATGAGGTCTCAATCCCCTCAAATCGGGGCCTGCCTTCGGACAGCAATGGGGGAATTGGTTTTATTATCCATATTCTGTGTCTCAATCCCCTCAAATCGGGGCCTGCCTTCGGACCCTTGGCCGGGTGAAGGCGTCGCCGCGCGCTCGCGTGTCTCAATCCCCTCAAATCGGGGCCTGCCTTCGGACGTGATTGGTATGATTGCATTCTGTGTGCCGGTAATGTCTCAATCCCCTCAAATCGGGGCCTGCCTTCGGACTGAAGGCGAGTGATTGTGTCAGAGAGTGTGGTGTCTGTCTCAATCCCCTCAAATCGGGGCCTGCCTTCGGACGATTATGAGGGGGTGCGTGAGTGGAAGGTTGGGGAAGTCTCAATCCCCTCAAATCGGGGCCTGCCTTCGGACTCTTAGCCCGCGGAACCGCGCTCTGTCAAGTCTGGCGGACGCGTTGCGGAGCACCCCCTCGAGGGGTAGCCCTTTTCGGGTTGGCAAGCCGCTGTCTTACGGACTCTCCGTGTGCCAAGACATTGAACTTCCAAGGATATCAGGATGCGGAGCATCGGATTTTCCCCTTCCCCGCATTTTCAATGGGTTACCTTCAAAAGGCGTCCGTGGCTCGAGGTGCTCCGCACGAGAGCCCCCTTCCCAAAACCCACCATCAAACACCTCAGGCTCGGCTCCGACACCATGGCCCAACGGGGATCGTTCTAAACCGCCCCGTAACTTTCCCGCGTGGGCGCCTCGCCCAGGCCAAGGTGCTCAAAGGAGCCCAAACACGTTTCACATTGCCGGTAAAACCGCACCGTGTCCGTCGTATGATCGATGAGGCGGTCCAGGCGATCCATGAGCGTCAAGAGCTTCTTTTCCGTGAGCCGCGGGCATTCAAAAACGGATTTTTGCACCCGATAGCCGTAGCCCTTGAGAACTTTGACCACGCGGTAGCGCGTTCGATCATCGCTGATATCAAAGCACACGACGTAAAACATGGCCATGGCTGCCCATCCCCGCCTAAAGACGCCGCCAGGGGAAGGGTTCGTACGCCGGCGCTTCCCCCATGAGGAAGCGCAAGAAACGGCGCGCCTGATCCCGAATGATCCCCCGGTATGTGGTCATGGTGCCCGCAAAAGGACACTGAATGGGCGTGTTCATCCACCGCTCGTAGGCATCCACATAAGCGCGGGCGATCCGGGGCTTCATTTCCACAGGACGGTGCGCTCGTAGATCCTCCTCATCCACCCCGTCGGCCGCCGTCACCGCACGCTGCACAAAATCGTCCGGGCCCACCACCCGACGGTTGATGAGCCCCAGCACCAACCGATCGCCCAGGTGCACACGCCACTCTTCCACAAGATCGCACGCCAAGGACGGCCGCCCGTAATCTTCGGCGTGCAAGGTGCCCAGATACGGATCCAGGCCCACGATCTTCACCGCCGTCAGGACTTCGTTGGTGAGCAGCGTATAGGTGAAAGACAAAAGCGCATTGACCGGATCCAGCGGCGGTCTTTTGGTGCGACCGGAAAAGGTGAAACCGGGCACGCGGATAAGGTCGGAAAACACGCCGAAATAAAGATGGGCGCCGCGCCCTTCCAGCCCTCGCACCAACTCCAGGTCCTCCTCCCAGGCCGCCATGCGGGCCAGGCCGAGGATCTGCGCCGAGGCCTCCCGAAGCTTCTCCACACCGTATTCCCCGGCACGCCGCGAAAGAAAACGGGCGGCGTTCTTCAACTTGGTCTCCACCAACAACCGGGCGATGCGCACCGCCTCTTTGGGATCGCTGAACCTGAGGTACTGGGCTTTGCGCCGCGCCACATGCTTGTGCTCATCCACCACAATCCGCCCTCGAAAATGCCCCCACGGACTCAAAAGCACCGTCTCCACACGGCGCCGCACCAGTTCATGGACCACCGCCCCACTCAGAGACGCCCCCACCAAGACCAACTGCTCCAAACCCTCCAGGGGAATCTGTCCCACGGGTTCGTTTTGGCGCCACACAACCAAATGGTCCCCTTGTTTGCGCAAATACGTGCCCGGTTCCAAAACGTAGTAGCGTTCCACGTTCTAAATTTCCCCCTTGGGTCCGTCCCGGTCCAGAAAGCGTTCCACCATGCGCAGGGCTTCCTTCAGTTCGTCCAAGGCATCCCGCAGGTTTTCCACCCGTTCCGCCTTGGCCGCCCCCTGCGGTTCCCGCCATTCAGGCCAGTGCAGCAAAGGATGCGCGTAGCGAATATCTCGGCTGAAGGTGCACCACGTGAGATCCAGGCCCAGGAGCCGATGGATTTTTCGGCAGCCCAACGGAGCCCCTCGAAGCCGCGACACCTGGTAGTCCACATAATGGGGATTGTATTCCGGCAAAGCCTGCAGCACGTGATGCAGCAGCACCCGGGCCCGCGGCAGAAAACCAACCGTCCCGAAAAGGATCTTTTCGGCCCGCACCGTCAGAGTTCTCTGCTGGCGGCATTCCACGAGAATGTGCCCCAAAGCCGGACAGCGCTCCTCCAACACGGCCAGTTCGGGATAGTCCGCCGCCCACTTTTCCCGGCGCGGATGGACAAGCACAGCCGCCCCGCCCGCGGCCGCCCCCGCGTCCTCAAAGACCCGGGCCGGAATGCGGCGCACCTTTTCCAAAAGGGCCAGCTGGGCATCCACCGAACGGTCCTTGCTATGGAGAAAATACGACGGCCGACCGGTCAGCCGGTGGACTCCCAGAGGCAGTTTCACCAAGTTGCCCAGCCCTTTGCCCTCCAAGCGGTCCTGCTTGGGAAACACTTCCAGCTGAAAACACGAAAGATCCGGCTGCATTCGGGAAGCAAGCCGCTGCAGCACCGATCGGACCACTCCCGCCGGCAGAGGCTCTTCCAAAAAGAACCAGAAATGAAACCCCTTGCCCCCGCTGAATTCCACAAGACAGAAAAGATGCCTTTCCCGAGCCAGTTCCGTGAGGCGGGTCACCAGATAGCGCTGCTCGCGGCGAAGAGCCTCGCGCTTTTGGGCCCGTGCCTCCGAAGAGCGCAAGGCCGCGCCGAGATCCGCATCGATGACGCCCAGCCGTACCCGGCTGTCCCGCTGCAACAGATAAATGCCGTAGGTCTTTCGCCCCTGAAGATGCTCCATGACATCGGCCGCTTCCAAGGGGCGGCGCACGGGCACATAGCCCTGGGTTCCCTGCTGACGATCCACCCACTGCCGGGCAAAACAATCCTCGCGCCCTTGAAACAAGGCCATGTAGCGCGCCACCGCCGCCTCCCGTCGCCGCCATTCATAAAAGGGGCCCTCCACCTGGGAAAAATCCTCCGCCACGGGTTTCTCGGCCCCTTGGGCCGCTTCCGTCCACGGCAGCGTTTCCCCATCGCCCTCGCCGACCGCTCCCGCCGTGCCGTGATCGGAAGCGGTCGGCGGCGGCTCGCCTCGCCCCAGCAGTTCCAGAAAGGCCACCCGCTCCCGCCAGGCGTCCACAAAGTCCGGCATTCGGCTTGTGAGCCATTCCAACACGGCCAGGCCCGCCGCCGCATCGCCGGCCGCGTACGCCAGACGCGCACAGCGAAGAGCGTCCTGAGGAGGAAGCTTCTGCCAAAATTCCGGGCGGCGCACGATACGCAGCACCGATTCCGGATCCCGGTTTTCGGCGACACGCTTTTCCAGGTTTCGAAGCACCAGGGCGTAGTCCACCTTGGCGTCGGCGGAAGGGTTGGATGCGGGTTTCGGCGTCTCCATAGGCTCTCTCCTCAAGCTCGTCCCTTGTCACGGCGGGCGGGACGTCCGCAGGCCTCGGACCTGCCCGCCGTCACTTCTTCGCGCTCAAAGCCTGGGCGATTTTCTTTTTCAGTTCGGCCAGGTGGGGATAGCGGGGCCGTAAGGCATCCAATTCCGAGGCCGCTTTCCACGCCTCTTTGGAGCGGCCCAGGCGGTAGTTGGCCGCCGCTTCCCAAAAGAGGGCCTCGTCATGGGGGTTTTGGTACGTTTCGCGGCAAAAAGCATTGGCTTCCCGAGCCCACTGCAGGCACTTTTCCAGGGCGTTTTCCCGAAAGGCGATCTTGGCCAGACGCACCAGGGCCTTGTGACGCCCCCGGCGATCCTTTTCCGCGGCTTTTTTGAGCACTCCCTTGGCCTGGTCCAGACGCCCCTGGGCCGCCAACAGATCGGCTTCGGTCCACAGAACGTAAGGACGGCGCCGATGGGCCGGAATGCGCGCCAGGGCTTTTTCCGCGTCGTCGAACCGTCTCTGGGCCAGGGCCACTCGAGCGCGCAGTTCAAAGACGTAATCGTGGTCGGCGGGATCGGCCTGAATGGCGGCAAAATCCAGGGCCTTTTCGGCATCCTGCAGGTTTCCCAAGGCGTGATGGACCTTGCCCAGGGCAAAATACTTGTGCACCACGGAAAGATACTGGGACCTCTCGTCCTCTTGCAGGCATCGGGTCAGCACCGCCAGGGCGCCCTTGGCGTCACCCGAGGCCAACAGGCACGAGGCCCATTGATATAGTGCCTTGACCGCGTTCTTGCGTTCCTGATGCCGCGCCTTTTTCTGCTTTTCGTCCAAGGCGTCCCAGTTTTTGACCGCCGTCCGGAAAAGGGGCAGCGCCCGGTCGGGCTTGTTCTGGATGGCTTTGTAGAGCATGCCCTGACGATAAAACTGGGTCACGTTGTCCGGCCGCAGGGCCTGCGCCTTGGCAAAGTGCTTGTGCGCCAGTTCCATGCGGGACTTGCGCTCTTCCGGGTGCAGCAGCACTTCGCGGTTTTTGGCCGCATACAGGCTGTCATAGGCCGTATAGGCCAGGCGCGCATGGGCGTGATAGTCTTCCGGGTTTTCCTGAACGCAGCGACGCGCCAGATCCAGGGCCGCGTCATGTCTTTTGAGCTGACACAGGGCGAAGGCCGTTTCCCCCCACAAAGCGGGGCCGAAGCCCGCCTCCACCAGTTCGGGGAACCGCTCTTCCGCCGGGTGAAGCAGATCCACCAGTTCCTGCCAGCGCCCTTCACCGCGCAGAATCTCGATTTCGCCCCAGAGCCGCCCGAAAGCTTTTTGCAGGCCTTCGGAGCTCACTTGCTGTGCCGCCAAGTGGTCGAGAAAGGCGCTGTCCTTTGGCTCCACATCCGGCTCCGGGATGCCTTCATCCACCGGGATAATCTCCGGTACAAAAATGCTCGATGGTTCGGGCTTGTCCGTCATGATGTGCTCCTCCGTCCGAAAGCCGTTGGGAAAAATGCCGAAAATTCTCGGCGCTCCCTTAAGTCCTACGGCGCGGCGGCCGAAATTTACAAAAGGGGACCCAGCGGCTCCCCGTGTTCGGGAAAGGTTGACAAGGCCCCCCTGTCCATAGGAAAAGTTTCACAAAAAACGATCTGTAAAATTCGACCGCACGGCCGTTATGGAGGAACGAGGCCTTTGAAACCGGGACGGAAAGGGTGGACCGTTTTCGACGAAGCCCGCCGTTTTTCGGCAACCCAACGCATCGAGGGGAACCATGGCGATCGAACCGAAGACTTTGCGCTGCGTCCGCTTGCGGTGGTGGATTCGAGCGCGGAAGACCGTTGAGCTTCCCAGTTACAAGGGCAGCACGCTGCGGGGCGCTTTGGGCATGGCGCTCAAACACAGCTGCTGCGCCGCTCGACAGCGGCCGTGCGAGGCCTGTCTTTTGCGCTTTTCGTGTTTGTACGTCTACCTTTTTGAGACGCCTCTTTTGGGGGAATCCCCTCAGGACCTGCGGTACCGCAACGCCCCCCACCCTTTCGTCCTGCAGATCGCCATGGACGGGCCGCTGCGCCTGGACCCCGGAGCCCTGTGGTCCTTCGATATGACCATCATCGGGCGCGCCGTCCAGTGGACGCCGTACCTGGTCATGGCCGCCCACCGCATGGGCGAATTGGGTGTGGGCAAAGGGCGTGGCACCTTTGACCTGGAACGGGTCGTTTCCTTGGACGCTCAAGGAAACCCCTGGGAAGAAGTCTATGCCGACGGAATGCTCAGGCTGCCGGAAAAGGCGCTCCCCTTGACCGACGGCACCCCTCGAGAGGCCTCGGCCGGAAACGGGACGTTCACCCTTCGGTTCCTGACGCCCGTTCGGTTGGTGTCCCAGGGAAATCCCGTGCGGGTTCCGGAGTTTTCCGTGCTTTTGGCGACGCTTTTGCGACGTTTGGAAAACCTGCACCGGTTCCACGGCGAAGAGGGCGGCGCCTTTGCTGTGCCTTTTCCGGACCTCATGGAAAAGGCGCGCTCGGTTTCCATTGTGGAAAACCGCACCCGGTGGTTCGACTGGGAGCGGTATTCGCATCGGCAGGGCCGAAAGATGCGCTTGGGAGGCCTTGTGGGCGAGGTGGTCTACGGCGGGGATGTGCGGCATTTCGAACCGTATCTCAGCGCCGGCCGGTGGGTCAACGTGGGCAAAGGCACCAGTTTCGGCCTCGGCCGCTATGAGGTGCGTGACGACACGGAGGGGGAATGATCCATGCTTTCCCGTGAACAGCGACACTTTTTGTGTTTGGCGGGGCTTTTTCATGACGTGGGGAAGTTCAAACAACGGGCCGGACATTCCGACGACCGGGGGCTCACCCACGGAGAAATCGGCTATCGGTGGCTTCGGGCCCATTACGGCGAAACCCTCATCGCCCTGGGCGCCAAGAACCATCACGCCTCCGATGAGGACGTGTGGTCGGTGAACGACTTCCTCGTCCTTTACGAAGCCGACAACTGCTCCGCCTCCGAACGGCATTCCATCTACGACAAGACCCGGGATGTTTCCGCATCCTGGCAACGGGACGTGCCGCTGGCGTGTGTCTTTTCCCGGGTGCGCAATCCCCATGAGGATGAGCCCAAGACGGCGGCGCCTGCGGCGTACTGGGAGCTTCCGTCCCGAAGCGGGCCGGCTTTGGGATGGCATCCGCCCAAAACGACGGAAGGGAAAAATCCCCCGGAGGCCTACCAGGCCTTGTGGCAGGGCTTCGATCTGGAATTCGACGCCCTCAAAAGCCGAGGGAATCATCGGAACGTGGATGCTGTGCTGCATCTGCTGGAAAAATACACCGGATGCATCCCATCCATGACGCTGCGGGTCAAAGGGGCCGACGACAGGCAAACCTATCGGAAACACCCGGACGTTTCTCTCTTTGACCACTTGAAAACCACGGCGGCCTTCGCCCTGTGTCTGGCCGACTTTTGCGGGGAAAAATACGGCGACGCATGGAGCCGCCGTCCCCTGAAGGAAGAGCTCACCGGCCCGGAAACATGGGCGCCCGATGCCGAATGCCCTTTTCTGCTGGTGGGCGGCGATCTTTCCGGCGTGCAGCGGTTCCTTTACACCATCTCATCCAAAGGGGCGTTGAAGTCTCTCAAGGGCCGGTCTTTTTTCCTGGAACTTTTCCTGGAACACGCCGTGGACGCCGTGCTGGAGGCGCTGGGGCTCTTTCGCTGCAACGTGATCTTTACGGGCGGCGGCCACTTTTACCTGGTGGCCGCAAACACTCGAAAAACCGAAGACGCCCTCCAGAAAGTGGCGGACCGCCTGAACCGGTATCTCTTTGACGATTTCAACGGCGCTCTGGAATTGTTCGTGCGATGGGTTCCTTTTCGAAAAGCGGACCTCAGGGACGTGACGGGACCGTGGCAGCGCTTGTCCGGGGCGCTGGAGGAGGCCAAGAAAAGGAAGGGGGAAAATTTTCTTGCGGAACTCCTGGGAGACCCCCTGGACCCCCACCCCGATTGCTACACCGACAAGTGCCAGGTCTGCGGTCGCGAAGACCGAGCCCTGGAGAGCTTGAGCATTCGGGAGACGGCCATCCCTGTCTGCGAACCATGCCGCGCCCAATACATCCTGGGGGATCTGCTCCAACAGGCGGCCCGCAGAGGCCAGGCGCCGGTCATTTACCGATGGAACCGAAAGCCCGATGGAATTCCCAGGGAACGCTATGTCCGCATCGACGATCGCTTCTATCAGCCCGCGGCGGGTCCTTTCGAGCGAAACCGTGGGGATTGGCATGACCACGCCGACGCCGTCTTTCACGTGAACGATTGGGACGTGTCCCACTACCGCCATCCGGGAAGCCGCCCGCTCTTTGCCGGAATTTACCTTCCGCCGGAAGACGCTCCGCGGGATCTGGAGACCATGGCCGAGGAAGGCTTCGGCATCGCCCGAATCGGGGTCGTGCGTATGGACGTGGACCGGCTCGGCAGGATTTTTTCCCTGGCCCTTCCCGAGGGCGAACGGACCTTTTCCTTGACGGCCTCTTTGTCCCGGCAGCTGAGCCTCTTTTTCAAATACCATATCAACGGCGTTCTGGAAGGCGCGGCCGGGTACCCGAAAAAGACGCGTTTGGCTGATCGCCCCGAAGGGCCGAGGCTCGCCACCGTGGTGTATTCGGGCGGCGACGACCTCTTTCTCATCGGCCATTGGCTGGATGTCCTCGAGGCAGCGCTGGACGTGGAAAGGGCTTTTGCCGCTTTTACGGCCAATCCCTTCATCACCGTTTCCGCGGGCATGGCTGTGGGGAGCGCCCACGAGCCGGTCTACCGCCTGGCGGAGGCGGCGGGGGACGCGGAAGAGCGGGCCAAAGGTGCCGGACGGCAAGCGTTCACCCTTTTGGGCCGCCACACCTTTCCGTGGAAAGACCCCAAACGGCCCGATGTGGCCAAGGTGCGGGAAGCTTTGCAGCATCTGGAGCCGTTTACGGAAGCGGCCGGGACGAGCCTGAAAACCCGGCCCAACGGGCTTTCCAAGGGGTTTTACTACAAACTGCTCCATCTGGTGCGGCGCCAGCGCCGCGACGGCGTCTGGGTCCTGCCCAAACTGGCTTACCTTTTCGGCAGAACGCGGGTGGGCGGTCCCTTGGAAAAGGACTGGATCGCCCTGAAGCACTACATCTTTTCCAGCAAGGCCGATGGGTGGCGCCACGTGGAAGCGGCGCTCCTCATCCTGTTGATGATGATGCGTGAAGGAGGGTCCAAACCATGAACGGAGGAAGGGAACACGCGGACATTGGTCGGTTCAAGGGCGAACTGAGCGATCTGAAAAAGCTCAGCATGGAACGGCTGGTGGAAATCGCCGACGCCGTCGGCGCCGCCGTTGCCAAGAAGGTGAAAATGAATCAGATTCGCCGGTTTCTCGACGGCACCCGCAAGGTGGAAGCGGAACTGAAAAGTGATGCGCCCTTTGAAAAGGTCAAGGATCAAATCATTCTGCTTCGGCCCAAACTAGCGTACGCCGCCGGACGCCATCAGGACGTGAAGGAGCTGGCGGACATTTTGGACGCCGCCGTGAAGTCGGCGGCCCAAACCCAAGAAAATTTCGTCAAGCTTTTGCGGTTCATGGAAAGCATCATCGCCTACCATCGGTTTTACGGTGGAAGGGACTAGAAGGAGGACACGACGATGGCACCGAAGACGTACCGAAAGCTCATGGGGAAAATCGCTCTGGAAGGGGTCATGGAATGCCTCAGCGGGCTGCACATCGGGGCCTCCAAGGAAAACCTGGAGATCGGCGCTCTGGACAGCCCCGTGGTGCGGGATCCCATCACGTCCGAACCCTACGTGCCGGGCAGCTCTCTTAAGGGAAAGCTTCGAGCCCTTCTGGAAAAGGCCCACCCCGAATTGATGCCCAACCGGGACGGCGGCAGCGGCATCAGCCGTCACGAATGCAACGACTGGAATCCCGGGAAAAACCGCAACAAAAATTACAACGCCGAATTTCCCTATCCCGGAGCGCTGCACTGCCCTGTGTGCCGTCTCTTCGGGTCCACGGGGCCGGGGGAAGGCCAAAACTTTCCGGCTCGACTCAAGGTGCGGGATATGCGCTTGACGGCCGAAAGCCGTAAAGAACTGGAAACCATCGACACGGGCCTTCTGTTCACGGAATGGAAATTCGAAAACGGCATCGACCGCATCACTTCAGCGGCCAACCCTCGGAACCTGGAACGGGTCCCTCGCGGCACCACATTTGATTTTTCCTTGGTTTACGATGTGGAGGACCTGGAGACTCTGAGCGAAGATCTGCGCAACCTGCAGCTGGCCCTGGCCTTGCTTCAGGACGACGCTCTGGGCGGTCACGGATCCCGCGGGTACGGCCACGTGCGCTTTCGGTTTACCAAGATCGAAGCCCGCAGAATCGACCACTACCGCGGCGAATCCGGCCAAGCCACCACCGTTGCCGGACTTGAAGAACTGGCCGGGCTGGCCGGGTTTTTCAACGGCGGCGGCGCTTAAGTCGGAGAGGGGTCCATGAATACCTATCTCTATCATCTGGAGTTTCCGGTCGGGGCCCACTTCGGGCGGCAAGGTATCGGACTGGAAGAAACCGGGGAGACCGTCCCTTCGGATTCTCTTGTTTCAGGGATCGTCAATGCCTTTGCCCTCATGGGGGAAGCCGAGGAGGTTCTTCACGAGCTGGGCGGCGCAAGCCCGCCCTTCGTCTTGAGCTCGCTTTTTCCTTTCGGGCCGGGAGCCGACAACGGCGAGAAGCCCCTCTATGCCGTGCCCCGCCCGCTGAGTTCGCCGCCGGTAAAGGACCCTAGGCTCCTTCAAAGGGCGGGAAAGGACTTGAAAAAAACACGTTACCTTCAGCCTCGGGACGTCCTTCGCTGGCTCGACGGGAAACCCCTGAGCGCAAAAGATCTGGAAGCGATCCAGGAAAGAACCCGTGGGTTGGCTCGGCCCTGGGACGGCGAATCCCAAGACGGGTGGTCGGCGACGACGCTTCGTCCGAGAGTCGCCTTGGACCGCGCGTCTCAGGGCAGCACCATCTGGTGGTGCGGCGTCGTGCACTTTCGCCGCGGCGCGGGGCTCTACGGTCTGGTGCGGTTCCGCGACGACACCTGGCGGGCGCGGCTCGAGACGGCCTTGCGCCTTCTCGGGGACATGGGGCTCGGCGGCGAGCGCACTTACGGTCTGGGAACCTTTCGTTTCGGCGGATTTCTCCCGTTAAAAGACGTCTGGGGCGAACTCGGGCGTCCCCAAGAGGTCGGCCGCTTTGTACTCCTTTCGCGGTACGTGCCGGCCGTCACGGAATTGGCGCGGCTCAGGGAAACGCTCACCGCCTGGGACATGGAGGAAAGCCGAGGCTTTGTGGTCTCCGGCCGACACGCCCTAACGCTCAAGCGTAAGCGGGTGCGATGCCTCACGGAAGGCTCGGTGGCCACAGAGCCCTTGGCCGGCCGTCTGGTGGATGTCACCCCGGAACACGGCCCGGCCTTGGGGTTGCCTCACCGGGTTTATCGCAGCGGCCTGGGTTTTTGGTTTCCCTAAAAGGTTTTTCGGAGGCGTCTTATGGTCACGCAGGCGGCAGCGTCCCATGCGGCGGAAAAACCGTTGGAAAAGCTTACGGTGCACTTCACCGTCCTTTCCCCCATCCATATCGGGACTCGGGAAGGCGCTCTGCAGCCCATGGAATTCCTCTTCGACGGCCGACAGGTGCACGTCGTGGATGAAACCAAACTGGGCCGCTTCCTGATGCAAAAAAACCTCATGGACACCTTCGTCCAGCACGCCTTCTCCGGGGAGCTTCGTAAAAAAGGCCTTCACGGCTTTCTGCGAGAAAAGCTTCGGGATGCGGACTTCGCTAAAATCGGCGCGGAAGTTTCAGCCTATTCCGTTCCGGGAGGCTCGCCGGACATGGGGGATTTCCGGCCCTTTGTGCGGGACGGGTTCGGCAGGGTCTATCTTCCCGGCACGTCCATCAAGGGGGTCTTGCGCACGGCCTTTCTGTATGCCCTCTTAAAAGAGGAAGGATCAGGCAGCAGGGGGCAGCCACACCCTAGAGAAGGCCGCGTGACAACGTGGATTCGCGATCTTCGAGATAAGCCCAAAAAATATAAGGAGCGCACGAAAAAATTCCTCTCAGCGCCCCTTCAAGAAGACCTTCTCCAATCCTGGACCATTCCGGGAAACGCCCACGACCAGAACCGGGATATTTTGCGGTGCCTCAAGGTACGGGACGCCTATCCTTTGAACGGCAAGGTCCACACCCGGGTCATTCCCATTCGCTTCCTTTCCAAAAGAGCCGACGGCAGCCATTACTGGAGTCAAAAACCCAAAGGGAACGGAGACTTGGTCATTTGGGTGGAAGCCGTGGCGGGGGGCACGTTTCAGGCGGAGATCCTCTGGGATCATGACCTCTGGGCAAAATTTTCCAAAGAAAACCCGCGGAAGAAACTTCCGGCAGCCTCTGCCAAAGGCGTTCTTCTTCTCGCCGACCGAATGAACCGGGACCTTTCGGCGCATGAAAAAGCCTTTTTCACCGAAAAAGGCATCCCTGAAGGCGCCCTGCTCAAGAGCTGGTACGAGACGCTTGGAGGATCGATTTTCCGCATCGGGTTCGGCTCAGGCATGCTTTCCACCACGGTGAACCTGCTCTGGAGCCATTCGCTGCGCCAGGAAATCCGAAACGTGTGCGGTCTGGACAGAGGCACGGACCCGGCGCCCAAATCCCGAAGGGTCTGGGTGAGCAGCGACGGGCGGTGCCTTCCCATGGGCTGGGCCCGCGTCACACTCCCCGACGGCGCAGCACCGGCCGAAACGAAACCGAAGCCTGCACCTCCAGGCCCAGGAGGGACCGGAAAACCGAACGACAGGGAAAAGCCCCCAGCGGAGCCGCAGCCACGCCCCAAGGTGAGCCTGCAGGAGGAAACGGCCCCGCGGGATCCGTCGGTCCCCTCCGGAGGGCCGCCGAAAACGTCTACCGTCCCGGGAACAACGCCGACACCGCCCGCAAGGCCGACGGCACCCACGCCCCGTCCAGGGACACCGGGCACACCGCCGTCTCCTTCGGTCGGTCTTGTGGACAAAGCCAGGGCCGTCGCCCTGACGAATAAAATCGCCATGGAACGATTGTTTGAGGAAATGGAGCGCGCGGACGAATCCTTGGCCCGAAAGGCGGCGGAAGTCCTCAAAGAGCGCCTGGAGCGCCAAAATCTTTGGAAGAGAACGCCGTTTCGGACCACCATCGAAGAGTATCTCGGTTGAAGCGGCGGTTGCCGCGGGGCCGACCGCCCGCGACCCCGCCGGCAACCGGCCCGCACGGGACACCGTGCTCGACCGAAGCGGCGGGCTTCATGCCCGCCCGGCTCGCCACACTTTACGATTGCCCGCCCATGGCATCAGCCGTTCCCCCAGGGCATCCGACTTTCTCGATGCCGTTTGAGGGCGGACAGAACTCATAGCGACGAAAGCGCACGTGGCGAAAGACGCGCTTTTGGACCACGCTGCCGTCGGGTTGGACCGTTTCTTCGAGAAGCCGCTCCGTTGTGGCGTAGACGGGCACAAGCCCCTTGGAAAGAGCCCAGGAGACGGCCAGAACGGTGGCGCCGTAGTCTCCCTGCACAAGGATCACGTCCCCCGGGGCCGCTTCCCCCGCAACCCAATCCAAAACCGGCTGCACCCATTCCCGAACGGACGGGCTCTCCGGGGGAACGTTTCCCCAGCGTTTCTTCAAAGCCTCGGGCATGAGCCGCATGACCGGGGCGTGCCATTCGTCGGCCAACTCCTTTTCCTGAGCCGGAGTCAAGTGATGGGAAAAAAGAAGAAAAACACGGCGCATCATGTACTCCCTTCCCCGGCGGACCGAGGCCCATGAAAGGGAACCGCTTTGGGCGATCTTCGGCCGTCCATCACGTCATAAGAGTCCACATATCTGGCGCCCAAAGGGCGGAAAAACACCCTGGTTATGAAAGCCTCCTCGTGCCGGAAGTCGCCGCCGCCGGGACGCGGTCGTTCTTATAACGACAAAGCCGTCCCGGCGTCAAAACCCAACCCACCCCACCCGTTCTGATGCCTTGTCACGGCACCGAAGACCGATTTTGCAAAGGGAATACTTCACTTCCCGGCCCGACCTTATGCTTTGTGTTGTCATTCTTGAGAAATTTTGCTTCTATGCTCGGGAGTTCCTGGGGTTTCGGCGCGTGGTCTCTGACACACGGCGGCAAATGCATGATGTGGAACCAATGGCTTCATACGGCCTCGTGCCGCGATGTCTTGTTTCATGCAGCGGCTGTGGTCGCGCAGCTCGCCCGGCGATACGGGGTGCCAAACCGCCTTGTTTTCCCATCGGGGACGGACGGATCGGCCGGATCCGGCGCATCCGCCGAGTCTCTCACGGAGCTGGCCGACGACTTATGGCTATTTGTCAACGACCATGCCGTGCGCTGGGAAAAGGCCCGTCCGTTGGATCTCCTGCTGGCTCAAGGAACGGACCGTGTCGCCCATCACATCGCCGCCGCCTACACGCAATGTCTTTTGGATCGGGCAAGGACGCAAGGGGGCGATGCCCAAAAGGCCTTTTACCGGCGCCTGCGTCAGGTGATCGCCAAAGACCCCCATTTTCGCTACCATGCGGAAAAAAGAAGGTCTTTTTACGCCTGCGCCGAGGCGGCACCGACCGATCCGCCAGGCCGGACCGACGCCCCCCCTGCAGACTACGCCCAATGGCCCTCTCCCCCGTCGCTCCCTGACGGATTCGGCTCCCTTGATGCCCGAACGCTCGCCGATTTAGCCTTTTTTTTCTGCCGTGAATATACAAAGGGTGTGGGCAGGCCCGTCTGGGTTCCCATTCGAGAACTCACGCGATATCTGTCGACTCTCTTGGGAATCCCCCAAAGCCCGCGCTGGGTGCCGCTGGAGGCGCCTTCTTCCGGGGATGACGGCGAGCCGGTGGAAATTTGCCTGCCGGACGCTCCGACCCAGGAAACGGCGCTGACACGGAAACGCCTGCCCGAACTGGCTCGAAGCCTCACCGCCTTGTGGACCGCTCGGGAAAGGAAGGCTTTTGCGCTTCGCTACGGGGATCATGAAAAACTGGAGCGGATCGCTCAGGCCGTGGGATGCGGCGGGCCATCGGGCGCGCGAAACGTGCTGGAAAGACTTCAGCGCGGCCTTCGGGATTTTTGTCTGCGTTGGCCGGGCCTTTCGCCGCCCGACCTGGACGAGAGCCTTTTTGGCGAGTTTTGTGAGGCTGTGGTGGCCGTCTGTAAAGAAGGGGACGAGGGCCGTAGAGCAGAATGAGGGGCCGATTTGACCCCCTCACCCTCCCCTCTTTTCGCTATGGCTATTTTTTCTGGAAAGGTGGTCGGGCGTGATACCAAAGCCGGCACACAAAAGCGCACTCCATCAAAAGAAAAAACGGGAACAACGCCTGGCGCTGGAAGAAGCGTATCGGGTGCGAACCTGCCCCCCTCGGCATGTGCTTTTCCAGGATCCGCCGGACGAGGCCCTTTCCCGGCATTTGGCATCGTGCCCTTTTTGCCGGGACGATCGAGCCGCCCTGGCGACACCGACGGCGGGAAGACCTTCTCTAGAAGCTTGTCCGAAAACAGCCATTGTGGGCGCTGCTTTAGCCGCGACGCCATATCGCACCTCAGCCCGCTTCTCCTCGATGACGCCCGAACAGGCATTTTCGGAAAGCCTTCCCGCGAGGATGCCTCTGCAGCCGGATCACCCACAACCCGACGCCGCGCCTGCCGTGGGAGACATTCGCCGAATCCAGGAAACCTTCGGGCGGTGGGGACCTCAGGGACGGTCCTTTAACCCGCCGCTGGTCCTTCTGGTGGAGCCGGTGAAAGGGCGGAAAGATGTGTTTCGAGCAGCCCAGATCCATGACTTTCCGGCTTTGAAAGGGCCGGGAGACACGCCCCTTTTTTCCGAGGTTTTCGCCGAATCGTGGAACATCTTTCTTGTGACCCGCGGCGGCCTTGGCCCTCTCGTCCGCCGCCTCGATAAGGCGGCGGTGGCTCGAGTCCTTAAAAACGCCCGCCGCTGGACGCAGGAAGAAGAAAGGGCCGCCTCGGCGGACCTTTTTGACAAGGTTCTACGCCCGCCGGCGTATTCCGAAACGTGCTTTCGCGATGCCTTTCGTCGGTTGGAAAAAGAAACAGCCGCCTTTTTCGCCTCGTCCATGTTGGGGGATTTTTCGAAAACCTTTGCCGAAAGCCGCCTTCGGCATGCCTTGATGGAAAAATACACCGACCCGGGCACCTTGGAAGACGCCTTCGGCACCGCTCTCCTCTTCGAAGACAACCCCTTCGAAGACCCTCTCCTGCGCCTTGCGCTCTCCTCCTGGATGCCACCCGCTTTGCCCATGGCCGCCGCAGGCGGTCCCCAAGGATTTTTCCTGAAAAGAATTCAGCTGAGCCCGACGCCTGCGGTGGATCCCGTGTGGGCGGAACTCAGGGCCTTTGAAGAAACCGAGGACGGGTTTCTCGTGGCCGGAAAAATCCACGAGCCCCTTTCTGACGAGACGGAAATCCACGCGGTGTGGCGCATTCCCGGCGGGCGGGCCGTGGCGTGGGAGGCCGAACTGGATCCGAAGACCGGCTACTTTCGGCTCCTTTTCCCCGAAGTCACCAAAAGAACCGCCCTTTTGGGGAACCTGGAAGTGCTCATCGGCCGTCCATGAATGCACCCGCCCGGTGGTCTCTTGACGAACTGATGGTCTGGCAGTCTTGGGGGCGCCTCACGGAACGGCTCTGCCACGTGGCCGATCCTCGTGGTTTCGTGCGGCCCGAAGACCCCGAAACGCTCAAAGATCTGTTGCCACGCCTGAAAGCCTGCCTGGATCCAGAATCCTTTGAACTGGTCCTCGTCTCCTGCCTGGCGGCCGTTCTCGGTCAAGATCTGGAAGCCCCCGCCGCCGCGCGCATTGCCCTCCTTGCGTCGCTTTTGACCGACGCCGCAGACATTGTCCCGTGGGCACCGGAGAAGCTCCTGGAAGCCGTCTGGACCCTCGTTCCCGTTTTGGCCGATGCGCGGCCGCACGCCTGCGCGGTGTGGTTCGCCGTGGGAATCCATGAAAGGGTCGGGGCGGTGGAAAGCCCGCCGTGGTGGACGTCCGTTGCCGATAAGCAGGCTCAAGAAGCCGTGGCCATAGCCGCACGACTGCTTCGCTCACGCACCGGGCACGGCCTTCTTGTCCTTCCCGTCATGTCCCCATCGGCCGCTCCATCGCTGTACGGGCCGTCGCTGGCCCTGCCCCTCTATCTGGCCGCCTGGGGCCTTGCACGAGGAAGACGGCCGGATCGCTTGGCCGCCACCGGCGCCTTGAAAGACGACGGCGCTGTGGCAGCCGTCTCCGGCGTGTTTCGAAAGGCCCGGGCCGCACGGGCGCTGGGCTGCCGCGGCTTGTTCTGTCCCAGGGAAGGCGTGGATCCCGAAAAGAGCACCGGGGCGGCTGTGACGCTTCTTCCGGTCAAGCATGTGGAAGCCGCCGAATATCTTTGGGAAACTTTTGAAGAGCAAACCGGGCGAAACGCTCTCACGGATTTTCAGCGCCTTGCCGATCCTGAAGAATTGGCTCATACCCTGCACCTTGTGGATGCTCGGGCCGGAAGGTGGCACGGTTTTCGAGCCCGATACCGGAAGACTGTGGAAAAGATCGCCCATAACCCGGCGTTGACCGTGCAGGTCTTGGAGCGACTCAATAAAATCGTTCGCGATCCCCATGCGGACCCCGACTGGATCGAACGGCTTCTGGAACCCTGGGATGTTTCGTGCCTCCAAGCCTTGGCCGAAGTTCACCCTTCGGCGGCCTTTCAAGCCGCCCAGATCCGTTGGGCTGCCGCCACCCGCCGGGGAGACCCGGAGGAGGCCGCCCAATGGGCGGGGTGCTGCGAGGCGCTGCAACCTCGAGTGCTCCTGTATCCGGACGGTCTTGACAAGGTCTGCGACTTCCTCAACCGACGCCTGGTGAGCGAACGCCATGCCCGGTATCGGTTCGATCCTGAACTTCCCCGAGATGTTCAGGACATGGTACGACGCCTGGAAGAAGAGCGCCGCCGTCGAGCCCGGAACGGTCGAAAACCCGCGGCACCGGCCCTGGGAAAGCTCTATGGCACCATTGCGCAAAATTACGGCTTTTGCGGCCCCGAGCACCTCGAGCAGGTGCGTCGGACCGTCTCGGCGGCGCAAGACGCCTTCGGTTCGGGAGAGCTTCCCGAGTACCGAGCGGAGTGGCGCCGCCAGTTCCATTACCGGCTCCATGCCGAGCTGGACGCCGAGGACCGGGAGGCGGCCCAACACACCGTACAGGCTTATCTCTGGACTTCCAGGCCGGATCAACGGCACGGCGGGCCGAAGAATATGCCCCCGCACGAATGGTCCCCCTATGAGCACGCGGCGCTGGCCCGTTTTTCGGCGGAAACGGGCGCCGTGGATCCGGCCTATCTTGCATGGGCACGGCATCGCCTGGAAAAGCCTTTTTCCGGTCACCCCTGGCCCTTGTGGTTATGGAATATGGGAAGAATTTTTTCCACAAGGGACGAAAAAAGACGCGCCTGGTGGCAGAGCGCGCACCTTTGCCTCAGGCTCGGCCCGACGGCTCGCCCCATGGCCCTTCTTGGCCTGGCGTGGCTCTACCGTGAGGGGTTGGCCACGGCCTCGGAGCTTGAACCTTATGTGGCGCGCGTCGTGGAGGGGCTCGTCCGCGGGCCCTTATGGCGTCCCCACTTTGAGAGTCTCCTCGCCTGCACGACGACAACCGCCATCCTCGACATGACGATACACCGCACCCCCACCCTTTTCCCTTTCACCTACCGGTAACCAAAGGCGCCCGCCGGACTTTCGAAAAACCTTCGCTTTTCTTCACGCTTTCTTTCCGGTATCTGTACAAGGCAGAACCCTACAGGCATGAAGCCATGACCAGGACAGGGAGGACCATGGGATGCGCACCACCCCGAGGGATAGGCTCCTGAAGGCATTGCAGATCGGCTGCGGTAAGGCTCGGCCGGTCCGGGCTCCCCGAGGCACGGAACTCCACTGCAGGGGCTGGCATCAGGAAGCGGCCCTACGGATGCTCTGCAACAATCTGGACCCCGAAACGGGGGAAAAGCCCGACGAGCTCATCGTCTACGGCGGGACGGGAAAAGCCGCACGAAACTGGGAGTGCTTCGACGCTCTGGTGCGATCGCTGCTCGAGCTGGAAAACGATGAAACCCTGCTGGTTCAATCGGGAAAACCCGTGGGGATCGTCCGAACCTATCCCGATTCTCCCCGGGTTCTCATCGCCAACGCCAATTTGGTTCCCGCCTGGGCCACCTGGGAATACTTCCACGAACTGGAAGCCAAGGGGCTCATCATGTTCGGCCAAATGACGGCGGGGTCCTGGATCTATATCGGCACCCAGGGGATTTTGCAGGGGACCTATGAAACCTTCGCCGCCCTGGCGGAAAAACACTTCGGCGGATCCCTGGCCGGAAAGATCACGGTCACAGGCGGTTTGGGCGGCATGGGCGGCGCCCAGCCCTTGGCCGTCACCATGAACGAAGGGGTGGCTCTGTGCGTGGAAGTGGATCGGGCGCGGATTCAAAGACGCCTGGACACCCGGTACCTGGACCTCATGGTGGACGATCTGCACCGGGCCGTGGCCATGGCCCGAGAGGCGGCCGCCGCCAAGAAACCGCTGTCCATCGGCCTTTTGGGGAACTGCGCCGACGTGCTTCCCAAAATGATCGACATGGGTTTCATCCCCCATGTGGTCACCGACCAGACCAGCGCCCACGACGAACTGAACGGGTACGTTCCGGCGGGCATCCCGTACGAAGAGGCTTTGGCGCTGCGAAAAACGGACCCGAAACGCTACATCGACATGGCCATGGATTCCATGGCCGTCCATTGCCGAGCCATTCTGGAGATGCAGCAGCGAGGGGCGGTGGCCTTCGATTACGGCAATAACCTGCGCGGCCAGGCTCTAAAACGGGGCGTCCACAACGCGTTCGATTATCCCGGTTTCGTTCCCGCCTACATCCGCCCGCTGTTTTGCGAAGGCGAAGGCCCGTTCCGATGGGTGGCCCTGTCCGGTGACCCCCAGGACATCCTCGTGACCGATCAAGCCCTCATGGACGCCTTTCCGGAAAAGACCCGCATGGTGCGATGGCTCCGCATGGCCGAACAGCGCGTGGCCCACATGGGACTTCCCGCGCGGATCTGCTGGCTCGGCTACGGGGAACGCGACAAGGCGGGCACAATCTTTAACGACCTGGTCCGCACAGGAGCGGTGAAAGCCCCCATCGTCATCGGCCGAGACCACCTGGACTGCGGCTCCGTGGCTTCCCCCAACCGGGAAACGGAAGCCATGAAAGACGGATCCGACGCCATTGCCGATTGGCCGTTGCTGAACGCCATGGTCAATACGGCTTCGGGAGCCAGCTGGGTGAGTTTCCATCACGGCGGCGGCGTGGGGATCGGCTACGCCCTTCACGCCGGCCAGGTGACCGTGGCCGACGGCACGGACGACGGGGAACGGCGGGTGACTACGGTGCTTCGCAACGACCCCGCCACCGGCATCATGCGCCATGCCGATGCGGGCTATGAGCGGGCCATCGCCGTGGCGCGGGAGCGGGCCGTCAAGATCCCCATGCTTCCCGCCATGTGAAGCTCAAGGGGAAAACGCATGGGCCCAGTCATCGAATGTGTTCCCAATTTCAGCGAAGGCCGGCGCCGGGATGTGATCGAAGCCATCGTGGAGCCCTTTCGCCGGAAGCGCGGGTGCGTGCTGCTGGACTATCGGGCCGATCCCGACCACAACCGGCTGGTGGTGAGCCTCGCCGGAGCGCCCGAGCCCATCCAGGACGCTCTTGTGGAAGCGGCCAAAACGGCCGCGGCCCAGATCGACCTCAACCGGCATCGAGGGGCGCACCCGCGAATCGGCGCGGTGGACGTCATCCCCTTTGTGCCGCTTCGCCACATTTCCATGGAAGAATGCGTCGCGTTGGCCCATGGCTTCGGAAAACGCTATTACGAAGAAACCGGCATTCCCGTCTATTTTTACGAGGAAGCGGCCCTTCGCCCCGAACGCAAACGCCTGGAAGTCGTCCGCCGCGGGCAGTACGAAGAATTGAAGGACGCCGTGTCGAATCCCGAAAGACACCCGGATGTGGGCCCGCCGAGGCTGCATCCCACGGCCGGAGCCACGGTGATCGGCGCCCGAAAGATTCTGGTGGCCTTCAACGTCAATTTGGGCACATCCGATGTGCGCATTGCCAAAGAAATCGCCAAGGCGGTGCGCGCCTCCAGCGGCGGGCTCGCCCACGTGAAGGGAATCGGGCTGGCCTTGGAAGATCGGGGCCTGGTGCAGGTCAGCCTGAATGTCACCGACTACGAAAAAAACACCCTCTACCGCGTGACCGAACTCATTCGCCTGGAAGCCAAACGCTGGGGAGTGCCCGTGGTGGAAACGGAAATCTACGGCATGGTGCCCGCGGCCGCCTTGTTGGAAAGTGCGGCGTACTACCTGCAGATGGCGGATTTTTCTCCCGATCAGGTCATCGAACTGAAGATGCTGGACATGCTGGGCGGTGAGGCCGAATGATCACGAAGCTCTTTCGAAACGCCTCGGTTTTTACGCCCCAGGATGCGGGAAAGCCCAAGGCCGGAGCGGACCAGGGGCGGATCCGCATCTACGAAAGGGGGGCGCTGCTGTGCCGAAACGGGCGCCTTGCGGCTCTCGGGTCGGAAGAGGAGGTCCTGAAGGGCCTTTCGTGGGACGACGTGGATCTGGAGGTGGACCTGGAGGGGCGGTGCGTGATCCCGGGTTTTGTGGACCCGCACACGCACCTGTGTTTTGCCGAAACACGGGAACGGGAGTTTTCCCTGCGGCTTCAGGGGATGGAATATCTGGAGATCCTGCGTCGAGGCGGGGGCATTCTTTCCACTGTGCGTTCGGTCCGCAGGACCGACGAAGAGGCGCTCTTTCGAGCGACGCGGGACAGAGCGTTTGCGGCCATGCGGTTCGGGACCACCACCATGGAAATCAAGAGCGGCTACGGGCTGGAGACGGCCACGGAACTAAAGATGCTTCGCGTGATCCGCCGCATCGGCCGAGAAACCCCGCTGGACGTGGTGCCGACCTTCATGGGCGCCCATGCCGTGCCGGAAGAATACCGGGATCGAAGCGACGCGTACGTGGATGGGATCCTTCACGAGATGCTTCCCGCCGTGGTCCGCCAGGAGATGGCCCGGTTCTGTGACGTGTTTTGTGAAAAAGGGGTTTTTTCCATCGAGCAGAGCCGAAGGATCCTCGCGGCGGCTCGGCAGGCGGGCCTCGGGGCCAAGATCCATGCCGACGAAGTGCACGATGTGGGCGGAGCCGGCCTTGCGGCCGAAATGGGCGCCGTTTCCGCTGAACACCTTCTGGCGGCTTCGGAAGAAAACCTTCGAGCCATGGCCGAATCCGGCACCATCGCCGTCCTGCTTCCCGCCACGGCCTACAGCCTGCGCAAACCTTTTGCGCGAGGGCGCACCATGATCGATCTGGGTGTGCCGGTGGCCCTGGCCACCGACGCCAACCCGGGATCTTCCTATACGGAATCCATGCCGTTCGTCTTCGGCCTGGCCGTGCTCATGATGGGCCTTTCCGTGGAAGAAGCCCTGTGCGCCGCCACGCTGAACGCCGCCTACGCCGTCGGCATGGCGGATCGCGTCGGGAGTCTGGATGTGGGCAAGCAGGCGGATTTTCTCGTGCTGGAGGCCGAAACGCCGGCAGGGATCGCCTACCATGCGGGCGCCAACCCCGTGGTCGCCGTCTACAAAAAAGGGGAACGGGTCTTCGGCCATGCGCCGTAACCCCCGCCACCCCCAGCCCCGAAGGGGCGAAACATCCCAGCCCAGGGCAGCGCCCTGGGGCCAGGGCAACGCCCCCCCAACATTCCAAGCCCCGAAGGGGCGAAACACCCCCTGGGCATTCCCCCGGCGATGATGCCCCGGCACGCCGACAATTTCTTGGAGGTTGCACGATGCAGGAACTCACCCGATTGCCGTTGGACGCCTTTCTCGACGAACTTGCTTCGGAAAATCCCGTTCCCGGCGGAGGCAGCGTGGCGGCCCTGGCGGGCGCCCTCGCCGCTGCCCTCACCACCATGGTCGCCCGCCTCACCCTAGGGAAAGAAAAATTCAAGGACCGATGGGCCGCTCTGGAACCCGTGGAAAAACACGCCGCACCGCTCATCCGGACATTTCAAACGCTTGTCCAGCAGGACGCAGACGCCTACCGGGCCGTCGTGGAAAGTTTTCGACTCCCCGCGCACACGGCCGAAGAGAAAGCCGCACGCACCGAGGCCATGCAGAAAGCCTTCAAAGAGGCGGCCCGTGTGCCCTTGGAAACACTGGTCACCCTGGAGCGACTCCTGGACGATGCCGCCCAGGCGCTTCGCTCGGGAACCCCCAACGCGGCCAGCGATGCCGGAGCCGCCGTCCAAATGATTCGGGCAGGAGCGGTCATCGCCGCCTACAACGTGTGGATCAACCTCCCTTCCATCCAAGACCCCGTCTTTGTCTCGCAAGCCCGGACCACGGTGGACGCCGCCCTTCAAAAAATCGAAGATGTTGCCGCCCAATGCCACGCCACGCTCGTCCAAAAGCTCACCCCCTGACCCGCCGCCCTCGTCGTGAGGGATGCGCCGTGCCCGTCACGAAGCTTGTCGAAGAATGGAGGAGGCGGGGAGCCGCGAGAGCACGACGAGTGCGTCCTTTCGGCAGTTATGTGGGGAAAGAACGTCTGCTGAGCTTGTCGGAAGGCAACGTGGAGTCTTTTAGGGCTGGGGCACATCAACTTCGAGGACGCCGCATGGAAAGCGTCGTGAGAGGACGGGGCGACGGCTTTGGTCCAGAAATGTTCCAGGATCGGTCGGGGGCCTTGGCGTGGCTGGCGCTAGGCATCAAGGCGTTTGTGAACTTCGGCAGATCCGGGTATCAGGTCGGCAGGGCTTGGCGCTCCACCGGCTCATCTGTGGAACCGAAAAAGGCGCGGGAGAGATGGGTTGCAGAGGGCGCGTCTGAAGCCGTTCCGACAAAGACGGCTGGCTATCGGGAGTGGACACGAGATCATCTGGCCAGCGCAGCATTCCTGCCCCCTGGTTTTTGGTGTTGGGGTTCGCTGCGCTCACCCCAACCTACAGGGCTGACCTCTGACTTCTGACCTCTGACTTCTGACCTCTGACAACCTCTGCACTCCCGAACCGCCGCCCCGCCCACCAGCTCGCACCCGGCAAAGTTCGGCTGCAGGGCGATGGGAAACCACAGTGCTTCAAAATAGAGCTTAAAGGTCCTATCGCTTTTCCCGTGTTTCCCTTTCACTGCCCTTTGCACTTTGATAGTATTTCTCTGTCCGCGAGACCACGTTTGGGGTGAGCCATGGGAAGCTACGATGCGGCGGTCAAAGTCATCCTGAGCCATTGCCGGCAGGCTGCCCTGGAATATTTTCTGGGCCTTGAGGTGGTGGAATCCGAGGTCATGGAATTGCCTCAGGAAACCGCGAGCCTGCGGCGAAGCGATTTTCCCATTCGGGTGCGAACGCCGGAGGGGCGTGTCTTTATTGTGCTCTTGGAGGTGCAGAGCCGCTGGGAGCCCGAGCTTCCTCTGCGGCTTTTGGAATACGACGTCAGGTATCGGCTCAAAACGGGCCTGTCGGTCCTTCCCGCCATACTGCTCCTCACTCCCAGTGGGGCCGTGATGGACCGGTTTGAAGATGAAGGCCTTCGGTATGCGTTTCGGGTCATTTCCCTTGCGGCCTTGGAGGCACGGGAGCTCTTGAGAACCGGCAATCCGTGTCTCTTTCCTTTTGTTGCCTTGATGAAAGGAGGCGTTGAGCTCTTTGATGAGGCCGAGCGGGCCCTGACCGATTCCATGCCGGCCGGGCCTGACAGGGCGGATCTTTTAACCGGGATGGCGCTTTTGTCCGGGCTTGTTTCAAAGGAATTACCCCAAAGGCTTTTACGTCGACGGAGGGATATCATGATGGAGTCCGTGGCCTATGAGATGATCAAGAAAGAGGGCTACGATGAGGGGATGCAGCAGGGCATGCTGGCGGAGGGCCGAGAGATGGTCCTTGAGGCGCTGGCGGAGCGCTTCGGTCCGGTCCCCCCCGACATCGAAGATCTTATCATGGCTAGGGAGTCACGTCGTCAGCTTAAAGAACTTCATAGACTTGCCCTGCGGGTTCAAAACATTGATGCGTTCCGAAAGCTGCTGACTTCTAGCCTCTGAGCTCTCCTCTGCTGAAAAACCGCTTTTGAGAAAGAAGGTCTCCCTCCGCCGCGCAACCCATCAGAGCTTCGAAAAGAGGCCGCAGGAGTTGGGCGCCCAAGTCCACCCATTGCCACTGGGCGGGGGATGCGGCGTCCCTTGGCCTCGTCATCAGGCATGTCCCAGGGCGGTCAAAATTTGGTTATCGTAAATGGCCAAATTTCGATTGTCCCTCCGAGGGGGATCAGCCCAAAGCTCCGCCGTCTGTCTCCGTGCCCGTCAAACGGCGCCCCGACGAGAGACTGTTTGCGGCGTTCCGTCAGAACAAATCCTTTCGACGGTTTTCCAGCGAAGGGAGCTTTTCTCGAACCGAGCGAACCCGCCGAGGCGAAATGCGTGCGGTCACATGGTCTTCCCCTTCCACGGCGCAGGCGACGGGAACCCCAAAGGGATCGAAAACCGTGCTCCGCCCGCAAAAGGCCCCACCGATGAGATTGCACCCGGCCACATAAAAGGTGTTTTCGATGGCACGGGCTCGAAGTAACGTCAGCCAGTGCTCTTCCTTCATGGAACCTTGATACCAGGCCGACGGAACGAGAACCGCCTCGGCCCCCTGGTCGGCCAGACAGCGGAACAGCTCCGGGAAACGAAGATCGTAGCAGATCGCCAGGCCCACACGAAGTCCGTGGATGGAAACAACGGGTGGACGTCGGTCTCCCGCCACCATGGTCTTGGATTCCCGAACGTTTAAGGCATCAAAAAGATGGAGCTTTCGATACGCGGCAAGGGTTTCGCCTTCAGGGCCCAAGACGACGGCTGTATTGTAGACCCGATCCGGGTCGGGCGACGGCTCCCATACGCCGGCGACAATGCAGATCCGAAAGCTTTGGGCCATGCGGGCCAGCTGCTCGACAAAATGCCCCCCGGCGTCTCGAACCAGCCGGGCCGGAGGATTCCCGGGGGACGGCAGTGCCATGAACATTTCGGGAAAAACGAGGATCGCAGCGCCTTCTTCGGCGGCGGCATGAGCGTGACGGCGGGCCGTTTCCAGATTGCGGAAAGGGTCCGGGCTTCCTTCCACCTGCGCCAAGGCCAGAGTCAGGACCACATCCATCTCGAGTTCCCCCTTTGAGCTCCCTTCATGCCGAAAACGCTTTCGCTACTGTCCCCTACCAGGTGCCGAACATTATCGATCTTGACCTCACGGGTCTTGAACGAAGTCGAAAGCCCCCGCAACGCGGCCATTTCGTCCGTCGTCAAAGGCCGGTCGATGGCCCACAATTCATAATATTGGTATTCGCTCATGATATCGGCTCACTCGCTGTCGGCCGCACAGGGCAGGATGTTTACGTCCAAGGGATTGTGGGCTTTAGGGCCAGAACTTCAAAGAAGCGCCTCAAATCGCTCATCCATTGCTTCAAAGCGGGTGACCATTTCCCGTTGAAGGGCCTCGGAGCGGCTGGTTGTTTCCCTCTGAAGCGCCTCAAATCGCTCATCCATTGCTTCAAAGCGGGTGACCATTTCCCGCTGAAGGGCCTTGAAGCGTTTTTCCATGGCGTCAAATCGCCGATCCACGGCCTCGAATCGAGCCGCTTCGATCTCCCGCAGGGACTTGAGTTCCTCCTCGACGCGAACAATGCGTTCCATCAGGGAAAGTTCCCTGGCGCGGTGTTCGTTTTCCTTAACGAAGGCCGCGATCTTTTCGGCAAAGAGGCTGTCGGCTTCCCTTTGGAGGATTTGTTGCACGACGGCCGCGATCTTTTGCTCCAGAAGGGCGTCGTCTGATTGAGGCGATAAGGCCATGGACGCCTCCCAGAAGGTCCTTTGGAAAAGGGATGTTCACGTATTCAGGCCTATACCACTTACACTGCGCAACGGCGGCTTTTAACCCCCGCAGGCGTTCCTGGAAATACGATTTGAGGAACGGCATCCTTAGAGCAGCAGTTCGGGGTCAACTCGGAGCGCCTCGGCCACTTTCTTCAGCAACTCTGTGGACATGGATCGCTTGCCGTTTTCGATTTGGGAGATGTGGGAATTGGTGACTCCGCATGCGTCCGCGACCTGTTGCAGGGTCATGTCTCGATGGGAACGAAATACCCTGACAGGATGCTCTCCAGCCAGCAGTCGGTCGGCGACTTCCGCCGGAAAGGTTTCTTCTTCCCCGGACACAAGTCGGCGGTAAAACGCCTCGATGGTCGCGGCGTCATGCGCATCCTGAAGGGCAGTCACAAGACGCCGGTATTCCTCGATGGGCATCAACGCAAACACCGGCTTTCCTTCGTGTTCAAGAATCCGGACGCTCATCGATACACTCCTTGCGCTGTGCGATGTCCACCACCTGGATGACGACCTCTTCCTTTTGGATCAGGGAGATCACCCGCCAGTCGCCGACAGGGAATTGATCGCCTGGATGCCTGGTGAGCTTTTTAACGTTGGCGGCCGTGAAAGGGTCTCGCGCCAGCTCATCCAGCTTCGTTCGAATGCGCCGAGCCACATCGACAGGCGCTTTTCTAAGAGCTTTCAACGCACCCGTGGAAAATCGAAGCGCGTCCATGTTCACTTTCTAACTAAAAGTTTGAAGGCCTTCAGCACTAAACCACGACCAAAACATGGCCGATTGCGGCAACCCCTTGCCGATTACTTGACAAGATCACACACAAAACCCATTTGTGACCTTTCGGCAGCCGTGTGTGACGGCTTGCGTGGTGGGCGGTCGCCCCAAAGGGGCGAAACATCATAGCCCGGGGCGTAGCCCCGGGTTGGAGCGCCCATTAAGCTAAAATATAAGCCCCGAAGGGGCGAAACACATGACTTAACGAGGTCCCCCATCGCAGGGGGATGGCTTATTGGAGGTTGGGCTACGCCCCTTCGGGGCTTAAGTATCGGTAAATATGGGACCGATCTGCCCATCCCAGGGCTACGCCCTGGGCTGATATCCTTTGCCCCTTCGGGGCGTGGGGCACTCCCATGCCACGGCTACGCCCTGGGCTGATATCCTTTGCCCCTTCGGGGCGTGGGGCTCTCCCATGCTACGGCTACGCCCTGGGCTGATATCCTTTGCCCCTTCGGGGCGTGGGGCTCTCCCATGCCACGGCTACGCCCTGAGCTGATATCCTTTGCCCCTTCGGGGCGTGGGGCTCTCCCATGCTACGGCTACGCCCTGAGCTGATATCCTTTGCCCCTTCGGGGCGTGGGGCTCTCCCATGCTACGGCTACGCCCTGGGCTGATATCCTTTGCCGAAAGGACACGTCGGTTGTTAGGCCTCTCAGCCAACAGGTTTCGCCCACCGGAGGGGAACATGAGGCGCGAAAAAAGAGGAATCGTGCGCTTCAGGGCCAGAACTTGGGCACGGTCATGAACAAGGTCCGATTGGTTGCACGACGGCGGCGATCTTTTGCTCCTTGTACTTCGTGGCGGGCGACCCGGGGATCGAACCCGGGACCTTTGGTTCCGGAGACCAACGCTCTCTCCACTGAGCTAGTCGCCCGTGCCGTGAAGGGTGGAAACGATGGCGACTTCTACCACACGGGCGTGGTTCTGTCAACGCCGTGGGGTCCGCCTGCGCGTGACGTCTCTTGCCATGGACCTGTCCCATGGGGGCGACCTGTCGGCGGAATCCGGGGGTTACCATGCCGTGGCCGGCCCCTTTCTTTCCCGCACATCGCAGCCTCGACGTCAGGCCTCTTTGTCCTCTTCGGGCGACATCCAGCTTTCCAGCTCCTCCACAACACAGTGGACCCGTGCCGCGGCTTCCCACAGACACCCGAGAATGGCGCTCAAGGCGCTTTCAGTCATGCCGCCTTCCTCATCGGCGACGGTTTCCACCATGCAGCGGGCATCGTTCACATAGCCCATGGCCGGCTGCAGCATTTCCTCGAAGTCCACGATCTTTTCGGTATATATTCGGCACTTGTTGATCTCGTACCAGGCCTCGGCCAAGTCTTTCATGAGTTTCAACGCAGCCATGGTGCCCAGACACAGATCGTTTTGTGTCTGCTCGATGAGCTTGAGGGCTTCGTAGAGGTGTTCGACGGCCTTCGTGAGCTCTTGGGCCCCAAGGGAGACGGGCTGCGTCGGCAGCGGCGTGTAGAGAAACACATTGTCCATGGGATGCCTCCATCCGTGTGCGCCGGCTGCCTCGACGCCTTTTCGGCCCGTCGGCCCATCCGGTCCATCCCTTTTCGCCAAGGTTCGCCAAAAATTCAAACGGAAAGTACGCCATGGCTTGTGCCTGAATTTTTCCAAAGCGCTCGAACACCCGTCGGGGGTCTTCTTTTTCTCAAGCGTTCGGCGGATCGTGCCGATTAAGAGAGTGATGCCGATGGGGCAGAAGCGGGATCCTCAGATTGCAGAGCGGCACACAGGCACGGTATCCGCTTTATGGGCTACATTTTGGAACAGACATCCCCCGTGACGGCCGAGGCCAAAGGTCGTCAGTTCTTTTTTTTGACCTTTCACGGGCGCCTTCGGTTGGATCGTTTTCGAGACATCGCCTTTGAAGCGGTCTATGAACCGTTCGACGGGTGGAAAATCCATCGAGCTTCCGACCCGGAGGTTTTTCGGAACGCCGTTCCCGACGGCTATTTTCAGGCCTTCTGCCTGGATGTCCTGAAGGAATGCCATATGGACTGCATGGTCCAATGGCATCTGGAACCCAAAGACGGCAAGCTTCAGATCAGCAAGCTTCGGGGCCTCGTTTCCCAAACCGTGTCCTAGAAGCCTGCCTGAAAATGCCGTCAGGACTTCGCGGCCTTTCCTTTTAAAAATGCACCACAGAGACGCAGAGGGCGCAGAGCTTTCCTTTTTTGTGCCGCGCCGCTAAGAGGCCGGCGCGGCACAAGAAGCACCCTTCGGGAATCTTTCCTCCATCCCCCGCACGGCCCCTTGGCCGCTTCTTCCCTCGCGAAGCCGCCACCATCGCAAAAGTCCATATTCAAAGCACCGGATTGGCGTAGCAGTAGAGACAACGGTGCCGGCATCGATGGGTCCGGTAGGATCCCACATCCTTGGCTGTGTGGCATCCGCAGCCCTGGGATCGGCGCTGCCCCGTATCCGGGCGGTGGGAAAGACCAAGAGGACCGTAGACGGCTTCAATCCATGCGTGCGACAGGCACAGCGAGGCGCCCAGCCCGGGGAGCGCTTCGCCGAGCGCATTCAGGAGGGATTTTTGGCAACACAAGGTCAATCGCACGCCCAAAGGGCTAAGTTTTTCCAGCATCCAGGCGAGGATTTCTTGTTTTTTCGAATCGGGGGGATCCACAAAACGGCATGACCCCCGCGCCGTCGCCCTTCGGGCGACTTTTTCGTAAATATGGGCAAAACTGGTGATGCATTCTCGAATGCCCGCCTCGGCCGCAGCCTGGCCGATGCGTTCCAGATCCTGCAGATTGTGCTGGAGCCGTCCGTCTGCGGTTTGGTAGAAACAGAGGGGATCGAACCGCCAGCGGACGGCTTCGGGAGGAACCAGCGCCGTCAAGCGCCGGATTTGGCCAAGCCTTTCCCGCAGGGGCGGAACGTTGGGTTCCAGAAAAGGGTTCTCGCTATTCACCGTAAAATGAAACAGGAGGCGATAGCCCCGTCGAAGCAGTTCCGGACCGTATCCTCCGCTGAGGAACGGGCCGTAATCCTTGGACCAGAACACAATGACCGGGGCCGCATGGGGATCGGCCGGGATTCGGGCCATACGGCCGTTGAAAGGATTGGGGACGAAGAAGGCCCCCGCCCGAATGCCGTCCATGAAGTGGTCCATGAAAAAGGCCGGAATATCCGTCCGCCGCGAGGCGGACAAAACGATGGGATCAGGGGGTTCTAAGGATTCGGCCATGCACACGCCTTATCGCATCGGCACTTCGGGATGGAACTACGCGCATTGGCGCGGCCGATTCTATCCCGAAAAGCTTCCGGCCTCCAAGTGGCTTGCCCACTACGCGTCCCGCTTCGACACCGTGGAATGCAACGCCACCTTCTACCGGCTGCCTTCGGAAAAAACCTTTCGCGCCTGGAAGGCTTCCACCCCCGAAGGCTTTCTCTGGGCCCTCAAAGCCTCGCGCCTCATCACCCATTACCGGCGCCTGCAAGACGTGCGCGAACCGCTGGAGCAATTCCTTTCCCATGCCCGGCTTCTGGGCGAAAAGCTGGGGCCGGTCCTGTTTCAGCTGCCGCCGAGCCTTCACTACGACGAAGCCCTTTTTGAAGATTTCGCCTCGCTCCTTCAGCCCTTTGGGCAGGTCGCCGTGGAAGTGCGCCATCGCTCGTGGATCGACGACCGCTTTTTCCAGCAGCTACGGACGCATTCCTTGGCTTTTTGCATTTCCGATACCGCCGGTCGATACCCTTTTCACGAGGCCGTGACCGCGGATTTTGTTTATATCCGCCTGCACGGCTCCCAAAAGCTCTACGCCTCCAGCTATTCGGAAGCCGAAATCCAGCGCTGGGCGGAAAAAATCGTCTCCTGGAACCGCCCCACCCATGTCTATTTCGATAACGACTTCGAAGGGCACGCGGTCTTTAACGCCTTGCGCCTCAAGGAATGCCTCGGCGTCGGCCCCCCTGCGGATCATTCGGACCAAAAGAAAATCTAGCGTTTCGATCCTCTTTTGTGTAAACGGTCGTGAGGTCTCCGTAGAGGCCGCATCGTCCGGTGATCGAGGAAGAACATGACCCCGCAGGATACGGAACGCGACCTACGCCTTCAGAAGGCCTACTTCGAGGCCATCTTCCAAAATTCCCCTGACGCCGTCGCCATCTTGGACGCCCACGACCGGGTCGTCATGATCAACAAAGCGTTCACCACGCTGTTTCAGTACACGGCGGAAGAAGCGCGAGGCGTTCCCATCAACGATCTCGTCGCGCCGCGGCGCATGCGCCGTGAAGCCGAAGACCTTTCAGCGAAGGCCCTGCAGGGTGTTTCTTTCGAAGTGGAAACGGTTCGGGAACGCAAGGACGGCTCCTTGGTGGACGTGGCCATTGTGGCCGCTCCCATCTTTATCGACGACCGCATGGTGGCCATTTACGCCAGTTACAGGAACATCTCCCGGCGCAAGGAGGCGGAACGCGCCTTGCGGGAAATGGACCAAAAGTACCGGCTCATCGTGGATTATTCCAACGACGCCGTTTTCGTCATCCAAGACGGCCGGATCCGTTTCTGGAATCCGCGATTCGTTCGGCTGAGCGGCTACAGCGATGAAGAAATTCCCGATGTTTTCATCGGAGACTTCATCCATCCCGACGACCGCCACCGCGTCCTCGCCTTCCATGCCGATCGGCTCGCAGGAAAAGCCGTTCCCAACACCTACAATTTTCGAGCGGTGGGCAAGGACGGCCGGTTGCTCTGGATCAACATCAACGCCATTGTGGTCGAGTGGGACGGAAAACCGGCGACCATCAATTTCGCCCGGGATTTCACCCGGGAAAAAGAACTGGAAGCCCAGCTGGCCCATGCCCAGAAGATGGAAGCCGTCGGGACACTGGCAGGAGGAATCGCCCACGATTTCAACAACCTCCTTCAAACCATTCAAGGCTATGCGGAACTGCTGGCCAATCGCCCCGACCGCAGTGAAAACGACCGAAAGCGTCTCCAAAAGATTTTCGACGGCGTGCAGCGCGGCCGAGAACTCACCCGAAATCTCCTCACCTTCAGCCGCAAGATGGAGCCCCACCTGCAGCCGACGGATCTCAATCGAGAACTGCTGAAGATCAAAGACATCCTTTCCCGCACTTTACCCAAGATGATTCACGTGGCTTTGGAGCCGGCGCCCGATCTACCCTTGGTGCATGCGGACCCGTCCCAGGTCGCGCAGGCCGTGATGAATCTTGCCGTCAACGCCAAGGACGCCATGCCGGAGGGCGGCACGCTGACCCTGAAAACGTCCCGCGTGGTCCTTCCCGAAGGGCACCCTTCTGGGCTCAGACCCGGCCCCTATGTGTGCCTGAGCGTGGAAGACACGGGGTCGGGCATTCCCGAAGACGTGCGCGATCGCATCTTCGAACCCTTCTTCACCACCAAAAAGCCCGGATCGGGAACGGGGCTCGGCCTTTCCATGGTCTACGGCATCATGGCGACCCACGAAGGGACTGTCACATGCCACAGCGAACTTCGTCGAGGGACTCGATTCGATTGCTTTTTCCCCGCCCTGTCCGAACCGGCCCCGCTCAAGGACGAGACGCCATCGCCGGAGCTTCCCTTGCCCAAGCCCGGCAGAGGCACGGTGCTTTTTGTGGACGATGAGGAAAACCTGAGAATGTCCGGTCGTGAGATGCTGGAATTCTTCGGCTATACGGTCCTGACCGCCGCCGACGGCGAAGAGGCCGTCTCCATTTACCAGCAGGAATGGCCTCGAATCGACGTGGTCCTGTTGGACCTCATCATGCCCGGCATGGGCGGGCGAAAGTGTCTGGAAAAGATCCTCGCCGTCCGCCCGGACGCCAAAATCATCGTCGCCAGCGGCTTTTCCGCCAACGATTCCATTCAGGACATTCTCATCGCCGGGGCCTTCGACTTCCTCGCCAAACCCTATTCCGTGGACATGCTGTTGGAAAAAATGGAAAAGGCCTTGGCCGATCGGCCTAGTGGCCCATGACGGCGCCGGGCGACTTTTTGGGGCCGCGCATGACGAAAGTGAGGGGCACCAGGGCGGCGGTAAACCAGGCAAAAAGCCAGAAGGTGTCGTTGAAGGCCATCATGGCGGCCTGCCGAAGGGTTTCCCGATAGACGCCGGCCAAAGCCACCGTGCGGTCATGAAACGATGAGGGGTCTCCGCCCGTCAGGGCGAGCATCTTGTCGACGGCCATCTGGAACGGCGTGTCGAAAGGGGTGAGCCGATCCACCAGCATGTTTTGGTGCCATTGGGACCGTTGGGACAGTACCGTGGTGCTGAACGCCACGCCGAAACTGCCGCCGAGGTTGCGCAACAGGTTGAAGATTCCCGTAGCGTTGCCCATCTGTTCGCGCGGAATGTTGACGTAGGTGGCGGCGGAAAGGGGCACGAAAAACAAGCCCATGCCCAAGGCCTGGACGATCCGCGGCCAGGCCGCCGAAAAAAAGTCGGCCTGCAGATTGAACCGGGACATGAGCGTCAGCGCCACCGCCGCCAACACGAGCCCCACGGCCAGAAGGCGGTTGGGGCGAACGCCGCGTTTCATGAGCATTCCCGCCACGGGCATGATCATGAGGCTCGCCAGGCCTCCGGGTCCCAGGACCAACCCGGCCCATAAGGCCGTGTAGCCCATGAGGTTTTGCAGGTACAGGGGCAGCAACACAATGCTTCCGAAAAGGCAGAAATACCCGGTAAACATGGTCACGTTCCCGGCCGCAAACGTGGAATCCTTGAAGACCCGAAGATTCACCACGGGATGGGCGACCCGAAGTTCCACGAGGACGAAGGCCGTCAGGGCCACCACGGCGATCACCGTGAGGGTCACGATGAAGTGGGATTCGAACCAGTCCTCTCTTTCCCCCTTATCCAGCACCACCTGCAGGCAGCCCAGCCCCACCGTAAGAAGCGCCAGCCCCCAATGGTCGATGCGCACCGTGCGTGCTCGAATGTAGGGAGGATCCTGAATGGTGAGCACGGCCAGGAAAACGGCGAGAAACCCCATGGGCACGTTGATGTAAAACACCCAGCGCCACGACCAGTTGTCCGTAATGAATCCGCCCAGGACAGGGCCCAGAATGGGGGCGAAGACCACCCCCATGCCGAAAACGGCCATGGCCACGCCGTGTTCGCGCACGGGAAAGGTTTCCAAAAGAATGGCTTGAGAGAGCGGCTGCAGTCCGCCGCCGCCCAGGCCTTGAAGCACCCGCGCGATGACGAGGACCTTTAAGGACGGCGCCGCCCCGCACAGCACCGAACTTAACGTGAAAACGACGATGGAAAACAGCAGGTAATTGCGCCGCCCGAAAATGCTCGCCAGCCATCCCGTCATGGGAATGATCACGGCGTTGGAGACCAAGTAGGACGTGAGCACCCACGTGACTTCGTCCACCCCGGCGTTCAGGCTGCCCTGAATGTGGGGCAGGGACACGTTGACCACGCTGGTGTCCATGACTTCGATGAACGTGGGAATGATGACGGTGAGCGCGACGGCCCATTTGCGCCCGTCCGGATTCGGCGCCATCATCGGGAGGCCCTCTGGGACGGCAGGCGCAGCCGCGGCCCGCTTTGGTCAGACGTGTCCACGGTCACTTTCAAGGAAAAGCCGAGCCGCAGGGGGTATTGCGGGGCGAACGGTTCGGTAAGCCGGATTTTGACGGGCACCCGCTGGGTGATCTTGATCCAGTTGCCCGTGGCGTTTTCCGGCGGCAGCAGAGAAAAGGCCGCTCCGGTGCCCGCGCGGATGCCTTCCACCGTTCCGGAAAAGCGCCGATCCGGATAGCAGTCGGCTCGGATTTTCACCGGCTGGCCGATCCGGATCTTTTCCACCTGGGTTTCCTTGAAGTTGGCTTCCACGTAGACGTCCTCCAGGGGCACCACGGCGAGAAGGGGCTGCCCCGGCACGATCCGGTCGCCGATTTGGATTTTCTTTTGCGCCACGTAGCCCGTAATGGGCGAGGCAATGCGGCAGTAGGACAGGTGCAATCGGGCGCTGTCGCGGCGGGCCTCCAGTTCCTTTTCATGGGCGCGAAGGGCCGCGAGGCGCTCCTGTTCCAAGCGCACCTGAAGGCGTCCCGCCTGGGCTTCGGCAAGACGCGCCTGCGCCTTGGCCGCTTCTTTTTCCGCCGCGTCCAACCCGGCGCGGGCCGCCCGCAGCCGGGCCTCGGACGCCCCTACGGCCGCTTCCGCTTTGGACAGCGCGGTTTTCATGCGATCGCGGTCGCGCACCGAGGAGGCCCCTTGAGCCGCCAAGGCATCGAATCTTTCCCAGTCGCGCTTGGCATGGCGATATTCGGCCAGCGCGGCGTCGTGATCTCGGGCCATCTCTTCCACGGTTTCACGCGCCGCCCGGACTTGGGCTTGGGCGGCGTTCCACGCGGCCTGGGCGCCATTGACCGCAGCCTGGGTCGCCGCTTCCGTGTATTCCACGCTCACCTGCGCCGATTGGATTTCGGCCTGCACGCGGGCCAAGGCCGCCTCCACTTCGTTTAGCTGGGCTTGGTAATCGGCCGGATCCAATTCGATGAGGAGTCGGCCCTGGGCGACGGGATCGTCGTTTTCCACGTGGATGGCCGCAATGGTGCCGGGCACTCGGGAAGAGACCGTGGCCGTATCGGCCATGACGTAGGCGTTGTCCGTGGATTCTTTTCCCCTCAGGAAAAACCACCAGTACACCGCCGCCCCCACAAGGCCCGCGACCAGGAGTCCCCCGAAGATTCGCCTGAGGTTGTGCGTATTATTCCGCCTCGGGGCGGCGGAAACCGGTTCCACAGGACTCTGGGCTGGGTTTTCCGCCATGGCGTGCGCCGTCCCTCCTTTGGCTGTCTCCATTGCCGACACGGCTGCGTCTCGGCCCCTTTCCATGCCGCCTTTCTACCTATGGCGCGCCGACCTTGAGGACGTCAACGGAAAAAACGGCCGTGGCGCCGTGGGAGCTTTTCCCTTGACAGAGCTTTCCGTTGCCCATTACACGTTCAATTTTACAAGGTTTTCCGGAAGGCACGCCCCGGGGTTCGGCGAAGGGCCGCGGGGGTGGAGCGTTTGGGCGTTGGAGGCCGTTGCGGCACAGGGAAGGAGTCGCCATGACTTTTCAGGAACTCATCCATGCTTTGAATGCGTTTTGGTCCGAAAGAGGGTGTGTCATCCAACAGCCTTACGATTTGGAAGTAGGGGCGGGGACGTTCAACCCGGCCACGTTTTTGCGGGTCCTGGGGCCCGAGCCATGGAAAGTGGCTTACGTGGAACCGTCCCGGCGTCCGACGGACGGCCGTTACGGGGAAAACCCCAACCGGCTGCAGCACTATTATCAATACCAGGTCATCCTGAAGCCTTCTCCGCCCGACAGCCAGGAAATCTATTTGGAGAGCCTGAGAAGTTTCGGCATTGACCCCTTGGATCACGACATCCGCTTCGTGGAAGACGACTGGGAATCGCCCACACTGGGCGCTTCGGGACTGGGCTGGGAAGTGTGGCTGGACGGCATGGAAATCACCCAGTTCACCTACTTTCAGCAGGCGGGCGGCATCACCCTGAGCCCCGTTTGTGTGGAATTGACCTACGGTTTGGAACGCATCGCCATGTACCTGCAAGGGGTGGACAACGTCTATGACCTGCAGTGGACGGGCGCCGTGACGTACGGCGATGTGCACCACAAAGGCGAAGTGGAATGGTCCCATTACAACTTCGAAGAAGCCGACGTGCCCATGCTCCTGGAACTGTTCGGCATGTACGAGAAGGAATCCCTGCGCATGGCGGACCGCGGCCTGGTGCTTCCCTGCTACGATTATTGCCTCAAATGCTCCCACGTCTTCAACCTGCTGGACGCCCGCGGCGCCATCAGTGTCACCGAGCGCACCAACTACATCGGCCGGGTGCGGAATCTGGCCCGGTTGGCGGCCCACGGTTACGCCGCCCAAAGGGAAGCCATGGGATATCCTTTGCTGAAAAAGAACGCCTTCACGGATTGACGGGTTGAAGGGCCTGAGGCGTTTCCACGATTTTCCTTACCGGACGAGACGAGGGACTTTATGGGACAAGAATTCTATTTGGAAATCGGCAGCGAAGAAATTCCGGCGGGCTACATCGGCCCGGCCTTGGAATCCATGGCACAGCAAATGGTGCGCTTTCTCGACGAGCACCGCATCGCCCATGGAGAACCCTTCACCACGGGAACGCCTCGCCGGTTGTGCCTATGGATCCCCGATGTGGCCGAGCGGCAGGAACCGTCGGTGGTGGAAATCATCGGGCCGCCCAAGTCGGTGGCCTTTGACGCTCAAGGCCGTCCCACCAAGGCCGCCGAAGGGTTCGCCAAGAATCAGGGGATCGACGTCTCGCAGCTCACGGTCAAGATCACGCCCAAAGGAGAATACGTCTCCCTGGTGAAGGAAGAAGCGGGCGGTCCCACAAAAGAACTCCTGGAGCGCATGCTCCCCGATTTTGTCGCCCATATCCCCTTTCCCAAGTCCATGCGCTGGGGCCATCTGTCCGTCACCTTCGCCCGTCCCGTGCATTGGATCGTGTGTCTTCTGGGCGATGAGGTGGTGGATTTCACCTACGGCGACGTGCGCAGCGGCCGCATGTCCTTCGGGCATCGGTTCATGAGCCCCGAATGGATTGCGGTGAGAAACTATGCCGAGCATCGGGAGGCTTTGCGCCGTCACAAGGTCATCGTGGACACGGACGAGCGCAAACGCCTCATTCGGGAAGGCATTCGGGAGAAGGCGGCGGCCGTTGGAGGACGGATTTTGGAAGACGAGGACCTGCTGGACGAAGTGGCCCACCTCGTGGAATACCCCTACCCGCTCCTCGGTTCTTTTGAAGACAAGTATTTGGCCCTTCCGCCGGAACTCCTCATCACGGTCATGAAGGAACATCAGCGCTATTTCGCCGTGGTGGACGCTTCGGGGAACCTCATGGCCCATTTCGTCACCGTGGCCAACACCGTGCCCAGAAATCCCGATGTGGTGGCCGCGGGAAACGCCAGGGTGGTGCGGGCCCGATTGGAAGATGCTCGGTTTTATTACGAGGAAGACCAAAAGGTCCGACTCGAAGATCGGGCGGAAGCCCTTAAGTCCGTGGTGTTCCACGCCAAGCTGGGCACCAGCTGGGAAAAGGTGGAGCGCTTCACCGAACTGGCCAAATGGCTCTGCGAAAGACTGTGCCCTCAGGTCATGGATCACGTGCTGCGCGCAGCCTATCTATGCAAGGCGGATCTGGTCAGCGGCATGGTGGGCGAATTTCCCGAACTTCAGGGCGTCATGGGACGGGCTTACGCTCGGCTGCAGGGAGAACCGGAACCGGTGGCGCAGGCCATCTACGAGCATTACCTGCCCATTCGGGCCGGCGGGCCCATTCCGGACGGCATGGAAGGGGCGATCCTCAGTATCGCCGACAAAATGGACACTATCGTCGGCTGTTTCGGCGTGGGGCTTCTTCCCACGGGAACGGCCGACCCTTTTGCGCTGCGGCGCCAAACCCTGGGGATTCTCCGCATCATTTTGGAAAGACAACTGCACTTTTCCCTGGAAGAACTCATCGATCGCGCCCTTCCGCTGCTGCAGTCCAAGATGACCGAACCCGCCGAAACGGTCAAAAAAGGCGTGCTGGAATTCTTCCGCGGCAGACTCCACCACCACCTGGTGACCCAAGAGGGCTATGCGCCCGACATTGTGGAAGCGGCCCTCGCCTCAGGCATCGCCTTTCCGGCGGACGCCGTCTCGCGGGTCAAGGCCCTGGCGGCGTTCACGCAGCGGGAAGACTTTGAAGGCCTGGCCATGGCTTTCAAACGGGTCGGCAACATCATCAAGGAAGGGGAGACGGAACCCGTACGGCCCGACGCCTTTACGGTCGCGGCCGAAAAGGAACTGTTCGAAGCGTATGAAAAGGCGGATGCCCTAGTGCGGGAAAAGATCGCCGGGGGCGACTACGACGGGGCCCTGGAAAGCCTCACGGCCCTTCGCGGCCCCATCGACGCCTTTTTTGAAGCCGTCCTGGTCATGGATCCCGACCCGGCGGTTCGCCGCAACCGGCTGGCGCTTCTGACGGCCATTCACGACCTCTTTAACCGCATCGCCGACTTCAGGAAGGTCCAAACGGCCTGAGCCGTTTGGCCTTCGTCGGATCGAAGCGGCCGTTTTCGGGACCGGGGGCGGTGCTTACGACGGGGGGATGCCCGAAGGGCACGACCGTTTCGCGGGCACACCGCCGTCCCGAAAAGAAGCCGCCGTTCTATGCCCCCGGTCGGGCCGGTTCCGGCGCCGAGGGCTCGCTCATGTGAAGCACCCGTTTGATCCACGGCAGCAGGGCCAGGGTTGCCAGGAAAACCACGGTGCCGCTGGCGACGAAAGTGCCCTGATAGCCCACAAGAGGAACCACCCATCCTGCCGCATAATTGCCGGCAAAAACCCCCAACGTTCTGACAGCGTACACCACGGCGGAATGGCCCCCTAACCTTCCCTGGGGAAAGAAGGCGGCCGTCATAATGCCCATGGCCAGGATCACGGGGACGTCCCCCGTCGTGTGGAGGAGCCGCACGGCGATCATCTCGGGAAGCGTTCTGGCGAAGGCCGTCAGCACCTGAAAGACGGACGAGACGATCAGCCCCAGCGCCAGCAGTCGAATGACGCTCTGGCGTACGTCAAAACCTCGGCCCGTCACCGGGGCCATGAGGGCCATCCACACGCCGACGGCAAGAAAACTCCAGCCGACCTGCGCGTTGGAAAACCCCAGGTCGTGGCGCATGAGCAACGTGTAGGAGGTCTGTTCCACGCCGAAATGGGTGGCGTAGATGAGCCAGACCACGAGGAACGCCAAAGCGCGCGGCTGTCTCAGGTCCTCCCGGTAATCCCCCAGGTTGAACCGAATGGGATCGCTGTCCTGAAGGGTGAGGACGAGCACAATGAGGACGGCGGCGCCGCCCAAGGCGAAACCCAGCATGCCCACATAATCCGCATCACCCCACAGGGTGCCCGCAAGGAGCGGTCCCACCCCGAAACCCAAATAGCTTCCCATTTGAAAGACGGCGATCTTCACGCCCCGTCGTGCCGGCGAGAGGACTTTGAGGAAAAGAGCCTGGAGCACGGTCTGGAAAATCGCCCACGAAAGACCGCCCAAGACGGCCAGGAGAAGAAAAGCGTACCCGGAGCGGGCGGTGCGAAGACCCGCAAGATGCAGAAAAAGCAGGCAGGCTCCGGCCAACAGCACCTTCTTGGGGCTCACCCTGTCAGACAAAACCCCCAACGGGATCATCAAGACCAAGGCGGAAATGGAATAAAAGCCCATGACGGTTCCCAGCATGGCGTCGGAAAGTCCTTGGGCCTTGAGATGCACCGGAAGGAAAGCGAACATCATCCATAAGACGGCCGTGTACAGGAACCCGCACAAGGGAAAGGTGATGAGTCGCACGGGAAACGGAAAAGAAACGGCTGCCGCCGATCCGGATTTCATGGTTTTGCCAAGACCTCCATGGCACGCTCCTGAATTTAAAAAAGTGCACTCTACACCATTCGCCACAGCTGACAAGTTTCATCACCGAAAGCCGCAGGGGCTCAAAGCGGTACGAGTCACCGGCACGCCGGCTCCTTTGCACGAGAGGCGTGAAGATTTGACACCCGAAAGGGCTTTGGGTTACCCGTAGGGCGGTTCCCGATCCAGAAGAGGCCGGCGTGAAGCCGCGCCGAGGGCGGGAAGACTTCAGAGGAAAAAAGAGCAATCAAGGCATAAAGGAGACGGCATGCGAAAAGAAAGGCACGTGACGGTATGGATTCTCATGGTGGCTTTGACCGTCGCCGCTCTGACGTCCTGCGCGGCGCCCCGGAACAGGACCGAGCAGGGGGCGTTGGTCGGCACCGGCGTCGGCGCCGCCACCGGGGCCGTCTTGGGACAGGCCATCGGGCGAAACACGGAGGCCACCCTGATCGGGGCGGCGGCGGGAGCCCTCGTCGGGGGGATCGCCGGCGGTATGATCGGCAACTACATGGACCGGCAGGAACAGGAAATGCGCCAGGCCCTGGCGGCCAATGAAGCGGCGAGCGTCCAGCGGACCCAGGATGTGTTGGCCGTGACCTTCAAATCGGATGTCCTTTTCGACTTCAACTCGTCGAGCTTGAAACCCGGCGCCATGAGTGAAATCGACCGGGTGGCTCAGGTGCTCAACCGCTACCCCGAAACCCGCATCACGGTGGAAGGCCATACGGACGCCATCGGTTCGCTCCAGTACAACCAGCAACTTTCCGAACGGCGGGCCAACAGCGTCAAAGACGCCCTGGTGAGCCGCGGCGTCAATCCGGCGCGCATCGATACCGTGGGCTACGGGGAAACACGCCCCATCGCCAACAACGACACGGAAGCGGGCCGCCAGTTGAACCGCCGGGTGACCATTCTCATCGCGCCGGTTCAGAGCTAGCCTTCGGGGCAGTGGTTCGTCGACGCCATTCATAAAGGGCGACGGCCGTGGCCGTGGCGGCGTTCAAGGATTCCGTCCCGGGCGCCATGGGAATGGCCGCCGCTTTTTTCCTCCATATGGCCGGCACCCCTAAGCCTTCCAAGCCCGCCAGCAACCCAAAGGAGTCCGGAAAAACCACCTCTTCCAAAGGACGCCCGTCCTGGGACAAAGCCACCAGGGGCAGTGTGGCGGGAAGGTCGTGAAGGGAAGGGCCCAGCCGCAGCCGAAGCCGAAACACGGCCCCGGCGGAGGCGCGCACCGCCTTGGGGTGGAACGGATGGGCGGCTTCCTTCAAAAGCACCACGGCCGTCACACCGAAAGCGGCGGCCGTGCGCAGGACCGCCCCCACGTTTTCCGGGTCTTGAAAGGGCACGAAAAGCGTACAGCCCGGTTCCAAGCCGTCCTCCGGGGACCACGGAGGACAGGGCGGCACGCGGACGCACAGAAGGGGCCGGCCTGTGCCGAAAACATCCAAAACCTCAAAGAGGGCTTTGTCCAATTCCAGCCACACGACGGATTCGGGAGAGGCCGGCGGCGGAGGCGGTCCGCCCTGCACCGTGATCCATGCCTGCACCAAGTCCGAACGGCTTCGAAGCACATCGGCGACAAGCTTGCTCCCCGAAACCAGGCACACCCCCTCTTTCTTGATGCCCTTTGGTGTGAGCGCTCGGAAGAGCCGCTTGAATTCGGCGTTCTCGCGGCTCGCCAAGACCTTGTGCCGGCCGCCCACGCCCGCCCTCTGCCGCACCACGGCAGGCCGCTCGCTTTCCCGGACGAACACCACGAGGCGCCTTCGATGGGGTGTTCCGGGAATGACGTAAGCCCGGTCTTCCACCACGGCATACCGCCCGGCAAAAAGGCGCACGGCCCGCTCCAGCTCTTCGTCGCACTGGGGCCCTTTCATGAAAATCACGCGCCCGCCCTTTTCCAGGCAGCCCTCGATCCGTTCCAACGTTTCCGCCATGGGTTCCACGGCCCGCGTGATCACCCCGTGCACCGCCCGGTCGTAGTGAGGGCCGATGCGCCGCCCTTCCACCACCACCTGCTCCAGCCCCAGCGCTTCGCAAACGCTTTCCAAAAAGCGGACTCGGTGTTGACGGCTTTCCGCCAGCACCAGGTGCAGGTGGGGATGAAAGATCTTGAGCGGGATGCCGGGCATGCCGGGTCCGGTTCCCAAGTCCATCAGAGGCGACGGCAGGGGAATCATGATGCCCGGAAGGAGCGAATCCACGTAGAGTTTGCGGACCATGTTTTCAAAGTTATGAATCCGGGTCAGGTTCAGCTCTTCGTTGTGCTTTCTCAGCCACTGGTGGTATGTCCACAGACGCTCGAGCTGTGCGGCCGTGGGCCGAATGCCGCTTTCTTCCAAAATGGCGGCCATCGCTTTGGGGCTCGGCGTCGCGGAGGCTTTGGCGGATTGTCGAGGCATTGGGCAGGGGATCTTCCTTTCTCGAGCCATTTAAGGGGTCGGGTCGTGGACGGTGCGGGCGACTTCGCCATCCCTTTTGACGTTACGCAGAAGACGGCCTTGAAGACACTCCCGTTTGTTCATGAACGATGGCCTGTTCTCTACATCGACAACCATCTTCTCGCCGTATATAAGCCCGCCGGCCTTCTGGTTCAAGGTGATCCCACAGGGGACCCGTGCCTTTTGGACCTCGCCAAGATGTGGATCAAGGAACGCTTTCACAAGCCGGGAAACGTCTTTCTCGGCCTTGTGCACCGGCTGGATCGGCCGGTTTCGGGCCTTGTGCTTTTGGCGCGCACGTCCAAGGCGGCGGGGCGTCTAAGCGCCCTGTTTCGCGAAAAGCGTGTGGAAAAGATCTACCTCGCCGTGGTGGAAGGATGCTCGAAAAAGGCATCGGACACCCTGATCCACGGTCTGGTGCGCCGGGAAACGGGCGGTGTTGTCGTGCTCCCGGAAGGCGCTTCCGGAACGCAGCGGGCCGTGCTTCATTACCACACCGTGGAGACCTGCGGCGGCCGAAGCCTTCTGGCCGTTCGGCTGGAAACGGGCCGCAAGCACCAAATCCGCGCCCAATTGGCCCATGTGGGGTGCCCCATTGTGGGGGATGTGCGCTACGGGGCGTCCGCGGCCTTGGCGCATCGAGCGGTGGCCTTGCACGCCTGGATCATGCGGCTCGAACACCCCACGAGGAAGGAGCCCCTCGAAATCCTGTGCCCCGTTCCCGTCGGCTGGCCATGGCCTTTGAAAAACCCCGACGAGCCGCCAGGGCACGAAGCGTCCCGGCCTCTGTGGCACTGGCGTGATTATCACGGGCACGCCCCGTCCCTCTGAACGAGGGCGTCATGCCGCCCCCATACCCCGTAGGTTGGGGTGAGCGCAGCGAACCCCAACACCGTCACCCCGCCGGTGAGCGAAGCAACCCCCAATACCGCGGCCATCCCGCCGATCCACGCCCCGCCGCCTTTTCCCACGGACCCCTTCTTGTCATCCCAGGTCGTTTGTGAAAGAATGCGACCCATGCGGGGAATGCCCGTCATGGCCCGCATTCGTGAAAAGGCACCCGGCGGTACATTCTGGATTGTTTTTTCCTTTGGCTCAGACGAAAGGAGGACTTCCATGGCCGAATTGATGGACGTGATCCGGTCTCGTCGCAGTATCCGCAATTTTGAAGACAAAGACGTCCCCGACGAGCTTCTCCACAAGGTTTTGGACGCCGTCAAATGGTCCCAATCCTGGGCCAACACCCAATGCTGGGAAGTCATCGTCGTGCGCAATCCGGAAACCAAAGCCAAGCTTCAGGAGACCTTGGCCAAAGGAAACCCGGCAACCAAGTCCATGACGGCGGCTCCCGTGGTTGTGGCTCTGTGCGGCAAATTGCAGAGCGCCGGGTACTACAAGGGGGAAAAGACCACCAAGTTCGGCGACTGGTTCATGTTCGACCTCGGCATCGCCACCCAGAACTTCTGCCTCGCCGCCACGGACGCCGGCCTCGGCACCGTGGTCGTGGGTTTGTTCGACCACGACAAGGCCAAAGAAATCCTTGGGGTCCCGGAAGGCTACGAGCTCGCGGTGTTGCTGCCGCTAGGGTACCCCTCCAAAGTCCCGTCCGCTCCAAAGCGCCGGGAAATCGAAGAATTCACGCATTACGAAAAGTTCTGATCGCGGCCCGTCGCTTTCTTTCCGTGCCCCACGGGCAGCCGTGGCGTTCACGGCCGGCAAAACGCGGGCATCCCGCCCGCGTTTTGCGCCCAGTGCGGGCTCCATTGTCCCCGCTCCTCTCGTCCCTGCTTGGCTTCTCGTAAAGGATGTTTTCCCATGAACGAAAAGCGCTTTCGCTACCATCGAGAAGATTTCGTCCCCTTTCCCATTACCATGGAACACATGGACATCGAGATCCGCTTTTTCGACGCCCATGTGGAAGCCGCCAACACCATCGCCCTCAAGGCTTTGGAACCACTGACCCACATCGCCCTGGACGCCAGGGATCTGGAAATCCGTTCCGTGCGCTTTCGCCCTCACGGATCCCCGCCCCAAGACGCCCGCGCCGTTCCCTACAGGCTGGACGAGCAACAGCATAAACTCCTCATCGTCCCGCCCCGCCCCATTCCGGCGGGAGAACGGTTTCTCGTCGAAACGGAAAGCCTGTGCCGGCCTTCCGATCATCTTCTGGAAGGCATCTACAAAGACGTCACGCCGCCAGGGGCCCCCCAGCAGTACATGTCCCAATGCCAGCAATGGGGCTTTCAGCGCATTTTGCCCGTCATCGACGACTGCCGGGCCAAGTGCACCATGACCACCACTCTGGAAGGCGATGCCCGCTACACCCATCTCATCAGCAACGGCAACATCAGCCGCCGCCACAATCCGGACGGCGTTCCGGTCCCGGTGCCCGGCCATCCCCACCGCAAGCGGATCACCTACCACAACCCCGTGCCCATGGCGCCGTATCTGTTCATCGCCTGCGCCGGCACATGGGACGAACTGGTGGATTTCGTGACCTATCCGTCCGGCCGCACCATCCGCCTGGAATACTTGGTCCCGCCAGGTCGGCGCCATGACGCCCGCCTGCCCATGGACATCCTCAAGGATGCCGTCCTCTGGATCTACCACAACCAGGGCTACGAATACCCCGGGGAAACCTATCGCACCATCTGCATGACCAAGTCCAACTACGGCGGCATGGAAAACGTGGGCAACACCACCATTGTCACCGATGCGGCCCTGGTCACGGATCACAGCCTGGACAGCCATCTGCTCTACACCTACGCCGTGATCGTCCACGAATTCGAACATAACCAGTGCGGCAGCGAAACCACCATGGAAACCCCCTTCGATATGTGGCTGAACGAAGCCTACACCGTGGACGTGGAACGCCACTACATGGCCGACCGATTCGACCCCACCTTCGTGCGCCTCCAGCAGGTGGACGCCCTTCGAAACCCGCTTCTGGGCCCTCTGGCCATCGAAGACGGAGGCGCTGCGGGCGCCATCGTGCGCCAGGGGTTCAACGACCCCGATGAGCTCGTAGATTCGGTGACCTACGTGAAGGGGGCGGAAGTCATTCGCATGCTTCGCCTCATGCTGGGCGCCAAGACTTTCGACGCCGGCATTCGACTCTATTTTACGCGCTACAAGAACGGCAACGCCAATACGGACCAATTCTTCCAATGCTTTGAAGACGCCGCGGGAGTTTCCCTCGCCGCGTTCAAGAAAAAATGGCTGGAACGACCGGGATACCCCAAAGTGACGGCCCGCACGCTCTACGACGCCCCGTCGCGGACCTTGACCTTGACACTGCGCCAGGACACGGCGGGCGACGAAGAGCCCTTTCCCGTCCCTGTGGATGTCGCCTTGGTGGACCACCACGGGCGCGATCTGGAAGGAACAGCCGCAACCCTGGTTCTCACAAGCCGTGAACAGACCTTTCGTTTTGCCGATCTGCCGTTTCCGCCCGCCTTCGCCTCCCTGAACCGGGACGCTTCCTTCTACGGCTCTTTCGCCGAAGAAAACCGGGACGACGACACCCTCGCCCTTCAGGCCCTGAAAGACCCCAACCGGTTCAACCGCGTCGAGGCGTTCCGCACCCTCACCGACCGGCAGCGGATCCTTCAGATCACATCCCCGGGGTGCGCGGTTTCCGACGCCTGGCTTTCGCTTTACGGAAGAATCCTCACCGATGCCGATCTGTCTTCGGCCTGCAAAGCCTGCATGCTCCGTATCGACGAGCAGCCTTTGGATCGTCGCTACGCGGCCTGGTTCCCCGAATTGGTCCGGGCCCGAGACGCCCTCATGGCGGCCGTCAACGCCCGCTATGCTGCCGATCTGACGGCATGCTTCCATGAGCTGCGTCCATCCTTGGTCTCGCCCGCATCGCTTCAAGACGGGATCGAAAAACGGCTTCTTTTCTCCGTCTTGGTGGATCTCATCGCCGTCGCCGACACCCCCGAAGTCCACGGCATGCTTCTGGACGCTTTTCAAAACGCCCGGACGGCCACGGAACGGTGTGCGGCTCTGACGGCCCTGCACCGCAGTTCCTGGCCGGGACGTTTGGCCCTTTTGGAAGAAACCTACGCGCTCTGGCACCGGGACGTCACAGGATACGCCAACTACTTGAAGGTCATCGCCTCGGGAAGGCATCCCGACGTGTGGTCCCTGGTGGAACGGGAAAAGGAACGCCCAGGATTCGATCTCACCCACCCCACACTCAGCCGCGCGCTGCTTGTCACCATGGCCCAAAACACCCGTCAAATATGGACCGAGGACGGCATCGACTGGATCCGCCGCCACGTCATCGAGCTGGCTTCCATCAATGCCGGCATCGCCAGGCGGCTCCTCAACACCTTCCAGCATGTGCCGCGCCTCAAACCCGAATGGCGCCGCCGCGTCTGCTTAGCTTTGGAAGACATCGTGGAAAGGGTTTCCGAAAAGACGAACCCGAGCATTTTCGGACAGGCCGCGGCGTATCTGGAATCCTGTCGTCGGCACACCGTGCTCGAGGCGTAACCGGACCTCTTGACTTCCCGAGGCGCGATGCTTTGATTGAGAATCGTTCCTAGCAAGATAAGGGAGAGCTCACACGGTGCGGGTCACACGACAGAGGAAAGCCATTCTTCAGGTGCTGCGCCGGGCGCATGCGCATTTGACGGCCGACGAAGTCTACGCCGCCGTGCGTGCCGAGGTCCCTCGAATCAGTCTGGGGACGGTTTACCGGAATCTGGAAATCCTCGCCACCATGGGCCTCATTCAAAAAATCACCACGGGGTTGGGCCCCATGCGCTTTGACGGCAATCCCGAAAGGCATGTCCATTTGCGCTGCGAACGCTGCGGCACGTTGGAAGACCTGCCCATGAAAAAACCTTTCGATCCTCAAGAATACGTGGACCCCAGCCTGGGTCATGTGGTGCGGGGGGTGGTTGTGGAATTTCACGGCCTGTGTCGGCGATGCGCCGCGGAATCCGGCACGTGAAAGGGCGAGGGGTTTCCCGGGGCACGACGGGCCGAAAAAGTCCGCCGGATATTTTTCCGTCGGAATCTTGGTTTGGGGAAGGATACGTTGACGACGACAAACAGCACACATGGAGGGACACGATGGGACGGTTGAAAGGCACTCGAACGGAAAAGAACCTTTTGACGGCGTTCGCCGGAGAATCCCAGGCTCGCAACCGCTACACCTACTTCGCCTCCCAAGCCCGCAAGGAAGGCTATATCCAGATGGCGCTCATCTTTGAAGAAACCGCCAACCAGGAAAAGGAACACGCCAAGCGCTTCTTCAGTTTTCTTGAAGGAGGGGAAGTGGAAATTCAGGCGGCCTTTCCCGCGGGAGTGGTGGGATCTACGCTGGAAAACCTCAAAGCCGCCGCGGCCGGCGAGCATTACGAACATTCCGAAATGTACCCGGGTTTTGCCGCCGTCGCCAAAGAAGAGGGCTTTCCGGAAATCGCGGCGCTCTTCATGAACGTTTCCAACGCCGAAAAGCAGCACGAAAAGCGCTACCGGGAACTGGCGGAAAACATCGAAAAAGGCCGCGTGTTCAAACGGGAAGCCCCGGTCAAGTGGCGCTGCATCAACTGCGGCTACATCTACGAAGGGACGGACGCCCCCAAGCAGTGCCCGTCCTGCGCCCATCCGCAGGGGTATTTCGAGCTTCTGGGAGAAAACTGGTAACCCGCCTTCGGAACGCACGGCGGCTCGGCCGCCGTGTGTCTTTTCTCATCGCACAGGAGGTGACCGCTCTATGGCGCCGGTGGCTATTAAGGACAACATTTTCAACGTGGGGGTGGTCGATTGGGACATCCGCGACTTTCACGGCTATTCCACCTACAAGGGAACGACCTACAACGCGTATTTGGTCGTGGACGATAAGATCACCCTGTTTGATACCGTCAAGAAACCCTTCAAGAATGATCTCCTGCAGAACATTGCAAAAATCACGGACCCGCAAAAGATCGACTACCTGGTCGTCAACCATGTGGAAATGGACCATTCGGGCTCCATCCCCGAAGTCATCGAGGCGGTGAAGCCGCAGAAGGTTTTCTGTTCTCCCATGGGTAAAAAAGCCCTGGAAGCCCACTTCGGCTCCCATGCATGGCCCCTGGAGGTCGTGGAAAACGGTCGGGAAATTTCCTTGGGGCGGCGCACGGTGCGCTTTCTCGAAACCCGCATGCTCCATTGGCCCGACAGCATGTTCAGCTACATTCCGCAGGACAGGCTTCTCATCTCCAGCGACGCTTTCGGGCAACATTGGGCCACCAGCGAAACGTTCGACGATGAGGTGGCACTCACGGAACTGCTGCGTCATGCCGCCAAGTATTACGCCAACATCCTGTTGCCCTATTCGCCCTTGGTCCGCAAACTTCTGGCCGCCGTCGGCGAGATGAAACTGGACATCGACATGATCGCGCCCGATCACGGGCTGATCTGGCGAAGCCGGCCGGAGGCGATCCTAAAGGCCTACGACGACTGGAGTCTGCAGAAAGCCGAACGCAAGGCCCTGATCATTTACGACACCATGTGGCATTCCACCGAAAAGATGGCCCATGCCGTCGCCTCGGGCCTGGCCGACGAAGGGGTTTCCTACAAGCTGCTGCACCTCAAACGCAACCACCGCAGCGACATTCTCACCGAAGTCCTGGACAGCAAGGCCCTGATTTTCGGCTCACCCACACTGAACAACGGCATGCTGCCCACCATGGCGGACATCCTGTGTTACCTCAAAGGGCTCAAGCCCACGGGGAAAATCGGCTCCGCCTTCGGCTCCTACGGCTGGAGCGGCGAGGCGGTCAAAGACATGGTGCGGTGGATGGAGGAGATGAAGATCGAGATCGTGGAGCCGCCCGTTCGGGTCCAATACGTTCCGAACCAGGATGTGCTGGCGCAGTGCGCGGAACTGGGGCGCCGGGTGGGCCGGGCCGTCAAGGAGCGCACGGCCTGAGGGTTTGGGCCCGGTGCGGTAACCGTTCCGGCCGGGCGCACAGGAGGGCACGATGGATGCGTTGCTTTTGTCGCGTTTGCAGTTTGCCGCCGCCACGTATTTTCATTTTTTGTTCGTCCCGCTCACCTTGGGCCTTTCCATCCTGATCGCCATCATGGAAACGCGCTATGCGCGTTCGGGCGATGAAGAGTACCGGAACATGGCCCGGTTTTGGGGAAAGATCTTTCTTATCAATTTCGCCGTCGGGGTGGTCACAGGCATCACCCTGGAATTCCAGTTCGGCACCAACTGGTCCCGCTATTCCCGCTATGTGGGGGATATCTTCGGGTCTCTTCTTGCCATTGAAGCGACGGCGGCCTTCTTTCTCGAATCCACCTTCATCGCCGTGTGGGCACTCACCTGGAACCGCCTGTCGGCCAAAGCCCACGCCGTCACCATCTGGCTCGTGGCTTTCGCCTCCAACCTCTCCGCCGTGTGGATCCTCACCGCCAACGCATGGATGCAGCACCCCGTCGGCTACACGATCCGCGCCGGCCGGGCGGAACTCACGGACTTCTTCGCCGTCGTGACCCAGCCTTTCGCCTGGCACACCATCCTGCACACGCTGAGCGGCGCCTACATTCTTTCGGGGATGTTCGTCATGGGGGTGAGCGCCTATCATCTGCTGCGACGGCAGCATGTGCGTTTCTTCAGCCGGTCGTTCCGCATGGGGACCGTTATGGCTTTGATCTTTTCCGTGGTGGCCGTCGTGCACGGGCATGTGCAGGGATCCGAAGTGGCCAAGGCGCAGCCCACCAAGCTCGCCGCCATGGAATCCCTGTGGGAGACGAAACAGAGGGCCCCGCAGTATCTCGTGGTCATTCCCGATGAAAAAGGCGAACGCAATCGGTTGGAACTGGGAGCCATGCCCGGCGTGTTGAGCCTGCTCGCCTACCATGACGTGAATGCCACGGTCAAAGGGCTCAAAGACTTTCCCAAGGAAGACCGTCCCCCGGTCACCATCACCTTTGTCGCCTTCCGCATCATGATCGGCCTCGGTTTTCTCTTTCCCGTGCTGGCTCTGTGGGCTTTCTGGAAGCGCAACCGCCTTCTGGAAAGCCCTCGCCTGCTCAAGGTCATGCTCTACGCCATTCCGCTTCCCTACATCGCGTCCCAAGCCGGATGGACCGTGACCGAAGTGGGACGCCAGCCGTGGGTCGTCTACGGCGTCATGCGCACCGCCGACGCCGTCTCGCCCATCGCGCCCTCCCAGGTGGCGGTGTCGCTGACGGCCTTCGTGGTGGTCTATTCCCTGCTCGGCCTCGCCGCCTTCTATCTCATGGCGCGGCACGCCAAACAGGGCCCGGCGGTGGACGTCGCCGCATCCTAGAGGAAGGGTTCAAGACAGGAGGAAGGACCATGCTTGCGTCCGTATGGTTTGTGCTTTGGGGCCTTTTGTGGGCCGTCTACTTCATGCTCGGCGGCTTTGACCTGGGTCTCGGCATCATGCAGCCCTTTGTCGCCCGTTCGGAACAAGATCGCCGCATGATCGGCCAGGCCATGGGGCCGTATTGGAACGGCAACGAGGTGTGGCTCATCGCCGCAGGCGGCGTGACCTTTGCCGCCTTTCCCACCACCTATGCCGTCATGTTCAGCGGGCTGTACAGCGCGCTCATGCTCATCCTTTTCGGCCTCATTCTTCGAGGCGTCGCCTTGGAATTTCGCCACCAGAGCGGAAGCGGCGCGTGGAAATCCTTGTGGGACGCCTGCCTCGTGGTGGGAAGCTTCCTTCCGGCCTTTCTTCTGGGCGTGGCGTTCGCCAACATTTTTCAAGGCCTTCCCATCGACCAGGACGGGGTTTTTCGAGGCACCTTGTGGACTCTTCTGAACCCCTACGGCCTTTTGGGCGGGTTGCTGTTCCTGCTGCTTTTCATGGAACACGGCACGTTGTGGCTTGCCGTGAAGACCACCGGGGCGCTCCATGAAAGGGCGGGCCAATGGGCCAAGGGCCTCTGGTGGGCGCTCGCCGCCACGGCCGTGGGTTTTCTCATCGCCACCTGGTACGCAACGCGCCTTTACGCCAATTACCTTCAAAATCCCATGCTCTTTTCCGTGCCCATCGTGCTCATTCCGGTCGTGACCGTGGCCGCCCTTTTCGGCATTCGGCTGTTTGCCGCCAAGAACCGGTGGGGCCGAGCCTGGATCGCATCGGCCGTCACCATTGTGGGGGCGACCTTTTTCGGCGTCATCGGTCTCTATCCCAACATGTTGCCGTCGAACCTCAATCCGACCTACAGCCTCACGGTCCATAACGCCGCCTCCAGCCCTCTGACGCTGAAGATCATGCTCGTGGTGGCGGTGATTTTCGTCCCCGTGGTGATCGCCTATCAGAGTTGGGCCTACAAGCTGTTCCACCACAAGGTAAGCGAGGAGGATCTGGCCTACGAGGAGGCCTACGGTAAGCAAATCCCCCCGGTGGTATCGTCCAACGGGTAAAGGGCCAAAGCCCGGGCCTTCGACCCGCCCTCCGGCGGGTCGAAGGCCCCCGTTTTTTTTGCGCCACGGCCGTTTTGGCAAGGGTTTGTTGACAGTGTCCGTTTTTCCGCCGTGCCGCCATGCGGATGGGTTCGGCGCGGAGGCGATTTTTGTTGGGGTTCGCTTCGCTCACTGCCAACCTACGGATGCGCTCCAACCCACGCGCTGCAGGTTGGGGTAAGCCCAGCGAATCCCACCACCCCCCCCACACACAACTCCCGTCCTTGACAAGCCCGCAGAAGTCTCGGTAAAAGGACTGTGTTTGTGAAAAAATGCGTTTAGCCGCAGGAAAGCACGTTGGATGCGGCGGCGTTTTTTCCGATGATGCTCGTTTTTTCTTTCCGTTAACCCTTGGAAGGCGTGGGGCGGACTCATGGGCGAAGTGAAAAAGAGCGCATCACAAAGGGGCGCCGGCATCGTTTTTTTCCTTGCCGGATTTATCGGAGCGCTTCTGGTGGGATGGGTCGTCTTTCCCAACGTGTTGTATTCCACCAAGACCCAGCCGATCATGTTCCTCCATTCTTCCCATCAGGACAGCAACTGCGAAGACTGCCATTATTTCCGCGAGGACGGTTCCTATAGCGGCCTTCCCAAACTGGAAAAGTGCGCGGAATGCCACGCCGAACCCATGGGCGACAAGCCCGAGGAAAAGAGACTCGTGGAGGAATACATTCAGCAGGAACGGGAGATCCCGTGGCTGGTCTATGCGTGGCAGCCGGACAACGTCTATTTTTCCCACGCGGCCCACACCCAGCAGCAGGGCATCGAATGCGTTCGATGCCATCGGGACGTGACCAAGGAGACCAAGAATCCGCCTTTCAGGGAAAACCGCCTGACGGGCTACAGCGACAAGACCATGAAGATGGTCGAGTGTGAAAAATGTCATGCGGAGCGCGGGGCCAGCAATGCCTGTCACCTGTGCCACAAGTAGCGAAGGCGCCACCGCGGGCTGGAAGGTTTGACGGAGGCCCACGAGGTCCCTAACCGAATGAACGCGAGGGATTTGGCATGAGTCTTGGGCGAAGAGCATTTCTACAGTTTGTGGGCGGAGCCATCGGCGGGACGTTGCTCACCCCCATCCCCTGGAAGCTGGCGGACGATTCCGCCATTTGGACCCAAAACTGGTCCTGGCGGCCGTCGCCGCAACGGGGGGAAATCACGCGGGTGCGCAGTGTGTGCCAGCTGTGCCCGGGAGGATGCGGGATCACGGCGCGCTTGGTGAACGGCCGTCGGGCCGTGGCCGTCACGGGAAACGAAGCCCATGCCGTGAGCGGCGGAGGCGTGTGCCCTGTGGGGGCTTCCAGCCTGCAGTATGTGTATGCGCCCTACCGCATTCAGCAGCCCTTGAAGCAAACGGGATCGCGGGGCGACCCGAAAGGGTTCAAGCCCGTCTCCTGGGCCGAGGCCCTGAAAGAGGTGGCGGCCAAGCTGACCCAGTTGCGTTCGGGCGGAAAACCCCACACCGTGGCATGCCTGACGGGTCAGAAACGTTCCACCGTAACCCGGCTGTGGAAGCACTTCCTTACGGCCTACGGATCGCCCAATTTCTACACCATGCCCGATGCCGCCGACAGTGTGCGCCTCGCCGTAGCGCTCACCACCGGCATGGATGCCGAACCGGGCTTTCAGTGGCACAAGGCCTCCTACGTGCTGAACTTCGGGGCACCCCTGCTGGAAGGATGGGGCAGCCCGGTCTATCTCCAGCAGGTCTTCGCCCGGTGGCAGACGGAAAAGCCCGGCGTTCCCCGCACCGTTCTGGTGCATGTGGAATCCCGAGCGTCCCTGACCGCTTCCAAGGCGCATCGCTGGATCGCCTGCAATCCGGGCACGGAGGCCGCCTTGGCCCTGGGCATCGCCCATGTGCTGGTTCGCGACAAGCTCTATGATGCCGCCTTCGTGGCCGAGAAGGTCTTCGGATTCGAGGACTGGACGGATCCCACGGGCGCCCAGCGCAAAGGGTTCAAAAACGTCGTGCTCGCCAAATACGGTCTGGAAGACGTCTCCTCCATCACGGGGGTCGCCCCTCAGGTCATCCAGGATCTGGCGCGGGAGCTGGCCAGGCAGAAGCACGCCCTTGTGGTCTGGGGCCAGGACAAGGGGGACAAGCCCAACAGCCTTTACCACGACCTGGCTTTCCTCGCCCTGAACGCCCTTTTGGGCACCCTTTCCCCGTCCGGGACCGTCGCCTTGGTCCCGCACGATCCGTGGCCCGATTTTCCGGAACCCATTCTGGATACGGACGCCTACCGCGGTGCGGGCCAAACGCCCCTGGGACGCCCGTCGGCGGTGCCCCGAACCAAAGCGCCGGTGAACACCGTCATGCCGTTTCTGGAAGCGCTGGCTTCGGGATCCGAATATCCCGTGGAACTTCTCTTCGTCCACGAAGCGAACCCCATCTACAGCCTCCCCGAAACGGCCCTGGCGCTGCAGGCCTTTCAGAAAGCGGGCATGGTGGTGTCCTTTTCCTCCTACATGGACGAAACCACCCAATGGGCGGACATCGTGCTGCCGAACCACACGGCCCTGGAACGCCTGGACGACGTGGTCGGCCTTCCCGGCGCTCCCCACGCCTATTATGCGGTCTCCTCGCCCATCCTCAAACCCCTCTACGACACCAAGAACGCCGGCGACATTCTGCTCGGTCTGGCCGCCGCCGTCGGGGGCGGGGTGGCCGAAAGTCTTCCCTGGAAAACCTACGAGGACGTCCTCAAGCTTCGGGTCGGTTCCATCGCCAAAGCCGGCACGGGACTTGTTCCGTCGGCCGCGTTTTTTGATCCCGCCTCGGTGCAGCCCGGCCGCGCCTTGAAACCCAATTTTAAAGACGCCGCCGATCTGTGGAACAAGCTGAAGGCCGGCGGGTGCTGGGTGGACGCCCCGGCGGCGGCGGAGACCTTTGCCACACCGTCCGAACGGTACGAATTGGCCTGCCAGGGCCTCATGGCGAGCGTTCCGCCCACGGCCGCCGACGAGTTGTTCATGCCGCGGTTCCATCCCCTAAAGCCGTCCGGCGAAGAATCGGAATACCCGCTTCTGCTCATGACTTACGCCTCCCTGATGCTTTCGGAAGGCTACGTCCCCAACACGCCTTTCATGAACAAGCTTCTTCCGGACGATCTTTTGCGAAAGCAGGACGTCTTCGTGGACATCCATCCGCAGACGGCCCGCTCGGTGGGACTCACCGACAAGGCCGCCGCTGTCCTCAAGACCCCTCGCGGGGAAGCCCGGGTCCGCGTGCGGCTCACCCCCGCCGTCAAACCCGGCGTCGTGGCGGTGCCGCAGGGGTTCGGCCATACGGCCTACGACGAATACGTGCAGCAGAAGGGATTCAATGCCAACAGCCTGATTGAGGTGCAGTTGGACCCCGTCACGGGGCTGGGAACGGTCTGGGCCACTCGGGCCCAGCTGCGACGGGTCTAGCCCAGGCCCGTCCATCGGCCGCCGGCGACACGCGGCGGCTTGAGGTCGTCAGCCTAACAGAGGATGTCACCCATGAGTGGAAGCGCACATTCGGAGCATGCGGAAAGCAAGGTCCGTTACGGGATGGTCATCGACCTGGACAAGTGCACGGGCTGCGGCGCCTGTTCGGTTGCCTGCCAGCAGGAGAACAACGTCTCCTTTCGGCCCGATGAAAGCGACAAGCTGCGCACCCTGTCCTGGATGACCCTGTATCGATTGGAAAACGGGGCGGATTGGCCCGACTACCGGGCGGCCATGTTGCCGCGACCGTGCATGCACTGCGACTCCCCCCACCATTCCCCGTGCACCTTTGTGTGCCCCGTCAACGCCACCATTCGCGACGAGCACACGGGCATCGTGGACCATGTGGCCGTGCGCTGCATCGGCTGCCGGTACTGCATGGTGGCCTGTCCGTACCACGCACGTTCCTTCAACTGGTGGGATCCCACATGGCCCAAGTCCATGGAAGCCATGCTGACCCCGGAGGTGAGCCCGCGCATGCGCGGTGTGGTGGAAAAGTGCACCTTCTGCCACCACCGCCTCAATTTGGCTCGAGACCGGGCTCGGCTCAACGGCGAAGACCCGGACGGGGTCGTCTACACTCCGGCATGCGCCGAAGTGTGCCCGACCGGGGCCATCACCTTCGGAAACCTAAAGGATCCCAACAGCGATGTGGCCAAACTGGCCAAAGACCCCAGGGCCTTTCGCATTCTGGAAAAACTCCATACGGAACCCAAGGTTTACTACCTGAGTTCCGCGCAGTGGATACGGCGTCAATCGGACAACGGTCTGTGATCACAGGGGCACCTTTAGAATCTTTCAGGAGTCAGTCATGGATAAGGCATTGATACCGGAAGGTGTGAAACGTTGCCCGCTGCCGGTCTTCGCCCTCTGGATGCTGTTTTTGTTCGCCGTGATCGCGTGGGGGATTTACGCCGGCTTGACCGTGCTCATCAAGGGCCTGAACGTCACCGGCTTGAACAACTATTTCGGGTTCGGGCTGTACATCACGGTGGACCTGGCGATCATCGCCTTGGGCGCCGGGGCGTTCTTTTCCGGCTTCATGTATTACGGTCTGTCCCGATTTTTCCCCAAGCTCAAGGAACTCCATAAAATCATCAACCTGGCGGTCATTGTGGGTTTCTGCTGTTACACCGGCGCCCTGCTGGTGCTCCTGCTGGAAATCGGGCAGCCCCTGCGGGGGTGGTTCGGCTATTGGCACGCCAACGTGCATTCCATGCTCACGGAAGTCATCTTCTGCATTTCGTGCTACGCCATCGTGCTGGTCATCGAGTTCGTGCCCATCATTCTGGAAAACCGCAAACTGGACGCCGTCAAGTCCTTGCATGTCTTCGGCCACAACCTCCATGAAATCATGGCCCTCTTCGCCATGACCGGCACGTTCCTGAGCTTTTTCCATCAAGGCTCCCTCGGCGGCGTCCCCGGTGTCATGTTCGGCCGGCCCTTCGCCTACCGCACCGGGTTTTTCATCTGGCCGTGGACCTTTTTCCTCTTCACGCTGTCGGCCATGGCCTGCGGGCCCGCCTTTACGGCCCTCATCTGCCGCACCATCGAAAAAGTCAGCAACAAGACACTGGTGGACCGCAGCGTCTATGATCTCATCGCCAAGATCACCGGAAGCCTGCTGCTCATCTACCTCGTCCTCAAAACGCTGGATACGCTCTACTGGGCCTTGGACACGGCCCCGGGATTCGGGCTGAAACTGAGCGACTTCTATCGAGAACCCTACGGCATGTGGCTCCTTTTTGCGGAATTGGGCGTCTGCGGCGTCATTCCGGTCCTTTTGCTTCTCACCCCCAAGACCCGCAGTTCCAACGGGCTTCTCTTTCTCGGCTTTTTCCTCAACTGTGCCGGAATCGTCATCAACCGGTTCGCCATGACCGTGGAAGCCCTGGCCATTCCGGTCATGCCCTTCGACCAGTGGGCGGTCTACATCCCCACCTGGGCCGAATGGGCTCCCTGCGTGGCCATGCTGGCTTACGGGGCGGTCATCGTGTCCTTGTCCTATCGGTATCTGCCCATCTTTCCGAGAGAAAAGGAACTGAACCCCTAAACGCGCCTCCACCTTTAAAAGTCGGCATGGTCTTTTCCCGGGGAGCGGTCGCCCGTTACGGGCCCGCTCCCTGTCGGTTTTGCGGCCCGCGTTTGGGGTTTGACACGCCCCGTTGCGGGTGTTACCTTTCGACGGTTCGGACCCATCCTTGACGGCTGAGGCGACGGTTTCCCATGCGACCCGAAAAACCCCGGTTACTGGACTTCTTTGAAAGCAACCACCACCTGAAGTTGGTCCTCTCCCTGACGGTGCTCTTTCTCCTGATCCTTGAAACCTTGATCTACCTCACCGCGGCCAGCCAGGCGGGTCAGCGCACACGGTTGATCATCACCAACACGGAAGGGCAGAAGATCTACGAAACGACGGGAAGCACCCTGTCCAGCTACGAAAAGATGGTCTTTGAGAGCACCTTCGGTCCCCTGGACCGCTACCGCATGCATCTGCAGAGCGAAGAGCGGCCGTTTCCGTTTCGAGCGTGGCTTTCCGCCGCCATCGGCGTGCCGGTGGGCCTCATTTTGATCATCGCCTTTGCCATCAAGGCCTTTCTGAACTTGCTTTACGGAGAACCGGAACGTCATCCCGAGGCGAATCCGCATCCCATGCCCCAGGAAGGGCGGTTGACGTCCCTGTTTGAAATTTTCAGAGGCATATCCGTTTTCCATGTGGGGGTTCTCGTCGTCATCGGTGTGGTCCTCTTCTGGATGGTGCCCAACCTATTGGGCGACTTCGGCCGTGTGGCCTGGGCGTTTCTCAAGGAATACAAGATTCTGGTGTTTGGAGGCGCCCTTTTCCTGGCCGGTGTGCTCATTTGGATCATCTATCTGCGCTATCGACTGTCGAAGCAGGTGCTGGAAAACCAAGTGGAAATCGAAAAGCTGCGACTCGAATACCATCGCACGTCCGAGGGCAGGCCGCTGGAACTCCTGACGGCTTCGCAAACCGAACCCCGCTCCGACGCCTAAGGTTCACGGGAAAGGATCAGCCCATGCTTTTCAGCCGCCTTTTCAAAAGAAGAAGAGAAGAGCCGCAGGAGAAAAAGCCCGACATCAACCAGGGCATTTTCTACCTTTATTTGATCATCGGGCTGCAGGTGCTGTTCGTGTTCGGCTTGATGGCCGTCATCATCACATTGGGAAAAGTGCTGGCCACCCCCTTGTGGGTCTTCCTGTTCAGCCTGGCCGTCGGGGCGACGGCGTGCTACTACATCTATAAAAAGGCGCAGCAGCAGTTTCGAAAACTTCGCGAAGCCTTAAGGCATGTGGATCTTTCCGACCGCAACTATGAAATCAGCTTCATGGGCGGCGTGCTCACCATGAAGGTGGAGCACAACCCGCGCAAGCTGCTGGAAGACCATTCCAACGCCGTGGTGGACGCCGAAACCTTGGAGGCGTCCGCGGCCGCCATTCCGCCCAAGATCGCCGGCCTTTCCCGGTAAAACGCCGCCTCATTCCTCCTCGGTCTGCATCCGGGTGAGGCTCATGCCGGGCAGGGTCGGTTCCTTCCATCGGGTCAGCACCGTATCCTTGCGCCAGTGCACATCGTCCTTGTGCGGGTGATCCACGTTGTAGTGCAGCCCGCGGCTTTCCTTCCTCGCCATGGCGCACCGCACGATGAGTTCCGCCACGAGGGCCAGGTTTTGCAGTTCCACCAGATCGGGATGCAGAGGGATGTTCGGCAGGTGCTCCTTGATTTCCATGCGCACCTGGGCGATGTGCAGGCTCGCCAGGTGGAGCCGCTTGTCCGTACGGACGATGCCCACGTAGTTCCACATGAGCCGACGGATGACGTCCCAGTTGTGGGCGATGAGGACCATCTCGCTTTGGGCGCCGTTGCCGGCCGTCGTCTCGATGGCCACCCGCGGCACATGGGGATAGCCCCTTTTCTGCCAGCGCTCCAGGTTTTCATTGCAGTGGACGGCGGCCCGGTGGGAAAAGACGGCGGCTTCCAGCAGAGAGTTGCTGGCCAGCCGGTTGGCGCCGTGCAAGCCGGTGCAGGCGCATTCGCCGATGGCATAGAGGTTCTCGATGGAGGTTTGGCCCCACACGTCGGTGACGATCCCGCCGCACATGTAGTGGGCCGCCGGCACCACCGGAATGGGATCCTTGGTGATGTCGATCCCCAAGCTCAGACACTTCTTGTAGATGTTGGGAAACCGTTCTTTCAGGAAAGTCGGGTCGCGATGCGTGATGTCCAAATAGACGCAGTCGTCTCCTGTTCTTTTCATTTCCGTGTCGATGGCGCGGGCCACCACGTCGCGGAAAGCCAGGTCCTTTAACGGGTGGTATTTTTCCATGAAGGCGTAGCCGCGTTTGTCGATGAGGCGGCCGCCTTCGCCGCGAACGGCTTCCGAGATGAGAAAGTTCTTGGCGTGGGGATGATAGAGACACGTGGGGTGGAACTGGACGAATTCCAGGTTGGCCAAGGCGGCTCCGGCCCGATACGCCATGGCCAGGCCGTCCCCTGTGGCCACATCGGGGTTGCTCGTGTACAGATACACCTTGCCGGCCCCGCCCGTGCACAACAAGGTGGCATGGGCGGTGAAAATATGAACCTCGCCGCTCTTTTCGTCCAACACAAAGGCGCCCCAGCAACATTGCCGCTGCTGCGCGGCCACGGACCCGATGCGGATCGCTTGATGATCGATGATGAGGTCCAAGGCCAAATGATTTTCGAAGATGGCCACGTTGGGGTGCGACTCCACCGCCTCCACCAGGACCCGTTCGATGGCCTGTCCGGTCATGTCCTCGGCGTGGACGATCCGGTTTCGGCTGTGCCCTCCTTCCCGCCCCAAGTCGAACAGGCAATTGGGGTTGCGCCCCTTGGAAAAGGGCACGCCGATGGAGGCCAGCTCCTGAATGCGTTCCGGAGCCGACCGCACCACCAGCTCCACCACTTCGGGTTTGCTCAGCCCATCGCCCGATTTCAGCGTGTCCTCGATGTGCAGCTGAAACGAATCGTCCGGTCCCAAGGCGGAGGCGATCCCGCCCTGGGCGTAGTTCGTGCTCGTCTCCAGTTTGTCCTTCTTGGTGACAATGGCGACCGTGGCGTTGCGAGCGACCTTCAAGGCAAAGGTGAGGCCCGCGATGCCGCTGCCGATGACGAGAAAATCAAAACGATGCTCCATGGAATCGTCCTTTCCGTAAAAGGGGCGTGCGCACCGACGGGCCGCATGGACCGCGCCCGTTCTTGACAGGCGCGACTCTAGTGCATTACAGGTTGGGTGTAAAGTATCGGAAGATCGAAAACTTTTTGACAAACGGTCGAGTCGATGATGAACGCTCTCCCGCCCAATTCCACAGAAAAAACCGCTCCTTCACCGCCTCTTTTCGCCCCGGGGCTTCCCGCCGTGGTCGTGTTTGATTGCGATGGTGTCCTTTTCGATTCGCGAGAGGCGAACATCCGATTTTACAACCACGTCATGGAACGGTTCGGCCGTCCGCCTCTTCGGACGGATCAAGTGGACTATATCCATATGCATTCGGCCCGGGAATCCCTGGAATACCTGTTGGGTTCGGGCCCCGATATGGAGGCGGCGTGGGCGTATTGCCAGAACCTGGATTTTCGCATCTTCAACCGCTATCTGCGCAAGGAACCGGGCTTGGACGCTCTGCTGCACTACCTCAAACCGCGATGCCGAATCGCCCTCGCCACCAATCGAACGGTTTCCACACGGGATCTTCTTGCCTCGTTTCACCTGGACGACGCTTTCGATCTGGTGGTGACCGCAGCCGACGTGGCCCGTCCCAAGCCCCACCCGGAAAGCATGGAAAAGATCCTCAAGGCTTTCCGCACCGTCCCGCACCATGTCCTTTTCGTCGGGGATTCCCAGGTGGACGCTCTTTTGGCCCAGGAAACCGGCGTCGTCTTCGCCGCCTACAAGAATCCATCCTTGCGCGCCCACATTCATGTGCCGTCCTTTGCCGCGCTGCAAGTCATCTTAGCCGGGTCCTTGGACGCCGCCCACGTGACGGCGCGTCGCGTCCTTCCATGAAGCGTGCGCCCGGTCGTTCCGAAGGGCTTTTCCTTGTGGGCACGTGTCATTGGGATCCGCACGGCCTTGGACGCTGCCGCACCCTTTTGGATCTTCTGGCCCCCGATGTGGTTCTGGTGGAAGTGAGCCCTTTTGCGGTCTGGATTCGAAAAGAACACCGCAGGTTTTTCCTGCGTCTTTTCCGAAAGAATGTGGCGACCGCCGCGGCGGCGCACGGCATGAGCCTTCGCGCCGCCCTGTGCATGCCCGCCGTTCGGCGGATCCTTCGGCAGTGTGCCCTTCCCTTTGAATGGCGCGCCGCCCGAAATCGGCACGCCGAGCGTGGAACCCCTTATTTCTGTGTGGACCGAAGCGACGCGAGCCGCCTCTTTGTGTCGGATTGGCCGCATTGGCTGTCATCGGACAACCTCAAAGCGCTGCTCCGATCGAACGCCCCGGTGCCGCCGTCGGTCGCCGAAGAATACGGCAGGGCTCGGGCCGCCCTTTCGGGCATCACTCCGGCGGCCTCTCGTTTCCTGGCAGCGGACGGATCCCTGTGGGAACGCCGAGAGCGGTGGCTGGAACAAACCGTGCGCGCGACGCTGCGGGTGCTCGCCCCCACACGGCTCGTCTACCTGGGCGGATGGAGCCACGTGGTGCCAAACGCCGGCGTGAGCCTTTTCGACAGGCTTCGGGACTGTGCCCCGGTCAGTCTGCTTCTGGACGAGGTCGACGGGCTTGAAAAGGCGGATGGGGGCCTAGCGCCACAACCGACGGCACGGCCTGGACCGTCTCGGCCGTAAGGCGTGCCGCTTGCGCATTGCAATGGGTGGTTCTTTTTGTTATGAACGATGCGGGGTCGGCCCGATGGGAACGGCACCATCGGTCGGACACCTCGCAACAGACGGATGTGAACCCCGTCAGGTCCGGAAGGAAGCAGCGGTAAGCATTGCGGTCTGTGTCGAGGTTCACTCTGATTGGATGATGCAGGGAAGTCGGGCCGGCCCCCATCGAGGCGACAAAAGACGCACGAGCAATGGGTTTTTTATTCCCCGAGCGGCCCTTTCACCGTTCCCTCCCGGCTCAAACATCCAGAGTGTGGCTCACAATGTTGTAATGTTCGGCAAACACGGGGCCTCGCCCCTTGAACATGCTCACGTGGGTGAGCACCCATTCGGCCACTTCCAGGCGCTTGGATTCCGAAAGGGCGTTGAAACAGGCGAACATGGCCTCTTCCGTCGGAGCCTGTTCCATCTGCCGCCAAATATCTGAAGGACTCATGCTTTTCTCCTTGTCTTGTTCCTCTCGAGCCCGCATCTTTTCCACGGCTTCCTTGGCCTGGACGAGAGCGCCGTCCAGGTCTTTTTTGAGAGAGTGGACGACCCGCTCCAGTTCTTCCAAGGAAGCGCACCGCACAAGCACCTGGCCGGAGGGTTGGGCTCCCTCCCAAAGGAGCGAAAACGACACGGCCGTCGCATCGCCGCGATCCGGCGCTTCACCGACATGGAGGCGGATGGACACATTCGGCTGCCTCATGATCTTTCCTTTCTCCTGGACGGAAAATTTCCCGTGATGTTGCCCTCAAGCTAACGCCTCGAGAAGGCCGTGACAAGCGCCGCCGGGCGTCTTTGTCTTTCTTGTGACCCCCGCCAAAAAAACGCTTGATCCCGACCTCGACTTTCCTCAAGCTTCGAAAGGCGGCGGCCAATGCCTCGACACGTGAAGCCGACCCCATGAAAAAGATTCCGTATCGCGGACGAGCCCGCTCCCGTAGGGAAATCGCGGAGGACCATTGTGGCAAGCCATACGCACGCCGACCATAGCGCAGTTCCGCCCGGCCGCACCGTTCCTTGGGTCGCTCTTCTTTGGGACCAATCCCTGGTCTGGGGTCTTTTGGTGCTGGATGCCCTGGAAGCCCTCGGCGTTTCGTACCGTCCCCTTCGCGCGGCTGACATTCGTGAAGGGGCCCTGGCCGGGTACGGTGTTTTCATCGTTCCCGGGGGCTGGGCCGTCCATAAGGCGCGCGCGCTCGGTTCGGAAGGTTTGGAAAAAATCCGCCACTTCGTCGTGCACGGCGGCGCTTATGTGGGGTTTTGCGGCGGTGCAGGCCTGGCCCTGGACGGCTCGGGCTCCCTCAACCTCGTTCCTATTGGAAGAAAGGCCCTGAGCCGCCGCCTTCCCAACGCCAGCGGCGAAGTCTGGATTGACGGCGACCTGGAACATCCCTTTTGGAAGGACCTTCCGGCGAGAATTCCTGTGTCCGTCTGGTGGCCTTCTCAGTTCGCTTCGGACGACGGGGCGGGCGTGGACTGTGTCGCTCGGTACGTCGGCCCCGGAGAGGATTTTTGGGTGGCGGATCTGTGCGCCGCCGATGTGGCGGCCTCCGGTGGTTCCTGGAAGGATTGGGAACGGGCGTACGGGATCAACCTGGATCCCGCTTTGCTTCGCGGCCAGCCGGCGATCCTGAGCTGCCGGGTGGGCGACGGGTGTGCCGTCTTGTCCTACCCGCACCTGGAAACGCCCGACGGCTGGGGACGGCGGCTCCTCAGCAATATCCTTCAAGTCCTTCAAAGAGAACGGCCTGGCGCGAATCCCCACGATCCGGTCCCGGAATCTCCAAGCCTTACGGCTTATCGCGCTCTAGAAGCCGCCTTTGAGGAGGTGCGGTCCCTCGTGGCCTTCGGCGAACGGCACCTCCTGTGGCGATGGCGCCGCCCTTGGGTGCTTCAATGGCAAAGAGGCGTCCGCGGGCTGGAATACGGCACCCTGTGTGTCTGCCTGCGCTTCGTGCTTTCCCAGTGTCGCGGGGAAAAGCTCTCCTCGCATGGCTCTCCTTCCTGGGAAGAGCCCGCCGAGGCCCTGCTCGACTCCGTCAGGCTTTTTTGCCGACAGGCCCGAAGACTCCTTCTGGAAGAGAAGGCGGCGAGCCACAACGGGCCTGTGGGAAAGCTTCAGCCCGTCAACCCGACCGTGGACGCCCTGCGGCAGGCCCTTTTCGGCCGCGGCATGAGCCATGCCGGTCTTTGCCAGGAGCTTTTCGACAGCTTGGACACGTTGCTCTATCTCGCCGTGGAACGCCGACGACACCGCGGTCAGCCGGCTCGGCCCTTTTGGACCGCGGAACCCGGCGTGTAACGCCGAAATCTGTGGGAGCGGTCATGGCCGAAGAACTCCAACAGATCAGCCGGGCATCCAGCTACCTGGCCACCCTGTTGCGCCGTTATCCGGACGATGCGGATTGGCTGTGGAACCAAAAAAACCTCCTTCGGCGCTACGCCGTCACCGACCTCTATGACGACCTCACCCGCACCATCCACGGCGCCGCGTCCTGGCAGGCTGCGCTCATCGCCTTTCGTCGGTTCAAGCAAAGGCATTTCTTGCGCATCGGCGCCCGGGACCTTTTGGGCCGGGCGGATCTTGTGGAAACGACGGCCCAGTTGAGCGACCTGGCGCAGGTGACCTTGGAGGCCGGACTGCAATGGCTCAAGGACCATCCGGCGCTGTGGGCCCCGAGTGGGCTCGCCGGTCTGATCCCGGAGATTTTCCATCACCACACCCTGACGGTGCTCGGTTTGGGTAAGCTGGGAGGCCGGGAACTGAACTATGTCTCCGACGTGGATCTCCTGTTTCTTCGAGAGGACACAGACGGTGGAGCTTCCGACGCGGACCGGGAGAAATTTTACGAAACCTTATGCCTCCTGTGCCAGAAACTGGTCAGCCTTCTGGCCGATGTCGTGGAAGGGGACCGGGTCTTTCACGTGGACCTTCGGTTGCGGCCTCAGGGCAAAGACGGGGAACTGGTGCCCCGACTGGCGGCGGCCACATCCCACTATCTGCTGCACGGCCGAGCCTGGGAACGCCAGATGCTCCTGAAGGCCCGACCCGTGGCCGGAGACCGGGCTCTGGGCACGGCTTTTCTTCGAGAAGTGCGCCCGTTCGTCTTCCGGCGGTTTTTGGACTTTCAAGCCTTGGACGAACTGAAAAGCATGCGGGACCGTATCCTGCACGAGCTGCGGTCCCAGCGCCAAGGCGCCCCTTTCGACGTCAAACTGGGGGTCGGCGGCATTCGGGAAGTGGAATTTCTCGTCCAATCCTTTCAGCTGATCTATGGGGGCCGCATTCCGCAGTTGGACGAGCCCAACACGCTTGCCGCCTTGGATAAACTGAAAAGCCTCGGTTTGCTTCCGGCGGAGGCCGCCGATGAGCTGCGAGCGGCATACATTTTCCTTCGCCGCGTGGAACATTGGATTCAGTTGGATCAAAACCGACAGACGCAAAAGATTCCGGCCTCACCGGAAGCCCGCCGAAGGCTGGCGGAAGCCCTTGGGTTTGAGGGCGACTGGGATCGATTTTGGAAGTCTCTGGACACGCATTGCCAGATGGTCCACAGGCATTTCACGGCCTTGTTCGAACCGAACGAGGCGGCCCGCTCCCAAGAAAACGGCGCGTCCGACGAGGGGACGTCTCAACGTGCGACGCCGGGCGAAGGCCTTCCCGAGTTGGAACAGAAGATTCCCTCCCTTGCCGGACTTCCCAAATCGCTGGCCTCCGGTATCCTTCATGCCGTCAAGCCCTATTTCGAGGAGGCGGACGGGCCCCGGGTTGGGGCTATGGCGGCCCGCATCGAACGCTACCTGGCCCAAGTACGGCGGCGTCCTGGACTGGTGCATTTTTGGGCCTCTCATAAGGGGTTCATCCGAGACATCTTTCCCGCCCTGATGCGGTGCGATGGGGTGGCGGATCTTCTCGGGAGCCAGCCCAGCCTGGTGGAAGCCCTCAGCACCTGGAATCGTTTGGATGTGCCCCACGAACAATGGGAGGCCTCCGCGCGGGGCATCCTGGCCAAAGCCTCCTCTTACGAAGAGCGGCTGGAGTGGCTCCGCAGGCTCAAAAACGAGCGGTTCTTTCTGCTGGCTTTGGCCGATTTGGGGGGGCTTCTGGGGCATGAGGCGCTGGAAAGGGCCCTTTCGGACCTGGCCGACTTCGTGGTCCGTCGCACTCTGGATGCCGTCATGGACGCCGTGGGCCTCGATCCCGATCTGCCTCTGGCCGTCATCGCCCTGGGATCGCTGGGCAGCCGGGAAATGGACTATCTTTCCGATGTGGACCTCATGTTCGTTTACGAACCCGAGGAAGGGGAAAAGGCCGACCAGATTCCCGTGGCCGTGATCCGCATGTTGCAAAGATTCATGCGCATGCTGAGCACCCCGCTGCAGGAAGGACCGGGTTACAATGTGGATGCGCGGCTGCGCCCCACGGGCTCTTACGGTCCTTTGGCGGTCACCCGATCCACATGGGAAGATTACTACGCCAGAAAGGCGGACATTTGGGAAATTCAAGCTCTGCTTCGCTTTCGGCCCATCGCGGGGGACGCACGCCTCGGATCGGCACTGCAGGAGATGGGGCGGAGTCTGTGCTTCCAAAAGCGAGACCCGGAGACGGTCTGGCCCAGGCTGTGCTCCTTGAGGAAGCGCATGGAAGAGGAACGCACCGCCGAAAGGGAAGACGCCGTGGACATCAAGCTGGGTCCGGGAGGCCTGGTGGACCTGGAATTTCTCACCCAAGGCGTGCAGCTGACGCACGGCCATGAAAACCCGGCCCTTCGAGAAGGATCCACGAAGGCCCTGCTTGCCGAGGCGCTGCGCCATGTTCCCGGCGGGAGCAGAGCCCTGCCCGAAATGCTCGAGATTTTTTCGGCCTTCAAAAACCTGGAACACCGAGCCCATCTCATGAGCCATCGGCCGGGATCGCTTCTCAGCCACAATCAATTCCGGGAACTGACGAGCCTTTCCCTCTGGCCGGCCGGTGTCGAAAGCCGACGCATTCAGACATGGGAAGACCTTCTGGCCGCGCGCCGGCGCGTGCGCCGTTTATTCTATAATGTGTGCGGTCGGGCGTTCACAGACGCCCATGCGTAAGCGCACGTTGTCTAGGAGCCTGTCCGAAAACGGAAAGGGGTGTCCCTTGGGGGTTGGCGGAAAGCTTCCTTAAGGGCGCTTCTTGTGCCGCGCCGACCTCTCAGCGGCGCGGCACAAAAGAAAAGAAAGCTCTGCGCCCTCTGCGTCTCTGTGGTGCATTTTTAAAAAGGCCGTGAAGTCATGACGGCATTTTCGGACACGCTTTCAGGAGGTTCACAGATGATTCAGGGAGAAGCGCTCAAACACGCGCTGGCACGAACGGCGGCGGCTTTTCGTCTGGTGGATATTTACGTTTTCGGCAGCCGAGCCAAAGAAATCGCGCACCGTCTGAGTGCCGAAGCTGCATCGAAGCCGCCCTTCGTGCCCGAATCCGATGTGGATATCGCCGTACGGCCCCGTTTCGGCGTCGCTTTGAACCCCCGAGAACGGGTCGATGTGACGATCGCCTTGGAAGATCTTTTGGAAGTTTCCCGGGTGGACCTGGTGGTTTTGCCCGAAGCGGACCCTTTTTTGGCTTTGGACGTCATTCGCGGCGAGCTGCTTTACACGGCCGACCCCGATGATCAGGCGCGTTATGAACTTTTCGTGCTGCGCCGAGCCGGGGACCTCATGCCCTGGAAAAAGGAGCGCATGCGCATGATCCTTGAGGAGGGCGCCCGATGACTCCGTCGTCTGTGCGTTTGGTCGTCGTCGCGGAAAGGAGCGCATGGGTCCGCCGTATGGTGGACGGCATTCGGCACCTTCCCCTGGAAAGCCTGAGGTCAGCGACACCGAACTGTACCGCGTCTGCACTGACCACCTCGGGGACGTGACTTTTTTGCTGGAGCGGCTCCTTGCATGGGTTAACGCCCACCCGGAAAAGACGGACCGGACGATCTAGCCGCGTCGGGGCGCTCATTTTTTGTTTGACACGAACCCGCCTTCCTGCCATTTTTGAAACCCCTCCAAACAAAGGCGTTTGGATCCCGCGATCGAACACCGCCGTTCGAAAAGGCCCTCCGCGCGAGCGGAGGGCCTTTCGTGCCTTTGGTTTCCCGGACAACGTCGTCCTTTCAACATCCATCAGGAAGGAGTGTCATCCGCCATGTGTCGGCTATGTGCCTTGACGAGCTCCGAACCGCTGTCTCCCATGAAGGCCATCGAGGCCCTGGATGTCATGCGGGAAGGTCATGACGGGTCGGGTGTGGGGCTCTTCTTGAGCGACCTTGGAGGGCCGTGGGAAGAATTGGAAGGAGCGCCCATTCTCTCCGGAATCTTCACCAACGACGGCCTGAAACGGCTGGATCGGTTCATGATGGAAATCGGCTTTATGACCAAATACAAGCTGACCATCAAGACGCCGAAGACGGCCCCGCCGGGCGTGCCCAAGCGGGACGTGTATCTCATTCGCGCCTACGAACTGCCCGAGGAATGGGATTCCCTGGCCCCGCAGGAAATCCAGAACCGCCTCATGGACATTCGGCTGCAGCTGCGTCGCATGGGCCAGGAAAAGGAAGACATGATCGTCTTCAGCTTCTGGCCCGACTGCATCATGATCAAGGAAATCGGCGACCCCATGACCGTGGCCGAATATCTTCGCTTGGACCGTAAGGAACTTCACGCCCGAATCATCCTTGCGCAAGGACGCCAGAACACCAACTACGCCATCAACCTCTACGCCTGCCATCCCTTTTTCATTCAAGGGATCGCCACCATGACCAACGGGGAGAACACGGCGTTCGTGCCCATTCGCGAGTTTCTCTCTTCCCGGGGCTTTCCGGGCTACATGGGCTATCAGTCCGATTCGGAGGTCTTCACCCACATCTTGCATTACATGCGTCACTTCCTGGGCTTGGATCTGGAATACTACAAACACGTCATCACGCCTCTGCAGGACGAGGTTTTAGAGACGCACCCCAACGGCGCCTTTCTCAAGCACATCAAGCGAAGCTGCCGGCGGCTCATCATCGACGGGCCCAACTGCGTCATCGGGTGTCTTCCGGATAAGCGGCTCTTCATGGTCCAGGACCGCAAGAAATTGCGCCCGGGCGTGGTGGGGGGAAAACCCGGCCTGTATGCCTTTTCGTCGGAAATGTGCGGTCTGGACGCCATGATTCCCGACCGGGACAAATCCAAGGATGTGCAACCCATGCATCTGGACACGGCGATCGTCGAACCGGATCGCCGGGAGGTTCGTCTATGCTCTCAGATGGATACATAAGCCCCAGTTCGTTGAGTCTTCGAGACCTGCCCTGGCGGGTTCACTGGAGCTTGGAAAAATGCACCCTGTGCGGCCGGTGCACGACGGTGTGTCCGGTGCACGCCATCGAACTCGGCGTGTTTCGAAAGCGGGTGGTGGAAACCGCTTTCGGCATCACCCACGAGCCGTCCAATGTTTACAAAGTCTTCTACGGCATCCGCCAGAAAACGGATCCCGCGTACGCCTGCATCGGCTGCGGCATGTGCTCCATGGTGTGCCCCAACGACGCCGTCATGGCGTACCGTTCCGAGGAAGCGGACAAGCTTCGGTTTCACATCAACAGGGGCGGCCAGCCGAGGCGCCGCGGAGGCCGCCGCAACGTCCCGGGCGGCATTTTGGACCGCATCAAATTCATCCGCATTTCCATGCTCACCGACCCGGCTCTGGATGCGGGCCGGCACGAATTCGAGCTGCGCACGCTTTTGGGGCGCGTTCTGCCGCCCGAAGAAAACCTCAGGCTTCTGAAGGAAAACGGCTGGATTCCACCGGTTCGGGAAATCTACCCTCTGATCATCGGCGGCATGTCCTTCGGGGCTCTTTCCCCCACCATGTGGGAAGGGCTGCAGATGGGTGTGGCGTACCTCAACGAGGAGCTGGGCATGCCCGTGCGCATGTGCACGGGCGAAGGCGGCTGTCCGCCGCGGCTCTTGCGCTCCCGGTTCCTCAAGTACGTCATTTTGCAGATCGCTAGCGGCTATTTCGGCTGGGATGAAATCATCCATGCCATACCCGAAATGAAGGAAGACCCCTGCGCCATCGAAATCAAATACGGCCAAGGCGCCAAGCCGGGGGACGGCGGGCTGCTCATGTGGTACAAGGTGAACCGGCTCATCGCCGCCATTCGGGGTGTCCCTCCCGGGGTGAGTCTCCCCAGCCCGCCGACGCATCAGACCAAGTATTCCATCGAAGAGGCCGTGGCCAAGATGATCCAATCCATGTCCATGGCCTGGGGTTTCCGCGTGCCGGTGTATCCCAAGATTTCCGGCACGTCCACGGCTCTGGCCGTCTTGAACAACCTCACCCGAAACCCCTACGCCGCGGGATTGGCCATCGACGGCGAAGACGGCGGCACGGGCGCCGCCTACAACGTGTCCATGGACCACATGGGCCATCCCATCGCCTCCAACATCCGGGACAGCTACCTCACGCTGGTCAAGCTCGGCAAGCAGAACGAAATCCCTCTGTTTGCCGGCGGTGGCATCGGAAAGAACGGCAATCTGGCCGCCAACGCCGCCGCGCTCATCATGCTGGGAGCCAGCGGGGTGCAGTGCGGCAAATACCTCATGCAGGCGACGGCCGGCTGTCTGGGATCGGAATCCGATCGGTGCAACGTGTGCAACATCGGCGTCTGCCCCAAGGGAATCACATCCCAGGATCCCAGGCTGTACCGGCGGCTCGATCCCGAAAAGGTGGCGGAACGGCTGGTGGATGTTTTTCTCGCCTTCGATACGGAACTGAAAAAGATCGTGGCGCCCCTGGGCCGGTCCACGTCCCTTCCCATCGGCATGTCGGACGCCTTGGGAATCGATGACGCGGCGGCGGCCGAACGGCTGCACATTGCCTATGTGGTGTAACGTGAAAGGCAAGGGCGAAAAAACGCCATGGAACGCACAGGGGGTCCCCCCGGCGGTGGGCTCGCACGAGCCTTGTCGGGCGGACCAACCCGACACGGAAAGGTGAGAAACGGATGCAACGCATGACAACGCACGACGCCTATTGGATTTCCGGGCGTGAAAACGGTCGGCGCCTGGAATCGCGGATCTTAGAAGAACGCCTGCAACATGCCTTGGCCCAAGGGCATCGCCGGCTGGAAGTGGAAGCCTTCGGGCAACACGGCATCGGAGGCCGCCTGTGGGGCTCCGACGGCGACCCCGTCTACGTCACGGTGCACGGCACCGCCGGGCAGCGGCTGGGATCCATGGGCTTTCCCAACACGGTGATCGAAGCCCTGGGGCCGGCTTCCGATGATGTGGGCTGGCTGAATGCCGGAGCGGAAATCATCGTGCACGGCCATGCCGCCAACGGCGTGGCCAACGCCATGGCCCAGGGCAAAATCTTCATCGCCGGCAGTATCGGCGCCCGCGGCATGACCATGACCAAGCACAACCCGCGGTTTGCTCCGCCGGAGCTGTGGGTTTTGGGGTCGGTGGGCGACTATTTCGCCGAATTCATGGCCGGAGGCATCGCCGTCGTGTGCGGCCACGACCCGCTGAGCCCCGGAAATGTCCTGGGCTATCGCCCGTGCGTGGGGATGGTGGGCGGGAAAATCTTCTTTCGAGGCCCCCACGGCGGATACAGCCAGGCCGATGCCAAACTCGTGCCGCTGAGCGACGAGGACTGGCATTGGCTGGTGAAAAACCTGCAAAATTTTCTGGAAAAGATCAAAAAGACGGACCTCTTTCCCCTGTTTGCCCAGCGCAGCCAATGGCAGCTTCTGGAAGCCCGAAAACCCCACGAAAAGGCGGCCGTTCCAAGGAAATCCATGAGCGCCTTTCACAGGGACGTGTGGGACCGGGAACTGGGCCCAGGCGGCCTCATCGGGGACCTCACGGACCTGGATCGAAGCCCCATCCCGGTGATCGTCTCCGGGATTCTGCGCCGCTACGTGCCTGTATGGGAAAACAAGAAATACGCCGCGCCGTGTGAGGCGTCCTGTCCGACGGGAATTCCGGTGCACGAACGGTGGCGCCTCATTCGAGAAGGCCGTGTGGACGAAGCCGTGGACATGGCCCTGGCCTACACGCCGTTTCCGGCCACGGTCTGCGGCTACCTGTGCCCGAACCTCTGCATGCAGTCCTGCACGCGGCAGGGACGGCGCATGGCGCCCGTGGATGTAACCCAGCTGGGCAAGGCGAGCCTCAAGGCCAAGCTTCCCGAACTGCCGCCGCTCAGCGGCAAGAAGATCGCCGTGATCGGAGGCGGACCCGCGGGACTTTCCGTGGCATGGCAACTGCGCCGAAAAGGCCATGAGACCGTCATTTACGACAGAAGCCCACAACTGGGCGGTAAAATCACCGAGGCCGTGCCCAAAACGCGCATTCCCGACGAGGTCCTCAACGCCGAACTGGACCGGATCCGCCGCGCCCTGCCCCATGTGCACCTGCAGCAGGAACTGACCCGGGACGATCTGGAACAACTCAAGGCGGACTTCGACATGATTGTCGTGGCCGTCGGAGCGCAGAAGCCGCGGACGCTGCCCGTGCCCGGCGCGGAACGGCTCATTCCCGCCCTGGAATTTCTTCAAAAGGCCAAACGCGATGCCGTGACCGTGGGCCGCACCGTGGTGGTCATCGGCGCCGGCAATGTGGGCTGCGACGCCGCCACGGAAGCCTATCGACTGGGGACCGAAAAGGTCACCCTCATCGATATCCAGGAACCCGCCTCCTTCGGCAAGGAAAGGCAGGCGGCGCAGGCGGCGGGCGCCGAATTTCGATGGCCCTGTTTCACCAAGGCCGTCACGGCCGAAGGGGTGGAACTCACCACCGGGGAAATGCTGCCGGCCGATACGGTCATCGTCGCCATCGGGGATCAGCCGGATCTGTCCTTCCTTCCCGACACGGTGCAGACGGAACGGGGATTTATCAAGGTCGATGAATACTACCAGACCACGGATCCACAGATTTTCGCCATTGGGGACGTGGTCCGCTTGGGCCTTCTGACCGACGCCATCGGGGCCGGACGCACGGCGTCTCAGGCCATCGACGATATCCTTTCCGGACGGCGGCCGAAGCGGCAGATCCGCCCCATGATCGACCCACGGCGTGTCAAGCTGGAATACTTCGACCCGAGACGGCTTCGGTTCGATGGGGTGGAGCAGTGCGCCGGGGAATGCGCTTCCTGCGGTTCCTGCCGGGACTGCGGCATTTGTGCGGCCATCTGCCCCCAAGCGGCCATTCGGCGGGAAGGCGGCGCCAACGGGGACTTCCAAATGGTCGTGGACCCCGAACGGTGCATCGGGTGCGGGTTCTGTGCCGGGGCGTGCCCGTGCGGCATCTGGAACCTGGTGGAAAACGACCCCCTCGACTGAAGCGCCGCGCCGCCCCGAGCCCCCGCTGAGGGAAGGCGCCCAATGAGGCCACGGCACAGCGTCGATGGGGCTCCAAGAACAACCCGTTGGCCGACTCGAGGGACTGTGATATTTTCAAACGGCTTCCGGAACTTTTCGCAAGGAGCCCGCCATGGGTGGCTACGATGCCGCCATGAAGGTCATCCTGGCCCATTGCCGGCAGGCGGCGCTGGAGTTCTTTCTGGGCTTGGATGTGGCCGAATCGGAGCTATTGGAACTTCCCCAGGAGACGGCGTCGGTTCGCCGAAGTGATTTTCCCATTCGCGTGCGCGTTGCCGACGGGCGTGTCTTCATCGTTTTGCTGGAGGTTCAAAGCCGGTGGGAAGCGCACGTGCCCTTGCGGCTTTTGGAATACGATGCACGATATCGGCTTAAAACCGGGCTTTCGGTCCTTCCGGTGGTGATGCTTCTGACTCCCAGCGGAAGCGTGGTGGAATGTTTCGAAGACGAAAGCATTCGGTATCGCTTTCGGGTCATTTCCCTTGCAGCAATGGATGCGCGCGAGGTGGTGAATCTGGGAAATCCCTGCCTCATGCCCTTTGTGGGGCTTATGCGGGGAGGGTCGGAGATTTTTCAAATGGCCGAAGAAGCCATCTATGGCTCGGCCCTTGCCCGAAGCGACAAGGCGGATCTTCTGACCGGCATGGCCCTCCTTTCGGGTCTTGTGGACAAGGATCTGCCGCGCAGGCTACTGGAGCGCAGGAGGGACATCATAATGGAATCCTATGCCTATGAACTCATCAAGAAGGAAGGCTACGAGGAAGGCGTCCGCTCGGGAATCCAGCAGGGAATGCAACAGGGAATCCAGCAGGGAATGCAACAGGGAATCCAGCAGGGAATGCAGCAGGGGACGCTGGAGGCCACGCGGGAACATATCCTGGAGACCCTGGAAGCACGCTTTATGGGTGTTCCCAAGGATATCTTTGACGCCCTTCGGAAGATTCACGATCCGGATACGCTGAAATTTCTTTTCAAAAAAGCTCTTCGTGCCGATTCCCTCGACGAATTCCGAAAAACGCTGACAAGCTTTCTTGATTAGGCATCAGGAAACCTCCCGCGCAGGAGGGACATCATAATGGAATCCTATGCCTATGAACTCATCAAGAAGGAAGGCTACGAGGAAGGCGTCCGCTCGGGAATCCAGCAGGGAATGCAACAGGGGACGCTGGAGGCCACACGGGAACATATCCTGGAGACCCTGGAAGCACGCTTTATGGGTGTTCCCAAGGATATCTTTGACGCCCTTCGGAAGATTCACGATCCGGATACGCTGAAATTTCTTTTCAAAAAAGCTCTTCGTGCCGATTCCCTCGACGAATTCCGAAAGATACTGACAAGCTTTCTTGATTAGGCACCCGGAAACCTCCAGGGCATCGGCAACATGGGATCAAAAAGTCCACTTGCACCTCAAAAGTGACAAGCGTGGCTTACCATTTGACGAGATGCACGGCAGGAAGACTCCGGCCCAGGAACCGCTCTCCGATGGTTTGAAACCGCAGAGGCACATCCGTCACGTAAAAGGCGTATTGCGGCGGCGCGGAAGCGTCCGCGCTCAGCCCCGAGGCGTCCAGCACCTCCGCCGTCTGCTCCGCCATGGCCTCGGCCGAATCCACCAGCTGCACGCCGGGGCCGACGACGTCCTGCAACAGAGGCTTCAGCAGAGGGTAATGGGTGCAGCCGAGGACCATGGTGTCGATGGGGTGGCAGAGCACGGGTTTGAAGTATTCCTGGGCGGTGAGGCGCGTCACCTGGTGGTCCAGCCAGCCTTCCTCCACGAGCGGAACGAAAAGGGGGCACGCCTGGGAAAAGATCCTCACCGACGGATCGTAGCGGTGGATGGCTCGAGCATAGGCGTTGCTGTTGATGGTGGCCGGCGTGCCGATGACCCCCACATACTTGGCCCGCGTGACGTTTACGGCACTGCGGGCTCCCGCGTCGATGACGTCCAAAACGGGCACGGGGGACAGGTCCTCCACCACATGCCGGGCGACGGCGGCCATGGTGTTGCAGGCGATGATAAGGAGCTTGACGCCCTGCTTGAGAAGAAATTGGGTGATTTCTGCGGCGAAGGCACAAATGGTTTCCACCGATTTGACCCCGTAGGGTACCCGCGCCGTGTCTCCGAAATAGATGATGCTTTCAAAGGGTAGCCGCTCCATGAGGGCCCGAACGACGGTGAGGCCCCCCACCCCCGAATCGAAAACACCGATGGGCAAATGCTGTGCTGGCTGTGATGCCACGATTGTCCTTTCCCCCTTGGAAACAATGGCGGGACGATACGCTCGACCCGCCATCACCGTCCCACAATCCTTTGCGATGTTATAAGAAGGCCCCGAAGCTCGGCCTTTCGGGGTTATCGCCGGCGGCCCCCCAAAATGCCCCCGAGCAGGCCGCGAACGATGGCCCGGCCGATCTGACTCCCTACGGTTCGTGCAGCCTGCTTGGCCACCGCTTCCACGAGGCCTTGCCGGCGCTTCGTCCCAAACAAAACGTCGCCCAGGCCTCCGCGCTCTTCGGCGCCCTTGCCCGCCCTCGCGTGCTCGCCCTCGGACTGGACGGTTTCCCTGCGAAGCGCCCGCGCTTTCAAAATCTCATAGGCCGACTCCCGATTCACCGGAGTGTCGTATCGGCTTCCGACAGGGCTGCGTTCCATGACGGCGGAGCGCTCCGCCGCCGTGATGGCCCCGATGCGGCACCGCGGCGGGCAGATGAGGGTCCGTTCCACCGGCATGGGAATGCCTTTTTCCTGGAGCGTCGAAACCAATGCCTCGCCCACGCCCAGTTGAAGAAGGACTTTGGCCGTATCGAGGCGGGGGTTAGGCACGAAGGTTTCGGCGGCGGTTTTCAAGGCCTTTTGATCCCGGGGCGTGTAGGCCCGCAGCGCATGCTGAATGCGGTTGCCCAATTGACCCAAGATGTCCTTGGGCACATCGTCCGCAAACTGGGAACAGAAATAGACGCCGACCCCTTTGGATCGAATGAGACGCACCACCTGTTCCACCCTTTGCCTCAGAACCGGCGGGGCGTCGTCGAAGAGCAGATGGGCTTCATCGAAAAAGAAAACCAGTTTGGGTTTGTCCACATCGCCCACTTCGGGTAGGTTTTCGTAGAGTTCGGCGAGCAGCCACAGGAGCAGATGAGCATAAAGCCGGGGTTTGAGGATAAGCCGGTCCGCCGCCAGAATGTGAATGACACCCCGGCCCGTGAGGTCCGTTCGAAAAAGGTCGGCGAGATCCAGAGCCGGTTCCCCGAACAGGACGCTCCCCCCCTCTCGTTCCAGAGACAACAGGGCGCGCTGCACCGCGGCGATGGATTGTGTGTTCACGAGACCATATGCCGAAGAAATGTCGGCACGCCGTTCGGCCACGAATTGCAGCAGTGCCCGAAGGTCGTCCAGGTCGAGCAGCAGGAGCCCTTCGTCATCGGCAAGCTGAAAGGCAATGTCCAAAACCCCGGCTTGGACGTCGTTCAGTTCCAGCATGCGTGCCAAAAGCCTCGGACCGATTTCGCTCACGGTCGTCCGCACGGGATGCCCGCCAACGCCGAACACATCCCAAAAAACCACCGGATTTCCTTCATTGGCGTAGCCTTTCAGGCCCACCTCGGCCACACGCCGCCGAATCCTTTCATCGGCAACCCCGGCATAGGCCAGCCCTGCCACATCCCCTTTCACGTCGGCGAGAAAGACGGGCACGCCCAATCGGGAAAAACCTTCGGCCAGAACCAGCAGGGAAACCGTCTTGCCGGTGCCCGTCGCCCCCGCCACCAGGCCGTGCCGATTCGCGTACCGGGAAAGCAGGTAAACCGGCTTCTCGCCTTTTCCGATCAGAATGCGCTCCATCGTCTCTCTCACCTCGCGCCGAAAGCTCGTCGCCCCCCTCGAAATTTCCGTATCGGCTCCGTTCACAGGTCCCCGTTGACTTCCCGCAGCACCTGCCACACCCTTTCCACCTCAGGCGCCAGACGCCACTCTTCGGGGCGGGTCACATAGGCTTCGGCCCCTCGAGCGAATCGGTAAAAGTGCACGGTGCAGCCTCGGTATTCTTCGTTGTCGCCGTTCCAGCGAACGAAGTTTCCGGGAAAGATTCCGGCGATTTTCCACCCGCCCTTCAGGCACCACTGCTGGGTGATATCATGCCAGGTTTCGCAAAAGGTGGTGAAATATTCCGCGCCGCTGTCGGATGCGACCCTTCGAACGAACCGTCGAAGCTCGGCGGTCAGCTTTTTTTCTCGAAACCCCGGCAGGGTGGCCACGAGGGAATACTCCACCTGAAGGTTTTTGTCGAACTTGGTCAGCACCGACCCGCTGACCACCTCGCCCGTCACCGTGTCTTCAAGAACCGCCATGCAATAGACCTTGGAAGCGGCATCTTCCTGCCATTGTTCCCAAAGCGCCACCCAGCGGGGGTATTCCGCGGGATCCAGCAGGAACTCATGGGGCGATCCGAAAAGTTCGGGATATCCCAAGCGCCACAGGCGCGCGGCCGATTCGACGAGGTCGCGGCGCAAAAGGGTCACCCGATACTTTCCCGGTTCCACATCCACCGGATCCAGCTTGGGCCATGTCACCCGCTTCGGGAACACCGGCCGGGTGCGGCATGTGGTCGCCATCTTTCGATACGGGACGGCCCCTTCCATGGAAATCGCCATCGGCATCCCTCCTTTCGGGCCCCAGCGGGCCCATGGCGCAGCCGCTTCCGCGGCTTCCTTTTTGAGCCAACACGCTCCACGGAGGCAAGTGTCTTTCCCCGTGCGCCTTACAGGGCGTTGCGAAGGACGCTCAGGAGCTCCGATGGGGCGGCGCGGCGTGGGTTTGTGAAAATGGCGGGATCCGCCACGGCCTGCCCGGCGATGGTCGCAAGATCGTCTTCTTTCACCCCGATGGCACCGAGCCGCTCCGGTATGCCGAGACCGCGGGCAAAAGCCCTCATGGCCTCCACGGCCTTTTCGGCGGCAACCCGCGCCGGTTTGCCCGCCACGTCTTCCCCCATGGCCATGGCGATCCCGCCGAGACGCTCCGCACAAGCCTCCAGATTGTACTCCATGACCCACGGGAGCAGCACGGCGTTGCACAACCCATGGGGGAGATTGTAGAGGCCCCCGAGCTGATGGGCCACGGCGTGGACCGCGCCGACCCCGGCGCTGTTACAGGCGAGCCCGGCAAGATATTGGCCATAGGCCATGGCCGCACGGGCTTTCATATCATCGCCGTGGGCGACCGCTTTCGGAAGATGCTCTGTGATGAGGGCGACGGCCTTCAGGGCGCACATGTCCGTCAGCGGAGAGGCGCTTTGAGAAAGGTAGGCTTCCACGGCGTGGATGAAGGCGTCCATGCCCGTTTGGGCGGTCAGTTCCGGCGGCATGCCCGCCATGAGGGTGGGGTCGTTGACGGCGATAAGCGGCGTCAGGCGCCAGTCCACAAGGGTCAGCTTGGTCTTTTTTTCCACATGGGTGATCACGGCAAACCGCGTGAGCTCGCTGCCCGTGCCCGCGGTGGTGTTTACAGCGACAAGGGGCGGCAGGGGGCGTTGCAGCTTGTTGACGCCCACAAAGTCCCAGAGCGTGCCGTCGTGGGCGGCCAGAACGGCGATGGCTTTCGCCGCGTCGTGGGCGCTGCCGCCTCCCAGGGAAATGAGCATGCCGCCCCCGCAGGCTTGATACATTTCGTAGCCGTGCCTCACACACGCCTCGGTGGGATTGGCCACCACGCCGTCGAAAACGTCTACGTCCGGCGTGGCCGCCTCGCGCAAGACCTTAAGGACTTCCGCAGCGATCCCCGCCGCCACAATGCCTTTGTCGGTGCACAGCACCGCCCGTTTGGCGGCAAAGGCCCTGAGATACCCCGGAAGCTTTCCAAGGGCCCCCACCCCGAAAAGGCTCACCGGTTGCCCGAAAAAGTCGGCGAATCGCGTCACATCGTCCATCCGGACCCGAGAGCCCGCCAGGGGTCCCCCCTGCGTCGTGCCGCTCCCCTGAAGGCCCTCTCCGGCAACGAAGCTTTTCTCCGTGTCCGCCATGGCATCTTCCCCCCTCTCATGGCACCACCGATTTTCCCCCTTCATTCGCCCCTTCACCCGTATCGCCCCCGTCCCTGCCGTGTCAACCCTTCCGAGGGATCGCGGCCCTGTGTCTTTTTTTCACGACCCTTCCATTTTTTTCGTGATGGCGCGGCCGAAATGGCTATATTAGCGCGTTCATCATAAACCCCAGCCATGGTGAGGTTCAGAGGATATGAAGTCGTATGCCCATCTTTTCCTGGAGCGAGCGGAACAAAGTGGTGAGAAAAGGGCCCTGCTCTTCCGGCGGGACGGCCGATGGCACGAAATGACATGGCGGGTCTTTTCGGACCAGATCCGCCGGGCGGCCCAAGCCCTGGTTTCTCTCGGCGTGGAGGCTCAGGACCGCGTGGCCGTCTGGAGCCACAACCAGCCCCGGTGGACCGTCGCCGACCTGGCCTGCCAATGCGTTCGGGCCGTTTCGGTGCCCATCTATCCCACCAACACGGCCCGCCAAGCGGCCTACATCCTCAAGGATTCCGAAGCCAAGGTGATTTTCGTCGGCTCTGAAGACCAACTCGCCCGAGCCTTGCTCGTGATGGGCGAATTGCCGCACGTCAAGGCCGTAGTCCGCCTGGATGAGGCGGCCGGCGAGCCCGTTTCGGAAAAAGTCATGACCTTTGATCAGTTTCTGGCCCTGGGCGACGCGGCCTCCTTAAGCGATGCGGTTTCGGCGCGCCTTGCCGAAGCCGGCCCCGAGGATCTCTTGACCCTCATCTACACCTCCGGCACCACGGGAGAACCCAAAGGGGTGATGCTCACCCAATCCAATGTGCTCTACCAGATGACGTCGCACGAGGAGCGGATCCCGCCTTGTGGCGAAACCGACGTTTCTCTGTGCTTTCTTCCCCTTTCCCACGTGTTCGAGAGGACCTGGACGTACTATGTCTTCCACAAAGGGATGACCAACGCCTATCTGGACGATCCCAAGCAGGTGATGGAAGCCCTGGCGCAGGTGCGGCCGACCGTCATGTGCACGGTCCCGCGCCTTTTGGAAAAGATTTACGGAGGCGTCCACGAAAAGGTGCAGTCGGCCCCGGCGCTGCGCCGCCGGCTCTTTCGCTGGGCCGTCGCCGTGGGTGACGACGTGTTTCGGCGCGAAAAGGACGACTTGGCCGTCCCGGCGGGAACCCGCATGCAGCACGGCCTGGCTTCCGCCCTGGTTTTGAAGAAACTCCAAGGGCTCTTCGGCGGCCGCATTCGATTCATGCCGTGTGCGGGAGCGCCCCTTTCCGCCGAAATCGAGCGTTTTTTCTGCGCCGTCGGCATTCCCATCGTGTGCGGCTACGGCCTGACCGAAACCACGGCCACCGTCACCTGCCATGAACCCAAAGGATTTTCCTTCGGCACCGTGGGACGGCCTCTTCCCGGCCAGGACGTGCGTCTGGATCGACGCACCCAGGAAATTTTGGTCCGCGGCCCCAACGTCATGAAGGGCTACTACAACAAGCCGGAAGCCACCGCCGCCGTCTTTACGGAAGACGGCTACTTCCGCACGGGAGACGCCGGCAGCTTCGACGCCTACGGGGAACTCATCATCACCGATCGAATCAAAGATCTTTTCAAGACCTCGGGAGGCAAATACATCGCCCCGCAAATGATCGAAACCCTCATCGGGGCCGATCCCGCCGTGGAGCAGATCGCCGTGGTGGGGGAAGGCCGAAAGTGTGTCACGGCCCTCATCGTGCCCAGCTTTGAAAACCTGGAAGGCTTCTTGACCGAAAAGGGACTCCGGGGCCTGTCCCGGGAAGACCTGGTGCGGCATCCGGTGGTCATGGAATTCTACGGCCGAAAGATCGACGAGCTGACCCGAGACCTGGCGCCGCACGAAAAGATCGTCCGCTTTACGCTTTTGCCCAAAGAATTCTCTTTGGAAGACGGCGAGATGACCCCCACGTTGAAACTCAAACGCAAGATCATCCTGGAACGCTACGCCGCCGTCATCGACGCCATGTACCGGGACATGGACCGCCGTGAAAGCTGAGGCGGGCACGAGCGCCGGGACTTGGGGGCTTTCAGGCGGCGTCGTCCGCGGCGTCTGAAACGGCGGCTTCAATGCCGCCGGTAAGGCTCAAAAGCTGCTCCACAGTGATGGGCACGGCGGATCGGTCGTTTCCGGCGGCGGCGTAGACGCAGGGAAACCGGCGCATGGCGCTGTCGATCACGATCCGGACCGAAGGCGGCAGCAAAAAGGGGCATACGCCTCCGGGGGCATAGCCTGTGTAGCGCAGGACTTCGTCCTCCCCCGGAAGGCGCACCTTGCCCTTGAGCCCCGCCGCCTGCTTCAGCCGGGACCCTTTGATCCGCCGGTCGCCGCAGGTGACCGCCACCACAGGCTGATCCCCCACCACGAAGAGGATGCTCTTGGCGATTTCCGCCACGCTGCACCCCACGGCCTTGGCCGCCGTCTCCGATGTGGGGGTGAGCTCCTCGAATTCCCGAACCTCAATGCCCCGCTCTTTCAGGTAGGCTTTCACGTCCGCAATGCTGGGCATGGTCTCCTCTTTCCCTCAGCCCCTTGTCGATCTGGGTCAGAATGTCCGCCGCGAGCCGCTGCGGGTCCGCGGCATCGCGAATGGGACGGCCCACCACGATGTGATCCGCTCCCGAGGCGAAGGCGCGGCGCGCGTCCACGGTGCGTTTCTGGTCATCCACATTGGCCACGGGACGAATGCCGGGGGCGACCACGAGAAAGCCGCCGCCGAGCTCCCGGCGAAGTCTGGGGATTTCCAACCCGGAAGAGATCAGGCCGTCGCAGCCCAGGGCCAGGGCGCGGCGAGCCCGGGAAAGCACCAGGTCTTCCACCGAGCAGGAAAACCCCAGGTCGTGCAAGTCGCCTTCATCCAGGCTCGTGAGGGCGGTGACGGCCAGGATTTTGACCGATCCCTTGGCTTCCACGGCGGCTTTGAGCATGCCGTCGTTGCCGTGCACGGTGGTGAAGGCCACATTTCTTTTGGCCAGCTGGGCCGTGGCCCGCCGCACCGTCTCCGGCACATCAAAGAGTTTCAGGTCCAGAAAGACCTTGGCCCCTCGGTTCTGAATCCATTCCACCATGGGGAATCCGCCGGCGAGAAACAGTTCGAAGCCCACCTTGAAAAACCGGATTTGGTCTTCCAGCCGTTCGACCCACCGCTTGGCCTCTTCCGGGGACGGCAGATCCAGCGCAAAAATCAACCGTTCGTTCAAAGGGATGGCGTCCATTCAGGTCTCCATGCCGAAGAAATTCATCAGCAGAAAGCTCAGGCACCGGCGCAGCACGCCGTAAGAAAAATGCCGGTGCGCCAGCCGGTAATTGTGTTCCACCATGGCCCGGCGTTGTTCTTCCGATTGGAGCACGTCCCGAATGCGGGCCACCAGCCGCCGGCTCACGTAGCCGTCCATGATGAGAAGGTTGAACCCCAGGGGCTCGATATCCCGAACGAAGTTGGCGTACCGATTGACCACCAGAGGTTTCCGGAAATAGATGGCTTCGAGAAAAGCATTGCCGAACCCTTCGTAGAGGCTCGGGTAAGTGATGAGGTCCGCGTGGGGATAGATGTCCCACAGGGCGACGGCGTCCTCGGGCGGAGCCGTTTCCACCCACGGGTCCACCACATGGGTTCCCAAAAAGGTCAGGGACACCCCGTGCTGTCGCGCCTGGTTTTGCAGCCAAGAGGCGTACTCCGGGTCCACCTCGCCCGCCTGGTGGGTGATGAGCAGCCGATAGCCCAGGTCCTTTAAGGCTCCGGCGATTTCCACGGCATGTTCGATCCCTTTGCGGCGGATGACCCGGGTCGGCTGCACGATAAGCTTGGCTTCGGGGTCGAGGCCCAGCTTAAGGCGCAACGCCCGGCCCTTTTCCGGGTCGGGCTCGGGCGGGTGATCGAAATCCAGCACGTTGGGAATGACGAAGGAAGACACGCCGCGTCGATGGGCCAGGTCTTCGTGAGCGGCCGAACTGATGACCACGTGTTGGATGGTGGGCAAAGCCGGCGGAAAGGCCATGGACAGGAAGTCCCGCACGCAGTTGACCGAACAGCGACTCTGTTCCCAGGAGAACTCATGGTGGTGGGCGATGGTGGGCAGTTTTCGTTCGGCGATGACTTCGGTCAGCGCCAGGCCCAGGGGAATGTGCAGGGGAGTCGCCAGAGCGTTTTCCACGACCAGCAACCCGATGTCAAAGGTTTCAAGAAAGTCGCAAAGCCTTTCTTTGAGCAGGGCGCGGTAGTCGTGGATCCTTTGGGTCAGCTCGGGGGAACGGATTTCACGGCCGAAGGCTTCCGCCTGAATCCACCGGTTTTCCGGATGGAGGAAATGGGCTTCGGGCACCACCATGGACCGGGACGGATCCTTGTGGACTTCGCCCCCCCACCAAAAACATTCATGACCGCACTCGTGAAGCACCTCCGCCCATTTGCCGGCTTCCATGGTCACGCCGTCGGCGGCGGTAAACCGCGTGGACACAAAACCGATATGGGTTCCCATGAAAAAAACTCCCGCAGAAGGGTTGATCTGTGGCGGAAATTGTGCCCATACTCGGCTGAAAAAGCAAGGACGGCTGTCCATGAAGGATCCGCAGAACCTTATCGTCTTTCACTACCACCTGCTGCGGGGCGGGGTGCGCACCGCGCTCCTGCGAAGCCTTCAGTGCCTCGCCCACGAAGGCTGGCCGGCCGGCCGACGGGTCACCCTGGTCGTGGGCCGTGCCGAAGGCGCCCGCAGTTTCGCCCAGACCCTGGAAACGCTCGTCCCCCATGTCTCCGTCATCGTGGATCCCCGGCTGGACTATCGAGACACTCCGTGGCCCGACGCCGCCACCTTTTCCCAAGACGTGCGGGCCCTGAGCGACGCCATGCTGTCCTGGGCCGACGGGTCGGCTCTCTTTTGGCTGCACAACCCCACCTTGGGCAAGAACCCGGCGGTCACCGCCGCATGGAAAGAAGCGGCCGACAGGGCCTGGACCGAGGGGCTTCCGTGCCGGTTTTTGTATCATCTTCACGACTTTCCCGAATGCGGCCGCATGGCCAACATGGAGCGGCTTCGGCGCTGTTGGGGTGAAGGCGGCCTTCTGCACATCTACCCTGCGGTTCCCAACACGGCCTACGCCGTGCTCAATTCCACGGACCGGAACCGGCTTGTGGGCTGCGGCCTGCCGCCCGAACGAGTGTTTTGGCTGCCCAACGTGCTCATCCCTTCGTCAAGCCCGCTCGCTGCCCTTCCGGATTCCCGTCGCACAGCCATGGAAAAGGCCCTCGCCGACTACGCCCTCGCCCACGCCTATGTCTTCCATCCCTCCCGACCCCGGTGGCTCCTTCCCATTCGACTCATACGCCGAAAAAATCTCATGGAAGCCCTGCTTCTGGCGGCCCTTCATCCCGACGGCCCGCAGGTGCTCGTCACCCTGGATGCCACATCCGCCCAGGAAAAACCTTACGCCGACGCGGTCAAACAATGCGTTCGGCAAAAGCGGGTGCCGTGCGTCATCGGCTTCGGCGCCGAACTGGTGGGCACGGCCTTTTCCTTTGAAGAACTCTTGACGTTCTGCGACGCCGTCGTCACCACCTCCCTTCTGGAAGGCTTCGGCTTCACCTTCCTCGAAGGGCCGCTCCAAGGCCGCCCTCTTCTCGGCCGAAATCTTCCCGACGTCACGATGGATTTCGCCGCCATGGGATTCCGAAGCGATGGACTCTACGACACCCTGCCCGTGCCGCTGGAAAACCGCCATCGAGTCCGCCTTCTGGACAAAGGCCGACGGTTCGCCGTTCGCTATGCGGAAATCGTTCAGACCCTTTCCCGGAAAGATCTGGATCGGTTTATGGCGCGGCTGGAAACCGTATACGGCGCCTCGTCGGTGGATTTCGGTATGCTGGATTTCGAGGCTCAGCGCGACCTTGTGGGAGAGGCCCGAAGCGGAGGGCTCAAGGGCGTTTGCACCGCACCCATGGAGCCGACCCGAATGGATGAAGCGGCCTCGGAAGCATTTTTCGCCCGGTTCGGCCCCACGGCCCACGCCCGCCGACTGACGGAGGCTTTTGACGCCTTGTGGGCGGCCGAACACGGCGTGCAGGGGGCGTCGACGGATCGGGACGAGGGCAAACCCGAAGACGATGTGCACGCCTGCCTGAACGCCCTGTTTTTCGATCCCGTGTATCAGCGGCCGCTTTTTGGAGGATGGTGATGGATCGGTGGCAGGACTGGCTGGCAGCCCACGTTTCCCGAACCCCTGTTTCCACGGCGGAAACCGCGTCCGTGCCGCGTCTGGATCCCAAACCTCGAGTGGTTCTTTTTGACGTTTACGGCACACTTCTCGCCGCCCGGCACGGCGATTTGGAAGCCCAGGGGCGCAGTCGGCTGGCCGAAGAAAGCTTCGTGGAAACGGCCCGTTTCTTCGGCTTTTCGGAAGAAAGCGGTCGGGCATGGGCGAAAGCCTTTTTTCAAGCGGTCGCCGACGAACAGGAACGATGCCGGTCCTTGGGCATTCAACGGGCCGAGGTGCTCGTCGAACGCATTTGGGAGGAACTGCTTCAAAGCGTTCCCGATCCGCCCAATCCCCTTCCGGATCCCATGGATGCGGCCTTCTATCGGGAACTTCAGGCCAACCCGGTCGCCCCCTTTGAAGGCGCCGCCGAGGCCCTGGCCGCCCTGCGCCGGGAAGGATACCTGGTGGGGGTGGCGTCCAACGCTCAGTTTTACACGGTGCCCATCTTAGAGTATGCCCTTGGAGGCGAAGGACGCTTTTTTCCCGAGGCCGAGGCTATTGGGCGCGCCGATGAGACGGGCGTTTTGGGCACCGATGTCGGCGCCGTTTTTCATCCCCAATGGATCTTCTTTTCGTTCCAGCTGGGTTTCGCCAAACCCGATCCCCATTTCTTCCGGCTCGTCGCCACCCGGGCGCGGCGCTGCGGTTGGCGTCCCGAAGAGGTGCTCCTGGTGGGAAACGATCCCGTCAACGACATGGAAGCCGCCCGCCTGCACGGCATCCAGGCCGTCCTGTTCACGCCGTCTTCGACGGCGTCCTCGCTGCGGGCTTCGTGGTCCGGGCCGCAGGTCCATCGGTTCGATGCCCTGGTGCAGGCCCTGATCGGCCGCTGACCATTTCGTGCGGAAGGAGGAGCTGCCCATGTCCAACTTTGCCCAGAAGCATACGAAAATCGCCACCTTTTACCTGCTCACCCCGGGCCACGCCAGGATGAAGGAGGAGCTCATCCACCATTCCCGGTGGAAGAAGACGGTCCTGGTGATCCCCGTGCTGGCCAGCGAATTCACCGATCCGGAAAACCGCCCGGTTTTCGAAAACATTCTGGACCACCTGCGCCACGCTCCCTACATCTCCCGCATCCTTTTCGGCCTAGACGGCGCCACAGAAGAGGAGGCGCTGGAACTGTGGGGCATGGCCCGCCGCCGCGGCCTGCAGAACACTTTGGTGGTCCATAACGACGGGCCGGGATTTCGAGGCATCTACGATCAGTTGTCCCAGGCCGGCTTCGCTTTGGACGTGCGCGGCAAAGGCCGCAACATGTTCCTTTCCTTCGGGATTGCCATGGCTTTGGGCGCCCAGACCGTGGCCCTGGTGGATGCCGATATCCGCACTTTTACCTGCGAACAGCTGGACCGGCTTATCTATCCGGTCCAAGTACTGAACTATCAGTTTTCCAAGGCCTTTTACGCCAGACTGAGAGACGGCCAGCTTTACGGCCGGGTCAAACGCCTGCTCCTGGACCCGCTCCTCATCGCCCTCAAACGCAAGTTCACCGAAAGCCAGGAAGAAAAGGTGCTGCGCCTGGTGGATTTCCTCCTCACATTCAACTACCAGCTTTCCGGCGAAGTCGTCTTCGACATGAGCCTTCTCAAGCGAATGCACTTTGCCATGAACTGGGGGGTGGAAATATTTACGCTCATCGAGGTGTATCGAAAGGCCAACACCATCGCCCAGGTGGAAATTTCCCACGAACCCTTCGACCACAAGCACCAGCCCGTCTCGCCCGACGACAAGGACCGAGGCCTGCACAAGATGGGCATCGACATCGTCACAACCCTTCTCAGCGCCCTGGTCATCGAAGAAGGCTTGGAGATTTCCGATCACTTCATTCGGGATCTCACCCTCACCTACCTCAACGTGGCCGACACCCTGATCAAGATGTACGCGGACAACGCCGCCTTCTGCGGGCTGGACTATGACCCGGACCAGGAGGAAGCCATGGTCCACGGCGTGTTCAAAAACGCCATCCTCTATGCCGGCGACCTTCTCCTTTCCCCCTATCGGCTCGCGGACCGGTTCGCCTCCTTTGTGGGGAGCCAGCCGGCCTTCCAGCCCTACGTGGCCTCGGGACTCATCCAGACCATCCACGAATGCGCCCAGCAGGCCCGCACCCAGCTTTTCGAAACGCCCCAGACCATGTCCTGGGACCGAGTGCTCCGCAAGGTGCCGGGAATCATTTACGACATCATCAACGTGGTGGAGAGCGAAAAGCAGAAGGCCGGGCCCTGAGCCGGTCCAAAATGGCGCGGCGCCCGGCATGGAACCGTGCGGCCATGGCGTCCACGACGGCGTCCACTTCGGTGCGGTAAAACGCTTCGGCCTGTTCGGGGGGAACGCCCAGGCGTTTTTGGACGGCACGCACGGCGCCGTACGTGCGGGCGCCCAGCCGATCGAGCTTCTCCCGGCAAAATTCCAGAAACGCGGCGGTGTACAGATAGGTCAGGGCGTTTTTGACGGGATCCACCCGCCGGGTCGCCAAAAGATAGGCGAGGCCTTCGTAAAGGATGCGGATCCACAAGTCCTGTGTGACGTCGAGAAAGACCACCGGGCTTTCGTCGTCCGTGGGGGCGCGGCGAAGCCGTTCCAGCCGCTGGCGGACGGCCTCAAAGGTTTCCGGATCCAGGCTTTCCCGCATGGCCGCTTCGTAGCGGGAAAAACCCGAAAGGAGCGTCTCCCGTTTTCGATCCACGTCAAAGACATCCGTGGAACCGGGATCGATGAAGGCGATTCCCGTTTTGTCCGGCCCCCAGGTGACCGGCCGTTTCAGGGGTTCCTCGGAAGCCAGCAGGCGCGTCACCCGGCCGTCCCGGTCTTCGTAGTGCAGGAGCCGGTTCAGGGCCGAACCGATGACTTCCCCGGGCATGACCGCCAGTTTGGCTTCGTCGGTGATGTCGTGCAGCTTCGCGCCGAGATAGACTTCATAAATGTCCGTTTCGGCATCGGCGATGTTGTCAAAGGTGGTGGCGATATCCGTCCCGTAGCGGCGGCGGGCGTCGTCCCAGACGGCTTCCCGTTCGTGGCGGACGGCTCCGGCCGAAAGGACGATATCCCCCGAAATGCCTCCGGGAACATAGCACCCCATGAGGGTCGTCAGGGGCCCCACGATGAAGCGGGTCAAGGAAGCGTCCACGAAATGGCGGGCGTAGCGGGCCGTGATGAAAAAATGCCGCTTCGAGGCCGACACTCGATGATGGGCTTCCACGGCAGCGAAGGTGCGAAACCACGGGCGAAAGTCATTTCGCAGATCGCCGTCCAGAAGAATGAGGCTCTTGAGGGTCGGGCAGTGGGCCGTTTCGTCGAAAAGGAGTTTCAAGGCGCTGCCTTTTCCGGGTGTGCGGTCTCCTTTGTAGCCGTCGTAGGGCGTGGCCACCGCAAGGAGCCGCTTTCGGGCCGATTCCGGCGCGCCGCCAAGGAAGGCGCACGCCGCGGAAAGGGCGGCTTCCACCGTGGAAGCATCGGGCCGATCCAACGTCAGGGTGCCGTCGGAGACGACGAAAGCGATCCGCTCATTCGGGTAGGCGCCCAGAGCCGCCTCCATGCCCCGGCGCAGTTCCGCCCCGATGTTGTCCGCATTGCCGTACGTGGGATGCCCCACCACGTGCGCGGGCCCAAACCGGGCCAAAAGAGCCCCCAGAGCCCCTTCCTGAACGGGAAAGCTGCCGCGAAACACGTTCGGAAAAATTTCCACCAATCCCACCGTCTCTCCCTTCCCTTGGGGTCACATCTTGATTTATGCCATAGTGACACATCCTCGATTTTTGGACAGGCTCCTGGAAGCCTTTTCGACAAGGAAACCTTTAGGAGCGGCTTCAGCCGCGACCCCGCGCCACGCTTTAACCGATTTTTCCCACGGGTTCTGCCGAAAGCACTTTCGGACACGCTTCCGGGAGCTTGGCAACAATTGCAGCCTCCAGTCCATGAGCCATGGACTAAGGATCAATTGTAAGACTCTACATCGAAGCGGGGGGGCGAGTCCGTGCCGAGAGGCGATGGGCCAGCAGGGTGTAGCGCTTCTGGATTCGGTCGTTTCGCACGGCCATGGCCAGGGCTTTCTTCGAGCCCACCAGGACCACCAGTCTCTTGCCGCGGGTGACGGCCGTGTAGAGAAGATTGCGCTGGAGCATGACGTAGTGCTGGGTCACCAGGGGCACCACCACCGCCGGGTATTCGCTCCCCTGGGCCTTGTGGACACTCACGGCGTAGGCGTGGGTGATTTCGTCCAGTTCCGAAAAATCGTAGCTCACCGAGCGGCCGTCCATGCGCACGCGGATTTCCTGGTTTTCCTCGTCCACGGCCTGGATACGCCCCAGATCGCCGTTGAAGACGTCCTTGTCGTAATTGTTGCGAAGCTGCATGACTTTATCGCCCACGCGATAGATCCGCCCGGCCCGTTCCACGGCGCGCCCGTGCGGGTTGAGCGCCCTCTGCAGGGCCTCGTTCAGGCTCTGGGCGCCCACGGTCCCGCGATGCATGGGGCTCAGCACCTGAATATCGTCCACGGGATCCATACCGAACCGCGCGGGGATCCGCTGCGTGCAGAGTTCCAGCACCACGCGGAGCACCTCCTGGGGATCGTCCTTCTCGATGAAATAGAAATCCGAAAGACGCCCTTCGCGGGAACTCCCATTGATGGGAAACAGCCCCTCCCGGATCCGGTGGGCGTTCACCACGATGAGGCTTCGCTGAGCCTGGCGGAAGATTTCGCTCAGGCGCACCACGGGAAAGGCCCCCGAGTCGATGATGTCCTGCAGGACGTTTCCGGCCCCCACCGACGGCAATTGATCCACATCGCCGACGAAAACAAGGGTGGTCTTGGGGGCCACGGCCTTGAGCAGGTGATGGGCCAGCAGGGCATCGAGCATGGAGGCCTCATCCACGATGAGGCAGTCGGCGGCCAGAGGTCTTTGTTCGTTTCGCTGAAAGCCTCCCCCCTGAGGGCTGAATTCCAGGAGCCGGTGAATGGTGGCCGCCTCGTGCCCTGTGGTTTCGCTCAACCGCTTGGCGGCGCGGCCCGTGGGGGCGGCCAGGGCGACGCGGGCCCCCAGGCGCTTGTAGGCGGCGCACACGGCCTTGATCAAGGTGGTCTTGCCCGTGCCGGGGCCGCCCGTGATGACCAGGACCTTGTCCGTGAGTGCTTTGCGGACCGCTTCCATTTGAAGCGGCGCCAGAGGAAAAGGCAGACACGCCGTGACAGCGTTGACGGCGTCGTCGATCTTGCCCGAAGGAAACCTTTTGGCAAACGAGGCGATGTACGTCAGGCGGGCGGCCGTCTGGGTTTCCGCCGCATGGTAGCCTCGAAGATAGACGGCTGTGCCATCCCCCATGAGGCGCGCCGCCTCCTCGGAAAGCCGCTCCAGCACAACCCGACCGTCGGCGGCGAGGTTTTCAAGGCCCTGTGCCAAGACATCCGCCGGGGATTCCAGAAGCTTTCCCGCGTCTTCCAGCAGCCGGTTTTTCGGCACACACACATGGCCTTCATCGGCGGCCTGAAAGAGGACGTAATGGAGGCCGGCTTCGGCCCGAATCTGGGAATCCGTGCCGAACCCCAGGTTCCGGGCGATCTTGTCGGCCGTGACGAACCCGATGCCCGTCACATCCATGGCGATCCGATAGGGGTTTTCCCGAAGGACCTTAAGAGATTCCTTGCCGTAGTGTTTGAAGATTCGGGTCGCATGGGCGGCGCTCACCCCGTGGGTCTTGAGGAAGATCATGACTTCCCGGATTTCTTTTTGATCGTCCCACGCTTTCATGATCCCGCGCAGCCGTTTGGGGCCGATCCCGTCCACTTCCAGGAGCCGCTCCGGGTTGGTGTCGATGACATCCAGGGTGGCCGTCCCGAAGGCTTTGACGATGCGTTTGGCCATTTCGGGGCCGATGCCCTTGATGAGGCCCGAACCCAAGTACTTGCGGATGCCTTCCACGGTGTCTGGGCTGAGGGTTTCGTAGTGGTCGGCCCGGAACTGTTCGCCGTACTTGGGATGACGGCCCCAGGTGCCGCGAAGCCGAAGCACTTCGCCGGGGGTCACCGAAACGAAGGATCCCACCACGGTCACCAGGTCGCGGCGGCCGCGCACTTTAAGGCGCAGCACGCTGTAGCCGTCCTCTTCGCCGGCGTAGGTGATGCGTTCCACTTGGCCTTCCAGGGTTTCCACGTTCGCAGCCTCTTCGTCCTGCAATGCTTTTGACAAGTGTTCGACGATTGTTAGAATAGCATTGAAATCTCGACGATTCCAAGCAGGGAGGACGACCATGGCTCTTTTCATCAAAACCGATGATTACCGCAAGTACGGCATCAGCAAGTATTCCACGCTGGATCAGGTGCGGGCCGTGGTCCAAAGGGAACTGAACATTCATCCGCTTTTCGTGCGGTTTGTGAACAAGCATGAATTCATTCGGGTCGATTTCCTGAAGCCTCAGGCCCGCCGCAAAAGGGCCCGATCTCAGCCCACAGCCGACGAAGGAGGGCGCCGGCGCCGCCCCCGCTGAAGCCCGGCGGCGTGGGCCGAGCCCCGTGAGGCGCCGCATGGGGCCTTCGGATCGGCGGCCATGCCCGACATTCGCCGTTTCCCCAACTGCCGTGTGCGCATAAACCGAAAGGATCATGCGCCGCCTCATTTCCATAGGGAACGTCGTGCGCGTCGAAGGGACGACCGAGCGCAGGGATGTCCCGACCGCACAGGAGGCCTCCCCCTGAAGGCGTCCGCCGGCTCAAGGAATTTCGAAGCACGAAAAATTTTCTTGACAAGACCGCCGCCCAAAGATTAGGCATGGCTTGTACCGAAAGGCGGCATCCTCGAGACGGAAAGGCAATCCCCGTGGGTTCATCGCAACAAAGACACAAGACAGGTTTCTGGTGGTGCTGGTGGTGGTGCGTTGCGCACGGGTGCGCCGACGGGGGTGCGTCGCTTTAGACCACCGGCACGAATGAAGCCATTGAGACCGTGGGCCACCCGGCCCACGGTCTTTTTGTTTCGGGGCAAAGGCCGTGGGAATTCATCCCGCGGCCTTTTTCCATTTTATGGACCGTCAATCGTTCAGCGAAAACACAGGAGGTCCCCGCCATGCTGGTTGTGATGCACAAAGAAGCCACAGCGGACGACGTGGCGCACGTGGTGCGCGCCATTGAAAGTCGAGGCTACAGCGCGCGGCCCATTCAGGGCGGCGAACGCATGGCCATCGGCATCCTCAACAACCGCGGCCCGGTGGATCCCAACTGGGTGTTGGGCCTTCCCGGCGTCAAGGAAGCCATTCCCGTGACGCGGCCCTACAAGTTGGTAAGCCGCGAATTTCACCCGCAGGACACCGTTGTCCCCGTGGGCGATGTGCGCATCGGCAACGGCACGGTGGTGGTCATCGCCGGACCGTGCGCCGTGGAAAGCGAAGAACAGGCCCTGACCATCGCCCGCCATGTGAAGCGCGCCGGGGCGCACCTTTTCCGAGGCGGCGCCTTCAAGCCCCGCACCTCCCCTTACGCCTTTCAGGGCTTGGGCGAGAAGGCCCTGAAAATCCTGGTCAAAGTCCGCGAAGAAACCGGCCTTCCCATCGTCACCGAAGCCCTGGACCACACGGTCTACGACCTGGTGGAGGAGGCCGCGGACATGGTCCAGATCGGCGCCCGAAACATGCAGAATTTCACCCTGCTTCGCCGCGCGGGGCATTCCTCCAAGCCGGTGCTTCTCAAACGGGGCATGGCCGCCACCCTGGAAGAATGGCTCATGGCCGCCGAATACATCCTGGAAGGCGGTAATCCCAACGTCATTTTGTGCGAACGCGGCATCCGCACCTTTACGGACCACAGCCGAAACACGCTGGATCTTTCGGCGGTGCCCGTGGTGCGCAAGGAAAGTCATCTGCCCATCATCGTGGATCCCAGCCATGCCTGCGGCCGCCGCGATCAGGTGATTCCCTTGAGCCGCGCCGCCGTGGCCGTGGGCGCCAACGGGCTCATGGTGGAAGTCCATCACCGGCCGGAAGAAGCTTTGAGCGACGGCGCCCAGTCGCTTACCCCCGACCAGTTTCGAAGGTTGTGCGACGAAATCCGACCGTTGGTGCACCTCTATGCCAGAGGTCAGAGGTCAGAAGTCAGAGGTCAGAGGTCAGAGGTCAGAAGTCAGAAGGCGTAGGTTGGGGTGAGCGGAGCGAACCCCAACAAGAATCGCGGGCGAACAGCAAGGAAAATCAAGGCTGCACCCGAACGGAACGTTTCGCCAACCGGCACTGCTCACAAGGACGGAAACCATGAAACTGCGGTTTTTTCCCACACGCAAGGAATTCGCCGAGTTGCTCGGCCGAGGAAACCTGGTCCCCGTGTGCTGCGACATCCTGGCCGACACGGAAACCCCCGTCTCCGCCCTGGCCAAGATCCGCCGCTCAGGCCGTCCCGTTTTCCTTTTGGAAAGTGTGGAAGGCGGCGAACGCTGGGGCCGCTACAGTTTTCTCGGCGCCTCCGCTTCGCGGCATGTGCGGATCTTTCGAGACCGCGTGGATCTCATGGAAAACGGGAGGCGGCGCAGCCTGGACCACGGAGGCGATCCCCTTTCGGTCCTGCGCGCCCTCATGGCCCCCTACCGACCCGTGACCGTTCCGGGGCTGCCTCGGTTTTGGGGCGGCCTTGTGGGGTGGTTCGCCTATGAGACGGTTTCCTTTTTCGAAAGGATTCCCCACGGGCTGCCGCCCGAAGAGCCCCTGGCCCATGTGGTCATGACGGACGAACTCCTCATCTTCGACAACGTGCGCCATACCCTCACCCTGCTCGTCCCCGTGTATCGGGAAAACGACGCGGACGATCCCGAAAGGCTCTACGACGAGGCCGTCTCGCGTCTGGAAAGCCTGGCGGAATCCCTGGGTCGGCCTCTGCAGGCTCCGGCCGTTCCCTTGCCGGAACCCGCCTCGAGCGCTTCCTCCCAGCCCTTTCCCTCAGCGGAAGAAAGGGAGCCCCATGCGCTCCAGGAGAAGGCGGCGGAAGCCGGCGCGTTTCGCTCGGCCCTTTCCCGCGATGCCTTTCTCGCCATGGTGCGCACCGTCAAGGCACACATCACGGCAGGCGACGTCATTCAGACCGTGATTTCCCAGCCGTTCGTGCTCCAGCCCGCCCCCGATCCCTGGTTCCTGTACCGCGCTCAGCGCTACGTGAACCCATCCCCCTACATGTTCTTCATGGAACTGGACGATCGAATCCTGGTGGGTTCTTCCCCGGAAACCATGGTCCGGCTGGAAAACGGCGTGGCGACCCTTCGGCCCATCGCCGGCACCCGCCCTCGAGGCGCCACGGAACAGGAAGACCGCCGTCTGGCCGACGAACTCCTGAAAGACCCCAAGGAACGGGCCGAACACCTCATGCTCGTGGATCTCGGCCGAAACGACCTGGGCCGTGTGGCCGAAACAGGCACCGTCCAGGTCACGGACCTCATGGTCGTGGAACGCTACTCCCACGTGATGCATCTGGTGTCCAACATCACATGCGATCTTCGCCGGGACGCCGACGCCTGGGATCTGCTGCGGGCCACCTTTCCGGCGGGAACGCTCACCGGAGCTCCCAAGATTCGAGCCATGGAAATCATCGCCGCGCTGGAACCCGCGCCGCGGGGCCCTTACGGCGGCGCCGTGGGCTACATTTCTTTTACAGGCAATATGGATCTGGCCATCACCATCCGCACGGCCTGCCTCCAGAACGGCATCATGACCGTGCAGACCGGGGCGGGCATCGTGGCCGATTCCGTCCCCGAGCGGGAATACGAGGAAACGGTGAACAAGGCCAAAGCCATGCTCAAGGCCGTGGCCCTGCTGCACCAGGCCACGCAGGCATCTCCCTGAAAGGAGGTCCGCCATGATCGTCATGATCGACAATTACGACTCCTTTACCTACAACCTGGTCCAATACCTTCAGGTGCTGGGGGCCGACGTGCGGGTCATTCGAAACGATGCGGCCTCGGTGGACGAGATCCTTTCCTGGAACCCGCGCGGGATCGTCATTTCCCCGGGTCCCGGCAAACCCGAAGACGCCGGCGTCTCGGTCGCCCTCATTCGCGCGGCCGCACCGACCGTCCCTATTCTGGGCGTGTGTTTGGGCCATCAGGCCATCGCCGTCGCCTTCGGCGGCCGTGTGGGCCCCGCGCGGTTCCTCATGCACGGCAAGACCTCCATGGTCCGACCCGACGGGCGAGGCATCTACCGAGGCCTGTCGAGCCCGTTCCAGGCCATGCGTTACCATTCCCTGGCCGTCTTTCGAGACGCCCTTCCGGACTGCCTGGAAATCAGCTCCGAAGCCGACGACGGCGAAATCATGGGCATCCGCCACAAGACGTACCCGTGCGAAGGCATTCAGTTTCATCCCGAATCCATCATGACACCCGTGGGAAAGCGCCTTCTGCGCAATTTCCTGAACGGGGACGGAGGTCACTAAAGTGTTCCGCGACTGCCTGCACAAGATCGCCAAAAGGGTGGACCTGACGGAAGAGGAGATGAGCGCCGTCATGGAGGCGCTCATGTCGGGGGAACTCACCGACGCTCAGATCGGAGCCTTCATGGCCGCTCTGGCCACCAAAGGCGAAACCTTCGCCGAGCTGGCCGGAGCGGCCCGGACCATGCGCCGCAAGGCCCACCGCCTTCACGTGAGCGCCTCCACGGTGGTGGACACGTGCGGGACGGGAGGCGACGGCGCCCACACGTTCAACATTTCCACCACGGCGGCCTTCGTCGTCGCCGGATGCGGCGTGACGGTGGCCAAGCACGGAAACCGTTCGGTGTCCAGCCGGTGCGGCAGCGCCGACGTTTTGGAAGCGCTGGGGGTACGCCTGGATACGGACCCGGAAGTGGTGGAAGAAGCCGTGGGAGAAATCGGTATCGGCTTTCTTTTCGCGCCGCTCTACCACGGCGCCATGCGCCATGCCGCCAAGGCTCGAAAAGAAGTGGGCCTGCGATCCATTTTCAACATGCTGGGCCCGCTCACCAATCCCGCCGGGGCCAACTGCCAGGTGCTAGGGGTTTATGCCCCGGAACTGACGGAAATGTTCGCGCAAGCCCTGCAGCGTCTCGGAGCGCGCCGCGCCTTCGTCGTCCACGGCCACGACGGCCTGGACGAAATCACGGTGTGCGCCCCCACGCGGGTTACGGAACTGCACGACGGGCTCATTCGCACCTACGACCTGGATCCCGAACGAATCCTTGGGCGCACGGCCGACCCCGAAGCCCTGCGCGGCGGATCGCCCCAGGAGAACGCGGCAATGCTCCGATCCGTCCTGGAAGGGGCGCCGGGGCCGCGCCGGGACGTGGTGGTTTTGAACGCCGCGGCGGCTCTGGTAGCCGCCGGATCGGCGGCAGACCTGAAGGACGGGGTGAGGCTCGCCGAAGAGAGCCTGGATTCCGGCGCCGCTCGCGCCAAACTGGACGCTCTGGTGCGCTTCACCCAAGAGCGCGCCCCATCGGCGGGGAAAAGCTGAAAAAAAGGGAGCCGTCACGATGGGCGATTTTCTCAGCACGATTCTCGAGGCCAAGAAGGCGGAAACGGCGCGTCGAGCCGCCCGACGGCCGCTTTCAACCATCCGTCGGGACGCCGAAGCCATGCCGCCGCCCCGCCCCTTTGCGGCCGCCCTGGCCGACCCTGCGCTCACCCAGGCGACTTTTTCGGCATCCTTCGGCGCAACGGCGCCCATGCCGCCCGCTTTCGGCGCGGACCGAAGCGCCGCGGCTCTCGGGGACATCTCGGGGCATGCGCCGGGGACACAGCCGGGATCCATACCCCTTCGCCTGATTGCGGAAATCAAGCGGGCGTCTCCGTCCAAGGGACCCCTTTACCCTAACCTGGACCCGGCAGCGCTGGCTCGAGCCTACGCCCGAGGCGGCGCCGCGGCCCTTTCCGTTCTGACCGACGGTCCCTTTTTCGGCGGTTCCCTGGACGACCTCACGGCCGCTCGAAACGCCGTCTCCCTTCCGGTGCTTCGAAAGGATTTCATCGTCAGCGACTACCAGATTTATGAAGCCCGGGCCGCCCAAGCCGATGCGGTGCTCCTCATCGTGCGGGCGGTGAGCCCGTCTTTTCTTCGAGACGCCTTGGCCCTGTGCCAGGCTCTGGGGCTCGCCGCCTTGACGGAAGTCCACGACGAAGCCGACGTGGAAACCGCCCTGGCGTGCGGCGCCCGCATCCTCGGCGTCAACAACCGCAACCTCAAAACGTTTGAAACATCCCTGGAAACTTCCATCCGGTTGCGCCCGCTCATCCCCGAAGACCGCATTCTGGTCGCCGAAAGCGGTATTCGGGACCGACGCGACATCGAGCGGCTGTGCGCGGCCGGGATTTTTCGTTTCCTCATCGGCGAATCCCTGGTGCGCGCCAAGGACCCGGAAGCGGCCGTGCGCGCCCTGCTTGACGAGGATGGACAGGGCCGAGAGGAACTCGGCGGAGGCGCTCCCCATGGACATTAAGATCTGCGGAATCACGACGGCAACCGATGCGGCAGCGGCGGCCGCCTTGGACATTCAAGCGGTCGGGCTCGTCTTTTACCCCAAGAGTCCGCGCTGGGTGGACGAAGACAAAGCCCGCCGCATCGTGGAAAGCCTTCCACCCGGCATCGCCGCTGTGGGGGTCTTCGTCGATACGCCCGCCGCGGCTGTCCTGGCGACGGCCCGCGCCGTGGGACTTCACGCCGTGCAGCTGCACGGGGCCGAACCCCCGGAAGACATTCGCCGCCTTCGCGATGCCGGCCTTCGAGTGGTGAAGGCCCTTTTCGTCAACCGCGCGCCCGGCTTGGACGCGCAGACGGCCTACGCCCCCACGGCCTTTCTCGTGGAATGCGCCGGGGCGACAAGGCCCGGCGGAAACGCTCTGACGTGGGATTGGTCCCAAGCCCGCGGGGCGATTTCGACCGCGCCCATGATTCTTGCCGGGGGACTCACCCCGGAAAACGTTCGGGACGCCGTTCTCGCCGCCGATCCCTGCGGCGTGGATGTGAGTTCCGGTGTGGAAAGCCGCCCGGGCCGAAAGGACCCGGACAAGATGCACCGATTCGTTGAGGCCGTGCGCCGCCTTCGGCCGCACCCGCCCCAAGGAGGAATCTTCTCATGAACCCCACTGCCGCCCTCTCTTCCACCCCGGCGCCGTCTATCAAGGCGCCCGGTTCCGCCATGCCGGATGTTCGAGGTCATTTCGGGCCCTTCGGCGGCCGTTACGTCGCCGAAACGCTCATGCCGGCCCTTTTGGAGCTGGAAGCCGCCTACGAGGCGGCACGAAAGGATGCGACCTTTCAGGAAGCCTTTCATCGGCTGCTTACCGAATACGCCGGTCGGCCCACGCCCCTGTACCCGGCTCGAAGGCTTTCGGCCCACTGCGGCGGCGCTCAAATCTTCCTCAAGCGGGAAGATCTGGCCCACACGGGCGCCCACAAGATCAACAACACCCTGGGCCAGGTGCTGCTCGCTCAACGCATGGGCAAAACCAAGGTCATCGCGGAGACGGGTGCGGGGCAGCACGGCGTGGCCACGGCCACGGCGGCGGCTCTGTTCGGCATGGAGTGCCGCGTGTTTATGGGCACCGAAGACGTGAAACGGCAGGCGCCCAACGTGCGCCGCATGGAACTTCTGGGGGCTCAGGTCGTTCCCGTTGCTTCGGGCACTGGAACCCTCAAGGACGCCATGAACGAAGCCATGCGCTACTGGGTGAGCGCCGTTCGCGATACCTTTTACGTCATCGGCTCCGTGGCGGGCCCGCACCCCTACCCTATGATGGTGCGCGATTTTCAAAGGGTCATCGGCGACGAAGCGCGCGCTCAGATGCTGGATCGTGCAAGGCGCCTGCCGGACGTCCTTATCGCCTGCGTGGGCGGCGGCAGCAACGCCATGGGGCTCTTTTACCCCTTCCTGAACGATCCCGTGGCCATGATCGGCGTGGAAGCCGCCGGAGAAGGCATCGACACGGGAAAGCATGCGGCCACTCTGGGCGCCGGATCCGTCGGGGTGCTGCACGGCTCCAAATCCTACGTGCTGCAAGACCCGTACGGGCAGATTCGGGAAGCCCATTCCATTTCCGCCGGGCTGGACTATCCCGGGGTCGGCCCCGAACACGCCTGGCTCAAGGAAAGCGGTCGAGCCCGCTACGTGGCCGTCACCGATTCGGAAGCCCTGGACGCCTTCCGCACTCTTTCCACCCTGGAAGGGATCATTCCGGCCTTGGAAAGCGCCCACGCCGTGGCCTACGCCATGAAAGAGGCGGCACGAAGGCGCCCCGACGAGATTCTTATCGTCAATCTTTCCGGCCGGGGCGACAAGGACCTGGGCATCGTCTTTCGGGATCTTTAGAAAGACGGGCAGCTTCGGAAACGACCCATTTCACCCTCTGGAAAAGGATTGCACCATGAGCCGACTGGCACGGCTTTTTGCCCATCTTAAGGAAAAACGCGAAGGCGCTCTCGTGGGTTTCGTCACGGCGGGCGATCCCACGCCCGACATGTCGCTTCACATCCTTCGGGCCATGGCCGAAGCGGGCGTGGACATCATCGAACTGGGGGTGCCCTTTTCCGACCCCACGGCCGACGGTCCCGTCATTCAGCGTTCGTCGGCTCGAGCCCTGGCCCACGGCATGACCCTGGAAAAGACCCTGGACCTGTGCCGGGCCATGCGCCGGGAAAGCGATGTGCCCCTGGTGGTCTTCAGCTACTACAATCCCATTTTGGCCATGGGCGGCACGCGGTTTTACGAAGAAAGCGTTCGGGCCGGTGCCGACGCCGTGTTGGTCGTGGATCTGCCGCCGGAAGAATCCCAGGAACTGGTCGGCCAATGGTCGGGGAACCAGCTGGATTTTATTCGCCTTGCGGCCCCCACGACCCCGACGGAACGCATGGCGGCCATCGCCCGGGACGCCTCGGGGTTCATCTACCTTGTGTCCATGACCGGCGTGACGGGAAGCGCCGGGCTGGACCTTTCGGAAGTGGCCGCCACGGCGGCGCGCCTGAAGCAGGTGACCTCGCTTCCCGTCTGTGTGGGGTTCGGCATCTCGCAGCCCGAACACGTTTCTGCCGTCTGCCGAGCGGCGGACGGCGCCGTGGTGGGAAGCGCCTTTGAGCGGCTCATCGAGGAAAACCTTACGGCGGGCGACCTTCCCGAACGCATGGCCCGCTACGCCCGCACCCTCAAAGCCGCCACGCGCCTGTGACGAATCGAAGACGCCTCGTCCCCTGGGCGCCTTCGCCCCGTGGATTTCCGAAAGGACATCCACGGGCTGCTCCGATTCTCTCAAAGGCAACGGGGAATAGATCCTTTTTCGGGCACCGTTTCATGCCATGTCCATTTCTTTTGTAGGAACGGCTTCAGCCGCGACACTTCCAACTGCCAATCGTGAGACGTTGCAGGTGGGGCCAACAGCGCGAATATTCAGCCCAGGACAAGAGGGTGGCAGCCTGGTGGCGGATGTTTTGGGAAAAGCAGAAGGAAAAGAGGAAAGCCCCCTTTGCCCTCTCCCCCTGAAAGGGGGAAGAGGGCCGGCGTGGAAAGGGAAATGCCGCAGGAGCGGGAGACGCCGCGGGCGGTTTAGATGTCGAAGTAGAGCATGAACTCGTAGGGGTGGGGGCGCAGCCGCACGGGGTCCACTTCGTTGGACCGCTTGTATTCCAGCCACTTGGAAATCACATCTTCCGTAAACACATCGCCTTTCATCAGGAAATCGTGATCCTGTTCCAGGGCCTTGAGGGCCTCTTCCAAGGATCCCGGCGTGGACGGCACGTTGGCCAGTTCTTCGGGCGTCAGGGCGTAGATGTCTTTGTCCAGCGGTTCCCCGGGATCGATGCGGTTTTCGATGCCGTCCAGGGCGGCCATGAGCAGCGCGCTGAAGGCGAGGTAGCCGTTGCAGGACGGATCGGGAAAGCGGATTTCGATGCGTTTGGCCTTGGGAGAAGGCGAGTACATGGGAATGCGGATGGAGGCGCTGCGGTTTCGGCTGGAATAGGCCAGGTTCACCGGGGCTTCGTAGCCGGGAACCAGCCGCTTGTAGGAGTTGGTCGTGGGGTTGGTGAAGGCGCACAGAGCCGCCGCATGGCGCAACACGCCGCCGACGGCGTGCAAGGCCATTTCGCTCAAGCCCGCGTAGCGATCCCCGGCGAACAAGGGCTTGCCGTCCTTCCAGAGGCTCAGGTGGGTGTGCATCCCCGAGCCGTTGTCCCCGAAGAGGGGCTTGGGCATAAAGGTGACGGTCTTTTTGTGTTTTCGGGCCACGTTCTTGATGATGTACTTGAACCACATGAGCTGATCGCCCATCTTGACCAGAGGGGCAAAGCGCATGTCGATTTCCGCCTGACCGGCCGTGGCCACTTCGTGGTGCTGGCATTCCACCTGAATGCCCACCTGCTGCATCATGAGCACCATTTCCGTGCGGATGTCCTGCAAGGCGTCCGTGGGCGGCACGGGGAAGTAGCCTTCCTTGTGGCGGGGCTTGTAGCCCAGGTTGGGGTTTTCTTCCCGGCCGCTGTTCCAGATACCCTCTTCCGAATCGATGAAATAGTAGCCGTAATGGGCCGCCGAGGCGTAGCGGATGTCGTCGAAGATGAAAAATTCCGCTTCCGGCCCGAAATAGGCCGTGTCCCCGATCCCTGTGAATTTGAGGTACGATTCGGCCTTGTGGGCGATGTAGCGCGGATCGCGCGTGTAGCGTTCCTTGGTGACCGGATCCACGATGTTGCAGATGAGGGTCAAGGTGGGCACCTGAAAGAAGGGGTCCATGACGGCCGTGTCGGGATCGGGAATGACCAGCATGTCGCTGGCGTTGATGGGCTGCCAGCCGCGGATGCTGGACCCGTCGAAACCGAAGCCGTCCTCAAAGGACGATTCGTCGAATTCGCTGATGGGCACCGTAAAGTGCTGCCAGATGCCGGGGAAGTCCAAGAAACGGAAATCCACCATTTGGGCGTTGTGTTCCTTGGCGAAAGCCATCACATCCTGAGGGGTCATGCAGTGTCCTCCTTATGAGAGTGGTTTGGGTGTATCGTTCGGTTTTAGGCGAAGCAATTTCCTTGCCAGGTTCCGGTCATCCTTTCCAGGTCCTAGCCCACCACGCCCCAACGTAGCAGCTTAGCCGAGAATGGAACCTGTAGGAGCGGCTTTGCCGCAACCTTCCCCCAGCGTCCCGTGCCTGGCGGCCATGCAAGGAACCCGTGAGCGCATTCTCGGACAGGCTCCTAGGAGCTTGTCCGAAAATGCCGTCATGACTTCACAGCCTTTCATTAAAATGCACCACAGAGACGCAGAGAGCGCAGAGCTTTCTTTTTTGTGCCGCGCCGCTGAGAGGCCGGCGCGGCACAAGAAGCACCCTTCGGGAAGCTTGCACCACGACCACCTCCGCGCCTACAGGTTTCATTGTCGGACAACCCCCTAGGAGCCTGTCCGAGAACACATGTTGTAGGAGCGGCTTCAGCCGCGACCCCGCACCACGCCTTCACCCATTTTTTGCCGAGGACATCCAAAAGGCATTTTCGGACAGGCTCCTAGGAGCCTGTCCGAAAACGGAAAGGGGTGTCCCGTGCGGGTGCTGGCGGAAAGATTCCCGAAGGGCGCCTCTTGTGCCGCGCCGGCCTCTCAGCGGCGCGGCACAAAAGAAGAGAAAGCTCTGCGCCCTCTGCGTCTCTGTGGTGCATTTATAAAGAGAGACGCCGTAAACGCATGATGCCATTCTCAGGCAGGCTCCTAGACGGCATGGCGGTGTCGGTTTTGAAGGACAAAATTGTGTCAAAGGGCGGGCGGGGCGGCCTTGATGGGACAATTTCGTCTTCTCCTTTTTCCTTGGGCCCCGACCCCGCCCGTCGCGAACGGCGAAAAGGCAACCCCGGCGGCCGCGGGTGCCCGCCAAAAAGGTTCCGTGCCCGCACGACGGGTCGGGCTTTCTACCCCTGGCCTTTGGATCGGGGCACATCCCAGGAGCGCAGGCATTCCAGAAGGCGCTCCTCGATGAGCCCATGCCGCTCGGGATCCTGAATCTTGGCCCCGTCCAGGTCCGTGACGTAGAAGACGTCCACCACCTGAGCGCCGGGGGTGGAAATCTTCGCCAGCTGAATGGTGAGGCCCAGTTCGAACAAGGTCTGGGTCATGGCGTGGAGCACGCCGGGCCGATCCCACGTGTAGACTTCGATGACCGTGTAAAAATCCGAGGCGCTCTCATCCAGCACGACCCGGTCGGGTTTTTTCGGCCCCACAACGGCCTTGCGGGGAATGGGCGGCCGGTGCCGTTCCTTGAGGGCCGTCAGAGCCTCCGGATCCCGAACGCACCGGGTGAGGTCGTTGCGCACGCGCGCCCAGGTCTCTTCGGGGTGAAGCGGGTCCGGGACGTCTTCCACGATGAGAATGTCCAGGGCGATGCCGTAGGATCGCGTGTAGATGTCCGCCGAAAGGATGTTCAGGCCATGGAGCCAGAGCACGCCGGTGATGGTGGCGAAAAGGCCCGGCCGATCCCGGCAGGCCGTGGTCACCTGCCACAGGCCCCCTTCCATGGGCCGGGCATCCAAGGCCAAGCCCTGCTGCGGCACATCCTTTTCCATGGCGAAGTGGCGAAGAATTTCCGAAGACGGCTGGGACAGGAGGTAGCGCAACGAGAGATTTTCCAGCCAGCGCGCCACGGCGCCGCGGTCCTCGGGCGGACACAGGGAAAGAACCTGGCCCTGAATCGCCTCCACCCTTTCCGTCACATCTTCCGGCCGCCATTCGCCCCGCAGGAGCACTCGGTCCACCTTGCCGTACAGTTCGTTCATCAGGGACGCCCGCCACGTGTTCCACGCCCCCGGGCCCGTGGCCCGGGAATCGGCCAGGGCCAAAAGGTACAGAAGCCGCAGTTTGGTTCGGCTTCCGATCTGCATGGCGCAGCGCACGATGGGCTTTTCGTCGCTGAGATCCCGTTTGAGGGCCGTATCCGGAAGGAGCAGGTGGTGTCGAATGAGGAATTCCAGCAGGGCCTTCTCTTCGGGGTCGAGCCCCAGCCGTTCGGCGATGGCGCGGCTCATTTCGGCACCGCGCACCGAATGGTTCTTGCCCTGCCCCTTGCCCACATCGTGCAGGAGTGCCGCCAGATAAAGAATGCGCCGGTAGGGAAGATCGTGGAACAGATGCCGGCAGTCCACCTGAGGGTCCAGGGACGGAAGGCCCTGTTCCAGCCGGTGCATTTCACGCACGGTTCGAAGGAGGTGTTCGTCCACCGTGTAGAGGTGGTAGACGTCGTGCTGCACCCGATAGCGCACGGAGGCCAATTCGGGGATGAAGGTCTGGAGGAAACCCGTTTCCATCATGACCCGAAGCACTCCAAAAGACCGAGTGGGGTTCAGAAGGATGTCGAAAAACTTGGACACCACGGCCGGGTCGCATCGCACGGCCTCAGTGACGGCTCCCAGGTTTTCCCGCACGATCCGCCCCGTCTGATGGTGAAAATGAGCGCCGCGCTTAGCCGCTTCCCAAAAGAGGGCCATGAGGCGTTCGGGGCGTTCGCGGATCCGTTCCGGTTCCATGAAGGACAGATGGTTGTCTTCCAGCAGGAAAGGCCCGGGAAGGACGGTCCGTCGCGTCGTGAGCCGCCGATGTTTTTTGGTCTCGTGGGCGAGGCGGTCCAAAAGGAAGCCGGCGATGCGGCGGATGCGGGCCGTATGGCGGTAGTAGAGGTGCATGAAGGCTTCCACGGCGCTGCCTTCCGTGCCGTCCAGGAAGCCCAACCGTTTGGCCAGGACTTCTTGGTCCGCCATGAGCAACCGGTCCTGCCGCTTGCCGCTCAGGTGGTGGAGTTGCAGGCGCACACGCCACAGAAAATCTTCCGCCTGTTCCAGCCACAGGGCTTCTTCGGCGGAAAGCCAGCCCGCGTCCGTGAGGGCCGACACCGATGGCGTCCCTAGAAAGATCACGGCGATCCAGCGGATGGTGTGGATGTCGCGAAGGCTGCCGACCCCTTCTTTCAGGTGCGGTTCCAAAAGGTAGCTGCTTTCGCCGTAGCGGCTGTAACGGCTCTTTCGGTATTCCCGCAGGTTTTCCAGGAATCGGGCGCGCTTGCTTCGCGTAAAGGCCGAGAGGAAGTTGTCGCGCCACTGACGGTAAAAGGCCGCATCGCCTCCGGCCGGAGCCGCTTCCACATAGGTGGTTTGGACACTGAAGTCCCGGCGCATGAGGTCGTGAAGGTCCTTGGGGGAGGTGACCATGTGGCCCACTTCAAACCCGGCGTCCCACAGGGCGGGCACCACGCGGCGGATGGCGGCTTCCAGGGCGGAGGGAAGGCGTCGCTTGTGAAGGAAGACGAGATCCAGGTCGGAGGCGAAGCTCAGCTGCCCGCGGCCGAAGCCGCCCACGGCGGCGGCGCACCAGCCGTCGGAAGCGGCGCCCGCTTCGGCGCTGATGAGCCCGCGCAGTTCTTCCAAGAGCCGTTCCGCGTAGGTGCGCGCGGCGATGACGCCGGGAACGTCAAAGCCGCACGCCTTTTTGAAGTCCTCTCGAAGCTGCACCAGGGTTTTGCAGTCCATGGAAGATCCGTCGCCACAGTCGTTCGTGGTCATTGGCGGTCATTGACGTGCATGCGCGGGATACCCCCCCGGCCGGCGGTTTTCGCCGGGTCCCGTGGCGGGGCCTAAACGGCCTGTTCGCCCCGTTCCCCCGTTCGAATGCGCAGGCATTCTTCCACGGGCACGACGAAGATCTTGCCGTCGCCGATCTTTCCCGTGCGGGCCGAATCCTGAATGGCCTCCAGAACCTCGTCCAGCTGGTCGTCGCTCACCACGATCTCGATCTTCAGCTTGGGGATGAAATCCACCACGTATTCGGCGCCGCGGTAGATTTCCGTGTGCCCCTTTTGGCGGCCGAACCCGCGCACTTCCGTCACCGTCATGCCCTTGATGCCGATTTCGGTGAGACGTTCCTTCACATCGTCCAGTTTGAACGGCTTGATGATCGCTTCCACTTTCTTCATGCCTTCAGTCCTCTCGATACCCGTGGGCGATGGGGCAGCGCCGGCCCGATCCAAACGCTTTGGTCGTCACGCGCAGCACCGGCGGCGCCTGCCGCCGCTTGTATTCGTTGCCGTCCACGCGGCGCACCACCGACCGGACCAGATCCGTCGGCCAGCCTTCGGCGCAGATTTCGGCCACCGATTTGCGTTCCTCCACATAAGCTTTCAAAATGGCATCCAGCACGTCGTAGGGCGGCAGGCTGTCCTGGTCCTTCTGACCGGGGCGCAATTCGGCGGACGGCGCCTTTTCCAGAATGCGCCGAGGAATCCAGCCGTGCCGGCGGTTGATGACGGATGCCAGGGCGTAGACCAACGTCTTGGGAACATCGCCCAAGACGGACAATCCGCCGTTCATGTCGCCGTAGAGGGTGCAGTAGCCCACGGCCAGTTCGGATTTGTTGCCTGTGTTGAGGACCATGTGGCCCAGTTTGTTGGAAACGGCCATGAGGAGAAGGCCCCGCACGCGCGCCTGAATGTTTTCTTCCGTAACGTCCCAGGCCCGGTCGTGAAACAGCGGGGCCAAAACCGTGCAGGCGTTGTGAAACAGGGTGTCGATGGGGAGCACGGCGAAGGGAACCCCCAGGGCCGAAGCCAGGTTCTGGGCGTCTTCCAGGCTTTCGGGGGCGTTGAACGGTCCCGGCATGGCCACGGTCAGCACATTTTCGGCCCCCAGGGCGAGCCGGGCGATGCAGGCCGTCACCGCCGAATCGATCCCGCCGCTCACCCCCAAAACCACGCGGCGAAACCCGCATTTGGCCACGTAGTCGCGAAGGCCGAGGATGAGGGCTTCCAGGACTTCTTCCGTCGGATCTTCCAACGCGGGCCTTCGGTCTCCGGTGTCCCCGTCCAGGTCGTAAAGGCAGAGATCTTCGGCAAAATCGGCCGCCCTGGCCGTACATTCCCCCCGGGCGTTCCAGACCATGCTGCGGCCTTGGAAGATGAGTTCGTCGTTTCCGCCCACCTGGTTCACATAGACCACCGGGACGCCGCACGAGACGGCATGCCGTTGAAGCAGTTTCCCCACCCAGGCCGCTTTTCCCATGTGGTAGGGGGACGCGGCGATGTTGATCAAAACGTCCATTCCCGCCGCGCGCAGTTCCTGCACCGGGTCGATGCGGTAGAGGGGCCGAGGCAGATAGTCGGGGTCGGTCCAGATGTCTTCGCAGACGGTGATCCCCAGGCGCCGCCCGCCGCAGGAAACGACCACGGAAGTTCGGCCCGGTTCGAAGTAACGGTCCTCGTCAAAGACGTCGTAAGTGGGCAGAAGCCGCTTCTTGGCCACGGTGACGAGCGTGCCGTCCTGAAAAAAGAGCGCCGCGTTGTGAAGCGGCTTGCCCCGGCTTTCTTCGTTGAAACACACGGTGCCGCACAGGAGCGACAGGCCGCGGCTCGCTCGAGCCAGGGCGTCCCAAGCGGGAAGGCTCGCGCGCACGAAGGCCGGTCGATCCAAAAGGTCCCGGGGCGGATACCCCGTCAGGGCCAGTTCGGGAAAGATCACCAGGGACGCCCCGCCACATCGGGCCTTTTCGGCCACAGCGCCGATCTTTCGGGCGTTGCCGTCGAAGTCTCCGATCAGGGGATTGATTTGGGCCAGAGCGATCTTCATGCACCATCCGTCGACGCTTGTGAGGGCACCCGTGCATCGCCATGGGGAGCAAAACTTGTACCAGGAGGCCGGGGGCTCACGGCGATTCCTCGGCATCGGCGGGGCGGCTTCGGTCCACGAACCGGCGCGGGTCGATGCCGTACTTGCGCACCTTGTATTGGACGATGCGTTTGGTGGTCCCGAGAAGGCGGGCCGCTTGGGCCTGGTTACCCCGGGCGTCTTTCAGGGCTTCCAGAAGGATGTCCCGTTCAAAGGCTCCCACCAAGGCTTCCAGGGTGCCTCGGGATTGGCGCTGGAGTTCCATGGGTTTCATTTGAAGCGTGGGCGGCAGGTGGCGGGCTTCGATGGCGTCTCCGGTGGCCAGCACCACGGCCCGTTCGATGCAGTTTTCCAGCTCCCGCACGTTGCCCGGCCAGTGGTAGGCCATGAGGAGGTCGATGGCCGGAGTGGAGATGCGGTTGACGGACTTTCCCAAAAGTTGGGCATACTTTTGGACGAACTCATCGGCGAGCAGAAGAATGTCGGGGCCCCGGTCCCGCAGCGGCGGCAGGAAGATGGGAAAGACGTTCAGCCGGTAGTAGAGATCGGATCGAAATCGGCCGTGGGCCGTTTCCTGTTCCAGGTCCTTGTTGGTGGCGGCCACCACCCGCACATCCACCTTGACCACGCGAGAGGACCCCAGGGGTTGAAATTCCCTTTCCTGGAGCACGCGCAGGAGTTTGGCCTGGGCCACGGGAGACAGTTCCCCGATTTCGTCCAAGAAGATGGTGCCGCCCTGGGCTTCTTCGAACCGGCCTTTGCGCCGGGCCACCGCCCCCGTGAAGGCGCCTTTTTCGTGGCCGAACAGTTCGCTTTCCAGAAGAGTGTCCGGCATGGCGGCGCAGTTGACGCGAACGAGCGGTCCCGAGGCCCGGGAACTGTTGTCGTGGATGGCTTTGGCCACCAGTTCCTTGCCCGTGCCCGTTTCCCCGTGGATGAGCACGGTGGTGTTGGTGTCCGCCACCTGATCGATGAGGCGCAAAACATCGCGGATTTCTTTGGACCGGCCCAGGATTTGGGTCTTGGGCCGACGGGCCTCGGCCAGGATTTCGCGAAGCCTGCGGTTTTCCTCTTCCACGGCACGAAAATGAACCACCTTGCCCAGCAGTTCCGCCACGGCTTCCAGCAGTTCCACTTCCCGGGCCAAATCCTCCACATCGCGGCTGAGTTTGTCCGCCGACAGCACACCCACCACGCGCCCTTGGTGAAAGATGGGCACGCAGAGAAAGGCCAGTTCTTTGCGGTTGAGCTTTTTTCGGGCGCCCGTGCGGTCCAGGAAATGGGCTTCTTCGCCCAGGTCGGCGATGGCCATGGGCCGACCCGTCTGGGCCACCTTGCCCGTGATCCCTTCCCCCGGTCGGTAGATGACGCTTCCGGCCCGCACGTCGATGCCCAGGGCCACATCGAGCCAGGCTTCGCCGGTTTTGTGGTCCAGGATGGAAATCATGCCGCGCTGCATGCCAAGCCGGTCGCTCAGGACGGTCAAGACCTGCTGGAACTGGTCCTTGACGTCGTCCGGGCGGGCCAGGACGCGGGCGATTTCGTGCAGGGCGCTGAGTTCTTTGAGGCTGTATTTTTCGTCCATGCCTGACATCACGGGTGCCGGTGTGTGGGCGTCCCCCTTACCCACAGGCTCTTTTCATGAACCGTCGCCCGTATCCCGGGGCTGGTGTTCCGGGCGCAGCAGGTCCAAAACGGTCTTCACCGGGTTGAAGGTGATCGACGGCACTTCCACGAAAACGGTGTTCCACAGCGCCATGGACCCGTTCCACAGCCCGGGGAGTTCCAGGGCTTTCAGGGGACGGCCTTCCAGGGATTTTTTCGTGATGATGACCGCATCCGGATCCCGGTAGCGCAGCAAATCGTAAGGGTTGCCTTCGGGGTCCCGCACGGCGCACACCAGGTCCACGGGATTGAAATGGGTCGCCCGTTCCCACACGGCCCGCTGGCGCGGATCGGCCATGTTCACCTGGGCCTTTTCCACGATCTGGCAGGTGAGGCGCCCTTCGCGGTCCCAGGCCCAAAAGGGGCCGCCGCCGGGTTCGCCCACGTTGCGCACCATGCCGCACACGCGAAGCGGGCGGTTGAGCACGTGCAGGAGCAGGTCCCTTTGGGCGATCAAGGCGCCGCCGATGGCGCACGTGCTGCCCCAGAAGGTCGTCTGCACGAAGCGGCGCACCTGCTCCACCGTCTCCGACGACAACCGGGTGCGCAAGGCCTTGATCTGGCGATGGATGCGTTCCTGCATGAGAATGGTGAACCCGCCCAGGATTTTCTTCCAGCGGATCGTTTCCGGCTTGAGATAATCCGGCACCACGTTGTCGATGTTCTTGATAAAGACCAGATCCCCTTTGAGGCGGTTCAGGTTGTAGAGAAGCGCGCCGTGGCCTGCGGGCCGGAAAACCAGCCGCCCGGAGGCGTCCCGAAACGGGCGGTTGTCTTCGTCCACGGCCAGGGTGTCCGTGGCCGTGCTTTGCTCGGACAAGGTGATCTGAAAGGCGCAATCCCAGAGCGCTTCGTGACGCGGGCGCACCGCGGCGATATGTTCCAAAAAGCGCCGTTCGTGCTCGGGGCTCACCGTAAAATGCACCGGGCATACTCCATTGGGCAGACACACGATGCGGGCCGCTTCCGCCAAATGTTCTTCCAGGGCGGTGCGCGGCCCGTCTTCATAGCGATGGAAAGGAATGAGGGCCTTGGGAAGGCGGCCCAAATCCAGCCCTTCGGCCGTGAGAAGCCCCTTTAGGGCACGATCGATTCGTCCGGCACGCAGGTCCTCTTCCAGATCGGCGCCCAATCGACTCACGGCCTCCCGCCACGCCTCGAAGAAAGCGAAACGGCGGGCGTTGTCGAAAAACGTTTGAACGCGCCGGGCCGCCTCGTCCCCGGCTTCGGCTGCGGCGCGGATGTGCGAAAGATCGGGCACGGGGCTTTCACCCAACACGGGGAAAAGGTCCTGGAACATGCGGGTCGCCGCGCCGGAGGCCGGAACGAATTTGATGAACCGCCCCTTTTTGAGCCCCTTGGTGTAGGCGTCCACACAGACCCTTTCCAGTTCGGCATCCACCCCGAGGATGCCGTCGCCCAAGGTGCAGGGCCTGTGCAGTTCCACACTGACGTTTTTCTTTTCAAACAGGGCCAACTGCCGTTCCACTTCCCACTGGGGGATCCCCAACCGCTCCATCTGTTGCACATCCGCCTCGGTAAACCACCTGTCATCCATGAAGCCGCCCTCCGGGGAACATGCCGTGGTTGCGCCCGTTATCTGTCCGCCGTTCGTTTTTCGTCACATAACACAATCCCGGCCGAGGCAAAAGAGTCCCTTTGTCGTTGACAAGATCCCGATGAGCCGACTTAAATGGCGCGTCGCGGACAAAATTTCCCCACGGAAGACGGAGGACGGCATGGGACGGAGGCAGGGGCTGTGGAGGCGATGGGTGGTGGCGTGCGTCCTAGGCGCCATGGTTTTTTCGGAGCCGGCAAGCGCCGTCTTTTCCACGGCGGACCGAAGTTCGGCGGCGTGGGCTCGAACCCAGGCGGACGAAGACGAAAGCTACCTCGAAGATCCTTTTGCGGAAAAGCAAATCACCGTGGCCGATCCGCTGCAGCCCATCAACCGCGCCTTTTTCCACTTCAACGACAAGCTCTACTTCTGGGTGCTCAAGCCCCTGGCCACGGTGTATAAGACCTTCATCCCCACAGGGGTGCGCCTGTGCGTGCGCAACGCTTTCGAGAATGTGCTGGCGCCGGTTCGCATCGCCAACAATGTGTTCCAGCTCAAATTCCAACGAAGCGGCGTGGAACTGGTGCGGTTTGCCCTCAATTCCACCCTGGGGGCCGCTGGCATGTTCGACCCCGCCGAAAAGGAATTCGGCCTCAAACCCTACGACGAAGATTTCGGCCAGACCTTGGGCCATTACGGGGTGGGAAACGGCATCTTTTTCATGTGGCCCGTCTTCGGACCGTCCACGCTGCGGGACACCGTGGGGATCGCCGGGGACTATCTCTTGGATCCCCTGAGCTACCTGCCGTGGAAGGACTACGGGATGGTCGAAGGGACCAAGGCCGTCAACCGGACGTCCCTCACCATCGGCCAATACGAAGACTTCAAAGCGTCCGCCTTGGACCCCTATCTGTCCATGCGTGACGCTTACGTCAACTACCGTCACCGGCAGGTGCAGAAGTAAGGCGGCGGGTTTGAGGGAATCGGAGCGCTTATGCTTCTCTATGTGACGGCCGTCGTCCTGGGCACCGTCGCCCTCGTGTGGGGCGCCGACCGGTTCGTGGACGGGGCGGCGGCGTTGGCTCAAAGGCTCGGCGTTTCCCCCATTATCATCGGCCTCACGGTGGTGTCCTTCGGCACCTCCCTTCCGGAACTTCTGGTGAGTGTCTCCGCCACGGTCATGGGCCATCCGGACGTAGCCGTCGGGAACGTGGTGGGCAGCAACATCGCCAACATCGGCCTCATCCTGGGCGCCGCCTCCCTCTTTCGCCCGCTCATGGTCCACGGCTCCCTGGTGCACCGAGAATATCCCCTGCTGATCGGCGTTTCGGTCCTGGCATGGCTTATGGCTCGGAACGGCACCTTCAGCCGGTTTGAAGGCCTCCTGCTCGTGGCGGGCCTTGCGCTCTTTGTCGCCTGGATGACCGTTACGGCCAAACAGGGTGCCCCTGAAGTCCTCCTGAAGGAAGCATCCCGAGCGGGTGGCGTCTTTGAAGAGGGCCCCTCTTCGGCAAAACTCGTCTTTTCGCTCCTCGCCGGCCTGATCGGCCTCACCGCAGGCAGCCGTTTCCTGGTCTGGGGCGGGGTCGCTTTGGCCCGAACCTTCGGGGTCAGCGAACTGGTCATCGGCCTGACCCTGGTGGCCCTCGGCACGAGTCTTCCCGAACTGGCCACGTCGGTGGCCGGAGCCATCAAGAAACAGGACGACATCGCCGTGGGGAACGTGGTGGGTTCCAATCTTTTCAACACGCTGGCCATCCTCGGCATTCCGTCCCTGATTCGGCCGCTGCAGGTTTCCGCCGAAGCCTTTCACCGGGACTTTCCCGTGATGCTTTTCGCCACGCTGGTCCTCTGGCCCGTGTGCCGATCCTGGCGGGGGCGCCAAGGGCGGGTCAACCGTCTGGAAGGCGGCGCTCTGGTGGCGGGCTACCTCGTCTACGTCGGGATCCTGCTGAAACCCTGAGACGACCGCACCCGTCACAAAGACGCGCACAGAGCGCGAATCAAGCCGGGAATGGTGTATTCGTCGGCCACCACCGTCGGCTGAATCCCCAGGGATCGGGCCGTGTCCGCCGTGATGGGGCCGATACAGGCGACGACGGTTTTTTCCAGAAGGGCCGGCACATTGCGATCGGCAAAGGCCTGGACGAAAAACCGGACGGTGGAGGACGCGGTGAAGGTGACCACGTGGATTTCTCCCCGTTCCAGCATGGCCGCCACCCCGTCGGCCCCTTTTGCCGCCGGAACCGTTTCGTAGGCCGGAACCACATCCACGTCGGCGCCCCATCGGCGGAGCGTTTGCGGAAGCACGTCCCGAGCCTGGGCGGCTCGAGGCAGCAAGAACCGACGACCCCGCACGGCCTCTTCTCCCAAAGCGTCCAGCAGAGATTCGGCCCGGTATTCGTGGGGCACCACATCCAGGCGAAGGCCCCACCGCTCCAGGGATTCGGCCGTCTTGGGGCCGATGGCCGCCAGGCGGATTCCGGCCAAAGCCCGCACATCCCGGCCCGCCGCCCACAAACGGTCCATGAAAAACCGCACGCCGTTGACACTGGTAAAGATCAGCCAGTCATAGCGGTCGAGGGAAACCAGGGCGGCGTCCAGAGGTTCCCATGAGGCCGGCGGGGTGACGGCGATGGTGGGAAATTCCACGCACCGGGCGCCGCGTTCTTCCAGGGCCTTTCGAAAGTCGCTCGCCTGCTCCCGGGCTCGGGTGACGAGAACCGTTTTGCCGAAGAGGGGTTTCGTTTCGAACCAGTTGAGGGAGTCCCGAAGGCGCACCACATCGCCGACGACGATGACCGCCGGGGGTTTCAGAGCCGCTTCCCGCACCTTGTCCACGATATCGGCCAGAGTGCCGGTGACGGTGCGCTGCTGGGGCGTCGTGCCCCATCGAATGACGGCCACGGGGGTTTGCGGGGACCGGCCGTGTTCCATGAGGCGTGAGGCGATCTCGGGAAGGTTTTTGACCCCCATGAAAAACACCAGGGTGCCGATGCCCGAGGAGAGTTTTCCCCAGTCGATCCCTTCCTTGCCTTCGGGAGGCGCGCCGTCGGCCCGTTCGTGCCCCGTGATGAAGGCCATGCTGGAAGCGTAGTCCCGATGCGACAGGGGAATGCCCGCATAGGCGGGCACGGCCACGGCGGCCGTCACTCCGGGAACGACTTCGAAGTCGATCCCCGCCGCCGCCAATTCCTGGGCTTCCTCGCCGCCGCGCCCGAAAACGAACGGGTCGCCGCCCTTGAGGCGCACCACGACGCGGTCTCGGGCCTTTTCCACCAGCAGCCGGTTGATGGCCTCTTGGGTCATGGTGTGGTCCCCGCCCTTTTTGCCCACATAGATGCGTTCCGCATGAGGCGGGGCGTATTCCAGGAAGGCTTCGTTGGCCAGGTAATCGTAGATGACCACATCGGCCAGGCCGAGGACGTCTCGGCCTTTGAGCGTCAGAAGACCCGGGTCGCCGGGCCCGGCTCCCACCAGGTAGGCTTTTCCTTTTGTCACGGCATCCTCATCCGTCATCATCGTCCGAGGGCGGCTTACGGCATCAAGGCGTCGAGAACGGCGCGGGCTCCGGCATCGAGCAGACGCCGGGCCAGATCCCGGCCGAGGGCGTCCTCGTCCCCCAAGGAAGCCGCCTGCGTTCTGCGATACACGGTGCGGCCGTCCACGGAAGCCACCAATCCGGTCAAGGTCACGGTGTCTTGGGAGACGACGGCAAAACCCGCAATGGGGATCTGGCATCCGCCCTGCAATTCGTCCAAAAAGGCCCGTTCGGCCGTCACCGCCCGCCAGGTGGGTTCGTGGTGTAACGGCGCGGTGAGTTCCCGAACGGCCGCGTCGTCTTTACGGATTTCGATCCCCAGAGCGCCCTGGCCGATGGCCGGCACAAACCGGTCGGGGTCCATGTAGGCCGTGACGGCGTCCTGCCAGCCCATGCGCCGAAGCCCCGCCGCCGCCAGCACGACGGCGTCGTAGAGACCTTCGCGAACTTTTCGAAGCCGCGTGTCCAGGTTGCCTCGAAGGGTTTCCACGCGAAGGTCCGGCCGCAGATGCCGAATCTGGGCCGCCCGCCGCAGGCTGCTCGTCCCCACCACGGCCCCGCGGGGAAGATCGTCCAAGCCGGAGGCTTTGGGCGCAATGAGGACATCGCGGGGATCTTCCCGGGGCGGAACCACGGCCAGGGTCAAGGGGGCCGGAAGTTCGGAGGGGACGTCCTTCATGCTGTGGACGGCGAGATCCACGCGGCCGTCCATGAGGGCTTCTTCAATTTCCTTGACGAAAAGCCCCTTGCCCCCCACCTGGGCCAAGGGGACATCGAGGATCTTGTCGCCCGTGGTTTTGATGATTTCCAGGGTGACCGTGAGGCCGGGCCATGCCCGTTCCAGGGCCTCCTGGATCATTGCCGCCTGGCGCAACGCGAGTTGGCTTCCGCGGGTGCCGATGACCAGTTGTTTTTTCAAGGGTGTCTCCCTGCGCGCCGATCAGCCTATCGGCCCGGTCGATGCCCGGGCCGGGGCGGCGTTTGGGGTGGCCGTCCTTCGCCCCTTCGGGATGATTCATTGCCCCGAAGGGGCGCGGGATGTCAGCCCGGGGCGAAGCCCCGGGTTATCGGGGCCCCCAAATTTTTTATTTTTCCCACGTGCCCGAGGCGATGCACCACCGCCCATTGGATTCCCTCGCCCGTTTGGGGCGATGCGTTGCCACGGAATGTTTGGCCCCTTTGGGATGATTCGCTGCCCCGAAGGGGCACGGGATGTCAGCCCGGGGCGAAGCCCCGGGTTATCGGCGCCCCCAAATTTTTTATTTTCCCCACGTGCCCGAGCCGATGCACCGCCGCCCATTGGATTCCCTCGCCCGTTTGGGGCGATGCGTTGCCATGGAATCCTTCGCCCCTCCGGGGCGGTGAAATGGGGGACGGCCCTGAAACCCAGGGCGTTGCCCTGGGCTGGAATCCTTCGCCCCTTCGGGGCGATGCGTTGCCCCGAAATCCTTCGGCCGTACGGGGCGATCCGCCGCCATGGGAACCTTTGGCCCCTACGGGGCGATGCGCCGCCACGGAATGTTTGGCCCCTTTGGGATGATTCGTTGCCCCGAAGGGGCACGGGATGTCAGCCCGGGGCGAAGCCCCGGGTTATCGGCGCCCCCAAATTTTTTATTTTCCCCACGTGCCCGAGGCGATGCACCACCGCCCATTGGATTTCCTCGCCCCTACGGGGCAATCCGCCTCCCCGGAATGTTTGGCCCTTTGGGATGATTCGTTGCCCCGAAGGGGCGCGGGATCTCAGCCCGGGGCGAAGCCCCGGGTTACCGGCGCCCCCAAATTTTTTATTTTCCCCACGTGCCCGAGGCGATCCACCGCCGCCCATTGGATTTCCTCGCCCCTACGGGGCAATCCGCCTCCCCGGAATGTTTGGCCCCTTCGGGATGATTCGTTGCCCCGAAGGGGCACGGGATGTCAGCCCGGGGCGAAGCCCCGGGTTATCGGGGCCCCCAAATTTTTTATTTTTCCCACGTGCCCGAGCCGATGCACCGCCGCCCATTGGATTTCCTCGCCCCTACGGGGCGATGCGTTGCCATGGAATCCTTCGCCCCTTCGGGGCTGTGAAATGGGGGTGATCCCCGGGACCCAGGGCGTTGCCCTGGGCTCGCATCCCTCGCCCCTTCGGGGCGATCCGTTGCCCCGGAATCCTTCGGCCCTACGGGGCGAATCACCGCCATGGGAACCTTTGGCCCCTACGGGGCGATGCGCCTCCATGGAATGTCTGGCCCCTTTGGGGGGATACCCCACCCTCAATTCGGTTCCCTCGCCCCTTTGGGGCGATGCGTTGCCATGGAATCCTTCGCCCCTACGGGGCTGTGGAAACGGGGGGCGGCCCCCGGGACCCAGGGCGTTGCCCTGGGCTGGAATCCTTCGCCCCTTCGGGGCTGTGAAATGGGGGACGGCCCTGAAACCCAGGGCGTTGCCCTGGGCTCGCATCCCTCGCCCCTACGGGGCGATCCGTTGCCCCGAAATCCTTCGGCCCTACGGGGCGAATCACCGCCATGGGAACCTTTGGCCCGTACGGGACGATGCGCCGCCACGGAATGTTTGGCCCCTTTGGAGGGACACCCCACCCTCGATTGGATTCCCTCGCCCCTTCGGGGCGATCCGTTGCCCCGGAATCCTTCGGCCCTACGGGGCGAATCACCGCCATGGGAACCTTTGGCCCCTACGGGGCGATGCGCCTCCATGGAATGTCTGGCCCCTTTGGGGGGATACCCCACCCTCGATTGGATTCCCTCGCCCCTATGGGATGATTCGTTGCCCCGAAGGGGCGCGGGATGTTAGCCCGGGGCGAAGCCCCGGGTTTCCGGGGCCCCAAATTTTTTATTTTCCCCACGTGCCCGAGGCGATGCACCGCCGCCCATTGGATTTCCTCGCCCGTTTGGGGCAATCCGTTGCCATGGAATCCTTCGCCCCTTCGGGGCTGTGGAAACGGGGGGCGGTCCCCGGGACCCAGGGCGTTGCCCTGGGCTCGCATCCTTCGCCCCTACGGGGCTGTGGAAACGGGGGGCGGCCCTGAAACCCAGGGCGTTGCCCTAGGCTCGCATCCCTCGCCCCTACGGGGCGATGCGTTGCCCCGGAATCCTTCGGCCCTACGGGGCGAATCACCGCCATGGGAACCTTTGGCCCTACGGGGCGATGCGCCGCCACGGAATGTTTGGCCCCTTTGGGGGTATACCCCACCCTCGATTGGATTCCCTCGCCCCTTTGGGATGATGCGTTGCCCCGAAGGGGCATGGGATGTCAGCCCGGGGCGAAGCCCCGGGTGATTGGGCCGTCATTTTTTTATTATCTCTATGGACCCCGGCTCGCCGCGTGCCCTAATGGCACGTGGCGCAGCTTCCCCCCGAACACCCGGCGCAGGACGAAGCACCCGCAGATCCCATACGGCTGCTCGCCGCTCCCTTGTCCCCGCCGCTTTTGAACCCGAAGACGGACATTTCCCGCCGCGCGTCGGCGGAACCACACTTGGGGCACTGCACCGCCTCATCGCTTCGAAACACCAGGCATTCGTAGCGTTCGCCGCAGCCTCCACATCGATATTCATAGATCGGCATGATGGTCCCCTCTTTCCTGTGATCGTTCGCACTCTCAGTGCGTTTCCATCTTAAGTCGCCGCCACAACTCGAACAAGATCCCCGTCTTTGACCGTCTTGAAATGGGCGGGATCGCCGCACACCTTTCCCACAATATTGACGGCGCTGGCCGGGCGGATTTCCCCGGGGGCGCTGATGGGCGTCGGGCCAAAAAAGATGCAGAAGGCTCTGCCCCGGGGCCAATAGCCCAAATCCCCCGCATTGACCAGCTCTTTGGCCCGATCGTCCAGAGGCATCTCCACGGGAATGGAAAAATAGATTTCATCCCCCCACGTGTTGGCTTCCGCTTCCAGGGGAAGAGCCCGGGCGATCTTCTGCGCCGTCGGGCTGTCGTTCAGCATGGCGTCCATGACGATCCCCGGCGCTTCGATGCGGATACGTGTCGGCATGGCACCCTCCCTCATCAAGCCGTTCCTTGACGGCCGCGCAAAACAACGGAAAAAGGATTTCATGATGTCCCACAAAAGAAAAACCCCGTCCCCCGCGGGCCGTGGGGCGTTCCACCACATTGACCTGAGGCCGGTAGCGGCGGACGAAGTCCATGTCGATGGTGGTGAGGCCGCTCAGGTCATGACCCAGGTTGGCACAGACGCTCACGGCCTTGAGGAACACCTCGGGAAGGATCACCGCGGAGCCCAGGTTGATGTACACCCCGCCGGCCAAGCGGGACACCAGGGCGCAGAAGAGGCGGAAATCCCGGTGACTCAACGCCCCCGTGGCCGCCCCGTCCATGGACGGATGCATGTGAATGATATCGGTCCCGATGGCCACATGGACAGTCACGGGACGGTCCACCGCCGCGGCGGCGGCCAGAATGCTGTATGCCGCATAGGGCGGGGCGGCTTCCCGCAGGGCGTCCCCCACGGCCCGGCCCAACCCCACATCCCCTCGAGCCGCTCCGCGGGCCACAGCCCCGTGGATGAATGCCGCCGTCTCCCGCGCCATACCGAACCGGCCGGCGTGGAGTTCCGCGCCCACATCTTCCGACGTCCTTCCCACAAGGGCCATTTCCACATCATGGACGACGCCGGCTCCGTTCATGGCCACGGCCTGGAACAGGCCCGATCGCAGCCCGTCGATGATCAGGGGGCTCAAGCCCACCTTGATGGCATGCGCCCCCATTCCCAGGATCACCGTTCGGCCGGCGGCAGCGGCTTCGGCCGTCCTCGCCACGGCGTCGCGAAACTCCGCCCCGGCAAGCTGCCTGGGAAGCGATCGGAGAAATTCCGCGAAGGCACCGCCGGGTTTCCAGGGCGATCCCATGTCTTCCAGGCACACTTTGCCCGGCCGATCGTAAAGGCTTAAGGTCCGCAGCGGTTCCAGGGACAACGGGTCCATGGCCAATGTCAGCAGCTCACCGTCGGGGTGGGGTACAGCGGCGGTTCGGCGCCCCCAAAGAGCATCTCTTCCACCAGCCCACAGAGCACATGCCCCACGGCGATGTGCACCTCCTGCACCCGGGCGGTCACCGCATCGGGCACGTGGAGGATCAGGTCGCAATAGACGTCCATGTCGGTCATTTGAAGACCCGCCAGGCCCAGAGTGTGCAAGCCGTGTTCCCGAGCCCACCGAAGGGCCCTCAGGACGTTTTCCGACCGCCCGCTGGTGCTCAGCCCCACGGCCACATCGCCCGCTTCCCCGAGGCCTCGAAGCTGGCGGACGAACACGTCCCGGAAATCGTAATCGTTGGCGATGCTTGTGAGGACCGACGTGTCCGTCGTCAGGGCCACGGCCGGCAAGGGGATGCGCTCCTTTTGGAAACGGTTGATGAATTCGGCGGCCAGATGCTGGCAATCGGCCGCGCTGCCGCCGTTTCCGAAAAGGTAGACCCGCCTTCGCGCCCGAAAGGCCTCGGCCACAACCCGAGCCATACGAACGATGGTTTCGGCGTCCCGCGCCTTCACCGCATGCAAAGCCCGGCACGCCGCATCAAAGGCCTCATGAACCCTTTGGGTCCACACATTTTCTTCCGCGCCCATCACCCCGCCTCCTTGGCCGATAATGCGTCGTCCGCGCCGACCGGCTCATCACCTTCGGCCCACACGGGAGTGCGCACCCCGAGGCCCGAGCGGGCGTCTTGCAGCATGAGGGATCGAAACCGGCGGAAGCACGGCCCCGGCACGCCGTCCCCGATGGGCCGGTCGTCATAGCGAACCACGGCAAGGACGGGGTAGGTGGTGCCGAAAATCATCATTTCGGCGGCGTTGTAGGCATCTTCCGGCCGAAGATCCGCTTCGGCGACTTCGCTCAGCTCTCCGCTCGTCACCAAGGGCCGTGCCAGCTCCAACATTCGGGTCACCGTCGTTCCCTGTAAAATGCGCTCAAACCGCGGCACAAGAAAACGGCCGTCCCGGGTGACGATCCCCACGTTTTCCGTGGCCCCTTCGCCGAGGAAGCCGTCATCGTCGATGGAGACGGTAAAATCCACGCCGGCGTCTCGGGCTTCTTTGGTCATGAGCACGTTGGGCAGATAATTGCAGCTCTTCACGTTGGCAAAGTAGGATTTCTTGATGGGAATCCGGCTGCTTTTGAGCGTCACGCCGCGCGTCAGTTTGTCTTCGGGCACGGTTTTGAGGCGGGTGACCATGATATAGAGCTGGCTTGCCGGGCATTCGTACGGGTCGGTACTGAATCCTCCCGGACCGCGTGACATGTAGATCCGCACCAGGCAGTCGCGGGATCCCGTCGCGCGGACGGTTTCCTTCACAAGGTCGATGAGCCGCTGTCGGTCCACGGGCCATGGCAGCTGGGCGATGTCCGCCGAGCGGTGCAGACGATCCAGGTGCCGATCGAGCAGATAGAGGTGCCCGTCCACGCACTGCAAGGCTTCAAAGACGCCGTCGCCTCGGTGGACCAAATGGTCGTCCAGGGGGATGAGCATGGCCCGAGGATCCGTGCAGATCCCCCCGTACCAGGACGAAAACATGGCGAGATACTCGGCGTGATACGGTTCTCTTTTCTGGAGCAACCGATCCACCACAGCGTCGAAACCCAACACGGGAACCCCTCGACCCATGTGCGAACCCTCCGAAGCCTTCAGCGCAGCTTTGAGCCCATCGAAAGCGCTTCACAATAGACAAGGCGCCTTGAATGTGCAAGGCTTTGTGCGATTCCCGAAGGGAACGACGTCGAATGTCGACATGCATCTCTGAACGCGAACCGGGCGGGCCTTTCCGCCCCCGTGCGGCAATCCATGATCATCGAAACCATCCTTTTCGATTTCGACGGGACGCTGGCCGAATTGCACATCGACTTTTCGGCCATGAAAAGGCGCATCGCCGCCGTCGCGGCGGAATTTTTGGGCCGGTTTCCCGACCCCTCGCCGCTTCCGGCTTTGGAATGGATCGATGCCCTCGCTTATGAACTGGGCGACGGAGGGGACGGACGGGCTTTGGCATTTCGGTCCCAGGCCATGGCGAGTATCCAAGCGCTGGAATTGGAAGCCGCCTCAAAGGGCAACCTGTTTTCCTTCACACGCCGGGTTCTCGAGGAGTTGCGCGCCCGGGGAGTGAAAATCGCCGTGGTGACACGAAACTGTGAAAAAGCGGTCCGCACGGTTTTTCCCGATATGGACGGATACGGCTTCAAGCTTTTTTCGCGAGACCATGTGGCTCGGGTGAAACCCGACCCCGACCATCTTCAAACGGCCCTGCGCGCTTTGAACGCGACTCGCCGGGAAAGCCTCATGGTCGGCGATCATCCCCTGGACATCGAAACGGGAAAACGGCTCGGTGTGAGAACGGCCGGCGTGGCGAGCGGCCGTGTTTCCCTCTCGGAGCTCGAAGCGCACCGGCCCGATTGGATCGCCCCAGACTGCGCGGCGCTCGTGCACCTGCTCGATGCGCACAATCTCCTTCCACCACGAAGGCTTGGACAGCGATGATGGAGCCCACAGACACGCTGCACATTCCCAAAATGTTCGTCGTCCTGAAAGGCTGGGCTGATGCCGGAGGCATGGCCCAGGCCGTTTTCGACAGGATTCGGAAAAAACTTCCCTGCCGGATCATCGCCCGCCTGGATACGGACGTCTCCGTCCACGGGGCGGAACATCGCCCGCAGATCCTGGTGCAGCACGGCGTGCTGAAGGAATTCCAGTGGCCGGCCCTGGAATTTTACCGCCCGGAAGACCCGGCGCATCAGGACGTGGTCTTCGCCGTAGGTTGGGAACCAGCCTCACAATGGCGCCGCTTTCTTGCGGACTTCGTGTCCCTGCTGGAATCGTGGGGCTGCCGACACCTGCTTCTCTTGGGAAGCCTCTACGACCAGATATTTTACGACGAAATCCGCCTCTCCGGGGTGGCCGTCGATGCCGCGGGCTACAATTGGCTGCGCCGCTGGGAATGCCAGTTTGCCGAATACGCGGGACCGGCCGCCATCCATTCGGCCATTCTCAACGAAGTTCGCGGAAAACCCGTAACGGCCGTCAACCTCTGGGCCCACGTGCCCTTCTACCTCAAAGACGCCCATGAACTCCTGGTGCATCGTGTCATGGAAATCGTGGGGGATTTCGCGGGCATCCTGTGGAACCTGGACGATCTCGTGGCGGAATGGAAAAACCGGGAACGGGAAATCGAAGAGATCCTTTCCCAGGACCCGTCCCTTAGGGAACAAATCCGCGCCCTCAAAAAGCATGGAGCGTCCCCTGCCCCCAAGGACTCCAAACCCGCCCGCGGCGAAGTCATCGACCTCAGAAGGTTTCAGAAGAAACCCAAAGACGAAGACAATCCGGCATAATCCCGCCGCGCGCGGGTCATGGGCCGGCAAAAGCGCACTGAAAGAATGTTGCCTTCTCGGACAGGCTCGGCGAGAGAGAGCCACCCCATGGGCCGGCCCCTTCAGGGCCGGGCTGGCGACAAGAGCCGCGGGCTGGGGCTATGGGCCGAAAGACCAGCCCGCCAGGCGATACAACGCGTGAAAATGGTGGACCGGCCCGTGGCCTCGGCCCAACGGCAAGGCTTCGCGAATGGCTCCGGTGATGTATTCCTTGGCCCTGGCGACGGCTTCGGGCACATTCAGGCCTTTGGCCAAGCCGGCGGCGATGGCGGAGGCGAATGTGCATCCGGTGCCGTGGGTGTTGGGGGTATGCAATCGTTCCGTGGGGAAACGCACCACCTGTTTGCCGTCGTCCAGAAGATCCATTGGGTCCCCTTTCAAGTGGCCTCCTTTGAGAACCACAAACCGAGGGCCGAAGCTCTTGATCTTTCGGGCGGCCTTTTCCATGTCCTCGGAGTTTTTCACCGGAAAGCCCGCAAGAACTTCCGCTTCATGCAGGTTGGGGGTCACCACCAAAGCCAAAGGCAGCAGTTCTTCCACCAGGGCGGCCACGGCATCTGAGCGCAGCAACGGATCGCCGCTTTTGGCCACCATGACGGGATCCACCACCAGGGTTGTCAGGCCCAGCTCCCGCACGTCCTGAGCCACCCGACGAATGATGGCCGATGTGGCGAGCATGCCCGTCTTCACGGCGTCCACACCGATGTCTTCCACCACGGCGCGGATTTGGGCCGAGACGAATGCCGGGTCCACTTCCAGCACGGCCCGCACCCCCACCGTGTTTTGGGCCGTCAAGGCCGTCAGGGCGCTCATGCCGAAAACACCCAAAGCGGCAAAGGTCTTCAGATCGGCTTGAATGCCGGCTCCGCCTCCGGAATCGGAGCCGGCGATGGTCAAGGCCCGCGGAATTTTCATGACGCCTCCTTTCGGAAATGGTCCCAGGCACGATCGGGCCCGGCGACGGCCGTTCCGTCCGAACGGACGCATCGAAGGCCCTCTTCCCGAGGGACGATTCGGCCGATCACCCGACACGGGCTCACTCGAGCCTCCTGGAAAGCCTGGGTGATGTCCGCCAACCCACCGGGATCGACCGCCGCAAGGAGCTCGTAGTCTTCTCCTCCATACAAGGCCCATTCCAGAGGATCCCGACCGACGGTGCGCGCCACGGCGTCGCAGGCCGGATCCACCGGCACGGCGTCGGCGTACAGCACGGCCCCGACACCGCTCGCCCGGCACAGATGGCCGAGATCGCCCATGAGCCCGTCGCTCACATCGATCATGGCGCGAACCCGCCCCGAAGCGGCAAGGAGCCGCCCTTCGGCAAGGCGCGGCTCAGGCGCCCAATGCCTGTGCACGGCGGCCGACCGGAGCGGCTCATCCACCCCCGAAAGATCCGCCGCCAGACATTCCAGGCCCGCTCGGGATGCGCCCAGGGTGCCGGTGACGATGATGAGGTCCCCCACGCGGGCGCCGCTTCGCAGGATCACTCGGTCCGGATCCCCTTCCCCGAGGAGCGTCACATCGATGACGACGCGGTCTGGATGGCGGGCCGTATTGCCGCCCACCACCACGGCCCCGAAACGGCTCAAAGCCTCGCCGAAGCCCCGGTAGATTTCTTCCACCAGCGATACCGGCGTGCTTTCGGGAACCATGAGGGACACCAGGGCCCATAAGGGGGTGCCGCCCATGGCCGCCATATCGCTTAAATTGACCGCGGCGGCGCGCCGACCCAGAAGATACGCCGGAACGGCCGGCAGGGTGAAGTGGACGCCTTCGATCTGACAGTCGCAGGTGGCCAACAGAAGACGGCCGGCCTCGGTGCGAAGGACGGCCACGTCGTCGCCGATGCCGACAAGCACGGAAGGCGCACCGTAGGGTAAGAGATTTCGAAGGCGGTCGATGAGGCCGAATTCGCCGATTTCTTGGACGGATAGGGACGCGGGATCCATGGCGGGTCCATGGGGCCGTTGGGGTGCCATCATGGGCGGTTCGAAAGGCGGCTGCGGCGTGCCTCGTCTATGAGGCGCCGCAGCGATCTGGCGGCCTCTTCGGGGTCATCCTGCCCCAAGACGGCCGAGACGACGCACACGCCGTCCACGCCCGTGCGGATCACATCGGCGATGTTTTGGGCGTTGATCCCGCCGATGGCCACGGCGGGGCATCTGACGGCTTCCATGAGCCTTTTGAGGCCGTCCACGCCCATGGGGGTCTGGTGGTCGGGTTTGGTGGGTGTGGCGAAAACCGGGGCCAGGGAAATGTAATCCGCCCCGCCCCGCTGCGCTTCTTCGATTTCCTTAAGGTTATGGACCGTGACACCGATGAGGCGCCGGGGGCCGAGAAGGCGCCGGGCCACAGCCACAGGCATGTCGTCCTGCCCCAGATGGACCCCGTCGGCTTCCACGGCAAGGGCCACATCGATGCGGTCATTGACGATGAAGACGGCGCGGTGGCGCCGGCACAGGGCCGCCAAGGCGGCGGCTTCTTCCACCATGCGCCGGGTGGGTTTCTTCTTTTCTCGGTATTGAAGGACGCCGGCTCCACCCCGCAGCGCCGCTTCCACCACGTGGAGCAAGGGCCGATTCCCGATGACCGCGGCGTCGGTGATCACGTAAAGAGACCAGTCCCCATGCCTCGGCGGACGTTCCATGCCCAACTCCCCACGCTGTCAGATCAGGCGATTTTTCGGGCGTAGTCCTGGTCGATTCGAAGCCCTTCAATGTCCGTGGTCTTTTCGCCTCGGGCCGCTTTGATACGGTCCACACCCCGTTTCACTTCCGCTCGGTTGGACGCATACCCCAAGGCCGTCTCTTCGGTCACCAGACCCTTTTCGTACAACGACACGATGGAATCGTCAAACGTTGTCCACCCGAAGGGCCGCGACTGCTGCATCATTTCGTAAAAGGTCTTGCCTTCGCTTTCCCCGTGAATGATGGATTCGCGCACGCGCAGGTTGTTGCCCATGATTTCAAAGGCCGCCACGCGCCCTCCGCCCACCTTGGGCAGCAGCCGTTGGCTCACCGTCCAGCGCATGGCGTCGGCCAACCGAATGCGGATCAGCCGTTCTTCTTCCAGTTCGAACATGCCCACGATGCGGTTCACGGTATGGGACGCATCGATGGTGTGCAAGGTGGTCAGGACCAAATGCCCCGTTTCGGCGGCGCTCAACCCGATTTCCACCGTTTCCCGGTCGCGCATTTCGCCCACGAGAATCACTTTGGGTGCCTGGCGCAACGCCGCCCGCAATCCGTTGGCGAAGGTGTCGAAGTCCTGGCCCAGTTCCCTTTGGTTGAATGTGGCCTTGAGCTGCGGATGGACGAATTCCACGGGGTCTTCCAAGGTCACCACGTGCACCGATTTGGACCGGTTGATTTCATTGAGGATGGCCGCAAGGCTGGTGGTCTTGCCGCTTCCGGTGGCGCCCGTGACGAAAACGATCCCGTTGCGTTCTTCGGCGATCCGCTTGAACACCGCGGGCAGCCCCAGCTCCTCGATGCTCATCACCCGCGTGGGCAGCACGCGCATGACCACCGAATAGAAGCCGCGTTGGGAAAAGACGTTCACGCGGAATCGAGCGCGGGCGTCCAAGGCGTAGGACAGGTCGCAGGAGCCCGTATCCAGCAGGTTTCGAATGAGGCGACGGTCCGGGCCGATGAGTCCCAAGGCGATGTGTTCGGTATGATACGGGCTGAGGACGCCCAGGCCCAGGTCGGCGCACGACGGCCTCAAAACCCCGTCCACTTCCGCCTGAACGGGTTTTCCCACCGTGAAGTTGATGTCCGACAGCGTGGGGTGTTCGTCCAGGAGCCGATGCAGGATTCTGTTCAAGTCTTGGCGCTTCATGCCGGAATGCTCCCCTGTTTTGCGCGTTCCTGAGCGGAAGACGGCGGTTCCGTCAGACTTCCGTGAAATCGGTCGGCGGTTCGGTCAGGAACTGTTTGAATTTTTCTTTCTCCACGCACTTCATGTAGGCTTCGTTGGGGCTGATGCGCCCGGCCCGCAGGTGTTCCATGATGCCGTCGTCCAGGGTCTGCATGCCGTATTTCTTTCCGGTCTGAATGGCCGACGGAATCTGGTGGGTTTTGCCTTCGCGGATGAGGGCGCGCACGGCGTGGGTGGCGATGAGGATCTCCAGCACGGCGATCCGGCCCTTGACGTCCACGCGCTTGAACAGGGCCTGGGACACCACGGCCCGCAAGCCATCGGCCAGTGTGGATCGAATCTGGGCCTGTTCGCCGGTGGGAAAGACTTCGATGATGCGGTCCACGGTCTTGGCGGCGCTGGTGGTGTGCAGGGTGGAAAAGACCAGATGCCCTGTCGCGGCCGCTTCGATGGCGAGCCGCATGGTTTCCAGGTCGCGCATTTCGCCCACCAGAATGATGTCCGGGTCTTCGCGCAGAGCCGCTCGAAGGGCGCTGGAAAAGGTGCGGGTGTGCGTGCCCACTTCCCGGTGGTTGATGACGCAGTTCTTGCTTTTGTGGACAAACTCGATGGGATCTTCGATGGTGATGATGTGGTCTTTGCGCTTGCGGTTCGCTTCGTCGATGATGGCCGCCAGCGTGGTGGATTTGCCGCTTCCCGTGGGGCCTGTGACGAGCACCAGGCCTCGGGGCAAAAGGGCCAGGCGGGAAATGACCGGAGGCAGCCCCAGCTGCTGCACGGTCAGAATTTCTTCCGGGATTTCCCGAAAGACAGCGCCGATGCCGTTCTTTTGCATGAAATAATTGGCCCGGTAACGGCTCAGGCCGGGAATTTCGTAAGAAAAATCCAAATCCCCCGTTTCTTCGAAGGTCTTGATCTTGTCTTCCGGGGTAATTTCGTAAAGCATGGTGCGCAGTTCGTCATCGTCCAGCACCTTGTATTTGACCCGTTCCAGTTCGCCGCGGATGCGCAGCACGGGCTGCTGGCCGGAAACCAGATGGAGGTCGGACGCCTTCTGTTCGTGCATGAGCCGGAAAAACGCATCGATTCTCGCCATGGAAAACCCTCCGGGTCAGCCATCAGACGCTGTAGAAAACCTCGTCGGGAAGACACACGCACGTGAGCTTGTTGCCGTAGACGGCTCCCGTGTCGATCCCGATCTTTCGCCTGTCCACGAAGGGTTTCAGAAACGGCGTATGACCGAAGATGACCTTCTTGCCGAAGTCATAATCGGAGGCGATGAATTCGTCTCGAATCCAGTAGACGTCGTCGTCCGCCTGGTCGGCGACGGGAACACCCGGGCGAAACCCTGCGTGGACAAAAAGGTAATCGTCCGTTTCGTAGAACTTCTTGAGTCCGCGCAGGAAACTTTTGTGGGTGTCGGGCACGACACACCGCCCCTCCTCATTGCCCACCGAATAGCTGTGCACCGTGCTCGCCCCGCCGTTCACCAGGAAAAACGCCACGTCCTCGTCTTTCAGGTAGTTTTCCATCATGACTTCGTGGTTGCCTCGAAGGCACACCACATCCAGGCCTCGGGCGACAAGCTGAAGGACCCGGTGGACGACGCCGCGGGAATCGGGACCGCGGTCCACGTAATCGCCCAAGAAGACGAGGCGGTCTCGATCGTCGCGAAACGGGATTCGATCCAGCAGGCGTTCCAGCTTGACCAGCATCCCGTGGATATCGCCGACGGCGTAAATTTTCCGGCCGTTGTCGCTCATGGAATCGACGTCACCAGACAATGAAGCGGCGGGTTCTTCGGTCGAGGCGGCTCAGGCCCGAGCGGCGGGCGGCGGCCACGGCGTTTTCGTATTCCTCGGTGGTGATTCGACGGCGCAGCGCCGGCACTTCCATGGCCCTGCCGCACGGCCGATACTGGTTCATGATGTTGATATAGGTGTCGGGCGACACGTGGCGGGCGATGAAGGTGCACACCTCTTCGGTCCCCGCCAGGTTTTCCGGCATGACCAGATGGCGCACCAGGAGCCCTCGCATGGCGATCCCCGAAGGGTCCAACGTGAGGTCCCCCACCTGCCGGTGCATTTCCATGAGCGCTTCCCGTGCCCGCCTGGGGTAATCCGGAGCCCCGCACAGCCTGTCGGCCACATGAGGGTCCCAGAACTTGAAATCGGGCATGTAGATGTCCACGATGCCGTCCAGAAGCCTGAGGGTCGGCACCCTTTCGTAGCCGCCGCAGTTGTAAACCAGAGGGACGCGAAGGCCGTGTTCCACGGCCAGGGGCAGGGCTTCAAGAATCTGGGGAACCACGTGGGTCGGGGTCACGAAGTTGATGTTATGGCAGCCTCGGTTTTGCAGTTCCACCATGACCCCGGCCAACTGCTCGGGCGATGCGGGCACGCCGTGGCCTTCGTGGCTGATATCGTAATTTTGACAGAACAGACACAGCAGGTTGCAGTGCGTAAAGAAGATGGTGCCCGACCCGTTTCGCCCGACCAGAGGGTCTTCTTCGCCGAAATGGGGGCCGTAACTGGAAACGACGGCGTAGCGGCCCGTGCGGCACACGCCCTTTTCGTCGGCAAGCCGGTTCACCCGGCACAGGCGCGGACAGAGGGAGCATTTCTTGAGCCAGCGCACGGCGGTTTCGATCTTCTCCCGCAATCGCCCGCTGCGATAGGCTTCCACATAGGCCGCAGCCATGGGACGTCCCCTTTTCATTCCTTGTTGAGAATGACGACGCGGACAATGCCTTCCAAGGCTTTTTGAAAACGCCGCGCGTCGTCCGCACTGCCCACAATGGCTCCATAATGCATGGGAATGGCCACTTTGGGGGCGATGGCTTTGGCCGCTTCCACGGCTTCCGCGGCATCCATGACATAGGTGCCGGAGACGGGCAGGAAGGCCACATCCACCTGAAGGCCTTTCATTTCCGGAATGAAGTCCGTATCCCCGGCGTGGTAGTAGGTGATCCCGTCCAGGGTGACCACGAAGGCGAGCATGCCGGCGGCTTTGGGGTGAAACTTCTTGTTCACGTTGTAGGCGGGAACGACCTGGACCACCACCCCGTCGATGTCCAGGCGGTCTCCGGGTTTCACCGTCCGCACACGGCCCGAAAGCTTTTTGGCCGACGCCGCATCGGTGACGATGACTGTGTCCGGCTTTTGGATTTTGGCCACATCCGCCGGCGAACAGTGATCGAAGTGTTCATGACTGATGAAGATCACATCCGCCGGAGGACCGCCGGAAATCTCGTACGGGTCGAAATAGACGGTTTTCGTGCCGTCCACGCGAAAGGCGTCGTGGCCGAGCCAATGGATCTTTTCCAAGGCTTGATCCAGATTCATGAAACCCTCCTCTCCCCCGTGTGGTCGGGCATCTTTTGCCGGGCATGGAACCCAAGCGGTTGCTTTGTCCTATGGGACAGGTAACCGGCTCCTTTGATCCATGTCAATGCCGAGATGCGCCTCCGCTTGCCTCGGTGCGGCCTTTCGAGTAGCATGAAGACACATTTCGGGCGGACCGCTTCCCCCGAAAGGAACGGCAAAAACCAAGGGCCCGAAAATGATGACGATCCGTGACTCCCTTAACATATCCTGTATGAATCCGTCGCCCGTGCCGCCATGAAACGGTTCGTCAAGCGCCTGCTCACTCAGGACTGGAAAACGGCCCGCGTGGTCCACCACGCCGTTTTGGAAGCCCGAAACGCCCAATACGCCGCTCCCGAAAGCCCGCTTCCGGAGCCCATTCGGCAGGCACTGCACTCCCTGGGCATCGAGCGCCTCTACAGCCACCAGGCGCAGGCCCTGGATCACCTTCGACGCGGCCGGCACGTGGTGGTAGCGACCCCCACCGCCAGCGGCAAGTCCCTCATTTACAACGTGGCCGTGACGGAATCCCTTCTGGAAGCCCCGCAGACGCACGCGCTGTATCTTTTTCCCATCAAGGCTCTGAGCCGCGATCAGCACGAGGCCTTGGAGGTGTTCTTTCAGGCTGTTTCGACGGAGCGGCCTTTCACGGCGGCCGTCTACGACGGCGACACGTCGTCCCACCATCGGGCCGTCATTCGAAAAAAGCCGCCGCACGTGCTCGTGACCAACCCGGACATGCTCCACTACGCTCTGCTTCCCTACCACGCCACGTGGGAGTCCTTTTTCCGAGGGCTGCGGCACGTGGTCGTGGACGAACTGCATACCTATCGAGGCATCTTCGGAAGCCATGTGGCCCAGATTCTGCGGCGGCTGCAGCGTGTGACGGCCCTGTACGGGTCCCGGCCGCGGTTCGTCTTTCTTTCCGCCACCATCGGCAATCCGGGAGAACTGGCCCAAAAGCTCATCGATCAGCCGGTGGAAACGGTGACCCAGTCCGGGTCCCCTCAGGCCCCTCGCCATTTCCTTTTCATGGAATCGGAAGGCCCTTTGGCGGGCCTGGCGGCTCGAATCACCCAGACAGCCGTGCGCTCGGGCCTCAAGACCATCGTCTTTACCCAATCCCGGCGCATGACGGAACTGGTGCACATGAGCCTCATGAGGGCGGCGCCGGATTTGGCGTCCAAGGTCAGTTCCTACCGAGCCGGCTTCCTTCCGTCGGAACGCCGCGGCATCGAGCAGGGTCTGGCCGAAGGGCGCATCGCCGCGGTCATTTCCACAAGCGCCCTGGAAATGGGGATCGACATCGGCGGCTTGGATGTGTGCGTTCTGGTGGGATACCCCGGCACGGTCATGAACACATGGCAGCGGGGCGGGCGTGTGGGACGAAGCGGTCGGGAAAGCGCGGTGATCCTCATTCCCCAGCCGGATGCTTTGGACCAGTACATCGTGCGCCACCCGGAAACGTTCCTGGAAGGGTCCTGCGAGACGGCCGTCACCGATCCGGACAACGCGACCATCGTCGCGGAACATTTGCCGTGCGCCGCCGCCGAAATTCCGCTGGACGCCGCCGAAATGAACGGATGGTCGCCAAGCCGGCGTCACGCCCTGAGCGTGGCCACAAACCGCGGAAGCCTCATGCGATCGGAAGACGGCCGCCGGTGGTTCGCCGCCGCCTCCTACCCGCACCGCAGCGTGGACATTCGCAGTGTGGGCCCGTCGTTTACCATTCTGGGGCCGGACCCGCAGGACAAGCAGCGCTGGGTTCCCATCGGCACGACGGACGGGGTGCGCGCGTTCAAGGAGTGTCATCCGGGAGCGGTCTATCTTCACCGCGGAAGGACCTTTGTGGTGCAGACCCTGGATCTGGAAAAGCGCCTCGCTCGAGCCGTGCCGCAAGACGCCGAATACTTCACGTGGGTGAAGAGCGAAAAGGAGACGGAAATTCTGGAAATCCAGGCGTCCAAGCCGTGCAGCGCCTTTATCGCGCGCATGGGGCGGCTTCGCGTTCGGGAACGCATCACGGGCTACGAGAAAAAACGGCTCTTTACTCAGGAACTGCTGGACTTCACCCCCTTGAATCTTCCGGAACAGGTGTTTGAAACCCAAGGGTTTTGGGTGGAAATCGAAGACGCCGTGGTGGAAAAGATCCGCCGGGCGGGCCTTCACTACATGGGCGGCATTCATGCCATGGAACATGCCGCCATCAGCATGTTTCCCCTTTTCGCCCTGTGCGACCGCAACGACATCGGCGGCATTTCCATTCCGCTGCATCCGCAGCTGGGAAAGAGCGCCGTCTTCATCTACGACGGCTATCCCGAAGGGATCGGCTTGGCCGCTCGAGGCTACGACATCGTGGAGCCGCTCCTGGAACGGGCCATGGAACTCATCGAAAGCTGCCCCTGCGATGAGGGATGCCCCGGCTGTATTCATTCCCCCAAGTGCGGGGCGGGAAACACGCCCTTGGACAAACAGGCGGCCCTGGAAGTGCTGCGATACCTGCTGGGCCGAAAGCCTTTGGGGGCGGCGGGGGGAGCCACCACGCAACCGGACGAACCTCAGGGCGTCCCGGCCCCGGAACCGGCCGTCGCCTTGAAGGAACCGACCATCGGTTTCTTTGATTTGGAAACGCAGAAATTGGCCCAGGACGTGGGCGGCTGGAACAACAAACACCTCATGCGCGTCTCCGTCGCGGTTCTCTACGACCATGCGCGGGCCGCCTTTGAAGTCTACCGGGAAGACGACGTGCCGGCCCTCATCGAAAGGCTGCACCAGTTCGACCTTGTGGTGGGTTTCAACATCATCCAGTTCGATTACGCGGTGCTCCAAGCCTACACACCCAAACGCCTGCGCCGCATTCCCACGTTCGACCTTTTGGATCACATCCGCCGGCAGTTCGGGTTTCGGCTGAGCCTCGAGCATCTGGGGGAAAAAACCCTGGGGCGCAAGAAAACCGCCGACGGCGTGCAAGCCGTCAGGTGGTTCCGTGAGGGGCGCTGGGATCTTTTGATCCAATACTGCCAAGACGATGTGGCCCTGACCCGCGACCTCTTTTTTCATGCGCTGGAAAAAGGCTATCTTATCTATGAAGATCGGTCGGGACACCGTTTGAGGCTCGAGACCCCGTGGCGGCTGGAAACCATTCTGGAAACGTGCGGTCGAGAGAAAAACGAGGCCGCCCATGCGGTGCGGCGAAGGGGGCGCCTGTCGACGGCTTAAAGATCTTGGAACTTTCGGCCGATGGAAGCTGTGAGAGGCAACGCCGCCCCTCCAGGAAAAAGAAAAAGCATCGTCGAAGTATCTTCGACCCGTCGTCGACCCGTAGGTTGGGGTGAGCGTAGCGAACCCCAACACCCCAGAGAAGGGTTTGCCGGGGCAGGCGCAGCAAAAGAACGTTGTGTTTCTTTGCGGTTACGAGAAAAAGGAAGATCGATGCTCACGGAAAAGATGCACGGGCCGATCAAAAACGCCTCCCCTGTCATGACGGTTCCAACCCAGGCGGGACACCCCGCCCTGGAAGACGTTGCCGGCTGGTACGCCCTTTACGTTCAGGTGAACCACGAAAAGAAGGTGGCGGAACAGCTTCAAAAGAAGAACATCGAGCACTTCCTGCCGCTCCTGCACACGTGGAGCAAAAGGCGGGATCGGCGGGTGCGGATTCACGTGCCCCTGTTTCCGGGGTATGTGTTCGTCCATACCGTCTTGGACAATACGGTCCACGTGGAAATCCTCAAGATTCCCGGAAGCGTCTACATTGTTCGAAGCAGCCAGGGGCCGGCCCCCATTCCGGACTACCAGGTGGAAAGCCTGCGAACGGTCCTGGAAAAAGCGGACTCGCTCACGCTGCATCCCTACCTGACCGAAGGGGATTGGGTGGAAGTCGTGCGCGGGCCGTTCGCCGGCTGTGTGGGCATTCTGCAGCGCCTCAATCCCAAAAAAGGAACGCTCATCATCAGCATTGACGTCATCCGCCAGGCGGCCAGCGTGCAACTGGCCGTCGAAGACGTGGTGCGGATCGACGGCCCGCCCGTTCTACGCCGTTAAGCTTTCCATGCCGAACAGGTGCACCGTCACCGGCGTGCCGGCTTCATAGCCTTCCACGTGCTCGGGAACGATGACGTAGCCGTCGGCCTGAGACAGGCTGCTGATCATGGCCGATCCTCCAAAGACCGGGTCGGCCCAAACCGTGCCGTCTTCTTCCAAAAGCCGGACACGAATGTAGTCCGCTCGGCCGTGCACGGACGGCATGTTACGTCGAAGCACCGCGCGGGATGTGTGGGTTTTGGGCCGAAGCGCCGGGTCCACCCCCTGCAGCCGAAGCAGGCTCGGGCGCACAAACGCCGTAAAGACAATCATGGCCGACGCGGGCTGCCCCGGAAGGCCCCAGAGGATCTTGGCACCGAGACGCGCCAAAATGGTGGGCTTTCCCGGGCGGATGGCCACACCGTGCACCAAAAGCTCCGCTCCGGAAAGACGCTCCAGCACCTGGACCGTGTAGTCCCGAACTCCGACGGAACTGCCCCCCGAAAGCAGCACGACGTCGTGGTCGGTGAGCGCCTGAACGCATTCGACGGCGAGCCTTTCCAGGTCGTCGGGCACAACCCGCCGCAAACCCGGAAGGCCTCCCGCTTCCCGCACCTGAGCCGCCAGAACGAACGTGTTGATGTCTCGGATTTTTCCCACGGGAACGGGATCCGTTTCCGGAGAAACGATTTCGTCCCCCGTGGAAAGAATCGCCACGCGAGGCGGGCGAAAGACGGGAACGGATCGAAGCCCCACGGCGGCGAGCACCCCCACGTCCTGGCTGCGAAGCGGCCACCCCGCGCGGAAAAGCGGGCTCCCTTGAGCGATATCGTCTCCCGGTTCCACGATGTTGTCGCCCGGGGCCACAGGGCGGGTCACTTCGATGGTCCCGTCCCCCACATCCTGAGTGTATTCCACCATGACCACGGCGTCCGCCCCTTCCGGAATGGCCCCGCCCGTCGGCACGATGACGGCCTCGCCCGGTCCGACGGCGCTTTCGGCCGGTTTTCCCATGAACACTTCGCCCACAACCCGAAGCAGGGCCGGCAACGATTCCGTCGCGCCGAAGGTGTCACGAGCCCGCACGGCGTAGCCGTCCATGACCGCACGGCGGAAATGCGGCACATCGATCGCCGCGTGAATGTCGCGGGACACCACCCGCCCGGCGGCTGCTTCCAAAGGAACGGTTTCTTCGCCCAGCGGAGCGATACGGTCCACGAGGGCCAAAACCTCTTCGGCCGTCTTCACCTTGAGAAACTCCGGCATGAACGCCTCCTCCTTTGACGCGATCTTCCCATCGGTTGACCCGAACGGGGCCCCGTGCGAAGATTCTTGTAGCGGACGCCGGGCGCCCGGGCAAGAAGGCCGCGCCCATGAAGGGGGGGGACATGCCCGCTCAGGGACGAAAGCTCCTTGTCCACTGCAAGGTGTGGGTGGAAGACGAAACCGGAGAACTCATCTTCGGGGCCGGCCGCCTGCGCATTCTGGAAGCCGTGGAACGATCGGGGTCCATCGTGAGGGCGGCCAAGGAATTGGGGATGAGCTATTCGGCGGTCTGGGGAAAAATCCACGCCACAGAACAGCGCCTGGGACGGCCCATTCTGGAAAAGAAAATCGGAGGCCCCAAAGGCGGAGGATCGGCCCTGACACCCTTTGCCAAACAACTGCTGGAACGTTTCCGCACCTTGGAGGATCGAACCCAGCAGGCGGCTGAAGAGATTTTCGAAGACGTCTTCCGCAAAGCCGTGGAGCCCGATCCATGGGAGTAAGCCCCTGCCGGTGTTGGCGGAAAGATTCCCGAAGGGTGCTTCTTGTGCCGCGCCGCCCTCTCAGCGGCGCGGCACAAAAGAAAAGAAAGCTCTGCGTGCTCTGCGCCTCTGCGGTGAATTTTAAAACCGTGAACGGATGATGACATTCTCGGACAGTGTCCAAGGTCAATACGGTTGGGCGAGGGGAATGGGGTGAGCGCAAGGCTCGCCCCATTCCATCCCTTACAACACGGAAGCGAACGCTTCCTTGCAGACGGCTCCCAGTTCGCCCAGATTTTCCACCACGGTGATTCCCGCCTGTTTCATAGCCTGAATTTTCCCCTGGGCCGTGCCGCTGGATCCGCTGATGATGGCGCCCGCATGACCCATGCGCCGCCCCGGAGGGGCCGTGAGGCCCGCCACAAACCCGACCACCGGTTTGGTCATGTTTCGGGCGATGAACTCCGCCGCTTCTTCTTCCGCCGACCCGCCGATTTCCCCCACCATGACCACGGCTTTGGTTTCCGGATCGTCCTGGAAAGCCCGCAGGCAATCGATAAAGTTCGTGCCGTTCACGGGATCACCGCCGATCCCTACGCAGGTGCTCTGGCCGATGCCTTGCAAGGTGAGCTGGTGCACCACTTCATAGGTCAAGGTGCCCGATCGGGACACCACGCCCACGGATCCCGGCTTGTGAATGGGCCCGGGCATGATCCCCACCTTGCATTGGCCCGGCGTGATGATCCCCGGACAGTTTGGGCCGATGAGGCGGGAAGACGACCCTTTGAGGGCGTTTTTCACCTTGAGCATATCCATGACGGGAATGCCTTCGGTGATGGTGACGATCACGCGCACGCCCGCGTCCATGGCTTCCAAAATGGCGTCCGCAGCAAAAGGCGGCGGGACGAAAATCATGGAACAGTCGGCGCCTGTGGCTCGAACGGCCTCTTCCACGGTGTTGAACACCGGGATATCGTCCATGGTCTGGCCGCCTTTTCCCGGAGTCACGCCCGCCACGACGCGCGTTCCGTAGGCCACGCATTGTCTTGTATGGAACTGCCCTTCCCGACCGGTGATTCCCTGAACAAGGACTCGTGTCTGCGCATTCACCCAGATGCTCATGGTGTGTCCTCCTACGCCTTGGCGATGGCCGCCACTTTGTGGGCCGCGTCTTTGAGGTCCTGTGCCACGATGAGGTTCAAGCCCGATTCCTCCAGGATTTTCCGTCCTTGTTCCACATTCGTCCCTTCCATGCGGATGACCACGGGGACCTTGACGCCCACCTTGCGGCTGGCTTCCACCACGCCCTGGGCCAGCACGTCGCAGCGCAGAATCCCGCCGAAGATGTTGATGAGCACCCCCTTGACGTTCGGGTCACTCAAGATGATTCGAAACCCGTTTTCCACCATTTCCGCGCTGGCCCCACCGCCCACGTCCAGGAAGTTGGCCGGTTCGGCTCCCGCCAGCTTGATGATGTCCATGGTGGCCATGGCCAAACCGGCCCCGTTGACCATGTTGCCGATGTTGCCGTCCATCTTGATGTAGTTCAGGTTGTATTTGGACGCTTCCACTTCCAGCGGGTCCTCTTCGTCCAGGTCGCGATAGGCGAGCACGTCCTTGTGGCGAAAGAGGGCGTTGTCGTCGAAGTTCATCTTGGCATCCAAGGCCAGCAGGCGCCGATCCTTGGTGATCACCAGCGGGTTGATTTCCACCAGGGACGCGTCATAGTCCAGGCACAGGCGATACAGGGCGTGGACCATGGGCAGAAAGAGCTTGACGATGTCGGGAGCCAGGTTGAGCCCGTAGGCGAGCTTTCGGGCCATAAACGGCTGCAGGCCGACGAGGGGGTCCACATACACCTTGACGATCTTTTCCGGCGTCTTGGCCGCCACTTCTTCGATGTCCATGCCACCCGCTTCGCTCGCCATGAAGACGATTTTCGCCGTGGATCGATCCGGCAGGAGGCTCAGGTAGAGCTCCTTTTCGATATCCAGCCCTTCTTCCACAAGCACCTTGCGCACCAGCCGCCCTTCCGGCCCCGTCTGGTGGGTCACCAGGGTCATGCCGAGGATGCTTCCGGCCACAGAGGCCACCTCCTCCGCCGTCTTGGCCAGCTTCACGCCGCCGCCCTTGCCTCGGCCGCCCGCATGGATCTGGGCCTTGATCACCACGGGCAACGTGCCCAATTCCCGGGCCGCGGCCTGGGCTTCTTCCACCGTAAAGGCCACCCGGCCCCGGGGGATGGGGACACCGTACTTTTGAAAGAGTTCCTTCGCTTGGTATTCGTGGATCTTCATGGCCACCCTCTCTCGCTGATCATCCGTCGCACTACACGCCGTTTCCCAATGAAAAGCCGTTTGAATCGCCGCGCGAAAAGCCCCACCGAGTCCTTTCCGCTTCGCCCTTTGTAGAAGAAAAGTTTCGCAAAGTCAAAATCGTGAATCGTGAATCGTGAATCGTGAATCGTGAATCGTGAATCGTGAATCGTGAATCGTGAATCGTGAAATCGTGAGTCGTGAATCGTGAAATCGTGAATCGTGAAATCCTGAATCGTGAAATCGTGAATCGTGAAATCGTGAATCGTGAAATCGTGAATCGTGAATCGTGAATCGTGAATCGTGAATCGTGAAATCGTGAGTCGTGAGGCGTGAAGTCGTAAGGCGTGAAGTCGTAAGGCGTGACGCGTGTGCAATGAGCGGTGAATTGGGAGGTGGGAGGTGCCACTCAGTGCTGACCGCTGACGAGTGCCCACTGCTGATCTACTATTGGCGAAAGACGATTCACGACTTCACGATTTACGATTTACGACTTCACGACTTCACGACTTCACGATTTACGATTCACGACTTCACGACTTCACGATTTACGATTCACGACTTCACGACTTCACGACTTCACGACTTCACGAATCCCCCGATCGGTGCTAAAAGGGGCGGGTGTGAACCTTCCGGGGGGGAGGACGCTCCCGACCCGGGCAACCGATTGTCCAGCGAGGCGCCGACATGGAATGGGAAACCGTCATCGGACTGGAAGTGCATGCGCAACTCCTTACGGAAAGCAAAATCTTCTGCGGCTGTTCCACCGCTTTCGGGGCCGCCCCCAACACGCACACCTGCCCCGTGTGCCTGGGCATGCCGGGGGTTTTGCCTGTCCTCAACCGCACCGTGGTCGAATACGCCATGAAAATGGCCTTGGCCACCCATTGCCGCATCGCCTCCCGGTGCCGATTCGCCCGCAAGAACTATTTCTATCCGGACCTTCCGAAGAACTACCAGATTTCCCAATACGAAGAACCGCTGGCCACGGGCGGCTGGATCGACATCGAAACGGAAGCCGGAACACGCCGGATCGGCATCACCCGCATCCACATGGAAGAGGACGCGGGAAAGCTCATTCATGACGAAACCCAGCCGGTGAGCTATGTGGATTTCAATCGCACGGGCGTGCCCTTGATTGAAATCGTCAGCGAACCCGACATCCGCACGCCGGAGGAAGCCGCGGCGTATCTGCGTACGCTTCGGGACATTCTGCGGTATTTGGAAATCTGCGACGGCAACATGGAAGAAGGGAGCTTCCGCTGCGACGCCAACATCAGCCTTCGGCCTGCGGGCAGCACGGGTTTCGGTGTCAAGACGGAACTCAAGAACATGAATTCCTTTCGAAACGTGCAACGCGCTCTGGAATTCGAAGTGCGCCGCCAGCGCGCTCTGCTGGACAAAGGCGAAGCCGTGGTCCAGGAAACGCGCCTCTGGGATGCGGGCCGGGGTGTGACGGTGAGCATGCGCGGCAAGGAAGAAGCCCACGACTACCGGTATTTCCCCGACCCCGATCTGGTCCCTCTGGTCATCGATGGGGCGTGGATCGAATCGGTTCGCCGAAACCTGCCCGAACTTCCCGACGCCAAACGGGAACGCTTCATGACCCAATACGGCCTGCCGGCCTACGATGCGGCGGTGCTTACCGCATCCAAAGACGTGGCCGATTATTTTGAAGCGGTCCTGGCGGACTTCCCTCAGCCCAAGACGGTGAGCAATTGGATCATGAGCGAACTGCTGCGGGAACTCAAACGCGACGACCGCGACATGGACGCCTGCCCCGTGCCGCCAAAGCATCTCGCCGAACTACTGCAGCTTATGGAAAAGAACGTCATCAGCGGCAAGATGGCCAAATCGGTTTTCAAGGACATGGTCGAAACGGGGGCGGCCCCGTCCCGAATCGTGGAAGAAAAGGGCTTGCGGCAGGTGACCGACGAAGGGGCCCTGGCAACCGTCATCGACCAGGTGCTTCAGGAAAACCCCAAGGAAGTGGACGCGTACCGACAGGGGAAAGAAAAACTGATGGGGTTTTTCGTCGGCCAGGTCATGCAGAAAACCCGGGGCAAGGCCAACCCTCAACTGGTCAACCGCATCCTGAAAGAAAAGCTTTCGGGATCCTGAGTCACACAAGGAGCATTCCCATGCCCAGTGCATCACTTCGGCCCATATGGTGGGACGGCGAGGCCGTCATGATCGTCGATCAAAGGCTTCTGCCGCACAAGCACAAGGTGCTTCGGTGCACCACCCCCGACGAGGTCATTCGGGCCATCAAGACCATGGCCATCCGCGGCGCGCCCGCCGTGGGGATCGCCGGAGCCATGGCGGCGGCTCTGGGGGCGCGCACCATCACGGCCGCCGACATCGCCACCTTTCGGCGAAAGTTCACCCTGCTGTGCGACCGCATTCGGGCCGCCCGCCCTACGGGGAACAATTTGAGCTGGGCCGTGGATGCGGTCTTTGCCGTGGTCATCGAAAACCCCGGAGCCGACGTGCCCGAGCTGCAACGGCTCATTCGGCGAAAATCGGAAGAAATTCTCGCGGAAGACATCCGCACCAACGAGGCCATCGGGCGGTTCGGGGCGGATCTTGTGCCCAAAGGGGCGCGGATCCTGACCTATTGCAATGCGGGCGCTCTCGCCACCGGGGACTACGGGACCGCCTTGGGGGTCGTGCGCGCCGCCTTCGCCGCCGACCCGTCCATCCATGTGACCTGCTGCGAAACCCGCCCGTTTCTGCAGGGAAGCCGCCTGACGGCCTACGAACTCATGACGGAAAAAATCCCCTGCACCCTGATCACCGACAACGCGGCGGGAAGCCTCATGCAGCAGCGGAAGATCGACCTGGTCATCGTCGGCGCCGACCGCATCGCCGCCAATGGGGATACGGCCAACAAAATCGGGACCTACCCTCTGGCCGTACTGGCCCATGCCCATGGGATTCCTTTTTACGTCGCAGCGCCTCGATCCACCATCGACCCCACGCTCCGCAACGGGGCCGGCATCCCCATCGAACAGCGGGATCCTCGGGAAGTGACCCATTTTTACGGTCGGCTTGTGGCCCCTCGAGGCATGGCGGCCCTAAACCCGGCCTTTGACGTCACGCCGCACCAGCTCATCACGGGGATCGTCACCGAAGTGGGGGTCATTCGAAAACCCTACACGCGCGGCATTCGAAGAGCCCTGGAAGCGCCGCCGCCGGCATGACTGAAAGTCCTGCGCGCCCTTACCCGAACAGGCGCTTCACGGCTTCGCTGACCGAGCGCACCCCCAGGCACACTCCCTGGGGATCGCATGCGGCCAGCTGTTCCTGATTGCCGCGGGGACAGACGACGGTTCGAAACCCCAGGGACACCGCCTCGGCCAGGCGCCTCGCCGCATGCCCCACACCGCGCACTTCCCCGGACAGGCCCACTTCGCCCCAGGCCGCCAGATCCTCAGGCAAGGGAGCATCCATGGCGCTTCCGGCCAAAGCCAAGACCACCGCCAGATCCGCGGCGGTTTCGGTGAGTTTCACGCCGCCCGCCACGTTGACGAACACGTCCTGCTGCAGAAAGCTGAATCCCGCCTTTTTTTCCAGCACGGCCAGGAGCAGGGACACGCGGTTGGGATCCACGCCCATGAAGGTCCGTCGCGGTTGGGCCCAGCCGCTGGAGGACACCAGCGCCTGCACTTCCACCAGAATGGGTCGCGTCCCTTCCATGGCGCACACCACCACGGACCCGGAAACCCCCTTGGGCCGCTCGGCCAGAAGGAACCGGGACGGGTTGGACACCTGTTCCAAACCCGTTTCCTTCATTTCAAAGACACCGATTTCGTTGGTGGACCCGAACCGGTTCTTGACCGCTCGAAGCAACCGGAACGTGTGGCTGCGGTCACCTTCCAGATAAAGGACCGCATCCACCAGGTGCTCCAGGACACGCGGCCCGGCCACGACGCCTTCTTTGGTCACGTGACCCACGAGGAAAACCCCGATGTTTTTGTCCTTGGCCAGACGCTGCAGCCACGCCGCCGATTCCCGCACCTGAGCCACAGACCCCGGGGCGCTTTCCAGAAGATCCAGGCGCATGGTCTGGATGGAATCCACGGCGAGGACAGCCGGGGGCCGGTTCTGCACCAGGGACTCCAGAGCGTCCAGGCTCGTTTCGGCAAGGACCCAAAGATCGTCGGTGCGTTCCAGGCCGAGGCGCTGGGCGCGGAGCTTGATCTGGGCGAGGCTTTCTTCGCCGGAGACGTAGAGCACGGGGCCGAGGCGGGCCATGCGACCCAAGGCCTGCAGGAGGAGCGTGGATTTGCCGATTCCGGGATCGCCGGCAAGGAGGATGAGGGATCCCGGCACCAGGCCTCCGCCCAGGACCCGGTCCCATTCGTCCAGGCCGGATTTGAGGCGCATTTCGCCGATCACGGGCACATCGAAAAGGCGGACGGGTTCGACGGACGGCGCGCGGCCTCGGGCGGCGGAACGCCCAGGGGCGGCCCGCATGGATTCCTGCAGCGTGTTCCAGGCCTGACAGCCGGGACAGCGCCCCAGCCACTTGGGACTTTCGTAGCCGCATTCCACGCATTGGAAAACCGTCTTGTCTTTCACCATAAGGAGAGGCTCCCGTGACGTCGGCGGTGGGAAAAAGATCCCGGGCGAGCGGCCGTTTTCCGTTTAGGACTACTCCGGGACGGCGGTGATTTTCAAGTGGACAAAGGGCGCCGAGGTCGGTAGGGTCATCTTCACTCGGCAAGGGGGGGCGATGCGCATCAAGGGCCGAATGGCGGCCAAGCCCGTTTCTTCAGACGGCGCCACGTGGAGAACAAGCCTTCGGCTGACGTTGACAAAAAAAAACGGGCTGGTTTATAGTCCGCCCATTATGGACAATGCGGCAGAGGGTGGATCAACCCGGAGTCGGCCCCATCGGACCGCCGGCACAATTTCCAGGGAGGCGTGCACACATGGCTGGAAAGAACATCATTGAAATCAGCGACAACAGTTTCGAACAGGAAGTGCTCCAATCCAGCATTCCGGTTCTTGTGGATTTCTGGGCTCCATGGTGCGGTCCGTGTCGCGCCATCGCTCCGGTCATCGACGAGCTGTCCGTGGAATATGCGGGAAAGCTCAAAGTGGCCAAGTGCAACGTGGACGAAAATCCCAACACGCCAGCACGATTCGGTATTCGAGCCATCCCGACGCTGATCATTTTCAAGAACGGCAACGTTACGGAACAGATCACGGGCGCCGTCGCCAAATCTCAGATCGCCGCCGCGGTGGACAAGGTGGTCGCCTAATTCTCCCTCTTCCCTCAACCCAGACCGCCATGGGCCCGGTGCCGGGTCCATGAACGCTCTTCACGGATGCGTGCCGATTTTCCATGACAACGCCTGAACTGTACGACATGGTGATCGTGGGCGGGGGACCGGCCGGATTGACGGCCGCCCTTTACGCCTGTCGTGCCCGCTACAAGACCCTCCTGGTGGAACGGATCGGCTTGGGCGGCCAGCTCCTCACCTACGAAAAGGTGGACAACTACCCTGGTTTTCCCGAAGGGATCACCACCTTTGAACTCACCGAACTGTTCAAAGCCCAGGCGGTGCGCTTCGGCATGGAACATCGCAGCGCCGAAGTGACCTCCATGGACGTCTCGGGCCCGATCAAGGTGCTGCACACGGCCGACGGTCCCATTCAGGCCAAGGCGGTCATCATCGCCACGGGCTGCGCGCCGAAGAAACTCCAGGTCAAGGGCGAAGCCGAATTCACCGGCCGGGGGGTTTCCTACTGTGCTGTGTGCGATGGGCCCTTTTACCGCAATGAAACCGTGGCCGTCGTCGGCGGCGGGGACACGGCGGTGGAAGAAGCCGTCTACCTCACCAAGTTCGCCTCCCAGGTCCATATCATCCACCGCCGGGACGCGCTTCGGGCCGTCAAAGTCATCCAGGAAGAAGCCTTTGCCAATCCCAAGATCACCGTCCACTGGAACCGGGTCGTGACGGAAATTCACGGCGGTCCTCAAGGCGTCACGGACCTGGCGCTTCAGGATACACTCACCGGCGACGTTTCGCGGCTCGAGGTGTCCGGCGTTTTCATCTTCGTCGGCCTCATCCCCAACACAGCCTGGGTTCCCGAAACCGTTCGGCGCGACCCTCTGGGATTTCTTATGACCGACGACGATATGGCCACGTCGGTCCCCGGTGTTTTCGCCGCGGGGGATGTGCGTTCCAAAAGCCTGCGGCAGATCGTCACCGCCGTCGGCGACGGCGCCACGGCCGCCTTCAACGCCGGGCGCTATATCGAATCCCCGGCCCACCACGGATAAGGGACCTTGGATCCATCGGTCATGGAGTCCACCCCCATGAAAGACACGGCGCAGACGTCCCGACCCCGACGCACGGCGCGTTTCTTGACCGCCCTTGCGCTCTGCACGGTGCTGTGCTCCGGCTGCGGCACGAACCTTCTCAGCTATTACTTCGACGACTTGTTCGATTCCGGAGACGCCGTCGAGCGCACCCCGGAACAGCTGGCCTGGGAAGGGATGGAGGCCATGCGTGCCAAGAAGTACAGCAAGGCTCTGGAGTCGTTTCAGAAGCTTAAAGAACGCTACCCTTACAGCAAGTACGCCATCCTGGCGGAACTCAAAATCGGCGACGCCCATTTCTACAAGAAAAACTACGAAGAAGCCGCTCTGGCCTATGAAGAATTCGCACGGCTTCACCCTCGCAATGAAGTCATCCCCTACGTGCTGTATCAGTTGGGCATGAGCCAATACCTGATCTCCCCGTCCGTGGACCGGGACCAGGACCAGACCCGCAAGGCCATGGAAACCTTTCAGCGGCTCATGGAGCTCTATCCCGGCACGGAATACGCCTCCAAGGCCAAGGTCCAGATCCTGGAATGCGAAAAGCGCATCGCGGCCCATGAATTCCGAATCGCCCGCATGCATTACCGCATGGGCAAGTACCGCGCCGCGCAGCTTCGCCTGACGCGGCTTCAGGAAGAATACCCGCAGGCGGTGGAAAAACTGGGCTACCAGCAGGACATCGACAAGATGCTCGCCGACTGCCGTGAATGCCTCAACCGTCAAGGGGACGGGAAGAGCATTTGGACTCGGCTGGGATTTTAACGGCGGGACAAAGGAAAGGAGTCATGGTCGAAAACAACCACAACAACACGGCAAGCGCGAGCGTGGTCGCGAAGAAAGAAGCCCTCACCCACCGCGAAATGAACTTGGTGGAGCTCAAGAGGCGCAACATCAAGGAACTGGTGGCCTTGGCGCGGGCCCTGCAAATCGAAGGGGCCACATCCATGCGCAAGCAGGACCTGATCTTCGCCATCTTGCAGGCCCAGGCGGAAATGAGCGGCCTCATCTACGGCGAAGGGGTCCTGGAAATCCTTCCGGACGGTTTCGGGTTTCTGCGCACCCAAGATTACAACTACCTGCCCGGACCGGACGACATCTATGTGAGCCCGTCCCAGATTCGGCGGTTCAACCTGCGCACAGGTGACACCATTTCGGGCCAAATCCGCCCGCCCAAGGACAACGAACGCTACTTTGCGCTGCTCAAGGTCGAAGCGGTCAATTTCGAAGAACCCGATGTGGCCAAGGAAAAGATCCTCTTCGACAACCTGACGCCCATCTATCCGGACCGGCGCATCAATCTGGAAACCACCTCGGACAACTACTCCACACGGGTCATGGATCTGCTCACTCCCGTCGGCTTCGGCCAGCGCGGCTTGATCGTCGCGCCGCCCCGCACGGGCAAGACCATGCTTTTGCAAAACATCGCCAACGCCATCGCCAAAAACCATCGGGACGCCTACCTCATCGTGCTGCTCATCGACGAGCGGCCCGAGGAAGTGACCGACATGGAACGCAATGTGCGGGCGGAGGTGGTGAGTTCGACCTTTGACGAGCCGGCGCAACGCCACGTGCAGGTGGCCGAAATGGTCATCGAAAAGGCCAAGCGCCTGGTGGAACACCGGCGGGATGTGGTCATTCTGCTCGACAGCATCACGCGCCTGGCCCGCGCCTACAACACGGTGGTGCCGCCCAGCGGCAAGATTCTTTCCGGCGGTTTGGACTCCAACGCGCTTCATCGCCCGAAACGTTTCTTCGGCGCCGCCCGTAACATCGAACAAGGCGGAAGCCTTACCATCATCGCCACGGCCCTCATCGACACGGGAAGCCGCATGGATGAGGTGATCTTCGAAGAATTCAAGGGCACGGGCAACATGGAAATCCATCTGGATCGAAAGCTCGCCGACCGAAGAATCTTCCCGGCCATCGACATCAACAAGTCGGGCACGCGAAAAGAAGAGCTTTTGCTGCCTCCGGAGGATCTGAACCGCATCTGGATTCTGCGAAAACTCCTCTCGCCCCTCAACCCCATCGACGCCATGGAATTTCTGCTGGACAAAATGCAGGGCACCAAAGACAACGCCGACTTTCTTGCCTCCATGAACCGGTAAACGGCCTTTTTGAGGGACCGGCCGATTCACACAATCTTGGAATCGACGAGCCGGGATCGGTCCAAGGGAAAGCCTGTTCCGCGACCCTGTGATCCGCGCTTCGGGTGGCATTGCCCCGCGGAAAAATCTCTTGAACCTCGGCCCGCCATGGCTATACTAAGGAGCTCTTGAAAGAGAAACCCACACGGAGGCGATCATGAAAAAGGACATTCATCCGCAGTACTTCCAGACGGTCATTCGATGCGCGTGCGGCAACGAAATTCAGACAGGCTCCACGAAAAAGGACATCCGCGTGGAAATCTGTTCCAAATGCCATCCGTTCTTTACCGGCAAGCAAAAACTGGTGGATACGGGCGGGCGCATCGAACGCTTTATGAAAAAGTACGAACAGTACCACAAGAATCAGGAAAAAGCCGAAGAAAACCGTTAGCCTTTATCGCCCGGAACCTTCCCCCTTTGGGGTGTGCGCCCCAAGGGCTTGGAAAAAATTCCGGGTTTTTTATGCCCTGAAAGAGGGGTGAAGAACCGCCATGTTTGAACGACTGGCCGGTCTAGAAGAACGATACGCCGAATTGGAAAAGCTCCTGAGCGACCCGGAGCTGCTCAGTCAGCCCAAGGAATATCAGAAGGTCGCCAAGGAACATGCCGATCTGGCCCCGCTGGTGGAAGCGCTGCGCCGGTATCGAAAAGCCCAAAGCGAAATGGAAGCCAACCAGGATCTCCTTCGTCAGGAAGAAGATCCCGAAATGCGGGACCTCATTCGGGAAGATGTGACCCGGCTTCGCCGCGAGCTGGAAGAAACGGAACTGGCACTGAAACGCATGCTCGTTCCCAAGGACCCCAATGACGAAAAAAACGTGATCCTGGAAATTCGAGCGGGCACGGGCGGGGACGAAGCGGCGCTCTTTGCGGCGGACCTTTTCCGCATGTACTCCCGCTACGCGGAAAACCGAGGCTGGAAGGTGGAACTGTTGGACGCCCATCCCACGGAAATCGGCGGGTTCAAGGAAGTCATCGCCGCCATCGACGGCCGCGGCGCCTTCAGCCGCCTGAAATTCGAACGCGGCGTGCACCGGGTGCAGCGCGTCCCGGAAACGGAAAGCCAAGGGCGTATCCACACGTCGGCCGTGACCGTGGCCGTGCTGCCGGAAGCCGAAGAAGTGGACGTGGCCATCGATCCCAATGATCTGCGCGTGGACGTGTTTCGCTCGTCCGGCCCGGGCGGACAAAGCGTCAACACCACGGATTCGGCCGTGCGCATCACCCACATTCCCACAGGCCTTGTGGTCATCTGCCAGGACGAAAAATCCCAGCATAAGAACAAGGCCAAGGCCATGAAGGTGCTTCGGGCGCGTCTGCTGGACATGATGCGCTCCGAACAGGAAGCCAAAATCGCCCAGGAACGCAAAAGCCAGGTGGGCTCGGGCGACCGCAGCGAACGCATCCGGACCTACAATTTCCCACAGAACCGCGTCACCGACCACCGCATCAACCTGACCTTGTACAAACTGGAAGAAGTCATGCAGGGGGCGCTGGACGACATCATCGACCCGCTCATCGCCGCCGCCCAGGCGGAAGCCCTTAAAGATGGGGAGTGACTGGGTCATTGGGTCATTGGGTCATTAGGTCATTGGGTCATTAGGTTATTAGGTCATTGGGTCATTAGGTTATTAGGTCATTGGGTCATTAGGTTATTAGGTCATTGGGTCATTAGGTTATTAGGTTATTAGGTTATTGGGTTATTGGGTTATTGGGTTATTGGGTTATTGGGTTATTAGGGGTGGGCATGGGGGGTAGGGCATGCCTGAGTTGGGCTCTCCGCGATGGAAGAGACATGGACGATCCTGAAGGTCCTGCAGTGGACCACCGACTACTTCCGCCGCAAAGGGCTGGAACAGCCCCGCTCCGATGCGGAGGTTCTGCTGGCCCACGCTCTGGGCCTTCGCCGGGTTGACCTTTACCTGCGCTACGATCAGCCCCTGCGCCCCGAGGAACTGGCCCGCTATCGGGCGCTCATCCAACGGCGGGCCGCTCGCGAACCCACCCAGTACATCACCGGCCGTCAGGAATTTTGGTCCCTGGAATTCCAAGTGAACCCGGCGGTGCTTATTCCCCGCCCGGAAACGGAACGGCTCGTGGAACTGGCCCTGGAAGCCTTCCCAAATGAACCCATCCGCGTCCTGGATGTGGGCACGGGATCCGGCGCCATCGCCGTGGCTCTGGCGACCGAACGGCCCCACTGGCTGATCACCGCATGTGACATCTCTTGGGACGCCCTGCTGACGGCCCGACAGAACGCGATGCGCCACGGCGTGCAAGATCGCATTGCTCTCGTGCTCTCGGACCTCACCTCGGCCTTTCGACCCAATCCTCCTCCATTTCACCTCATCTGTGCCAATCCGCCCTACGTGGGCGATGCGGAATGGAAGACTCTCGCGCAGGAAGTGGCCCGACACGAACCGCTTCGGGCCCTTCGGGGCGGCGGCCCCGACGGCACGGCAATACCCATTCGGCTTCTTCATGAAGCCTTCCCGCTCCTTCGCCCCGGCGGTATGCTTCTTATGGAATTCGGCAAGGGCCAGGAGCGGCCCCTGGCCCACGCCGCACGCCAATTACCCGAAGCCGACTCGGTGGATGTGGTCAGGGATTATTCGCACGTACCGCGAATCCTCAGAGTGAGGAAAGGTCATTAGGTCATTAGGTCATTAGGTCATTAGGTTATTAGGTCATTAGGTTATTAGGTCATTAGGTCATTAGGTCATTAGGTCATTAGGTCATTAGGTCATTAGGTCGTTAGGTCGTTAGGTTATTAGGTTATTAGGTCATTATTTCAGTGATAGGTTTAGTTGTTTGGCACATAGCCACACCGATAAGCTTCCATCGCTTATTAGATATTCCTGTTTATCTAATATGTGCAATGTCACCCAAAGTGCCACAATATCAGAAATGAATTACCGAGAAAAAGTAATACCCTTTCTTAAGTCAAACAAGCCAATGACCTAATGAGCTAATGACCCAATGACCCAATGACCCAATGACCCAATGACCCAATGACCCAATGACCCAATGACCCAATGACCCAATGACCCAATGACCCAATGACCTAATGACCTAATGACCTAATGACCCAATGACCCAATGACCCAATGACCTAATGACCTAATGACCTAATGACCCAATGACCCAATGACCTAATGACCTAATGACCTAATGACCTAATGACCTAAAAAAGGTGGATATTCATGGACAAACTGGTCATCGAAGGCGGCGTTCCCCTCCAGGGGGACATTCCCATCAGCGGCGCCAAGAATTCGGCCCTGCCCCTCATGGCCGCTACCTTGCTCGCCCCCGGGCGCCACACCTTCACCAATGTCCCGCGCCTTCGCGATATCCGGACCATGGAACGCCTTCTTCAGCACATGGGCGCCCAAACGGAACATCGAGAAACCCTGACCATTGACACATCCGACGTCCACCGTCCCGAAGCGCCGTACGAACTGGTCAAAACCATGCGGGCATCCGTTCTCGTTTTGGGCCCGCTGGCGGCCCGCTACGGCCGCGCCCGCGTGTCTCTTCCCGGCGGCTGCGCCATCGGCGCCCGCCCCATCAATTTGCACCTCAAAGGGCTCGAAGCCATGGGGGCGCGCATCGAACTGGAAGGCGGCTATGTGCACGTCTCCTGCGACCGGCTTCGAGGAACCGAGTTCACCTTCGACCAGGTGACGGTCACCGGCACGGAAAACCTCATGATGGCCGCCTGCCTCGCCGACGGGGAAACGGTTCTGGAAAACGCCGCCCGCGAACCCGAAGTGGTGGATCTGGCGGATTACCTCACGGCCATGGGCGCCCGAATCGACGGCGTGGGCACGGCCATCGTCCGCATTCAAGGGGTGGAAACTCTTCGGCCGGGATCGCACCGGGTCATTCCCGATCGCATCGAAACGGGCACGTACCTCGTCGCCGCGGGCATCACCGGAGGCCGCCTGCGTCTCACGGGGTGCCGTCCCGATCATGTGGACGCCCTCATTCGAAAACTGCGGGCCACGGGAATGCTTGTAACCGAAGACGGCGAAACCCTCACGGCGGAAGGTCCCGACGGGCCCCTTCGCAGCGTGGATGTCACCACGTGGCCCTACCCCGGCTTTCCCACGGACATGCAGGCCCAGTTCATGGCGCTCATGACGTTGGGCGACGGTGTGAGCGTCATCAAGGAACAGATTTTCGAAAACCGCTTTATGCACGTGAGCGAACTGCGGCGGCTGGGGGCGGACATCGTCCTGGACGGCCGAAGTGCCGTGGTGCGGGGCGTGCCTTTTCTTTCCGGAGCCCCGGTCATGGCCACGGACCTGCGCGCCTCGGCCTCCCTGGTGCTGGCGGGCCTGGCCGCCCGAGGCCGAACCGATGTGAGCCGCATCTATCATCTGGAACGCGGCTATGAAAACCTGGACGGAAAACTGCAGGCCGTCGGGGCCCGCATCCGGCGGGAAAAGGAATGAGCCGCTGCTTTTGGGATCACGGCCCCTGGCGCCCTTGGCCGTGGCGCTGGCTTCGGGCATCGGGTTGGCTCACGCGCTGGAACTCCGGTACACAACACCCCCGATCCTTGCGGCTGCGGCGCTGCTGAGCGCCTCGGCCCTTGCCGCGACGCTTCTCAAAAAATCCCACCGTTTTTGGCGCTATGCGGCTGCCGTCTTCCTGTGCGCCGCCGTCGGCTGCCTTGGAGCGGCGCTTTGGGCGCACAGCGAAAAAAAAGCCGTTCCTCCGCCGTCCTTGGAATCCTTCCTGGACGGTTCGGAACGGCTCTATCGAGGCACCATCCGCCCTTACCCGGATTTTTACCCCGACGCCGTGGTCTTTCCCGTGGCTCTTCACGCCGTGTGGCATGAAGGGCACTGGCAGCCCCTTCCAGCGGGCGTTCGCGTCACCGTGCGGCGGCCTGTTCGGGAGTGGCGGGTGGGAGACGGCGTGGCCATGCCCTTGGCCCTTCGCCCGTTTGTCAATTTCGAAAATCCCGGCCGATACGACTATGTGGCCAATCAGGCCCGGAAAGGTTTTTTTGCGAGGGCGTCGATAAAAAGCGATCTTTTATGGAACGCGGCCTCGTTTCGGCCTCCTGAGGAACTGGGCATCCATCGCGCCGTGGATCGCCTGCGCCGCCACCTTAGAGAAATTCTCACGCAAAGTCTTGACGGGCCGCAAGCATCGGCGGCCCAGGCTTTGTTTTTAGGCTATCGAAACGCCGTTTCCCCATTGTGGCAGGACCGGTTCCAAAAGGCCGGGGTCATGCACCTTTTGGCCATATCGGGCCTTCACGTGGGCCTTGTGGCTTGGGCGGCCTTTCGCCTCACCCAGATTGTCCTTCGCGCGGCGTTTCCTCGGCTTCTTTTGCGTATCCCCGATATCCCTCTGGCTTGGGGAATCGGCGCGGCGGCCGCCGCCATGTACGGGCTTCTCGCCGGATTGGCCATTCCCACCCAGAGAGCCCTCATCAGCTTTGGTTGTGCCGTGGCGGCACTGGTGCTCTACCGACGGCCGGATCCTCTCTCCATGGTGAGCGCCGCCGCGCTGCTGATCCTTCTCAATGCCCCTCAGAGCCTTTTCGGTGCGTCTTTTCAGCTTTCCTTCGCCGCCTTTTTGGGTATCGTCGCCTTTTATCCGCCATGGACGGCGACGATGAAAAAAGTGGTCCCTGCCCTGTTCCGAGGCCGCTTGAGGCTGGTTCGGCCTTTCGTGGATGCTTTCCTTCTTTGCGCCGCCGCCAGCGTAGCCGTCTCCCCGCTGGTGGCCTATCATTTCCAAGGGCTTTCCGCAGCCGGCTTGGCGGCCAACACCCTTGTGGTGCCTTTTTTGGCTTTCGCCGTCCTGCCCCCGGGTCTTGCGGCTTTGGGTCTTTCTACCCTGCATCCGTCCGCCGGGCCCATTCTTTTGGCTCCCATGGATTTCGCCCTGCGGGGGCTGCTTTGGCTCATCGAGCGTTTCGCAGCCTGGCCCTATGCTTTTGCTTCCACAGGCCCCGTGCCGCTATGGCTTGTGACGGGCCTCTACACTGCCCTGCTCCTTTTGGCGGCTCCCATGCCACGGGTTCGAAAGGCCGTGAGCTTGGCCGCCGTGGCCCTGTTCACGGCGCTCTGGGGCGCCGGCCTTTGGAAGCACAGGCCTTTCCCTGAGCCACCGCTTTTTCAGGTGACGGCTTTGGACGTCGGCCAGGGGTCGGCCACTGTGGTGCGCTGCCCGCAAGGAGGTGTTTTTCTCGTGGACGGCGGCGGTTTTTACGACGATTCTTTTGACGTGGGCCGCCATGTGGTCGCTCCGGCCCTGTGGGCCATGGGGATTCGCCGACTGGATGCCGTCATTTTGAGCCACGACCACCCCGACCATCGAAACGGGCTTCGCTTCATTCTGGAAACCTTTCCCGTGCGCCGGTATGTGGAAACAGGGCTCGGCAGCCGGGGGCTCACCGGATCGAGCTTAGTTGCCGTGGCCATCCGTCGTCGCATCCCCACGGTCCAAACCCTTGTGGACGGCCCGAAGGCATGGGACGACACCGTGGATCTGGGTGATATCGGCGGCTGCCGCCTTCGCGCCCTTCACCCGACGCGGGAATTCATCCAAACCGTCTGGGACGCCAAAAATCTGAACGAAGCCTCTCTCGTTCTGGAAGTGAGCTTCGGGGAAGCGGGAGTCCTCATCCCCGGCGATATCGGCGAAGCCACAGAAGAGGGGCTCTTGGGGCGTCTTACGGCTGGCGTGCACCACTGGATCCTCATCGCCCCGCACCACGGAAGCGCCACGTCCTGCGGCGGAAACCTTTTGGAACGCCTTCGCCCGGACGGTGTGCTGCTCTCCTGCGGTTTCGGCAACCCCTTCGGCTTTCCCGCGCCGGCCGTGCTGGAACGGCTTCAGAGCCGTCGAGTGCCGGTGCTGCGCACAGACCTTCACGGCGCCGTGCACGCCTCGTGGGACGGATCCCGCTGGGTTTTCTCGCCCACCCTGCCCCGAAGAAGCCTTGTCCACTCGAGGGGCGGCTGTCGATAAAAGAATTTTTTTGCACACCGCTGTGCAAGACCCTTCTTCCCAACGGCCTATAACTTGCCAAAATCCCTCGCATAATGCAATTTTTTGCACACAGGGGCTCCTCGGGCGTTGACAAACCGGCGGGAGCGAAGTAGAGTCGACTAAACTCGGTCGGTAAGACTTTGGCGTCGAAGACAAGCCGGTCGAGCAGCGGACGTCAACCCTCGAAAGGCTTCACCCACTCATGGCCAAAATTCTGGTGATCGAAGACGACGATGGGCTGCGGGAATTGTTGAGCACCTTTTTGGAAGAGGTGGGGCATTCGGTGGTCCAGGCGGGCGACGGCTTGGAAGGCATGGAATGCTTGGAGCGGGAGCCCTTCGATCTGATCATCGTCGATGTGATGCTGCCGTACGTGAGCGGCATCGGGCTGGTGAAGCTCAGCAAGGAAAGCAATCCGGACGTCCCCGTCATCTGTATCACGGGTTATGGGAATTCGCCGGAAAAGTTGGCTCAGGAAGAACACGCCGACCGAGTCCTTTCCAAACCCTTTGATCTGAAAGATTTGGCTTCGGCGGTAAGGACACTGCTGTCGGCCCCGTAAAAGGGGAAAACCGTTGGGATCGCACCCAGAAAGACGGCACAGAGCCGCACAGGCCGAATCCCTTCGGCCCTCGTCAGGTGCAAGGAGCCTCGGGACGTTGACGGAACCGCAGATTATCGGCGTCAGTGCCTCCATTGACAAAATCCGCCAGGTGATCCGCCGAGTGGCCGATGTGAACCTGACGGTTCTCATCACCGGCGAAAGCGGCGTCGGCAAGGAACTGGTGGCCCGGGCCCTGCATTATCATTCCCATCGGCGCCGCCAACCTTTCCTCAAGGTCAATTGCGCTGCCTTGCCCGGCGACCTCATGGAATCGGAACTGTTCGGGTACGAAAAAGGGGCCTTTACCGGAGCGGATCGTTTAAAGCAGGGCAAGTTCGAGGCGGCGGGGCAAGGATCCATTTTTCTCGACGAAATCGGCGAGATCCCTTTACCTTTGCAGGCCAAACTGTTGCAAGTCCTGCAGGATCACAAATACGCCCGCGTCGGAGGCAATGAGGAGATTCACACCAAGGCGCGGGTCATCGCCGCCACCAACATCAATCTTCAGGCGGAAATTTCCCGGGGCCGTTTTCGAGAGGACCTCTATTTTCGCATCAACACGATCAACATTAACGTGCCGCCCTTGCGGGAACGGAAAGAGGACCTGGAACCGCTCATTCACTATTTTCTCAAGGTCTTTAAAAAAGACCACGGCCTGGATCCTTACCCCGTACCGGAGCGGCTCATGAAGCTTTTCCATTCCTACCACTGGCCCGGGAACGTGCGGGAGCTGGAAAACTATCTGAAACGCTTGTGCGTGCTTCGAAACAGCGACGAGATTGAAAACGAAATCCGCCGCGGCTTAGAGGACCAGATCTCCCCTGAATCGCAAAGCGATGGGCGGCGATCCGCCGAAGAAGACATTGTGCGCAAAGCCACTGAAGACATTCGAGCCCTGACCCGCAGCACAGAGAATTTCCCGTCACTCAAGCAGATTCGGGATTTGGCCGTTGAACGGGTCGAACGGGCCATTCTTGAATATGTCCTTCGGGAAGTGAAGTGGAATCGGCGCGAAGCCGCCAAAATCCTCAAAGTCAGCTATCGCACTCTCCTTTACAAGCTCAAGGAATTGGATCTCCGCCCCTAAACCCGCAACCCTTCGGTTTGTCTTCTTTCCTTACCGTGTTTCGCCGCCCTTGAACGGCCGATATAACGGATCGCCGACCACCACCATCTGCCACGAAAGATACGGAAGCGACCGAAAGACAGCTTCCACCAAAGTCCAACGATCCTCTAGCAAAAGAGGGAAAAAGATGTGGGGGACGGGAAAAGCCTGCACATAGGGTTCGGCCACGGGACCGATGACCGCTGCAGCCCCTTCTTCCAGCATGCGCTTACACCAGACCTGGCTGGACCCGGCGCGAAGCGTGCCACATTCGCTGCTGGCGATATGGTAGCCTACGGCGCCGCGCTCCCACGTAAAAGCCGGCACATAGCGGGCCAGGCTGTACCAGCCGCAGTAAAGGGCGGCATGGGGAGCCTGGCCGGGTTGCAAGAGTTCCTGGCGCTCATCCAGAACCACCGGCAATCGCCCGCTTTTTCGGACCGCTTCCGCAGCGAGATGAATCGAGGCATCGTAGAAGCCATAGCCGAATCCCAGCGTTCTCATCTTTTCGGGATCGGGCCGGGGCCATCGCGCATCGAAATAGGCCGTGCCGGAAAGGCCGGTTTGTTCCGCGGCCAAGGCATCGTCCACCAGGCGCTTGACGATGTCGGCGCTGGGCCCGTCCAACCGCGAAACCATGAGCACCTTTTGGGGAAAGCGCATGTTTCGCGCCCCCTGAAATCCCAGGAACAGGGGATTGGGAATCCAGCCTTCCAGAGGGTAGTCCGGCTCCAGCACCAGGGCCAATTCCGAATCCACAGCGGCCCCTTGATTTTCCTTGGAAAGCTTTTGAAGCGCCTCCTGCCGCGCCTGCATCTCCTTGCGAAGACGCTCGGCTTCGGGCGCATCCTTGTCGAGCTTCGAAATAGCCTTCTTCAAGGTTTCGAGCTCATCTTGGATCTTTTGCCGGTCCGCCTTTTCCTGGGCATTGAGTTCCGGGGGCGCCACACGAAGCGGCACCCCTCGCACGGTCACCAAACACCGCAGCCGATTCTTTGCGCCACGTTCCTCAAGAGCCCGGCGAACGGGATCGGCGATTTTCTTGTCGTAATCCTCCCGCGAACATGTTTCCGCATCCGTCACCCATAAAAGCACCAGGTTTTCCGAAGGTATTTCCCGCCGGCTCATGTAATAGCGGGCGAGCGCCACACTCTCGGCCGCATTGCGATTGGCGATCACCAAAACCTCATCGGCCTGCAGCCGAAACGGCCCCTGCGCCCAGCCCCCTGAAGCGCACAACACCCCCAACACAAAGGCCGCGACCCTCGCCACTGCCCCCTTTCCACCGACCGTTTTCTCATAAATCGACCACACAAGGGCTTTTTCCCTTGGATGCTTCCCGCGATCTATTATGCACGAAACACCCACAGGGCCTTGCAGCTTCTCAGGCCCTCCCGTCGAGACCGGTCCAATTGCGCTCGCTTCGGGAATGCTTCGGCCCTTAACCGCAAGGTGGTTACATAAGTGGTCCCGATATGCAAAAAACTTCCCACAAGCAGCATATCTTTTCACATATGTGTTTACTTTCCTGCACACTCAACGACCTCTAGCCGTCTTTTCCTTTAATAAGCGGCTGGTTTCACTAGGCAAACGGCCCGACATTCCACATATTCCCTTGGCACCTTTTTTGCGAAATAAAATTGATGCAGCCGGGGATGCTCCTCATCGCATGCTACCGCGCTCTACACTTTCCTGAAAACACACGCACAAGCCGCAAACGTCCCCTGTAAGTTCAGCAGCAGGCAAGATTACCAGCATCCGTTTTCCCCAAACAGGAGGAGGTCAACATGAGCAGAAATACAGAGTCATTTTATCATGGTCGATTCATAAAGTTCTTTAGCTTGCTGCTCATTCTATGCACTTTATGTTTAGGTATCAAGCAGCAATCATTCTCAGGTCCAATCCCTGAAAATGAAATCCGGCTTGCGCTCGAAAATATAATTGTTGATACTGAGTTTGCTCTCTTGGTGTCATTCGCTGGTTCCCTTAGCGGCCCCATGGATTACCTATCGGAGGTCACGGAAACGGGATGGTCGGGAACGCTATCGGGAAACTATGCGGGTAAGGAACTGGAAATTATCTACTCTGGCAACACGGCAGACTTGTCATCAATGTCCTGGACAGCTTTAGGCCATTGGGGCACAGAAGCGTGGACAAGCAGCGGCCTTGCACAATACATAGATCCACCAATAGAAGGCGTTTTGGACATCGAGAATATGCAGGTAGGGCTCAGCGTGAGTGGATCGATTGGATTCGGCAGCATTACAGCAAAGCTCGTAAAAGACTTGGATGACAAAGAACTTATCGGAAGCATTTCCGTATCTGCTCTTGATGTTCCAGTTTTAGGAAGCGCCCTATCAAAAGAACTTTCCTTGACTATAAGTCAAAAGACTTTTACCTACAAGAGCGAAGAGAAATACGAGGTTCTCTTTGGGCTTGCACATACTACCCACGTAGTTAATAAAGGTAGAGTTTTTTATCGTAATCCCGATCATCCAAACGAGCCCATACCTAAGCTTAAGGATCCTTTGGGGAAAGGTTTTAATCCTGGATTTAATGCTCCCGGCAAAGTTACTTATAATCAGATGCAAATACAAGCGGTCCCAGAGCCAGCCACGATTTATCTCACGGTCATTGGAGCGGGCCCATTACTCTTGTCACATTTAAGGAAACGCCCTAAAAAAAGGCAAGTGTTCACGGGGGAGCACACTGCGGCGTGATTTCAGCCCACACAAACCCTACCCGCACTGCTCGAGGGGGAGAAAGGAAAATGCCGAATCGGGGAGTATCGCGACGGACCTTCTGCATCATCCCTGCGCGGGGTCGTCGACGGTCTGCGCCTTACCCACGAAGGCTGGAAAATCACCCCGGCTTCAGTGAAACCCTCGCATCGCACTAAAAGGAAATCATCTCCGAAGTGCATGCGCATTGAAGAACTGCGGTGATTGCGGAACTCGAACCGGCCCTCACTGCCCCACGGCTCCAGCGGGCCGAGAGAAAGAAAATGAAAGGCAACCAGCGGTAAGCGGCAGTCACAAAGCCCGCCCGCTTGATTCAAGGGGCCCATATTCCTCCAGCCCGGGGACAAGTCAACGCCTAGTAGGCGCGGATGGTACACCGGATCGGCCGACATCGGGGCCGAAAAGATGTGGCGGGGAAATTATCCCGTCATCTGCATGAGCAAATGGGCAACCTTTGGGTGTTGATGGTCGAGGATGGGGTTGATCCCACGAACAACCGCGCCGAGAGAGCGCTGCGTTTTGCCGTGTTGTGGCCTCGTAGGACGGAGCGGAGCTTCAAGTAAAAGGCAGACTGCTGGATCGATCGCATTCTCTCCCTGCGCGAACCCTGTTGGCTCACAGCCTTCACAACTTCCTCGATTCACGTTGAGGTTGTTGCATTTAGTTCCAAGGCGCGCCTGGCGACGACTCGTGGATTTAAGGGGACCTTCTGAACACTTAAATACAATTATGCATCCGGGTATAGTTCGGGCTTTCGAAGCACGGCAAGGATCCAGCCTCTCAGAAATCTTAAGGCTTTCTTTCTCCGGATGCAGTGCTCATAACATGTTCCAAAAAAGAACAGAAAACCGTTAAAGGTGAGATAATTTGGATATTGACTAAGGTATTCCAATTTTTCAATCGTAAAACCCGAGGCACGGCATAGCCTTTCTATGGCAGAATACGTATTGGTTTTATAGAACGTCGGGAAAGTATCCTCTTCCTCTCGTCCTTCAGCAAACTTAACGATCCTGCCATGCCAGGATTCGGGTACCAGTCGGGCCACAACTGTGGCGTAATCCCACATGTTGGCCGTCAGAAAAACCAGTGTTCCGCTAGGTCGAAGGATCCGGTAAATTTCTTTATAGACCGCCAGGGGATCCGAGAGATGCTCAAAGACACTTCGGGAGAAAACGCAATCGAAGCTATTTGGGGCAAAGGGAAGCCGACCGAGTTCTGCATTCACAAGGTGCAGTCCCCCGCCGTCGGCTTTAAACCGAACCAAGTCGACGCCGACCAGCAAACGAGCCTTTCCCTTGAAATTCTTCAGGACCGGAGCCGACCGCCCACACCCTGCATCCAAAAGGGCCTCAGCCCCTCCATGGATGATTTGCCCAATAAAGTCCTCAAAAATACGATACGGATGGGGAAGCTCCTCGTAGTAGCGTTTCATCAGTTGCTTCGCGAGTGACGACACATTCCACCCCCGGTTATGCTCTCAGTTCACGAAGACGATCCCTTTGAAATGGCGTTTTGTGGCCTTGCCGCATTAAAAAAATGGTCGCGCTGAAGCCGCTCCCACTAGGGAGGGGCGAATAGAGGGGCGATGAGTCATGGAGCATCCGTTGGGCGTGAAGCATGGTGCGCCCGTAGCACACGTCGTCCCGCCAGGCTTGAAGCATGGAGCACCGGTGCGGCTAGGGGCACTATTTGGGCGTGGGGCACGATTGGGGCCGATGGGTCCCCCTAGTTGCATTCCAGGCGGATGGATGAGGGGATGCCTGCTGAGGTGGAATAAGTCAGCACTCCGGAGGCGTTGGTTTGAGCCACGGTTGCTTGATCGTTTACCCGCAGGTTGATGGGGCGGTTTGGCGGAAGGTTGGTCACCAGGTGGAAAACCGGTGAGGATGATCTCGGAACCGAGTAAGAGGCGAGCCCTCCGGAGACCTTGCTTTCGTTGAAAAGCACACAGGTACCATCAACGAAAACGCCTTGCATGGGCCCGGCTTCCACAAGAATGGGATGAACCGTCGCCTTGGGGGCTTCGCTCAGGCGAGGCTTGAGGACCACCAGGAACCGATCGTCCTTTCGAGGCGACCCGGGCTGGAGTTCCAGACGCCACAGGCCGGGGTCGAACCAGGGCTTCAGGTTTTCTCCTTCCACCATGTTCATACCGTCGAGCACTTTCTCATCGCCGTCCGTTTCCACGTAGTAGCGATAATCCACACCACCCACTTTTCGAAACACCCCGTCGGCGGGCAGCAGGCGATGAATTTCCAGCGCCGCGCCTTGATGGGGCATGAGCGCGTAGGCATCCGCCGATTGGCTGATCCCGTTTTCGGGCGTCCCTCGAAGTAGCGTCTCTTGGGCGGTCTGCGGTTTGCTCCAGCCATGAAGCAGCCATTTTTTCACGTACCCCGGCCGCACGCTTTCCACCGTATCAAAAATGACCAAAACGTCCCGATCCCTGAGATACACCACGGAGCGACGCATCTTGGCCACCTTTCCGCCGCCTCCGTTGTCGTCGTAGCTTGTGTTGTTGTACGCTCCGGTCAAGTCCGCCGCCACATAGACGAACCGATCATCGGTATCATCGTAGGCGGTGATGACGCCCCCTTCGTAATGCCTGCCTTTCCCCAGGTTCTTGCGCCAATCCTCCAGGCTTGTCACGGCGCTGCCCGTGGGCATGACGATCCTCTGGCCGCCGTCCGCCACGTTCGTTTCGAAAAACCGGTTGGGTTTGACTCTCTCTTCCGGCCGCAACACAAGCAACGAGTTGGCCGCTACGGTTCGAATGTAATAGTTGAGCCGGTGCGGCGAGGTGTACCCCCCGTAGGTGCCGCTGGTGATGGCCAAAGGAACCTTCTTGGTGATGGTGAAATGCCCCGCCTGGTAGTGCCCGTGGTGGGTGAAGCTGTGGCCGGCCATAAAAGAGATGAATGTGGCTTCAGAATCCCAATGGGAGCGCATAAAAATCTGCCCCATGCCGTCTTCTTTACCAAAGACGGCACTCTTGGGCAAGCGCCCTTCAAAGACGGAAAGATCCTTGATCGTCTCCTGCAGTCCATGGTCCGCGTCCGTCTGACCACGAAACAACGGAATCCCCCACCGGTAAGCGCTGTAATAGCCTTCCTCACCGTGTAAGCCGCTTAGATATCGGGAGTAGTCCCGAAAAACGGGCACTCTGGTCCCGAGATACACGAGATCGATGACGCGTTGGGTTTCATCCTTCAGGTCGTTTCGAGGGCCGCTGTCTCCGAAAAGCACAAAGCGGCCGATGGGTTCCGTGCCGTGGATCATCCACAGCCCCACCTGAACGAGCACCTCCTGAACGGTCTTGTACCAAGACGGCTCATGAACCGCGTGCATTTGAGCCAAGCAGGCGGCAACAAAAGGAAAAGCGCGATTGTTGATCCAATACGTATAGCCTTCGGGCCAACCGCCGCTCCATCGAAACGCCTCCACGGACTCGAGAAAATGCCGCTGGGCTCGAGCCCGGAGTCTTTCGTCTTCATAGCCCATGGGATCCATGGCTGCCGCGACCACCCAGGCCGTCGCCGCCAATTGCGTCCGGCTGTGCCAAAGGGACACGGAATCTCCGTCCAAAATCGACAGCACGTCTTGAAGGTATTTTCGACATTGAAGGTTTACCCGCGCGCGTGATTCGGGGGTCCATGCAGGGTGATCCGCCACGAAATCGTAAGCCAAAGCGTATTCCAAGGCATCGGCATCATCGCCTTGCTCGCGGGGCGATTCCAAAACGGTCTTTTCCAAGTGCCTTAGAGCCTCCGCCCCCGCCGACGCATCGGCACTACACACCCATCGCACCACCTTAGCCATCGGGGTGGTGGCTGCGGCGACCGCGTCCACCCTTTTCCGATAATTTGCATCGCTTTGATAACGCAGCTTGAGCTCTTGGGCGGCCTGCGGGCCGGCAAAGAGCACGCGTGGATGGATGTTCGTCGGTGTTCCCTCTAAATGGCCAGGATCGAACCTCGGGCGAGGGGCCATGGCACGCTCGACGATTTCCGGCCATAGTCCGTATTTTTTGGACGCCTTAAGCGCCAGCTGGCGGACTGAAAGCTCGGACGAACGAAGAACCGAAAACCCGAGATACGCGCCGCCCAGAAGACTCAGGAGCCCGATAACAGCCAGCCCATGCCAGACCAGTCGCAGAACTGTCTTAGCCATCTGCGGTGGGCAGCTCCGCCCTTTGGCCTTCTTCAAGCCCCTTCACCCTCGGGGTGCCTCACCCCCAACCTTTGAGCCACATGGGAAACCACATAGCGGTATTTCCCTGAGGCTTCCGATGGAATGTGGTCCACATGCTCGACCGAGACATCAACGTTTTGTCCCATGCGCTTCTTAAACCCCCTTTGAATTCGTTCGTCCCCGTCAGGTGGGTACAAATCGGGATGGACCTTAATGAGCACCCGCATACGGTCCACTTCATCTTGAATGATCTTAAATTGATCCACCCCTTCGATGTCTCGCACCACATAGATCACCGACAGGCCGTGTTGCCAACGTCCGTCCGGGGTGACCACAAAATCGGTGCTGCGCCCCTGCACCGCACTCATGGTGGACAACCCCCTGCCGCACTCACAAACACCCTCTCCCGAAGAAGCCATGTCCCCTGTGCGGTAACGAATCAAGGGCATGCCCCACGCATCCAAATGAGTGATCACAATTTCACCCGTTTCCCCCGGCTTCGCCGGCATACCGTCCTGAAGAAACTCGATGACGTAGTTGGGATCCATAATGTGATACGTGCCGCGGGGGCATTGGTGATTGATGAACCCCCCTTCCCGGCTTCCATAGGAATCCACCACGGGGACACCACCAAAATACCGAGAAATGTTCCGCCGCTGATGATCGTAGAGCACCTCCGCCGTGCAAAAAACGACCTTCACTCCAGAGGAATCCAAACGGTAGCCTTGAGTTTCGGCCATGCGGCCAAAAAGGTCGATGGTACTGGGGTACCCGAACACACACTTGGGCCTGAACCGACGAATTTTCTCCACAAAACCGGGAACCTGTTTTTCCGATAACTCAAACGCACTGAGAAGCAGCTGATTGGTCAGGGCGTCGCGCCAATCCTTGATCCGATCCTGTCTCGTGATTTCCAGGGGTGATCCCCACAGATAGAGTTCTCGATCGCCGATATCGATTCCCCACCAGCGGTGGCACATGGCCCGCGCGGCGGCATCATAGGCTTGGCGCCTGCGATCGAAATAGAAGACCAAAGGCTCCCCCGTGGATCCCCCCGTGTTGTAGCGATGAAGGCCTCCCGGGCATGCCTTCCAGAGCATTTCCTGAAGATTTTTCCGGATTTCGGCCTTGCTGAGAAGAGGGAGTTTTTTGAGATCGTCCAAGGCGCTTAGCCGGTTGGGGTCGAAGCCCGCTTCGGCAAAGCGCTTGGCGTAGAAGGGAATGTTTTTCGCGCCATGAACGAGCAAAGCCTTGAGCTTTTCCAATTTCAAGGCGTCCAATTCGGAAGGGGTTAACCATTGCTCCTTTTCCAGGCGGCGCAAATAGGCGAAGGTCTTCCGCCCAAGGATTCTCTCATGCAAAGGAAAGATGATATTCTTTACCATCCACGGATGCATCGCCGCTCCTTTCCCCGTCTCCTTTAAAAAGCACGGTTGCTCAACGTCCCTGTGATCTTTCTTCCAAATAAATCCTTCGCCACTTTTCAAAGACGATGAGGCCCCACAAGGGTGTTCCATGATCCTGTCTGCCGGTCAGGTGCGCGTTCCACAAACGGCGGACCGTCTCCATTTGAAAATACTCGGCAAGCCCAGAGTCTTTGGAAAAAAGCGTTTCCTCGGCCATTGAGCGTAAATCCGTTCTCAGCCATCGCGCCAAGGGGACGGTAAAACCGTGCTTTTTTCGGTAAAGGACGTCTGAAGGAAGCCTCGCTTCATTCATCTTTTTGAAGATATACTTGGACACGCGCCCGTTGAGTTTGTAAGAGCTCGCAAGCCGTGCCGCCCATTCCAAAACGTGGTGGTCGAGAATAGGCGCCCGGACTTCCAGCGAGTGGGCCATGGCCATGCGGTCCACTTTGACCAGAATGTCTTCCGGAAGATAGGTCTTGATATCGACGTACTGGGCTCGTGTCACGGGATCTCGACTTGGGCAGTCCTTAAAATGACGGAGAAGCACATCCTGGGGCCGCGATGTTTCCAGTTGTTTTTTGAGTTCCGGCCGGTAGAGCCGCACTTTGTCTTCGGGTTGAAAATAGAAGGCCATATCCCGACAGTAAGCTTCCTCCAGGGAAAGGGACAGGTTTTGGAAAAACCGCTTCAATCGAAGCGGTCGTGGCGCACCCTCCAGGCGGGGATAGAGTGCTCCCAGGGGCTTAAAAACGTTGCGACGGACAAAATCCGGTAGCTTTCTCCGGAGTCCGTCTTCCAGTCGGCCCATGGCATAGCGTTGCACATAACCGGCAAAGGTTTCATCTCCACCGTCCCCGGAAAGAGCCACGGTGACGCTTTGGCGGGCCATTCGGGACACATACCACGTAGGCAGGGCGGAAGCGTCTGCAAAGGGTTCATCCAGATGCCAAACCATCCGGTCCATGATAGCCAAGGCGTCGGGCTTCACCACGAACTCTTCGTGATCCGTCTCATAGCGCCGGGCCACAAGGCGAGCAAAAGTCAGTTCATTGTAGCTTTTTTCGTGAAACCCGATGGAACACGTCTTCACTTTATCGCCGGGATTTTGGACCGCCATGGAAGCCACCACGGCGCTGGAATCCACCCCGCCGCTTAAAAAAGCACCGAGAGGAACATCGCTGATGAGGCGAAGGCGAACCGCCTCATCGAAAAGCGCGCGCAGCTCCTCCGCGAGTTCTCCTTCCGGGGCGTTTCGAACGGCATCGTCCATCCTGAGGCGCCAATACGTGTGCACGCGAAAATCCGTGGCCGTGCACATAGCCCATTGCGCCGGTTCCAGTTTGCGCACGTGCTCAAAGATCGTGTGCGGGGAAGGCACATACCCGTACGTTAAATAAGCGTCCAAGGCGGTGAGATCGATGACACGAGGCAGATCATCAAAGGCCTGCACAATGGCCTTCAGTTCCGAGGCAAAGAGCAAACGGTTTTTCCCGAGCACATAATAAAGGGGTTTTTTGCCCACGCGGTCCCGGGCCATGTAGAGTACCTGGCGGCGTTCATCCCACAGGGCGAAGGCGAACATGCCGCGGAATCGTTCCACGGCTTTTTCCCCCCATTGTTCCCAGCCGTGGACGATGACTTCCGTGTCGGAGCGCGTGCGGAACGCATGGCCCAGTCGCTCCAGTTCCCGGCGCAATTCCTGAAAATTATAAATTTCCCCATTAAAGACCACCCATACCGTGCCGTCTTCGTTGGGCATGGGCTGATCCCCCGTGGCCAAGTCGATGATGGCCAACCGCCGGTGCGCCAAACCGACCGCCGGGCGCAAATGGCCATGGAGAAGCGCGGGCTCAAACCGGGTACCGCCCGAACCGACGGTGGCACCCGAATCCGTATTGCTATAGTAGCCTTCCCCGTCGGGACCCCGGTGGATCAGGAACCCGTTCATGGCCTTCAGCTTGTCCAGGTCCATCGGTCGGCCGTCCCATTGGATCATCCCACAAATGCCACACACGTTGCGGTGCCCCCTCGCCTATTTCCGCCGATCATGAACGATTCGCCAAAATCTGCAATGAACGGAACCTTTCAAAGGATTTGACGCATGAATCAGACAAAAGAGAAATGCCTCGATCCGACCCTCTCCTACGACCAATTGAGCAAAAGGCCGAGACAAGTCGCGGCTAAAGCCGCTCCCACAAGAACGGAACAACTCCCAACGCCCTAATGACCCAATGACCCAATGACCCAATGACCTAATGACCTAATGACCTAATGACCCAATGACCTAATGACCTAATGACCCAATGACCTAATGACCTAATGACCTAATGACCTAATGACCTAATGACCTAATGACCTAATAATTTCATCAGTTTCGGTTTCACGTTCCCCCAATAAAGATTCACACTGCCTACCACATCATCCCACGCCCACACATCGTCACGGTAACGGAAAAGACCCTTCACGCCGGCGGCCAAGGACCGTGATCGGGGTTCGATGGGATAGTCCAAGGGCGTGAGTCTTCCGAGAAGGGCAAAAGCAAGGTATTTCAGCAGAGCTTGGCGGCTGGATGCCTTCTTTTGCGAGAGGGGTGAGGGACCATCCAGGCCTGGTATGGCCACGCCGAAGGATTGCAGCGCATAACCCGGTTCATCGTAGCCCAGGGCCAAGACTTTCGCCGTGGTACCTCCCAGCCGGTTGTTGATTTCCAAAAACCAGGCCGTACGCGCGTGGGCCTCCCACAAGAATTCGAAATGAAAAGGCCCCGTCACATTCAGCTCTTCAAGAAACCTGCGGCATCGTCGTTTCAGATCCGGCGGCACGCCCATCGGCATCAAGGCAAGCGTCACCCCCTGAAATTTGCGCTGCACGAGAAAGCCTTGAAGGCCCATGACGAAACCGTCTCGGGTCCTCGAACCATGAACGACGAGATTCGGAAGATTCCTGAAAGGTTGGGCGATCAGGGGCGTCGAAAAGCGCCTTAGAGTCATCAGCCATTGATGGAGCTCGTCTTCCGATGCGACGATTTTGACTTTAAAGGACGGCTCAATACCCGGCAGCGCCGGCCGAAGGCATAAAGGGTAAGAAAGACGGGGCGTGGAGTGACCCGGTGGTTCAATGAGTGCCGTGGGAAGAACGGCCAAGCCGGCCTTTAGCGCCGCCTTTATTTGCGCTCGCTTGTCCAGAAGGTTTTGAAGAGCCTCATGAGGCGGCATCCACAAAGCCACGCGTTGGGGCAAACGCTTGCGCTCTTTTTCCAACCATGCGGCAAGGGATTCTTCCACACAGGTGACGCCCGTTGCTTGAAAACGTCCGAGAAAATCGGCGACCATGTGGATGCCGGCCTTTGTTCCAACCAACCCTCGAGGCAAGCGGCATCCATCGGCTAAATAGACGGAATTCGGCGTGGGCTCGTTCCCGTTTTGCACGGCCACGACCCCCGGTTGCAGCCCTCGCCGCCCCCAGCTCCTCACACAGGCCAGGACAGGAGGCCCCCACCCCCCGACAATAACCGGCCGCACAGGCGAAGAGGGCCGAATGGCTTCAGCCGCGGGTGATGCGTCGGTACAATGCGGCATAGCCTTGAACCATGGAAGAAAGACTGTAATTTTCCAACACCTTTTGTCGAGCCGAAGCGCCCATGGCTCGCCGGGCTTCGCGTCCCATGTGATAGAATGTTTTTAGCCGTTCAGCCAGTCGATCGTCGTTTCCCGGCGGATACAGGAACCCCTCTCGACCATCGGCCACAAGGTCCGGGTTGGATCCGACGTGGGTGGCGCACACGGGAAGCCCGCAGGCCATGGCCTCCAGCACCGCGTAGCTTAAACCTTCGGTCCAAGAATTGAGCACGAACACATCCATGGCCGGAAGAATTTGCGCCACATCGTCCCGATGACCCAGCCAGTAGACGCGAGACGACACCCCCAACGCCCGGGCCTCTTCCTGAAGCCGGCCGCCTTCGCTGCCGGAGCCGATGAGCACCAGACCCACAGCTTCCGAAGAATCCTTGGGAAAGGCCTGAGCAAAAGCCCGCAGAAGGCCGTGGTGATTTTTCACAGGCCGCAGGGCCGCCACACAGGCAAAAAGGCAGGCATTCTCTGGCAGCCCCAAATTGTGCCGCACGTGTGATGAAACCGCTGGATCGGAAAAAGGAGCAAAAACCGTTTCATCGACGCCGTTGGCGATGATTCGCACGAACGCCGTGGGAACGGCGGTCAGTTGCTGGAGCTTTCCCCTAGCGGCATGGGAGACGGCGGTTACGGCATCGGAACGTTTGGCGATCATGCGATAAAGGGCGCGCTTCCAGACCGGAAGCACCAAGCGTTCGTCTTCGATGCCGTGAAAGGTTTCGATGCACCGGCATCGAGCCAGTCGAGAAGCCAAAAAGACGTCGAGCCATGGGGCCAGGTTGTTCACGTGGGCGATATGCACGTGAGTGCGCCGAAAAAGGGCGGCCAGCTGAAAAAAGGCCCCGTAAGCGGGGCCTTCAATCCCAAGCGTATAACAGGGCACACCCTTCGGCAGATGGGTTCGCATGCGCATATCCGATCCGACGGAACACACCGAATGGCGCATCCCTAGGCCGTTCAATCTCTCGATAAGGCGAACCACCCCCATTTCCGCCCCTCCCGGGCCAAAGTTGCCCAGGATATGCATGACATGAAAGCTTTGTAGGCCAGTTTCCACGAAGGCTTGTCTCGCTGTGAATGGCCGGTCCGCGCGGGGTTAAACCCAGCGGTCCCAGGCCTGCTCCACAAGGCGCGCCCAGGAGTAAACGGGGCTGACCGAGGGAACTTGATGGACGGCCTTTTCGGCGGCGTGCTTCAAATCCGAGAGGGACCATTCCCCCACGGTGTGCACGGAAAACTTATCCCGGTTTTGCCTAAGATAGGCACACAGACGGCGGAATCTTCTGATGACGTTGTACCGAATCCGCACTCGGGTGTATTGGACGTCGTAGGGTTTGATGAAGCTGAAGGAGTGCAGCACCACAACCACGCAGCGTGTCCCTGCGGCATAGGCTTTTTGGAGAAAATCCTTTGCCTCGCCGAAGCCGGTGCCGTTGATGTCCAAAGGACGCAGCCTTTTGCCGAGAAAACTTCGGTCGTGAAAACAGCTGACGGGCAGTTCAAAAACTCCCCCATTCCAACGCCACACATCATTGATGGAACGGTTTTGAAACCCACATTCGGCCCCCAAATGGGCCGCATTGTAGGAACTGTCCACCACAAGCCCAAGGGTCCGCATGGCTTCCACGGTGGATTCATCGGCCCCATAGCACCCCGCGCGAAAAGCGCTCACGCGAGGCACACCACAGCGGTGCAGCGTTTCGACGCCATCTTCCAGCATCGCCTTTTGTTCCGATACGGAATAGGCATGCATGAAATCGGACTCAGGCTCCTGCTGCCGAGTCGAGCGCTCAAAGGTCCGGTAGTTGGGGTGCAAATGGAGTTGCACGTCGTGACCCCTTTGAAGGATGCTCTGAACAACCTTGTGAAGGGGCTTCAGCCCGAACACATGGCTCGCGAGAGTTTCGACAAAAAAGGTAAGGCGAATCCCGTACTTTTCTGCGATCTCCATCATCAGCGAAATACCGAAGGCCCGCCCTTTGAAAAGACCGTAAACCCTCTTTTCATAACCGACAGGGTGCAACCGGGCATCACGAAACGCCCCTCCGATGCTCGTTTCTGTGTCCACCGTCAGAAAAACCGCAACATCATTCCCTATCACGGAAGATATCTTCCCTTGCCGGTGATCCGTCAATCCAGGAAGTTACTGAAGCCCTTCGATGTACAAATAAATGTGATTGGTCCGCCCCAACCATCCATGAACTTTTGTTTCCGTTCCGGCAAACATTTCATCGATGAAACTTACTTTGGCACGGTATTGAGGATCAACATAAGTGCTCCCTTTGACTGTGTAGTAGAACATGGCATCTCGAAAACTGTGCCGCGCCCACTGGAGATATTCTTTGTTTTTTGTGATGAGATAAGCATAGGCGAATAGGTCGCCGTTGAACGTGTCCTTGACCGGTTCGCCGGTTTTCCCGCTCTGGATCCCCTCCGGGTCCGACTCAACCCACACATACAGCGATTGAAGGGGCCGGTATAAGCCTGCCGCGTTCACATCCCCGCCGAAAAGATATTTATCTTTCATAAAGTCCGCCATTCTTCCAATCAGGGCGCCTATGGCTGGGTCTTGGGATTCGGAGTGCACCTGGACCATGGGTTCCAAAGCATAAGAGTACATGGTGTTGTACTGTTGTCCGCTTACCAGAGCGTCGCAATTGTTGCCCATGCCGAAATAGCCTTGGCCGCCGGCCTTTTGTTCTCGATAGAGCAAGCGATTTTTGGCGATGTCCCGGGCCACGCGCAATTGTTCCGGATCGCCCGTCACGCGGTAAAGCTGAATGAGGTTGAGCATGGGCCACGTTTCCGATCGCGTCTCCTCGGCGGCGCAGGCCGGACGGGAGGCATCCGTGAGGCCGCCGAAGCCGAAACGATTCATGGCTGCCTGGCCCACTTCCCTGGCGGCATCCCAGGCGTTGGGATCGCCCGTTAAAAGCGACCACAAAACCAGGCCGCTGTTCCAGGTATGACTTGGACCGGCAACCCTTGAGGGCATATACGAACTAATGGTCGGATCCGCGTGGGCATCGGTTTCATAAAAGGCCATGTGGTTGATCCACTTGTGGTTGCCTTGGGTGTCTTCCCGTTCGCCGTGATATTGATCGATGTCGTAACGGTGCCGGCACATCTCTCGGGCCCCTTCAAAAAAAGCGTATGACCCTGTGCGAATGTAGTTCAGCGTCATTCCCAGACACCAATCATAATGCAGCGCGCTGGGGACCTGTCCGGCCCAGAGCAGATCGCCGAAGTGCATCCACCCGAAAAAGCGGTCTTGGTGGTTGTAGTTCCAGTGGGGCGGGTTCTGGGTTTTCAGCTTCGCCAAGGTCCAGCCGTTTTGCGAGACTTCCGGGTTGACCAAAGCGAGCTGCAGGCGATTGTAGCGGTCCACGGCTTCCGTGAGTTCGGCATCGCCGTGGTTGATGCTTTCCGGAGCGATCATGCCGAAGGCCTGCGAGTCCACGAACCATTGGGGTGGGGCCATGGCCATAAGAGGATAGCGAAGTCTTGAAGCCAGATCTTCAGCGGAAGTTCCCTCACCGGAAAACCCAAAGTCCAGAATAAACTCGTGGGTTTTATACCTTCCGGCGTCAAAGAGATACAGGTTGGGATCCCGACCGGCTTGACGGCAATAGAGGTCAAAAGAGGCTTCCGGGAAATCGGCGGAACGGCAATGGGGATAATAGCCTTCTTCAGGCCACAAACCCAGCCTGAGTTCGCCGGGTAAAGCCGAGATCTTCTTGGGATAGTTCTCCCAGAAATGGAGCAGGGCGACGCTGACGGCTCTACCGTCCGATGTTTCCAGCCGAAACCAACCCGGGTGCCGGTCCCCCGTTTTTCGGCTCTCTTCATTCACACGCACTTCGTAATAAGGGCCTTTTTCGAAGACGGGTTCACGGGTACCCTTTTTGGGGTCGGTCAGGTTTTCACGCCAGTCCTGAAGAAGGGCAAAACGGTCCCGCGCCTGAAGAGGGACACTGAGATCCTGGGTTTTGATCACAGCCTGGGCTGCCGAGCTGACCCGAAAGACGGCTTCCAATTGGTCAAAAACCACCGCCTGCACCGGGGCATAACTCTGTTCCGGGTTGGTGCGTCCGTTGGCGCCGTTGTTTTCCATGGTCAGCACCACGCGAACATAGGACTTTCCCGCGTAAAAGGACAATCGACAGTGATAATAAAAAAAAGAGCTTGTGTAAGGCTGGCTGAACCGAGGATACTCCGGATGGTTTTTCACGGAGGGGGCGAAGTACTCCCCGTCGGCCGTTTTGAAAACCCCGCGAATTCGCACCACTGCTCTCATGGGGCCCCACTCTTCCAGCTCGACGGTTTCCGGAGGATCCTGAAGGCTGTCAAAGATTTTCCCCGCGGCGTCTTTCAGGATCAACCCGCCTTGCCCCTCCTGCATAAGGACAGGCTCCATCTGCCGGGAACGGTCCTTTCGAACGAAAACTTGATCAAAAAAATTAAACGATGATTTCCCTATTACATACCGGGCCACCCCCGTGTCCACTATGAGTGAGCGATCGTTTGAGCTCACCCGGACGGGCATGGCAGGAAGTTTGTTTCCTTTTTGGTCGGTCAGCACATAGGTCGCCTCTTCGCTATGAAGGTCCGCTTGAAAATCCACCAAAACCCACTTGATGGGTTTGGTCGCGTCCGTTGGAAGGCCATGCCACCGGGCAAGGACTCGACATTGAGCCGGTTTGATTTGTCCGTCCGGACCGAGCACCGTGAGGGCGGCAGCATCCAGGATTTGGGCGCTTTCCGGCAGCGGCACGCCGGTGGTGACGGGCTCGGCGCTTCGAATGATCGAGGGGGTGGGGTTGTGCACCCGTAAGGGAACGCTCATACAGTCACCGCGCCCGGCGAAGCACAGGAACACACCCAAGATGGCCGTCCAAAAGAACCAGATTTTTTTCATGGGAATCCTTTCCCTTGATTTCCTTTAGGATTTAGACAATGGGAAGGGTCACCGGCTCCTTTCAGACAAAACGAAGCTTACCACTTCTAAAAATCGGTTGATCACCCTCTTCGGGGCATGTTTTTCGGCTTCGAATCGGGCCTTGTAGACCATGGCCCGCGCCGACTCGGCGCTCTCAAGAAGATGAAGAACCCCACGGGCCAAGCCGTCACAATCGTCCACATCCACTAGAAGACCTGTTTGCCCGTGGTCCACCAAAAAAGGAATGCCCCCCGCCCGAGTGGAGACCACGGGTAAACCGCAGGCAAAGGCTTCCAGAATCACATTGGGCAGGTTGTCCACCCGCGAAGCATTGACAAGAATGTCATGGCGATCATAGACGGCCGGCATCTCGACGTGGGGCACGGCCCCGCAGAACTGGACCGACGAGGCCACACCAAGCCGCACGGCGAGCCTTTCCAGGAAGAGACGCAGCGAACCGTCGCCCACAAGGGTCAATCGAGCGTGAGGGATCTTTTTTTGGACGCGGGCGAAACTTTCGAGCACGACGTCCAAGCCATAGAGGCTTTCAAGGTTCCTGGCCGCAAGCAACCGGGCACGACCAAAATCTCGGATTCGAAACGGAAAACGATCCACATCCACCATGGTCGGCACAATCAAAGCCTTGACCCCAAAGGCCCTCTCTACCGCTTGAGCCAAAAAGCCCGATGGGGCGATCACGGCACTTACCCAGCGCATCATAGGCCTTAGAATCGTGCCGTAGCGATGAAAAAAAGCCTCGGCGGCTCCTCCCCGGACGTTTAAAATGACCGGCTTTTTTTGGGCCCGCGCCACAAGGAGCGCTGGGAAGGTGACCCAAAAAAAGTAATTGAAAAATGCACTGAAAATCGTCACCACGTCAGTGCAATGAAAAGCGGAAACCAAATCCCTCAGGAACCGCGCCAGGTTCACCCCGGTTCTGACCCCAGGGAGCTGAGACCACAGGGAGACATCGCTCGGTCTTCGGTTGGCTCGCACGGGGACGACCAGAAAGCCGTGCGCGGTCAGTTGGTCAACCCATTGCTGAGCCTGCACCGCCATGCCGCCGTAAGGAGGGGCAAAAGGCGCCACCAGACAGATCGAGGGGGGCGTGAGCGGTTGCGGTATGCGCAGCACCAAATCATGCTCCTTCCGGCGTCGAGGGAGCTGACGGTCCGCCGTAGCCTGGTTCGTTTTTTAAGGCTCTCATGAGAAAGAGGGGAAACATCAGGAGCCAATAGAATTCCTCGACGTATACGGAGGAAATAAAGAAAGCGGCGATGAGATACACAATGAGGGAAACGCGGAGCGCAAAAGCGTGGGTTTGATAGAATCCCCTGACGGTGGCCTCCAGGTTGGCCGATTGCTTTTCCACATTGCGCAGCAGCCGGAAAGACGAAAAAATAAGCGCGAGGAGTACCATCAACCCTTGAATCCCTGTTTCCGCCAGGCACCGTAAATACGTGTTATGGGTATCCCGGCCGGCCAGAGCCGGATTGTATAAGCCGGCATAATCAAAATACTGACCGACCCCCACACCCATAGGGTAATCCGCCCACATTCGCAGAGCCACCTTCCACGCCTCGACACGGCTCATGGCCGACACATCTTCCACAACCTGGTCACTTTTCAGCGTGCTCATGCGTTCCCAAAATCCCACGTCCGTCAAGCTGAAGGCCGCCAAAAGTCCGGCGATCATGGCCACGATAATCTGTTTTCGATAGATACGCACGCGAGGCAGGAACCATAAAGCGGCCACCCCCCCTAAGGACATCGCCAAAAAGGCCCCGCGGGACCGAGTCAACACCACGGCGTTAAGCATGAATGCCGCGGAAACGACACACAAGACCTTTGCGATTTTCCCCTCGAGCAAGAATTTTACGCCGGCTAACGGTAGAAGCCACGCAAAATGGGCAGCCAAAAAATTCCCCTCGGCGAAATCCGATCCCCCAAACCCTCGGTCGAACCGTCCGCCCACAAATCCTCCCGCCCCAGAGTGCACCGCATACCCGAGGTAGCACCCCACGAGGACCAAAACCCATATGAGTCTTTTAATATGGGTCCGAGTAGTGAGTACCCGGCCAGCCATAAAAAGGGCTATGGTGAACTTCAGGATCTTGAAATGGAGGTCATCCACCCGCGGCACAGGGCTGAAGAGAACGGTGGCCCAGCACAGGGCAACAAAAACCCCTAGAAGGCTTTCATGGATGGAAAAAACATCGGGGCATTTAAGTTTATGTCGCTGAATGAGCATTCCTCCAGCGACAGAGAGTGCGAAAATAAGAGCATAGCGTGCTGCAAAGCTCGGAACTAACATCCCCCACCAGTGTCGGCGCGGGGTAATGTTATAGGCCACAAGATATCCGTAAATACCCCACTCCGGATGAACGAAGAGGCTTGCAACAAAGGCCGCTCCAGAAATACAGAGATAAAAGATGGTCGTTAGGGGCATATGGTCTTTCTTACTATACCCTTTCTAAAGCGCAGATTGAAACACAGTTTGTTGTTGTCTATCGACAAAAAAAAACTTTCAAACATTTATACTCCTCTTCTCGGAAAACGTTCCACGTCACCTATCGCCTTTTTGATGATAAACTTCCCCAGGGCTCGAAAGTAATCCACACGATGATATCTCCTCTTATATAATTTTCCCTTATAGACCCGTTCAAGAGCCTCGACCGATAGGGAGGTTTCCAATGCCTCATTCATCAGCTGCATCATCCGTTGAGGAAAGAGGATCAAATCCTCAAACGTCAAGGACACCGTGCTGCGTGTGCCCATTTTTTCAAAAAAAAGATCTATAGCTTTTATATAATTATCGTTTATTTGCTTGTACTGTTTTGGAGACATATATACTTTTCTTGAATGGATCAAACCGGCGTAAGCTTGATCAAACTCCCTGGTGATGACGACGAATTTGACAGACTTCACATCAACAATGTGACGCCAAAAGTAAATGGTATAAGCCAGACGGGGATCCTTCCAGAGCCAGGGACGGTGATTCTCGCATTCTTTCACGAATGCCCTGTAAGGTCCTAGATCCTCGGTTTTAATCAAGTCTTCGATGCGGCGCACATCCGGCGGAGGAAGGTCGTTGGCGTCCCTTCGAGGATAACCCGATTTCCGAAGGATTTGCACATTAAGATCCACAAGCTCGGCATTCTCATACGTATCAAACTGCAATTTCGCGGTTTGATGACCAAGCCAAAAGCCTTGGCTGCCGAGAAGCCCGGCGAGCACCGAGCTTCCGCTGGCCCCTGTTGTGAAGATAATGATGTTTGGCATTGTCATGGGATTCTTTACAGGCACGCGTTTAGGTGGAAGACGAATTCCAGAAGGATTCCAGAAATGATGAGGATAGGACATCTTGAATCCTTGAGGATTCTTCGAAACTGAGGCCGTGTCTCCAGGCGTCTACGGTTTTCCTGGGATCTTTGAAAACGCTGTAGTATCGATGATCATCTCGACCAATCATTGACTCAAGACGATGCTTCACTTCTTGCGAAAATTCCCATCCCAAAAAATCATAGACATCTGCAGCGACTTTGAGGGGCTCATGACATAGCTTTTCATAGACGATGATCTTCGCGCAAGCGACTCGGCGGCACTCTGTAACGGCTTTTTCGTTGGCGATCGTCCACCAGTAGGCAAAGCGTTCTGAGGGGTCTTTACGAAAAAGGCTCTCCAAGGACAGGCCGCGGGTCCGAGCCGCGTTCAAGGCCAGCAGTTGCTTTAATCGAGGCTTCGATTCCGACACCGGGGTATTGTCTTTGAATTTTCCCATGCGTTCCCCACGTATTAAAGAGTATCGCACAGCGCACGGATGCCTGACTATATAAATCATTTTGACATTATCAATGCAGAGAAAAAACAAGGGAATCCTTCCAAAAGATTCGACTGACTTGACAACAATGGGAACCCCCGGGGACAGTCCAAACCGTTTCGGTAAAATTTTTCGGCTCAGTGGCGTAAAAAACTTCTCTGCTAAAGCAATCCCGTTAAGAAACATCCATGTGGCTTTGGTGTGATAAGATTTTTCATACAAAGGCCGCCTAGTGTAGGCACGAATGGGAGCCCGTTCCGGAAGGGAACGAAAAAACGCCCGGGTCACCTCTTCGTACTCCCTACCCGCAGTCCCTTCAATGAAGATGGGCAGGCGCGGAGAAAGTGTTGCCGAATCCGGTTCGTGTAGATAAAGGCTCTGAGGACTGCAATCCAGAATCTTCCCTAACCAAGTGGTGCCGCTGCGCGGCATGCCTATAACCAAAACAATGGTTTTCTCAAGCGATCCCATTGTCCACATGACGCTAGCTCCCGACGCCGAGTCAGATGATCGAAAAGCGCCTCAGTACTCCAACAATCCATGATTCCGGAGTGGAGTTTTCTCTGCCGCAAACAAGCCACAAACCGAAGGCGGCGCACAGATAAGTTATAAAACCAACAAGAACCAAGATCGTGAGCGCACCAAAGCTTCTTTCCAGCAGTCCATTTATCATCCCTGAGGCCATTGTCCCATTCAGGGCGAGGACCATGACAAGAGATGCCACGCACGGTCTCAAGAAAATTCTCATGGCGCTCATCCACTTTATTTTGAATGATTTAAAAACGTAGCAAAACACCATGGGCGCGATCATGGCTTCTGCAGCCAAATAGGCCCATGCGGCTCCCTCGGCATGGGTGCGGCTTGAAAGAACGACAAGCATCGGAACCAGGACAACCACCCGCAATATCAGCAAGGCGGTAACGGCTTGAGGACGGCCCTGCGCCAAAAAAATTGACCCCGTATTGCTTTGGAGTGTTTTGACAATCCCCGCAACCCCGAGAATCCTGAGCAAAGGCGCCGCAGAAGACCATTGTGCGCCTAAGAGGACCGGCACAAGAATGTCCGCCAGAGCAACGATCCCCACCCCCAAGGGTATTGCAAAAAAGCCCATCAAGCTCAGAACCTTAACATACCCGTCCCGCAGTAAAGATCGATCATTTTTCAGTTTGACATAGGAAGGGAAAGCGGCCCGAGCAATGGGGTCGGCGAGTTCAGATGTGGGCAGAGTAGCCAAGGAATGGCTTACCGAAAATAAACCCACGGCATCTTTTCCGGCAATTTTTCCCAAAATCAGGTCTGGAGATCTTTGGAGCAAAAAAGAGAGCGTCGTGTTCCAGTAAAGCCACTTGGAAAATCGAAAAAGTTCCCTCGTTCCTCTGAGGCTGAATGCTGGGCGAAAGGAACTGAGAAGGTAACTGGCCGCAACTTCCGTAAGGCGCTGCGCAAAAATTCCCACAATCAAAGCCCAGTAGTTTCGCGTTGCGTAAGCGCAGGCGAGTGATGCGCTCACAGCCAGAATTTTTGATGGCACCCTAAGAAAAAATTCCCGTTGAAATTTGAGCTCCTTTTGGAATGAGATAATCCCGATGTTTCGAAACCCTCCCACGGTGACGGTTGCCGCAAGCGCATAAAAGACTGGACTGAGGCGTGGTTCTCGATACAGGCGTGCAATAAAAGGGGCACAGACCGTAAGCGCACAGGCTTCCAAAAGAGCGAGAACCAGTTGAAATGTCCATGCCGTATTCAAATCCTCGTCTTTAAGGTCCTGTTTTTGCACCAAGTAGACATGAAAGCCAAAGTCCCCAAGCATTTCCACCAGCGTGACCACGGCGGTGGCCATGGCCACAATGCCGAAATCCGACGGACCGAGAAGTCTTGCCAAGATAATGGTACTGAAAAACGCTAATATTTTTATGCTGTGGGAAATGGACAGAACCCATAACCCACTTTTGGCAAGCTCTTTTTGCCAACCCTCCATAGGATGCGTACCCCAACCCAATAAGCGCGCTTAGGCTCGGCTCTATTGAAGAAGCATCAAGTTTTGAAATTCCGGGGGAACAAATTGGAAGCCCACGCGTTTCATCTCATGCCACCCCCCGGCCACAGGAAAAACATTGTTCATGCCCAAAGATCGCCATTTCTGCGCCACACGGGCGCTCTCGCCGGCGGCCCACCCTCACCCGCAGTACAGGACAAGGACCACCCCTTGGGTAGGGATCTTATAGCGAACCAACTGCTTGGGATGAAAACCCAAATAGTTGCGAAGCAACCATCCGTCGGGCAATCGCGGGACGTCATGGCCGATGGCAATAAAGACCGCTCTTTTGGATTGATAAAGACTAAGAGCCTCCTGCGGCGTAATTTTCGGCACATCGGGGAAATATTTAAGGATCTCCTTTGGGACCAAGCCCTTGGAAATAAGCATCTGATTCCGAGGATGGATCGGCTCTCCGGCATGGCAATCTGAGTGCAGGCAGCTGATGATGGCGGCGACCATCACAATGCAACACAGTCTTGCGTGGGCCATTTTCATCCTCCATAGCAAAGTGCGAACCAATATAACGTCCCCGGCGGCCATAAGTAGTATGCGTTCGCTGCCGATTTATGCCTTCTTTTGATTTTGAGCGGCCCTTTGGCTAGGATATTGTTTTTCCAAGGTTTTAAAGAGGGCAGCCCAATTTATTGGGTTCCATGGCGAATAGACATGGCGTTTCCGCCACCGCCATTGAAAGACATCGAACTCCAAGTAGTAAGGATATACTACGGAACGACCCTTTCCGGTCAGAAGCTTTACCGCCTCTGCCACTATGAGGCATCCAACAAGATTGGTCACAAAGTTGATCGATGGGGCCGTGGCATGGACGTTTTCCCGATCAAAGCCGGCCAGCTCTTCTGGATCATAGGATGTGAGCGGCTTTCTTCGGCCGAACTTCAGCCGTTGCCACCACTCGTCCAAAAAGGTGGTGCATGTAGACGTACGATAGTCGAAGACCTGCACCCGTCCTCCCGTCACCGTGGCATAGCCGTTGACCAAAGGGACACGGTGTCGCCGCGCCGCCAAGTAAAAGAGCTTGGCCGACGGGTAATCGGCGTTTTGAACAAGCATGCCAGCCCCGTGCACAAAAGGATCCACATTGTCGTTGTTGACCCTTTCGGCAATCTGCATTTCAATTTCGGCGAACGGATTGATCTCGCGAATTCTCTCGGCCGCCACATCCACCTTCCAGCGCCCCAGCGTCTTAGAAGTGGCAAAAAGCTGCCGATTCAGGTTGGACGGTTCATAGCGGTCCATGTCCAAAAGGCGAAAACACTTCACCCCCCACCGAGCCAGAAGCTCGACGGTTATGGCCCCCACACCCCCTAAGCCGGCCACGGCCCACGTCATGTTGCGGATTCGCTCCACCTCCGCGCGGTCAAAGGCGCGATAGGTTCTCTCCAGCATGGCCGATACGTATTGGGATTCATTCATCCGTGCCTCCGCCGCCGCCCTTCCTGGACCCTGGCCAATCCCATGGTGACCCGCAAGACCCTCGGCACGACGTGATTCGCCCGTAAACCGTGACAAGACGTCGTGAAGCCTCCCGCCAGGTGTACGTCTGGGAAGCCTTTTGGGCGCCCTGGAGAACTTTCTGCCTTACTTCGGGAACCGAGAGCGCCTTCAAAGCGTCTCGAATGGCTTCGGGCGTATATTGCGGAAGAATGCAGCCCAGTTGATACCGCTTGATCAGGCGGCCGATTTCCCCGAAGTCCACGCTGATGAGCGCCCTTCCGCACGCAATGGCCTCAAAGAGTTTGTTGGGAGCGCTGAAGCGAGAATTGGCATTCTGCGGATCAAAGCCGTAATAGACAACGTGGGACAAAGCCGTATAGACGGGAATCCGCGCCGGATCCACAAAGCCTAGGTATCGAATATTGTCGAGCTTTTCGGAGGCTTCTCGCACCAAGGGTGCCGCGGGCCCTTTGCCGCCGACGATTAAGAGAACTTCCGGCATGTCTTTCACGGCTTCGATGAGCGGGCCGATTTGCCTTTCCAGTCCAAGATTGGCAATAAAGGAGATGACAAGGCGCCCGTCGTCTATGCCCAAACGCCCTCTTTCGAGGGCCAAGAGGTCTTCGTCCACGGCGAATTCCTCGGGATCTTTCCAGTTTCCCACGACGAAGGTCTTTTGAGCCCCCCGGGAGCGAAAGAAACCTTCCAAAATCTCCCCCACGGTAATCAAGGCGTCGACCCGAGAAATGAACACATTCTCGGCGGCAAAGATCAGCCGCTTCATCCACGCGGGAACATTTTCCAGCATGTCCCCGTAACTTTCATGGGCGTCATAAACGATCGGCACACACTTGCATCGCGCGATCAAAAACCCCAAAGGAAGCGTGTCGAAATCGTGGGCGTGGATCACGTGAATGGTCATGCGAAGAGCCCGAAACAGGGCACGCACCCAAAAAAGCGCGAGAAAGAGCACCTGCGGAGCCCCCCGCCCGTGGGTCGAGCGCACATAGATCCGCTCGACAGCGATTCCGTCCCTCATTTCCCGCATGGGCCGGGTTCTCTCTCGGTCCCAACAAAGAATCGTGACCCGGTAACCGGCAGCCACAAGAGCCTTGGCCTCTCGGTAAACCCTGGGATCCGGATCAAAGGCGTTGCTCAAAAGCATCAACACATGACAGGGCTTCGAGGTCAATTCCGCCATGGGAATCTCAGCACAGCCTTTTCGGGCTCGGCATCAAGTAAAGAAAAGATCGGCCAGAAACCCCACAATGATTTCGGCGGCCCGCCCATCCCCGTAGGGCTGCGGATCGACAGAAGGACTCACCTCTGGCCCGGCGAAAGGCGCTCCAACCCCATTCCAGGCCAGCACTTGCTCAAATCGACGAACCAATGCCATGGGGTCGGCCCCGACCAAAACGTTCCAGCCCAACTGAACGGTCTCCACCCATTCCGTCTCGTCCCGCAAGGTCAAACAAGGAACCCCCAGAAGAAAGGCTTCTTTCTGAACCCCGCCGGAATCCGTCAGGATCGCCAGGGCGTTCCGTTCCAAGCGAATCATGTCCAAGTAACTTAAAGGCTCACACACAATCAGACCCGCTTTCCGGCAACGAGCCAGCAGGTGCGCGCAGGAGGTGCATGCATGCACATTTTTCAGCGTTCGCGGATGCATGGGGAAAACCACCGCAAACCCTCGCTCGGCTACGGCTCGAAGGGCTTCCAAAATCTGCTCCATCCTGTGAGGGGCATCGGCGTTTTCGGCCCGATGCACGGTCACCAAAACATAGCGCCGTGAAGCCTCCGTCACGGTTTTCGGCCCCACTCCGAGCCGCTCGAGAATTTGGGATCGCTGCTCAGCCAATTGCCCGTTGTAGAGCAGCGAATCGGCCATGACGTCGCCCGACAGGACAACCCATCGGCCCGAAAAGATATCACAGCTAACGGCTGTGCCGCTCCCTTCCCCTTCAATGCCTTCCTGTCGCAAGTTATCCACGGCCGTCACTGTGGGGCAAAAAAGGATTTGGCTCAGCTCGTCCGCCACAATCCGGTTGATTTCCTCAGGCATTCGGCGGTTGAAGCTCCGCAGCCCGGCTTCTACATGTGCCACAGGGATATGCCGTTTGACCGCCGCCAGAGCACCGGCCAGGGTCGAATTGGTGTCCCCATAAACGAGCACCAGATGAGGCCGTTCGATTTCCAGAACCTCCTCAATGGCGGCAAGCATCTTTGCCGTCTGTCGGCCGTGTGTGTCGGAACCCACTCCCAAATGATAAGCCGGCTCGGGAATGTGTAGCTCTTCAAAAAAGACGCGGGACATGTTGTCGTCATAGTGCTGGCCCGTGTGCACCAAAATGTCGTGAAAGGTGCGTGACGGGCCATTGGCCGCGTTCCATTTCTCAAAAGCTCGAGACACCGCCGCCGCTTTGATAAACTGCGGCCTGGCCCCCACAATGGTGAGGATTTTCGCCGTTTCACCCACCGCCATGCTTTCCATGCCGCAACCGTCTTCGAACCGGGAAAAGGCTCACCTCTTCTATGGCTCAGCTAGGCCAAGGCGGCGCGTACGGCGTCAATGACGTAATCTATCTGATCCGGTTGTAAATACGGGTGCATGGGGAGGCTCAAAACGTGCTCGCTCAAAGATTCCGCCACAGGAAAATCTCCAGGCTTGTACCCCAAAGAGGCGAAGGCCTTTTGGCGATGCAACGGCTTGGGGTAGTAGATCGCCGTGGGAATTTCGCGTTCTTTCAGCGTGGCCTGGATCTTGTCTCTGTGGTCGGCCACGATGGTGTATTGAGCCCACGCACTTCGGCATCCGGCGGGAACCTTCGGTGTTTTGACCCAGCCATTCAGACCTTCCGTGTAGCGAGCCGCCACAGCCTCGCGGGCGGCCAACTCCTCGGAAAACACATCCATCTTGGCCAAAAGGATAGCGGCCTGGATCGTATCCAGGCGGCCGTTGATCCCGATCCGCACGTTGTCGTATTTATGCCCGCCCTTGCCGTGGACCCGCAAAGACCGCACAACCTCGGCCAGGTCATCGTCATCCGTCAAGACGGCCCCTCCGTCCCCATAACACCCCAAGGGTTTCGCCGGAAAAAAACTGGTAGCGGCACAAGGCGCCAAAGCCCCTGCCCTTTTGCCCCCGGCATCCATCGCCCCGAAACTCTGGGCTGCATCTTCTAAAACGTCCATGCCGAAATGCAAAGCCGTTTTGTGAATGGACGCATAGTCTGCCGGTAGCCCAAAAAGATCCACAGGAATCACGGCTCTAGGGCGCAAAGCGCCCTCTGTCGCGGCACGAGGCAGAGGATAAATCTGCGGGTCAGCCTTTTTGACAGCTTCAACGGCGCGCGCCAAAAGCTCAGGATCCAGATTGAAAGTGTCTGGATCCACATCCACGAAGACAGGGACCGCTCCAAGCAAGGCAATGACTTCCGCCGTGGCGATAAAGGTGAAGGGCGTGGTGAAAACCGCATCGCCGGGTCCAATTCCCCAAGCCATAAGGGGCATGAGCAAAGCGTCGGTCCCACTGGAGCACGTCACGGCATGCTTGACCCCCACAAAATCCGCCAGCCGCTTTTCCAACTCGGCGATTTCCGGGCCCATGATGAAAACACCGTGATCCAACACCCGCTCGATGGCCTGCTTCAGGCGGTCCCCAAGAACACGCTGTTGGGCTTTGAGATCCACAAAAGCCATGGGTTTGATGTCATGCGTCGACACGGAAGGACTCCTTCCCTGAGGGCTTTCAAAATGCCGCTGGAATTCAGAGCGGCTTCAGATCACTTCCTCAACGACCCCGTTCGAGCTTTGCCGATAGAGCCGCCCACACGAAGCGCACGCGGCCTTTCCCTGGTCAAACTGAAGTCTCAGCCCACAACGGCACATCCAGCCCGCGATCCGGGCCGGGTTACCTACAACCAAGGCGTGGTCCGGAACATCCTTGGTCACCACGGCCCCCGCCCCGACGAAAGCATAGCGACCGATGGTCACACCGCACACAATGGTGCAGTTGGCGCCCAAGCTCGCCCCCGTCTTGACCAGAGTGGGACGAAGTTCCGTCATGCGCGGGATTTCCGAGCGCGGGTTGTACACATTGGTAAACACCATGGAGGGACCGCAAAACACATAGTCCTCCAGCGTCACGCCTTCGTAGACCGAGACATTGTTTTGAATCTTGCAGCCGTCACCGACGGTCACTCGAGGGCCGATAACCACGTTTTGGCCGATGCGGCAATTCCGGCCGATGCGACAGTGGGCCAAAATATGCGAAAAGTGCCACACCTGCGTTCCCTCTCCAATGGAAACCCCCTCATCCACGTAGGCCGATTCGTGTATTCGAACACCGGGAAAAGAAGTCTTGGACGGTTCACGGCTCGGCGCTACGGTTTCGGCGTGTCGAAGATCGATGGTGCATCCCCCGCGGTTCAGGGATTCCTGAGAGGCATTCAAGATCCGCAACACTTCCAAGCCTTCGCGTCCATCCGTCTTGGGCCGAGACCCTTCCGCGATACATTCCAGGAAATGCCGGCACTCGTTCTTTAAGGGTTCTCCGGGCTCCACCGGCACCGACTGCCCCTCTGCCTTAGACGCCACCGGCACCCTGTGTTTCCATTTGATTTCATGCGCATACAACACCAGTTTGTCGTCGGAAGTGTCGTTGAAAACCGCCATCTTGCGATCCCCTACCACCACGAGCTTCTGCTCCTTGAAGGGATGCAACCAGCTGACAAAAATGTGCGCTTTTACGCCGCTGGGAAAACTCATGTAGGTCACCGTGGTGTCGGCCACATTGTCTTGAAGGTAGTTTCCCCCATGGGCGAAGACCCAGTCGGGGCGTTCTCCGAGCAGCATCAGGATCGTGGATATATCGTGGGGCGCAAAGCTCCAGAGGATGTTTTCTTCGATGCGGATTTTGCCGATGTTGAGACGGTTCGAATACAAATACTGGAGTTTACCCAGCTCGCCGTCGTCCACAAGCTCTTTGAGCTTCCTCACGGCAGGGTGATAATGAAGAATGTGGCCCACCATGAGAATGCGCTGCGCTCGATCCGCCAGGGCCACGAGCTCCTCGCCTTCCTTGACGCTCAACGCCAGGGGTTTTTCTACCAACACATGCTTGCCGGCCGACAAAGCCCGTTTGACCATGCCGTAATGCGTCGCCGCTGGGGTCGCAATGACCACGCCATCCACTGTCTCGTCGTGCAGGAGCATTTCATAATCGGTCACAAAAGGCACATCGGGATACTTTTCCCGAAATCCCGACGCCAACACCTCGTTGGTGTCACATATGGCAGCCAATCCACCCAGTTCATAAAAATTGCGGACCAGGTTTTTACCCCAGTATCCTGCACCGGCAACGGCAATGCGTGGTAACATAAAAATCTCCGTCTAGTCATTAGGTCATTAGGTCATTAGGTCATTGGGTCATTAGGTCATTGGGTCATTAGGTCATTGGGTCATTGCGTTGTTGGGGTGGAGGAGGATGTTTTCCAGGGCGGCCATTTCGGCTGGCCAGGAATGGCGCTGAAGGACGTAGCGGCGCGCATTTTGTCCCAGCCGGTCCCGAAAGGTTTTATCCCCGAGGAGTTTCACCACCGCTTCGGCAAAGGCATCAGCTGTGTGGGCGCTCAAAACGTCTCGGCCCGGAACAGCCTCAATGCCTTCCAGGGCCTGAGGGGTGGCCACCACCGCCTTTTCCATGGCCATGGCTTCCAAGACCTTATTCTGAATCCCCCGGGCCAACCGCAACGGCGCAATGCTGCACGAAGCGGCATGAAGGTACGGCCGAACGTCCCGGACGAAACCCGTCACATGAACCCCTTCGAAGCCGTGAAGCTTTTGAACCGCACCATCGGGACGGCCTCCCACAATCACGAACCCGGCCGTTGGGAATACGCGTCGAACTGTGGGCCACACATTGTTTGTGAACCAAAGCACCCCGTCCACATTGGCGTAATAGTCCATGGCCCCGACAAAAACCACCATGGGGCTTCCCGCCCCAATCCATTGGGGCATGTTGTTTTCCGCAAGATGGCCGGAAAAGTCCGCCTCAGGGGCAAAGTAGTCCACATCGACCCCATTGCTCACCACGAAGGGATCGGTCCCGTTCGAAGATTTCCGCCGAAACAAATCCCGCTCTTTGACAGAGATGAAAATCGAGGCGTCAAAAGCTTCATGGATCCTGGTCTCATAGGAAAACAATCGGCGCGATTCCAGTCCATACAGCACGTTCCACGGAAAGGCCGTCTCCCGGGCGTACTGCGCCCATTTGTCCGAATCCAGATCGCAAAAATCCATGACCTTGCGCGGCGGCTTCGGCCCATTCCAGAGGCTGCGCTTGCCGCGGCTTCGAAAAAGGTACTCGGCCATGGGCGACGAAAAACAAAGGACCGCATCATAGCGCTGCGAACCCACCCAGGCGTCGATGCGTCGCTGCAATCGAGCGTCATAAAAATAGCCTACGCTCAAGGGCTTGTGCCCCACAAGGCACAGCACGGCGCGGATCTTGGCCTTTTCCGGTCGAAGAGGCACCACGCAGACCCTTCGACACATCTTTTCCAAAACGGCCACATGCTTAAGATCTTCCGCGTCATCGCATAGACAGCCGAGGTCCACCGTGTGCCGTTCCGCCAAATGGCGCAGCTCATGGTACGAGCGGATCTTGTCCCCCTTGTTGGGCGGGTAGGGAATGCGATGGGCGAGGTAGAGGATTTGCATCGTGAGTCGTGAATCGTGAAGTCGTGAATCGTGAAGTCGTGAATCGTGAATCGTGAAGTCGTGAATCGTGAATCGTGAAGTCGTGAAGTCGTGAATCGTGAATCGTGAATCGTGAATCGTGAAATCGTGAAATCGTGAAGGGGTTGGGAGGGAGTGGGGCGACGGTCATCCTTTCCGGCTTAGTGAGCGGCGAAGTGCCGTGATCATACAGCCGATCCGCTCTATCTTTTCCCGAACCTCGGAGACGGCCTCCATATCCAGCAACCCAAGATACTTGCCGCAGAGTTCCAGTTGCGTGTCCAGCTCGGCGAGGGACCCCTGCGCGATACTCAAGAATTGCCTGAATTCCGCCAGACTATTCCTCCCCGCACCTTCCGCAATGTTGCTGGGCACTGAAACCGCAGCCCGACGAATCTGCGCAGTCAATCCGTATTTTTCGCTGTCCGGAAGAAGCTCCGTCAATCGGTAGACGTCCTGGCACAGTTCCATAGACACTTTCCACACATCCAGCCTTTTATGCGGCCGGTGGAACTCCATTCACCTTTCCCCACCCACACGCTTTCACGATTTACGATTTACGATTCACGACTTCACGATTTCACGATTTCACGATTTCACGCCAAAAACCGCGCGATGGGGGGCCCCGCCAGGCGCGTGACCCAATGGGGCAGACGACGCCAGAGTTCGATTCGGCGCTGATATTTGGGGTTGGCTGGGCTTAAATCGGGTATTTCTTGGGCATTGAGGAGGATGTACTGGTACGGCAACGGTTTGGGTTCAAAACCCCAGTGTTTTTTAAAGGCGTAGGAGCCGGTGTCGATTTTACTTCGGCCGAAATCAAACCAGCGGTACCCTCGAGTGCAAGCCCGGCGCATGAGGTCGTAGTACATGAAGTCGTTTGGCGCCAGGTGCCGATATTCGGCCAAAGACCCGGCGTAATAGGGCATCACCACGTCCTGGTAGAAAAAACTGAGCACGCCGGCGATGGGGTGGCCCTCCGCCGTGTAGACGACGCGCACCTCCGCCGCCTCGCCAAACACATCCAGCAGCGTTCGAAAATAACGGTAAGAAAAAACAGGTGTTCCCAACCGGTGAAAATTGGTGGCCAAAATGGCGTAAAAAGTCGGCAGAAGCGCTCGGTCGGCCCTCGACCGAAGGCCCGCCTGCAACCCCACTCGGACCATGCGTCGGGACTTGCGCGGAATGGCGTTCAGGTTTTTTTCCGGATCCGGAGCCATTTCTTTGCGGAATGTCACGTAACGCTCTTTGACGGGCAGTCCTTTCAGGGGCCTTTCATTGCGAAGTTCCACATAATCAAGCTTCAGGGACCGGGCATAATCGACGGCCGCATGCATCAAGGCCTCCGCAATGGCGGGCTCATCCGCCAATGGCCCCCCCTTTTCGGCAAAGGGGACCGAGGAAACGTAACGGCCGAAAAAAGGGCTTTTCAGCACAAAAGCCGGCAAGATCCCGACCGTTCGCCATGAGGATCCTCGACATTCCTGAGCAATCCAATAACACGGGCGATGGCCGAAAGATCGCTCCACCACCGTCTTCCATGCCAGAAGATGGAACGGCGTCCCTTGGGGGTGCGCCAAAACGTAAGCGTCCCACGAACCAGCAAGGGTCGGGTTAAGAGGGGCAACGTGGATCATGGCTCGGCTTGTCATCTATGATTTGTCCATTGTGGGCGAGGAGGGGCCGTTGCGGCAATCCCATCGAGTGTTTCACGATTTTGCTGCCGGCTGATTGCCCGTCGGGTGTGGCCCATGGGTGCTTCGAGCATGGTCCAAAAGGGACCAGATGAGTAGGACGGAAACGATGCCGACGATGTTAAAAAGCATGTCGCTCAACGACGCATAACGACCGGGCACAAAAGACTGAAGGAGCTCCAGAACCGTGCTGAACAGGATGACCCCGGTTCCCACGAGGATAACCAGCGCCAGTCGGCCTGGTGCTTTTGAACAGCTGAACGTCATCAGGCTCAAGAAGGCCAACAAACCGAAACACGGCCCGTGCATGAGATTTTGAAGATTCGGGGAGATGTCCACAAGAAAGCGCGGCGTCAGAGCGTAGGAATCCATCGGCGCCAGACTCAACGCCGTAAGGAGGGCCATGTAAAACACCAACAGCACAGGCCAGACCCGCCGGTTCACTTTTTTCCTTCTCGGCCGAGCTGTGTCGCGGCTAAAGCCACTCCCCCAAGAAAGCTTTATGAGGCGTCAAGGGTACCGTAGCCAATACTTTCAGCGACAATCGAAGCAAATGAGCTTGTAACCTACCCAAAAGTTTTCAATCCGCATGGCGCCTTCTCCGGCTTCTTCTGACCCAGCCCCTTAAAGATCTCATGATCCGACATGGCCAGATAGTCCGAACACGAAAGGAACCGGCATTGACCATAGGTCTTGATGAGCCTTTGCAACCGGCCGACGGTTTGAGAAAGGTTGCAATAATGGCGAAACCGGCGCATAGGGCCGATGCCGGACACTCGCGGCTGATCGGGGTCGCATTCCCATGGGTGCATGTAAAAAACATAAGCGCCGTCACAATGAAGAATTTTTCCGACCCCTAAAGAAAACACGGAAAAGGGAAGCAGTCTGAAATAGCCGCCGCCGGCCCACGGAAGGGTTTGGCCGAAACACCGAAGGTTGCTGACGGGAATTTCGTAAAATCCTGGAAAGATTTCCCACGCGACACCGCGCCGGTGGCCGTTGAACGACACCGTGCCGTAACGCGGGTTCAAGGCAAAGGAATTGAGGCTTGAATCATACTCATAACCAGCCTCGTGAATCATGTGCAACACACTGTCTGAAATGGAAAAACTCGGAGCACGATAGCCGTGGACGGCGCTTCCGAGAATGTCTTCCAAAAGCGCTTTGCTCGCCAGGAGATCGTCGCGCAGGGCAGACGGCCTTTCCTGGCAGCACAACCGATGCCAATATCCGTGAGAAGCCACCTCATGGCCTCGATCCCGAATCTCCCGAACCAAGGCAGGAAACTTTTCGGCCACCGAACCCAGCACGAAAAATGTGGCGCGAACCGGGGTTCTCTGGGCTCCCCCAGCCTCGTCCAGGGCATCCAGAACGACTCGCGTGCTTGCCTCCACACGCCACGATTGCGAACCCCAACTTTCCGGCGGATACCTCAAACGTAAGTTCTCCACCTGGAACCAGTCTTCGATATCGAAAGTCAATAAAATCGTCATTAGGTCATTAGGTCATTGGGTCATTAGGTCATTAGGTCATTAGGTCATTAGGTCATTGGGTCATTAGGTCATTAGGTCATTAGGTTATTGGGTTATTGGGTCATTAGGTCATTAGGTCATTAGGTCATTAGGTCATTGGGTCATTAGGTCATTAGGTCATTAGGTCATTAGGTCATTAGGTCATTAGGTCATTAGGTCATTGGGTCATTGGGTCATTGGGTCATTGGGTCATTGGGTTTGGGGTGAAGGGCGGAGAAGGGTGTAGACGGCGGCGAGCATGGCGAGGCCCAGGATGAAAACCGCCCAGCCCGAAAAGGTGTGAAGGAAGCCTTCGGCCACTACGGCGCCGTAGTAGCGGGCCAAAACGGCCGTTCCGATGAGACGCAGCACGTTGCACACCACGGCGATGGGGGCGGCGGAGAGGAAAAGAAGCCATTTCTTCCACGAGGCCATGGAGGCAAGATAGGCCATGGCGGCGCTCAACGCCAAAAGCGACGTGAGCGACCGAAGCCCGGAACAGGCATCGGCCACTTCGAGGACCGTGTTGGGAAGCGTGAGAATGTTTCCTTCCCGAAGCACCGTATAGCCCAGTGCCTGAATGGCGTCGGCCGCCACCTTGGATGCAAAGAGCTTCATGGGAAAGGCGATCTTGTTCCACAGAATGGCGGGAAGAGGCACCATGAAGGCCAGGTAGGCGATGGGCACCCAGACAATCTTGGTCGATGCCGGCCCCCACAAAAAGAGGACCACGCCGAAAAGAACCACCACGATGGAAGTGCCCTGAAGGAAATATTCGGAACCGGCCCAGGCCAGCGCAAATTGCGCAAGGCCCATCAGCACCACAACCAAACCCCATAAGGATCCTTTTTTGGGCGCCGCCGCCAGCTCCTCTTTTTTCTGCCAAACCATGTACGCCGCGATGAACGGAATGAAATAGCCGTGGGAATAGTTGTCGTCTACTCCCCAGTCCTGCACCAGCTTGACCACCACGGGGTAGTACAAAAGCAGGAACGAGACCGACAGGGTGAAAAAGGGGAGGGAGGAGCGGATGGTGGATGTTTGGGGCACGTTCATTCCGGAATCCTGTTCGGTAGGTTATTGCGTTATTGCGTTATTGGGTCATTAGGTCATTAGGTCATTAGGTCATTAGGTCATTGGGTCATTAGGTCATTGGGTCATTAGGTCATTGGGTCATTAGGTCATTGGGTCATTGGATTAGGGGGAGGGGGTGTGGCTGCGGCGATTGATGGCCGAGACATAGGCATTGAGGACTTTGATGCACCGATAGCCACTTTGTTTGAGATTCCTGAATGTCTCGTCGTTGAGGTAACTGAGATCGTGGGCTGTAATCAGGTGATCTATGAGCTCAAAGAGAGAGCCCCGTGCCTGCCTGCAAAACTGGATGTTCTCCTTGTAGTGAAATCGCCCGAATCCTTCCGCGATGTTTGCGGTGACGGACACGGCCGCCCGCCGCATCTGTTCCACCAGGATAAACTTTTCGTCCTTTGGAAACGCATCGGTCACCTTGTAGATCTCCTGCCGGAACTCCCGAGCCAGTTTCCACACCTCCAGTTCCTCAAACGACCAAACTGTCCCCTTCCGCCCCACCACACCCCAATAACCTAATGACCTAATGACCCAATGACCTAATGACCTAATGACCCAATGACCTAATGACCTAATGACCTAATGACCCAATGACCTAATGACCCAATGACCCAATGACCTAATGACCTAATGACCTAATGACCTAATGACCTAATGACCTAATGACCTAATGACCCAATGACCCAATGACCTAATGACCCAATGACCTAATGACCTAATGACCCTTTTTCTCATTTCGGCAAGTATGTGTTGACCACGGGAATCACCGCCTGGGCAAAAAGGACAGCGGTTTCCATAGCCACGTCCACACGGTTCTGGGAAACGGGCACCACGATCCGCACAAAGGCTCCGTCAGTGCGCTGCTTGAAAAGGGAATCCAAAACCCGGTAGATCCGCTCCGAGTACTCTGTGGGCATGATGCGTCCCCGGCCTTGGTACCAGTAAAGCACTACCTGATGGTCGGCGCCCTTGACCATGAGCATGCGGCTCACCCTCACCGCGTGGGGATGGGGGTTGTTGACGGCGATGGGCAAAATGTCCAGTTTGGCCACGTCCCAGCCTGAGCCGGGCATGCAATTGCGGGGCGAATGGTAACTTTTGCCCCCCCATGTGGTCGAGAAATAGCTGGCATAAAAGTGGATCGGACCGCCCGGGCCGTCATAGAAGCGGCTCACGTAGTCGTCCACACCCAAGACCTTAACAACTCTGTCGGGAAGGACTTCGTTTGCGCCCGCCCGCCACGAGGCCAAATCGGCGGGGAAGTCGGCTAGGGGTCGTTCCAGGGGAACCGGTGTGCCACGGCCGATAAGCTGGATAAGCCCGGCACAGGCAAGAAACAGGCCGCATAAAAGCCATACACGCCGCGTTGGCATTATTTGTACCTTAATCCGTGAGGCGGAACCAGGCTCACGCTCATCATGACCCGATTTTCGGTGTAGTCGTTATCATTCAGATTGGAATCGACTTTTTGATAGATGTAGGCGAGGTTCCAAAAGAGCCAGCGGCGCATTTGGTAGCGCAGGGTTCCGGAAAAGGTGTAGGTATTGTCATCGCGTTCGGGGTCCTCATCCAAGTATTCGTTGCGCTCCACAGAAACCGAGGCAATGGAATCCAGGTGTTTTGCCAGAGCGTAACTCGCGGCCAAGCCCGCCCGATAAAAAACCGTAAAGCCCAAGTTTTCCGCTCCCCCGTAGCTCTGTTCGTAGCCCGTGCCGCCCGTGAGCCTTACGGCCCCTCGCCGAAACCGCCAACTCTTTCCCACATCCCCCGACAGGGTGGGACCGCTGTCATTGGAACCAACGTCGTTATCCTTATAAAAGTACCCGAGGCTCACGCTGGCGAAGAAATCCTTGCTCGATTCCCAATCCACGCCGATGAACGGTTCATAGACACGGTAATCCCTTGTGCTGCCAATGCTTTGAGAGACGGTATGCCGATACCCCACAAAGCCGTTCAGGTGCTGGGAAAATTCACGAAGAAAGCGCACATAGGCTTCCGTATCATCCGTATAATCCGTCTTGCCGGAATATTCGCCGCGTTCGTACAGGATGCCCGCGTCGATGCCGTAATGATCCCACGGCCAAAACGTCATCGAAACCTGAGGATTATGACGATGGTTGTCTTCCACCGTCGGGTCGTCGTTATCCAGAATTCCGAAAATATAGGCCACGTTCAGCCGATCCCTGGCGCCAAAGCTGTAATCCATGGCCGCTCGAGTCGTGCTTTCTGTGTAGGGTTCCCGGTTTCTTCGAATGGTTCGGTCCCGGCGCCGACCGGTTTCCTCTTCCACCTGGCGCTGAAAAACGGGATCCTGGACCGTGTACGGCAATTCCGTTCTCTGAAGCGTTTCGGTCGCCGACACGCGCAGTTTTTTGCTCAGCTGGTCCTTGTACCCCAAGAGAAGATCCTGACGAATTTCGGAATTGGCATCGTCCTTGGCGGCATAAGCAAAACCCGGCGTATAGGACAGCCGAAGGGATCGGGTTTTCCAGAGCATGTCCAAATCAAAACCGGGGCTCAAAACCGTCGTCCATTCTTCCCGCTTGTCTTTCGGGTCCAAGTCCACGTTATCCGTGTACTCTTCAGCCAGAGTCAGCCGGGGCACGAAAGTGATGACGGATTCGCACCGGCCGGGCCCGCCCGTGACCAGAATTGCACAAAGAATAAAGGCGAGGCTGCACGTTTTCTTCATGCCGCGGTCCTTTTCGTCGCTCTTTCGGCCACCCGACCCCACGCCTCAAGATGCGCCGCCTGCGAAAGCGAACTCTGCCAAGCTGAGCGGCCCCCTACGGCACCACGATGGTGTCCCCAGCCAGGATGGAAACATTTTGCTCTGGATTTTTGCCTTTGACAATATCTTTATAACTTACGGGAATCCGTTTCTCTTGGCCGCCTTCGCGACGAAGGATCATGACCTTGTCCTTGTCGGCCCATTCCGTAAAGCCTCCGGCCATGGCAAAGGCCTGCAAGACGGTGATGTCCGTGGTCAATTCATATTCCCCGGGTTTGGCCACCTCCCCGATCACATAAAACCTTTGACTCTTGGCCTCCTTGAGGATCACCGTCACCTCAGGCGTTTCCAAAAACTCCGATAGCCTCTTCTGAATATCCTTTTTCACTTCCATGGGCGTGCGCCCCGCCGCCTGAAGATCATCCAAAAGGGGCAGGGAGATCATGCCGTCCATGCGCACAAAGGTTTCCCGGCTCAACACCGGTTCCTTCCACACATGAATTTCCAACACATCGCCTTTGCCGATGCGATACGTTCCCGCCGTTTCCGCTTTGACGCCGGAAGCCGGTTCCGGCTTTTCCGCAGCCCACAGCCCTCCGTGCCACGCGAGCGACACACACAGCGCCACAACGATCCCTGCGACCATTCCTTTCCAGCGCTCCATTCCCATCTCCTTGCCCCTCGTCTTGCGTCTTCATGCACACCGTTCCGCGGACAGGCTTCGCCCAACTCGGTTACACCGACCCCCTCTTCCACAACCCTGAACTCTCTCCAATGACTGCCTCAAAGGCTCAACGCCCCAAGGCCTTCTCACTCCAACACCCTAACAACCCAACCACCCAATAACCCAATAACCTAATGACCTAATGACCTAATGACCCAATGACCTAATGACCCAATGACCTAATGACCCAATGACCTAATGACCCAATGACCCAATAACCCAATAACCTAATGACCTTTTTTTACCTGGCTCCTCGACCAAACAGCACAATCTGCACGGTTTTCAAGATGACGTACAGGTCCATCAAAATGGTAAAGTTTTTGACGTAAAAAAGATCATATTCCATCTTTTTCAGAGCATCTTCTTCGGAGGCCCCATAAGGATAGTTGACCTGCGCCCAGCCCGTGATTCCGGGTTTCACGGTGTGTCTTTCCCCGTAATAGGGAATGCGCTTTTTCAGGGCCTGGACGAATACCGGGCGTTCGGGCCTCGGGCCCACAAAGCTCATATCCCCTCGAAGCACGTTCCAGAACTGGGGCAGTTCGTCCAGCCTCAGCTTTCGAAGAACCCGACCCACGCGCGTGATGCGTGGATCCCTTTCTTCCGCCCACACCGGGCCGCTGAGCCTTTCGGCATTCTGCACCATGGTGCGGAACTTGACAATGCGAAAAGGCTTCTCCTTTTGCCCCACCCGCTCTTGCGTGTAAAAGACAGGGCCGGACGAGTCCCACTTGACGGCCAAAGCGATGCAGGCCATGAGCGGGGCGGAAAGGAGCAGGCCCGCGGAAGCGAAAACAATATCCACGGCCCGTTTGCATAGCTGGGTCCAGCGATGTCGATGGAAACCGTCGGAATAGATAAGCCAGCTCGGCAGGGCCCCTTCCACCAAAATCTTGCCGCTCAGAGCCTCGTAGAACGTCACCCCGTCGAAAATGGGAATGCCCGCCATGCGGCACCGAAGCAAAGCCTCGGCGGGAAACTTGCCCCGCTTTTCGTCCAAAGCCACAATAATTTTAGATACCTTGCGTTCCACCGCCAGTTCGCACATGCGGTCGTAGTCATCGTAGTATTCCAGGCCGAAGCGGTGGGCCAGTTCCGGTCTGGCTTCGCGGTCCAAGACGGCTTCCACTTTGTAGCCGGAATCGAGGTTTTCGGCGATTTCCGACACAATGAGATGGGCCAGACGACCGGCACCCACCAGAAAGACCTTTTCGGATCCAATCCCTTTTAAACACATGTATTGATAGCCGAAACGCCAGGAAACCAGGAGCAGAAGGAGGAGGAAAAGGGCCACGAAAAAGGCGCCCTGTTCCAGGATAATCGGTGGGTACAGGTAGTAGAGCCCGGCCAGCACGATGCACGCCGCACCTGTGGCCTGCATCAATCGAAGAAATAAATCGGACATTTTCAGCGGGCGCGCCACGGTGTACAAATCGTGATAGTAGAGGCTCAGCTGGACCACGACGGTCACCACCAGGACGCGTATCCACACGCTGTGGCGCGGGGCGTCTTCAAGGAAGAGGCCGTGCGCGCGCAGCAGCATTCCGACCCAAAGGGCGACAAAGATGAGAAAACCTTCTCCGAGGAAGAAAATCAAGTTTCGAATCGGATAATAGGTGTGAAAAAGTCGCAGCATAGACCATTCAACCATCAGTCTTTTTGTTGACCGGACCCGTAGCCGTAGCCCTTGTAATAGCCGTATTTTCGGTAGCGTTTCATGACGGTGTCATCTCCGTTAAAGACGATGCCCAAAAGCCTTTCCCGCTGGATTTTTTCCAGTGCGGCCTGAACGGAGCGCCGGGGCGTAACAGCGCGGCGCACCACAAAAAGGATGGCATCCACTTCGTTGGCCAGCACATAGGTTTCCGGGGTGAGTTCCAAAGGCGTCGAGTCGAAGATGACGAACCGGTCCGGGTACCGGTCCCGCACTTCCCGAATGAGGCGCCGCATGCGTTCGGATGTGAGCAGTTCCGCCGGCCTGTGGGTGGAATTGCCGCCCGGGAGAATGGTGAGCTTGGGGATGGGGGTCTTTCGCAGCAGCACCTCAAGGGGGATTTGCTTATCGAGATGCGTGGACAGACCCTGAGAAGGGTTTTCCAGCCCGAAGACGCGATGCACACGGGGAGCCCTCAGATCCGCATCCACCAAAAGGACGTATTCGTCCAAGCCCTGACTGATGGCCACCGCCAGGTTGGACGCCACATAGGTTTTCCCTTCCCCTGAAACGGCGCTGGTGACCAGGATGGTGCGCGGCGGGTTTCCATGGGTCGGGTGGACGACCAAGGATCGCAGGTATCGAAACATTTCGCTCGCCTGGGAACCCGGTTTTTCCAACACCACCAACTCCCGGCTCACCCCCTGAGGCGCCGCGGCCTCCGGAACAGGGACGTCCCCTGTCGGTGCCGGCAAAGGCGGCACCTCGGTTCGGCTCTGTTTGGCTCTTTCCAACGCTTCGTAGATTTTTCCCATGCACCCATCCCGTATCGAAGCCTTGTGGAGGCCTCATCCCCCGCGTTCATTCCTTATTGGGCTTATCGGTTGCCACGTTCTGTTTCATGAGCGGTTTTGATCCCAGCGCATCAGCTTTTTCTTCTGACTCCCGTGCCGTGGCGCTCCACGGCGGACACACCGCACCACCCGCGTCTTTTATGCCGCCCGACGCCAGAGACGTTTCAAGCCCTTCTTCGGCTTGACCGCCGGGTCTTTCATGAGCGGCAGACTCACCAGCACCTTGCAGCGGGTCACCGCTTCCACTTCCTCTTGGGCATAAAACCGAGGATCGAGGGTTTCCCGCACATAGGCCAAGCCCGCTCCCAGTCCCAAACCCAACACCAGAGCCACGGCGAACACCTTGACCATGTCCGGCTTGACGGGCTTTTCGGGCGGAATGGCCGGATCCAAAACACGGAACTGTTCCCCTTTTTGTCTCCGTTCCAATTCCTCGGCCATTTGGGCGTCGAGCTTTTTGGCCAAAAGCTTGGCATAGCGGTCCTGAACCGTTTGGTAGTCGCGAATGAGTTTGGTCAACTCCAGCTCCACCTGCGGTGTCTTTTCCACGCGTTCTTTATAGAGCGCGATTTGTTCTTTAAGGAGCGTGATCTGTTTCTCATAATCGGCGATGCGGCCGTTGATCTGTTCCAGCTGCACGGCGAACATATCCTGACCGCTTATGCCCACATTCAGCGGTTTAGCGGAGGGCTGTGGACCGGTTTTGGACGCTTCCTCTTCCAGTTTGGCAATCTGGCGTTTGACGGCCACCACATCCGGGTGCCGATCTGTGTAACGCGTGAGCAAATCGGCCAGCTTGGTTTTCAGCTGCTCGACTTCTCCGCTGCCTGCCATCGTTTCTTCCCCGCCCAGCAAAGAGGACATATCGGGGCCGCTTTGGGCCATGGCCTGACTTTGAGACTGGAGCATGAGAGCCTGCTGCTTTTCCAGAGCGACCCGCTTTTCCAGGTCGGCCAATTCTTCTTTCATTTGATTAAGGATATTCAGGTTACTTTGAAGCTGGTCCGGAAGCATGCCCATGTTCTCTTTTTTGAATTTTTCCAGCGCTTGCTCTCGAACTTCCAATTCCTTACGCAGCCGCTGGGTTTCTGAATCCAGAAAGGCAGTGGTGCCCATGGCCATTTCTTCCCGCACCTTGAGATTTTGCTCAATAAACTGGCTCGCGATGGCGTTGGCGACAGCAGCCGCCGTTTCCGCCTCGTGCCATTGAAAACCGATTTCAAAGGCGTTGCCTTCCCCCCGCACTTTGACATTGATTTTTTTTCTGAGGTCCTCCACCAAAGTCATCATGGGCACTTTGGGAGCGATTTCTTCCTGGGACAGCGGTTTATGCAGCAGGCCAGCGATGCGGTCCCGCAGCACCTCTTTGAGGCCCCGTTCCCGAAGCCGGGATTCGGGATAAAGATTGAAGTCCTTGATGATCCGCTCCAAGTTGGTTCGGCTGTTCACCTGCTGGGAAATGGTCCGAAGGCGGCTCTGCACGCTTTCCGTCACCGTCGGCTGCACGTATGTGGTGGGAATCCGTTGAGGCTCCACCAGGATTAAGGTGCTTGCTTCGTACGTCTTTGGGGTGATTTTGACATAGACGCCCCCGGCAACGAGCGCCAGGACCACCGGAGCAACGATCCACCATCGCCGCCGCACCAAGGCGTCCACGTAGGGTTCAATATTGATTTTGGGCAACTGAACCATGGGCTTATCCTTTAAGAATCCTTAAGGTTCTATGGCGGCGGCCTGGGCGATGCCCAGTTCCCGAATCTTGTTGTACAGGGTTCGAGGGCTCACTCCTAGAAGTCTGGCCGCCTTGCGCCGGTTCCATTGCGTTTGTTCCAACGCTTCGCCGATGGCTCGACGCTCCACCTCCTCCGCCACCTTCTGGACCACTTCCCTGAAGGAGCGGCGCCGTATTTCTTCCACAAGATCCGCCGTCTTGGGACCATCGCGTGCCTCGCGCCGTTCTTCCCGAACCTCTCTCACCTTTTCCAAAAGGTCCCGTCGTGCCTCCTCTTCGCTGCCCAAAGCCACCACGGCCTTGATGCAGTTTTCCAGTTCCCGCACGTTTCCCGGCCAATCGTAAAGGCTCATGAGCCGGCACAGCTCGGGGGAAAGTCTCGGAGGTGTCCTGCTGAAAAGCCTGGCGTATTTATTTAAAAAATATTCCCTTAAGGGCCCCACATCTTCACGTCGATCCCGAAGCGGCGGAAGCACGATCTGAACCACCTTGAGCCGGTAATACAAATCCTGTCGAAACTGGCCTCGAACAATCATCGCCTCCAACGGCGCGTTGGAGGCGGAAAAGACGCGCACATCGGAGCGCACACTTTCCAGGGCGCCGAGGGGAGCGTATTCGCCGTCCTGAAGGACTTGCAACAACTTGGCCTGCATGGCCGGACTCATCTCGGAAATTTCATCCAGAAAAAGGCTTCCTCGATGGGCCAAATCGAATTTTCCCGGCTTGTTTCGATGGGCTCCCGTAAAGGCGCCCTTCCGATACCCAAAGAGCTCGCTTTCCAAAAGGGTGGCGGGAATGCTCGAACAGTTGACTTCCACGAAAGGGCCGTGCCGCCGTGAGGAATTGTTATGGATGGCCAGGGCTGCCACCCCCTTGCCCGTGCCCGTTTCGCCTCGAAGAATCACACTGACGTCCGCGCGGCTGACTCGAGCCACCATGGCTCGAACGGCCCGCATGGCGTTGCCGACGCCGATGAGGTACGGGGCTTGCGGCAGGGCGGCGTCGAGTGACGGCAAACCCGAGCGCCGAAAGAAGTCTGTGAGGCGCTCCAGAAATTCCACGGGCTCCAGGGGTTTTTGAATGAACCACAGAAGGTCCCCGTTGGTCTTGCGAAGCGTTGACCAAACCCGAGAGTTGTCGCTCACCACCGCTACGGGCAAGCCGTTGGCGGAAGCGTATCGACAGAAATCTTCCGCCGCGGCATTGGCTGTCTCCACGACGACCAGGGCGAAACGCCCTTCCTCTAAAAGCTTTCGTCCCAAAACCTGGGATGGCGCAAGACACGTTTCGGCGCCCGTCTGGATGACCAGGCTCTCCAGAAACCCGCCGCCGTCCGGATTGTCCGCTACGATGAGGACGCCTTTGGCCACTTCCCGTCCTTCGGCCTTATCCATTGCCCGGTTCGAGACACCGTCTGCGATTTTTTGCATTCGACCCAGCCGGCTGCGCCGCATGGAGACGTGATCCCTCTCGTCTTCCCCGAGGGTTTTGCCGGTAGCTCATGAACGTTTTCGACCGCATGGGTTCTCTTGCACATTCGGTGCCAGTTCTTCCATTGAGCTTTTTCCGTTGGCAAATCCCTTTGTTAACACACCGTGGCCTCTCCCCCGGAAGGGTTGTGCTTTTCCATAGGCTCTTTTTTGCCGACAGTGTGCAGTAAGATGCACACTGTCGGCCCCGTGGTGAAAAGCCGATTTCCCGGAAAATCCCAACGGTTTTCTCGCTGGCAAGAACTTGCACTTCTGTGCAAGAATGTGCACACACTGTGTGCAAAGGTCTGCATCTTTTCGGCGCTCGGCGTGCCCATGGGCGGTGTCCTTTGACGGTTTCTTCGGGATGAGCCCCAAACGCCGGTTCACAGCGGCTCATAAAATACCATAAAGTCGATAGGTTATCACGTTTCCATTTTTACGGCGGATGGACGCTTGTTTTTATGCAAACGCCGGTATTTTTCTTGCATAAGGTAGTTTTCTTTAGAACCAAAGGGAAAAAGACGGACCCAAAGGAGGGTAGAGGCCGCCGGATACCGGGGTTATGCGTTCTCGGGCCTGGAGGGGGTTGGTTCGCCCACTGAGGCGGCATGGGATAAGGGAAAGAACAAGGCCTCGCGGGGATACAGGAAAAGGGCCTTCATGGAAAGAGGGGCTGCTGTGCCGAAAATCGGCGAGAGGGCGGAGCGCAGGCGGGAATGCCGGCTTCCGGTGTCCGTGGATGGAACATTGAAAGCGCGTGACGGACGCTGGACCCATTATGGGATTGTGGAAGATCTCCATCGCTTTGGCGTTCGAGCGCGCCTTCCCGACGCGGACGCGCTTTCCGAGGGCGAAGCGGTCTTTGTGGAATTCGCCTTGGCATCCGCTCCGGATGCGGTCCCCGGCCAGGTGCGGTGGGCTCAGCGTTGTGAGGAAGGCGGGCTTCGGTGCGGCATCCGCTTTGACGATGTCTTATCGCTGCAGTTGCCTTTGGAAACGGTGACCGCCGCCTGCGCGACGTTGCAGAACCAGATGTCGCTTCGAGGCAGGCAGGCTTTCTTAAGCTTTTTGGAAAAGGCCGTTTTGGCCATGCACGGAGAAACCTGGGCCGGAGGGCTTTTCGCCTTGAGCGCCGAACCCGCTCAACAGGTTCTCAATACCCTGGCGGTCCGCTTGGAATTGGAATCCCTTCGACTCCAAAAGGCCTTGGCGGCATATCACACCGCCTCCTTGGAAGACCCTCTGCACACCGTGATGGCGCGAACCTCTGACCTCTTTCGGGAACTTCAGGCGGCATCGGGCAAGATCAAAGAAGGCATCGCGTGCCTTCGTCTCGTTCAGGCAGATTTGGTGCTGGAGCCGGAAAGCTACCTGTACACCGTCGATCCCGCAAAGATCATTCGCCGCGCCGTCTCATCCATGGAAACCCTCTGCGCTTTCCTGGGAGGCAAAATGGGCGCTCTGCGCTTTCAGCTGGATGCGGACGGATTGCCCCTTTTGGCCATCCGCCCTGTGGATTTCCGCTGTGCTGTGAACGCGTGCCTCTTGGGCCTGATGGAATCGGCCCTTCTTACGGATGGCACCACGTTAACCGTCTCCTCCCTTACGGCGGACAGCTGGGTCGGGCTGAGTTTCGGCCACGGCGGATTCCGCATGTTAGAGGCTGATGAAGTGACTATTTTTCCGGACGTGGTTCCGCTGTCGGAAAAAACGGGGCAACGGGACGAGGCGACGCTGCTTCGCTTTTCGCATGCCATTTTGCCCTTGCGGGAATATGGCGCAATCCTTCATATTCGTGCGGAATCGGGTCGAAACCGCGTGCAGCTGCGGCTGCCGTCCGCGCATGTCTTTGCTGCGGGCAAACTCAAATCTTCCGCCACCCCTTTGTCATAGAAAGGTATTTGTCACGTTCACCCCAGATCAACAAAACCAGAAGGATGGCCTCATGCTTTGCTATGCAAAACACCGCTCGTTCTTCACGGCTCTTTTGTGCTGCTTCCTCCTTTTGTTTGCTTTTGCCTGTCAAAGTCCGGAAAAAAAATACGCCAAGGCCATGGAACGGGGAAAAGCCCTTTCCGAAGAAGGAAAACTGGCCGAAGCCGTTTTGGAATACAAAAACGCCATTCAGGCCAACCCCAAGTCGGCGGACGCCTATTTCGCCCTGGGCGAAGTCTTCTGGCGCCAGAACGACGTTCGCAATGCTTTCGGCGCTTTTTCTCAAGCCGCCTCGCTCAACCCGTCCCATGTGAAAGCCCAGGTGCGGCTGGCATCCCTTTACGCCATGGGAAATCAAATCGAACGGGCTCGTGAAGCCGCTCAAAAGGCTTTGGATGTGGAACCCGACAATGTGGACGCCTTGGTGCTTCGCGGCGGCGCCTTGGCTCAGGACAAGCGCTTTGAAGAAGCGCTGCAGGATCTGGAACGGGCCATGGCTTTGGATGCCAAGCGGCTGGACGCCCGGCTTCTTATGGCCCAGTGTTATCTTTCCATGGGGCGCCTTTCCGACGGGGAAAAAACCCTGCAAAAGGCCGCCGAAGACCTTCCCGATACCCCCCAGCCCCTCTATGCGCTGGCGCAGCTTTACGCCGCTCTTCGAGACCCTCACAAGGCCGAAGCGACCCTTCGCTCCATCCAAGAAAAATTCCCCACAGAACCCGTGCACAACCTGGCCATGGCCCAGTTTTACATTGGGCGGCGCGAATTCGACAAAGCCGAAAAAGAACTGCACCAGGCCGTTGGAAAAGCCCCGGAAAATCCGCAGCTTCGCATCGCTTTGGCTCGGTTTTATCTGGCCCGCGGCGAAACCGAAGAAGCGGAAAAGACCCTGAACGACGCGCTGGCCGCCATGCCGGACAATATCGAGCCTCAGTTGGAAATGGGCTCTCTTTATCTGGCCAAAGGGGAAACGAACAAGGCCCTTGACATTCTGGGCAAGGCGGCGCAGGCCCATCCCGACGATCTGAGGCCGCTGCGGGCTCTGGCTCAGATTCATTATGAACGTAACGCCTTTGACGAAGCGCGGACGGTCCTCAAGACCATCGAAAACAAGGCCAAGGGCGATCCTCTGGCTCGGCTTTTGGAAGCGCGCATTCTCCTCAAGGAACGCCAATTCCAGCCGGCTCTGACCATGCTGGATGCGTTGGTCAAGGACTATCCCAACCTGGCCGATGCCCACTACTATCAAGCTTTGGCGCGCATGAGTCTCGGCCAGGAACAGCAGGCGAAGGAATCCCTGGAAGAAGCCTTGAAGCGCAATCCGGACCATTTTCTTGCCAAAATGGTGAAAGCCGAAATGCTTTTGAAGGATAACAAGGCTTCGGAAGCCGAAGCCTTGTGCAAGGACGTGGTGGAAAAGCAGCCTCGGGATCTTCGCGCGCGCCTGCTTCTGGGGCGAGCCCAGGCGGCGCAGCAGCGCATGGATGAAGCGGAAAAGACCTTTGCCGAAGTCCAACGCCTCTTTCCCCAAAGGCCTGAAGGGTATCTCGGCGCCGCGACTGTCCAACGGATGGAAAAACATTTTGCCGAGGCGCGCAAAAACTACGAAGCGGCTCTGGAACGGGCTCCCCAGTCCCCGGCGGCGCTTCAAGGTATAATCATGACGTACCTTGCGGAAAAAAATCTCGACGGGGCTCTGGCCTTTGTGCAGGCGCAGATGCCCAAAGCGTCCGAAAACGCAGGGCTGCAGGCCTTTCTTTTGGCCTCGGAAGGCCAGGTGCTGCTGCTGAAAAAAGATGTGGCCGGAGCGGAAAAGGCCTTGGCCGCCGCCATCGAAAAAGCTCCGGAATGGCCCGCGCCGTATATGCTTCTTGGCCAAATCTACAGCCTCACGGGACGAGCGGACGAGGCCTTCAAGCGCTACGAAATCCTGCTGGAACGCAAACCCGACTATCTGCCGGCACTCATGAGCTTAGGCATCCTCCATCAGGTGAAGGGGCAAAACGAACTGGCTCGAAAATATTACGAAAAGATTTTGGAACAAAAACCGGATTTTGCCCCGGCCGCCAACAATCTGGCCTGGCTTTTGGTGGAAACGGGCGGCAACATCGACCGGGCGCTTACCCTGGCCCAGATGGCCAAGGAAAAGATGCCCGAAGACCCGGCTGTGGCGGACACGCTGGGCTGGATCTATGTGCACAAGAAGGCCTACGCCAGCGCCCTGGCCCAGTTGGAAGACGCGGCGGCCAAGATGCCCGACAACCCATCCATTCGCTACCATATGGCCGTGGCCCTGGCCGAAAAGGGAGACGCGGCGAGGGCTCGGGCGGAACTGGAAAAAATCCTTGAAAAAAACCAACCCTTTCCGGAAAAGGAAAAGGCACAGGCTCTCTTGGAAAAGGTGAAAACCCAAAAAGGTTCTTAGCACCTGCGCCGGTGAGGGCCCCCGGCAGAGGAGACCGCCCATGCCCGACAGTGGACCCAACGGGTTGGAACGACGCCGCACCGTCCGCATCAAACGGTCCAACCTGCTCGATCTCCGGCTGGACGACATCGACCGTCCCGCCATCAAGATCGCCGAAACTCAGGACGAATACGAACAGTCCTTTCGGCTGGTCCACGACACCTATCTGCGCATGGGCTACCTCAAGGAACCCCAACCTCATGGCATGCTTTTCAGCGCCTATTCCCTTCTTCCCGAAACGGTCCTTTTTGTCGCCAAATCGTACCTGACCGTCATTTCCACCCTGACGGAAATCTTTGACACGGAAGCCTTCGGCCTTCCCATGGATATCATTTACAAACCGGAAGTGGATGCGCTCCGCGCCGAGGGGCGGCGCGTGGTGGAATTGTCCGCCCTGGTCACACCGCCCAAGCTTCGCTGGCGCAATCTCTTTATGCTATTGGCGCAGGTCATGTATCAATACAGTGTCTACCGCGGTGTGGACGATTTGTGCATCGCGGTCAACCCAAAACACGTGAAGTTTTATAAAGATATTCTGCTCTTTGAAGACTTCGGCCCGGAGAGGCACTACCCCCGCGTGGACGCTCCAGCCGTGGCTCTTCGCGTGGACATGCGCCACATCGCCGACCGTCTGAAAGAAGTCTACGATTCCAAGGATCTGGACACCAATCTTTACCTCTATTTTCACCGCATGACGGGATTCTTGCCCTGGAACCCTGAAAAAACCCCCGTGCCCACCGAAACCGAGGCTGTTGAGGGTTCACGGGATGCAGCGGCCCCTTTTATGAACGGCCGAAAGGCCGAAATCGTTCGCCATTTCTTCCAGCTTTTCCCATCCCTGTGGGAAGGCCTCAGCCCGGCGCAAAGGAATTTTTTGAGCTCCCATTATCCCCGCCTCGAAGAAAAAACGCTCATTCCCTGATTCTTCGCTTGACAAAGCAATTCCCCGGGTTCTATGCACGGCCTGATGTGTGTCGAAGAATCGGGGCGGAAACGGCGCCGGTTGACCAATGGGACCGATAGCGTTTGGGCATGGAAGGAGGGCGCATGGCCGAAACCGCTTTGGCGAAGCGGCACCTCGCCTATCTTCGGCGAGGACGATACCTGGTCTTCGATCGAGCCTGGCAGGACAGGCTCGTCATCCAATGGGCGGAAACCCTTAAAGACCGAAAGGCCGCCTTCCGCCTGGTGCATGACGAATACCTTCGGCTGGGCTATCTTTCCGCCCCCACCCCCTCCGGCATGATTTACCGCCTGCACCATGTGCTGCCCACGTCTTCGACGCTCCTTCTGAAAGACCGCGATACCGTCGTGGGCACCCTGACTCATGTTTTGGATACCGACCTTTACCGTCTGCCCATGGACAAACTTTACGGCGACGAACTCAATGCTTTGCGGCGCCAAGGCCGTAGGCTTGCCGAACTGAGCGCCCTGGCCGTTCGGCGCGATTACTGCCTGCAGAGCCTTTTCATGCTGCTGGTACGAGCCGCCTATGAGTACGCTTTGGAACGGCGTGTGACGGATTTTTGCATCATGGTGAACCCGCGCCATGCTTCCTTTTATCGAACTTTTTTTCTCTTTGAAGATTTGGGGCCTGAAAGGCTTTATCCTTTGGTCAACGCGCCGGCCGTAGCCCTGCGGGCGGACCTTTTAACGTTCCCGGAACGGCTGCAGAATCTTCTCGGAACTCTTGCCAAACAACAGTCCGTCCATACCTTTTTGACGCACCCTTGGGAAGAGGCCATAGGCTGGGCCAAGGTATACCGGCGCCTTACGACGCCGCGGCCCCTGTCACGCCGCGAAATCCATACCCTGCTCAGCCTGGAACCTGCGGCCTTGGACGATCTCAGTTCCTCGCAGCAGCACAACATCAGCTACCTCTGCCCGACCCCTGTCCGCGTTCATTAGTACCCTTCCCCTTGCCTTTTTTCCGGTTCAAATGGGCGTCCCCCAAGAGGCCAAGTGTTTGGGTCGCCCTTGGAGTCCGTTTCAAATCCTCCTGCCGTTTTGTGTTCCCTCCTTCACGCTGGGCCTTGTTTGTTTGGAACCCGCCCGTCCCAAACGCCTCGGAATGTGGGCAGGAATCCACCGTTATTCGCGGCACGGGATGTGGCACAGGAGGGTCTCTTCATGAAAGCAGGTGCAGTCGCATCAGCGCAAGCCCTTTGAAATTCACCCTCTTCCTTGCCCTGGGGATTCTTCTCAGGTAGGATGAGCTGGTCGGTGTTCTCTAAGAGATGGAACCGGGGGGCTTGCCGTCCGAGCCCGCCCGGACCCGCCAGGCAGGTGCGCCATGGGCATGAGTGTCGCCCTCTACAGAAAGCTGGAACGCGTGACGCCGGAACTTCGGGATGCGCTCTTGAGCCTCTTTGAGGAGGTGGAGCGAAACCGCGAAGAAGCGGTGACCAAGCGCGAGTTCAACGAACTGAAGGACGTGGTGCGCGAACTGGCCGAGGCGCAGATGAGAATGGAAGCGCGCCTGGACCGGCTGAGTGCCGCAACGCTAGAACTGGCGGAAGCCCAAAAACGCACCGAAGCCCGGCTGGAAGAACTGGCCGAAGCGCAGAAAAAGACCGAGGCCCGCCTGGACAGCCTTACCCTCAAGGTCGAAGAGCTGGCCGAAGCCCAAAAACGCACCGAGGCCCGGCTGGACAGCCTCACCCTCAAGGTCGAGGAGCTCGCCGAAGCTCAAAAGCGCACCGAAGCCAGAGTGGAAGAACTGGCCGAAGCCCAAAAACGCACGGAAAAGGAAGTGGCGTCCCTGGCCCGCGGCCTCAAGGCGACCCGGGAACAGGTGGGCGGTCTTTCGCGAAGCGTGGCCTACGCCCTGGAAAACGAGGCCTACCGAAAGCTTCCGGCTCACCTGGCAGCGGTCCACGGAATCCAGGTCGTGGATCGGATCATTCGAGCCGACGTGGCCGACGAGGAGATCAACTTTTTCGCCCGGGCTCGAAAGGACGACAAGCCCGTGGTCCTGGTGGGCGAATCGGTGCTTCGCCTGGACGACGCATCCAAGCTCAAGAGCCTTCGGCAAAAGCTCGAGAAGGTGCGGGCGGTGACGGGGGAAGAGCTCCTTCCCATCATCGTCACCCATTATGCCAAGCCCAAGGTTCTGGAAAAGGCCCGCGAAGCCGGCATCCTGGTCATTCAGAGCTTTGAATGGGACTGAGGTGGCCCTGGCCGACAGCCCAGCATTCATGACGACACACGATTTACGATTCACGATTTACGATTCACGATTTACGATTCACGATTCACGATTTCACGAAAAAACAACCATGGACACCCAAACCTACTACCGCACCGCCTTTTCCCGAAACCTGGGCATCTTCACTCAAGCCGAGCAGGATCTGCTTCGCCGGGCCTGCGTGGCTGTGGCCGGCCTTGGGGGAGTGGGAGGCCTGCACGTGATGACGCTGGCGCGCATGGGCGTCGGGGCTTTTCATCTGGCCGACATGGATGTCTTTGAACCTGTGAACATCAATCGCCAGTACGGCGCCAAGGTCCAGAACTTCGACCGCCCCAAGCTGGACGTCATGGTGGAAGAAGCCCTGGGGGTCAATCCCTTTCTTAAAATCGTCACCCTTCCCGAAGGGGTCACGGAAGAAAACCTGGACCGGTTTCTGGACGGCGTCCATGTGGTCCTGGACGGTCTCGATTTTTTCAACTTCGAGATCCGCCGTCTTTTGTTTAACCGGGCTCGGGACAAGGGTATCTACGTGGTGACGGCCGGCCCCTTGGGATTCAGCACCGCCGTGCTCGTCTTTTCGCCCTTTGAAGGCATGAGCTTTGACGAGTACTTCGATATTCGGCCCGGTTTGAACGATGAAGAAAAGGTCCTTCGGTTCGCCATGGGTTTAGCGCCGCGCCCGACCCATCTCGGCTACCTGGACATGGACCGCGTAAGCCTTGCCCAACGATCCGGGCCGTCGGTGGCGTCGGCGTGCATGCTCTGCGCCGGGGCTGCCGCCACCGAAGCGGTGAAAATTCTTTTAGGCCGAGGCCCCGTGCGTCCGGTGCCGCACTACGTTCAGATCGATCCTTACACCTGGACCCTACGGCGAGGCCGACTGTGGATGGGCAACCGAAACCCGATGCAGAAAATCAAAGAAGCGGTCATCAGGCGCTTTGTGTTGACGGACGGACCGGGCGCGCCAACTAGGACCGGCCGCTTTCTTCGCTTGCTGCTTCAACGACAGTCCATCTTCGTCGACGATCTTCACGACTGCCGTCCTCGGCCCTTGGTTCCACGCGAACCGGTGAAGACCCTTCCCGTTCCCGAACAAGTCCTGAACTCCTTGCTGGATGCCGCCGTGCAAGCCCCTTCGGGCGACAACGCGCAACCGTGGAAGTTTTCCGTCAAAGGCGACACCATCTGCATTCAGGTGGATCCGGAAAGGGACCGCTCCTTTTTCAACGTGGACCAAGTGGCGTCCCTCATCGCCTGCGGAGCCGCCGCGGAAAACATTCGCATCGCAGCCACTGGATTCGGGCTGGACGCTCGCGTTCAGGTGCCTTTGAATGTCAATGAAGAAAACTTTCACGCGCATCTGGCCTTGGAACCCGCCGAAACCGCACCTGATCCCCTGCACGATTGGGTCTGGAAACGGCACACGAACCGAAAGCCCTTTGCCGATACGCGCCTCTCACCCCTGGCCGCGGCATCGCTCGTTGAGGCTGCGGGCATTTTTCCCGAAGCCCGGCTGTATCTGGTACAGGACCGAAGCCGCATCAAAAAGCTTGCGCATCTCGTCTATCTGGTGGATCGCATTCGAAGTGAAGACCGCCGCCTTCACGAACATCTGCATCGCATGATTCGGTTTTCGGAAGCCGAGGCCCTTCGCACTCGAGACGGCTTTCCTCTGAAAAATCTGGAGGCAGGCCGTGCCGGCGAAATGTTTCTTCGCCTCAGCCGCCCTTGGGCGGTGATGAAAGCCCTGAATCGCCTGGGCATGAGCCGGGCCGTGGCACTTCATGCGGCTCGAGGCATGGCGGGGGCCGCCGCCGCGGGGCTTCTCACCGTTTCGGGAACGGCGCCCAAAGATTTTTTTCAGGGGGGCCGAGCCCTTCAAAGAATCTGGCTTACGGCCACGGCCCATCGTCTTTCCTTTCAGCCCATGACCGCCGTGACCCTCTTTTGGACCCGCTACCAGCGTCAGGGCCTGTCGTCCTTTTTGCCGAAGCACCACCGGCTTTTGGAACGGGCCTTTGCCCTCTACCAAGACCTTTTTCCCCAGCCGGACTTTCACGCCACGGGCCATGTGATGCTCTTTCGCCTAGGCCATGCGCCGCCCATTTCCACACCCACGCTGCGGCGCCCGGCCTTGGTTCTCAGCAGCATGGAACGCTCAAGCTTCTCGTGCGCATTGGCGACACCCTCATAGAAGGGGCGCACGCGAAAGGGGATGCACACAATCAGGAGAGATTCACATGCCTTTGCTCCAGGTCGATTCCGTCTTCAAAGATTACAAATTGGGAAAGACGACGGTTCATGCGCTTAGAGGAGTGAACCTAGCCGTGAAAAAGGGTGAGTTTACAGCCATTGCGGGCCCATCAGGGAGCGGCAAGACGACCTTGCTTCACCTTATCGGGTGCATTGAAGTTCCCACGGAAGGACGGATCTTCATTGACGGAAAGGATGTAACGAGCCTCGATGCCGACGAGCTTGCGGACTTCAGGCTCACCCACTTGGGTTTTATCTTTCAAACGTTCAATCTCATTCCGGTACTTACGGCTCTTGAAAACGTTGAATTTCCGTTGTTTAAGCATGCCGTCCCCAAAGCCGAAAGAGTCAAGCGGTCGATGGAACTGCTTGACACCGTCGGTCTTTCGGATTATGCGAAACACAAGCCTGAGGAACTAAGTGGCGGCCAGAGACAGCGGGTTGCTATTGCTCGGGCTCTCGTGACACGCCCCCAGTTGGTTTTGGCAGATGAACCCACCGCGAACTTGGACCACGACACTGGAGCACAGATCCTGCAGTTGATGAAAGCGATCAACAAGCGCCATGGAACAACCTTTATCTTCTCCACGCACGACCCGTTGATCATCGAGCAAGCTGACCGGACGATTCACATTGTGGATGGCGTGATCACCACCGACTAAAAGAGGTCATGGCCTCATGAAGATGACCATATTTGCATCACTCGCTTTTAGAAACCTTTTGCGAAACAGAACGAGGACTCTCATTACCCTCTCCGCCATCTCCTTTGGATGCATCGGTCTCATTCTGGTGGGCGGCTTTTTTGAAGATACCTTTCTCAGGCTCAGGGAAGGCCAAATCCATTCGGTCTATGGACATCTGCAAGTGCATAAGCAGGGTTTCTCCACACGAGGGAAAACCTCCCCGTTTGAGTTTCTCCTGGAAAAGCCGCAAGACATTGCGGCTTTCATAAAGGACGATCCGAACGTGGCCCTGGTCACACCCCGCATCGGGTTCTCGGCGCTGCTGAGCACCGGGGAGACCACTTACGGGGTTTTTGCACAGGGCGTGGACCCAAAAGGAGAAGATCAGCTGGCGACCCTGGACGGGGTTCGACATGCGGAAAAGGGAATCGCCGTTTTCGAAGGCCAAGATCTGGAAGCAGAGAACTCGTACGACATCGTTGTGGGCAAAGGGCTTGCGGACACTCTGAACCTCAAGCCATCCGACAGGGTCACTTTGCTGGTTACCACGGTGGCGGGCGGCTTGAACGCTTTGGATTTGACAGTTCAAGGCATTTTTTTCAGCGCTTCAGAAGAATTTGATGACCGTGGAATCCGTATCCCCATTCGAACAGCTCAATCGCTCCTGAGAACCGACAAAGTCCAGACGCTTGTCGTCTGCCTCCGCAAAACGGAAGACACGGATCGTGTTCTTAATAGCTTAAGGGATCGGCTGACCGCACAAGGGTTTGAAGTCGAACTCATACCATGGTATGAGATGGCGGATTTCTATCGCCGTGTCGTCCAACTTTACCGTCGCCAGTTCCACGTCTTGATCATCATCGTGAGCGGCATCGTCATCCTCAGCATTTTCAACAGCATGAATATGGCCATTACGGAACGCACCCGGGAAATTGGAACAATCATGGCCCTGGGCTATCGACGCAGCGAGATTCAGCAGCTATTCGTCGCTGAGGGATTTTTTCTTGGATTGATCGGTGGACTATTGGGCCTTCTGGGCGGGATTCTGTCCGGCTCGATCATTTCCGCGCTCGGGATTCCCATGCCCCCCCCGCCGGGCGGAACCGCCGCCTGGACGGCCGCCATCGAAATTAAGCCCTACCTTTTGTGGACGGCGCTGATTGTCTCCCTTATTTCATCTATTATATCCTCCTTTTACCCAGCCCGAAAAGCAGCTCATCTGGTGGTGGCTGAAGCGTTGCGTCATGTATGAACTGCTAAGCGCTAGGAGGAGAACCTTGCTGGATAAGCGACTCACGAAACGGCACATCGTGTTGGCCCTTGTTTTTGCCCTTGTTTGGGTTGTCTTCGGTGCTCCAGCGGGGTCCCTTCGGGCACAGCAGACTCTGGAACCCGAAAAACTCCTTACATGCGTGGATAACGTTCGCAATCCGCAGGGGGACTACGCCTTGCGTGTGAAGGTCACGAGCCACTCTCCCTCAAAGGAGCCCAAGACGGCTGAATATGAGGTTTTAGTTAAGGGCCGGGATAAGACTCTCATCAAAACCCTTTACCCGCCCCTGGATCGGGGCACATCCATGCTGATGCTCGGATACGACCTATGGGTCCACATGCCCACGATCCGGCAGCCGTTGCGCATTTCCTTGCAACAGAGGCTTCTGGGGGAAGTGGCCTACGGCGACATTGCACGGGCCAATTTCAGTGGAGACTACACGCCGAGCCTACTGGACAAGGAGCCGGATCCGGCCACAGGTCTTCTCCGAATGGAGCTGATGGCCAAAAATGACCAAGTGACGTACCACAAGGTCATCCTCTGGATCGTCCCGGAAAATTGTCGGCCTGTACGGGCAGAATTTTATGCCCCTTCGGGCAAACTCTTGAAAACCTGCTCTTATGAAGGCTATCAGGAGGTGGAAGGCCTCTTAAGGCCCTGCCGTTTGGTCATGGAAGACCCACTGAAAGAAGGAAGCTTTTCAGTTATGGAATACAGCAGCATTCGGTCAGAGGAGCTTCCTGAAAAATTTTTCAGTAAACACTACATGGAAAATCTACGGTATTGAAATGATGCTGAATCTGCGCCCCATCAGTTCCTGGCTTCGCAGAGACTTATTGTGGACCGTGTTGGTTCTGGCTCTCTGCTCCCTTACTTTTCAGACGAAAACCGCGTGGGGCGCGATGAACGATCCCTTGGCTTGGGACAACGAACCGAAAAGGGTCTCGGCGACGCCGCGCATCGTTTCGGGCCGGGTCTATGACGAGGCTGGCGGCACCATCATTGAATTTTTCCTGAGCGATCGCCAGGTCGCTGTGAACATGGAAACAGTCCGCGAGGACGAAATCCTTCTGCGAGGTCTAGCCCTCGGGGCTTCCCAAGCGTCCATCCCTTCGTCATCTGAAAGCGTGCGTTGGGTGCACCTGGATTCTCCTCTCGCAGAGACGGTTCGGATCCGATACGAAGAGAAAATCAAACATTTCGATCAACCACGACTTGAACAGAGAGAACGCCGGCTCCGAGTGCTTCTTCCGCTCAAGGGTGCCGAGACTTCTACAGGGCCGGCCCCGGGAGGATCTGTTGAGAATTCCGAGACAATCCGCCCAGCGGAATCAGTTGAAGCGGCCACCTTGCTCGGTGAGAATCCCGAGGCCGCCGAAAACTCACCAGGTTCGCTCTCTTTGCCCGAGGGCGTTCGTCTGGGTGGTTATTTGTTGCACCACAGCGCCTACCGCAGCCATTCGCCCCGCAGGTTCGCATCGCTGCTCAACCGCTTGGACCTCAATCTTTCGTCGGAAATCTCGCCGTGGTTCTCCTTCACCGGGGAAGTTTGGGCCCAGTACGATGCCGTTTTTGATCTCTTCCATGACTATTCCGCCCAAGTAGGCCGGGACATGCGCTCGGACGTCATCGTGCGACAAGCTTATTGTTCTCTCGATGCGAACAACTTTCTCATAAGTCTGGGGAAACAGCACATCGTCTGGGGTGAAACCGTGGGCGGCCTTTTTGTCGCCGACGCCGTAACTCCCAAAGACCTACGAGAATTCATCCTGCCTCCCGTCGCCGACATCCGAAAGTCCATCTGGGCGCTCGATGTGCAATGGTACGCAGGGAATGCCCATTTGGAGTTCGTGTGGTTTCCAAGCACGGAATTCCATGACCTTGCCGAACCTGGTTACGACTTCTATTTTCCCATGAGGTTTGCAAAGGAACTCACGGCGCGGGGGAGCGTGGCGGTCCAAGAGCCTCCAGTGACCCTGAACAATTCTTCCGTCGGCCTGAGATTTTCCCATCTCTATAAAGGTTGGAGCACGAGCTTCTTCGCGCTTCATCGATACGATTACTTTCCCAGCCTCGCTGGGGCCTTCACCCCGACTTCCACCCTACCGGCGGAACGGGACCTTGTCTTGCGCTACGAACGCCTTTCTCTTTTCGGATCCACTTTTTCTAAAGATATCCTCGGTTCGGTCCTCAGAGGAGAATTTCTCTACACCCATAACAAGCCTTTCCGCACGCAAGACCCTCTGGAATATGATGGCCTCGTTGATAAGGATACCATTGATTATGTTCTAGCAATCGATCATACCTTCTATTCAAAACTCGATACAAACTTTCAGTTTCTTCAGAAGTGGATATTGAATTGCGACCCTGAACTTATTGAACATCAAAAAGACAGTTACATTTCCTTGTGGGCCCAGTCTGGATTTTTCAACAACACGATTCAGCCTGAAATTTTCTTTGCCTTCCAATTGGAAGAACCCAACTATCTCGTCAGACCCAGAGTGACCTTTCGTTTTGGAAATAAAACAAAATTGATCGTTGGTTACGACGAAATGGGGGGAGACGAGGATTTATTCTTCGGTCAATTTACCGAAAGTGATCGCTTCTACACGTATTTGTACTACTTTTTTTGAGTCCCTCCAGCATGTTGTCTTTTATGCTTATTCATGAGCCTTCTCAATTCCGCTGCAAGTCGCCGTCTCGACAAAACAGGCACCACACGTGTGTCGTGCGTTTCTCGGAGACATTAGGTCATGTAGCCCCTCCTTCAAGCCCTAAACCATCAAAATCTTCACATGAGGAGACATATATCGATGGACAAACATACGATCTTACTTACAGGTGGGGCCGGGTTTATAGGTTTCCGCACAGCTATCGCACTCAGGAATCAAGGCCACCGGGTAAAGATTTACGACAACCTACTGGAGCAAGTACATGGTCGAGAACCAGCCATTCTTTCCCGATTGCCTTCCGACATTGAATTCATAAGGGGAGACATAAGAGATAGGCCCCTTCTGAAAAAAGCGCTTTCGGGCGCAGACTATGTTTTTCACTTTGCCGCACTCACTGGCGTTGGGCAGAGCATGCATGATATTCAAACATACGTCGACGTCAATTGTACAGGGACTGCCACTCTTCTCGATATTTTGGTCAAGGAAAACATATCTATTAGGCGCCTTATTTTATCTTCATCACGAGCTGTCTACGGAGAGGGACTCTATAGGTGTACAAACTGCAACGTTGCGATTCACCCCACCTTAAGAAAGATCGAGAGTCTCGCTCAGGGGCAGTTTGACATTCCCTGCCCTCGGTGCCATCATCTACTACAGCCAAGACATACGCCCGAGACTCTTCATCCGAAACCGGTATCTATTTATGGATGGACGAAAAAGCACCAGGAAGACTTATTCCTCCACGCTTCACATCACGGAATTCCCGTATGCATCCTTCGATATTTCAATGTATATGGACCGGGCCAGTCTCTTCGAAATCCCTACACCGGCATCATTACTATCTTTTTTAACCGGATGCGCAACAGACATCCCATTCATATATATGAACACGGCAAACCGATACGAGACTTTGTGTATATTGACGATGTGGTGAGAGCCAATCTCCTTGCCTTATCTCCCGAAATCCCTCCATCTTCGATTTTCAATGTGGGATCGGGACAGCCGATTACCATCTTGGAAGTTGTGTCGCTTCTGGCTGAGATTTCCGGATATCCTTGTTACACTAAAGACTTAGGAGAATATCGTATCGGCGATATTTTTGCCTGTTTCGCGGACGTGACAAAGGCACGGAAAACGCTGAAATATGCTCCATCGTTTGATTTTAGAAAGGGGTTGATGGAATTTATTAAGTGGGCAGCCAATGAACCCTATGAGGATTTGTATGACCATGCAGCTGAGGATCTTCAAAAACACGGCATTTTGACACGCTGCATTGATCAGCAGAAGCGCACCCTTTTGTAACGTTTCTAGGAACAATGAGGCCATGCACTCAAAAATCCACAGAAAATCCCATAAACGAGTATTGTTCTTTGCCGAAGCTGTCACCCTCGCGCATGTCACTCGCCCTTTTTCTTTAGCGCAATGTCTTCATGCCAGAGAATATGAAGTTCATTTTGCCTGCTCTCGATTTGATGACTTCATTTTTCTAGACAGTCACTTCCTTAAATACCCTATATTTTCCATTTCTCCAGAGCGATTTAGAAGAAATTTAGCTATCGGGCGGCCTTTATATGACTTCAAGACCTTGGAAAGGTACGTCGAAGAAGAGGTCAAGCTTATAAAAAAAATCAAACCATCTGTGGTCGTCGGCGATTTTCGCCTTTCTCTTTCCATCTCCTGTACACTCAGCAACGTGCCATTTGTTAATATCACCAATGCTCATTGGTCTCCGAGAGCGCCTTTGCCACCCACACCCCCTGAACATAGGGTCGTTCGCCTGTTAGGAACTCGATTAGCCTCGCGTATTTTCTCCAGAATATGGCCTTTTATCGCCCGCCTTCATGCGATGCCCTATGATGCCGTAAGGAAAAAATACGGCTGCGCTCCTTACCGTGATTTGCGAGAACACTACACGCGCGGAGACGTCACAGGCTTCGCCGACCCGCCGACTCTCATTCCTTTACCTCGTTTACAGATTAACGAACGCTACATCGGCCCCGTCCTTTGGTCCGCACCAAAACCTCTCCCCTATCGAATGAGGTCGCTGTCTGCCGTGGGACGTCGACTTGTCTACGTCACCATGGGTTCTTCTGGGTCGGACCGGTCTTTACCGCTGATCATCAAGGCACTGAGAGATCTAGATTTTTTCCTCATTGTCTCCACAGCCGGTCGTCGATGCCTTGCGTCCCGAGACGATCCCCAGGTCACATGGATGCCTTATGTTGATGGGGCTCTCGCTGCGCGGCTGTCCGATTTTGTCGTATGCAACGGAGGGAGTGCGTCGGTTTACCAAGCACTCAGTGAAGGCAAACCTGTCCTCGGAATCCCGGAAAATATGGACCAGGTTTTCACGATGTCCTATGTGCAGCATTATGGAGCTGGCATTCTATTGAGTCATCGTAATATACACACTGGCGCTATCCAAAGCGCCGTCTCTAGGCTGCTCAGTAGTAACATGCAAGCCAAAGCTTTGCAGTTAAGCCGAGAAATAGCGGCCCACGACTATCGCAAAGTTTTTCCTGAACTGCTTTTGCAACTCTAAGGCAAAAAAAATACCGTGGAACGCCGAAAGGCTCCACGGTACCTAATAAAAGGAGTTATAGCTTTAACCGTTCTTGTTCCTACGACGACGAACGCCACCAGCCAATCCGATCAAGCCGGTTCCAAGTAGCAGCAAGGTTCCTGGCTCCGGAGTGGCATAAACATACAGCGGATCTTCACTCTTAAATTTCCAGTTTGTGGAATCAATGAGAGTCAATTTGCTCTCGAAGTAAACATCCGTCACGTGACCGTTGGTGTGAGGGACACCCAAGTAAGTGTGAAGCGCAGGTTGTCCAAGAATCTCTGGCCACAACTGTGGCACAATAATATATCCACTGTTATTAACTGCAATATCTGCCCAGTTTCTATTGATACTGATGGTCTGCCCCCCAAGTGTTCCCGTATCGTTCAACCCCTCATAAAATGCCGTGGAATTGAACTCCCACCATAGATAACCATCATTGGCGGTTGCAATTGCGTCAGCCTCCCCACCGGGGGCATTCGGGCTCCAATCTGGAGTGTCATCGACGTACACTTCAATAAAATCATCAGATTGAAGGGCAAAATCGATATGTCCTTCGCCCCCAATAGAAATAGATCCGCCAACAACCGAAAGGTGAAAGTAACCAGTTACCTCGTATTGATTTAAGAAGGAACCGCCCACATCGACACTGCCATCAACGCTTGTGATGCTTTCAGCCAACAATATGCCATAGAGATCATCGTCTGTGTCAATTACCCCGTTCTGGTTGTTGTCTTTCCAGTTCTCGTAATTTACAAATTTAATCTTCGAAATATCATCCATTAAGAGCGGCACTGATGGAATGGCATGTGCTTGGGCAACGATGACCAGCAAGCTGGCCAAGATGCCCATCAACAACAGACGTTTTCTATTACGCTTCATCATTTCCTCCTTACGCTCGTTCGCGTTAAACAAACCAAGAGACCCATCAAGAATGCTACTCAGCCCATCTGGGGTCCGCCCTCTGCCTAAAAGCACTGAACAATGCACGGTAATTCATCTTAGGCATCCTTTCGTTCTCGTAATGCAACCCCCCCGTTCTCCAAATGACTCCACATAATTCGGCCTTGCCTAGTTTTATTCAAAACACATGCCAAGATTGGACACCCGCAGAACAAAAGCAACTATCTGAAGTTACTAAGATAATCAAGAAACTTTTTTCCTGCTCCCTAATGAGGTTTCCCGGAATATGCAAGTTGTTGCGCACTCACGCGGAAATTCAATGCACATTTCGGAAAAATTTTGCACAGTACCAGATCAGATTCAAACCTCGCTCCGAAAAAAATTGCCTGAATCCGTAAAGCCGCAGGTGGCAGGCGGGCGGTGGAGCATTTTAGACCTCTTTGTGGGCTCACTGCACTCCAGTCTCAGGCCTTCCGCCAGCCCGCAGGACGTCATCAGGCGGAAAGCCGACGAAAGTGATGGCTTTTTACGGATCTCAACCCATAGGTATCCCTTCAAGGGAAATGGGGACAGGTCAGGGTAGATTGGTCCTGCGCCAGTTCCTGGGCCAGCCTCAGGAGTTACACTTGGTTCTGGTAAAAGTTCCTCCAATGGGGTAAAAGGGGTCTGGATTTCCATTGGAGGGAACGCGCCGTGAATTTACGAGAAGTTTTTGTGCGACTGGTTGCGCCATGTGAGGAGGCGCTTTTCCGGGACCTG